>ERZ1034871.984-NODE-984-length-15448-cov-5.179172_pt1 | contig 15448 bp, 14 predicted proteins | sample MGYA00520631_ERZ1034871 | MGnify/ENA primary metagenome ERZ1034871 (study PRJEB33766, sample SAMN09781721) | gut metagenome | biome: gut microbiome | host: Homo sapiens | place: Madagascar | study: EMG produced TPA metagenomics assembly of the PRJNA485056 data set...
AAACGGCATGCCTTTCAAGATCACCAGGGACAATCCAACCAGCATTGAGGCACGCCGCCAAGCGGAGAACCATAGCGGCGAATCCTTCACCAGCACGGATGCGTTGATGAAGGATCTGTTGGATGCTTAAATCGGTCTTTCGTACAACACAGTTCAAGAAGGATTTCAAGGTTCTGCTCAAAAAAACACTATAGTCCCGATAAGCTTAAACAAGCCATTGACACACTCATGGCTCAGAACAAGCAACTACTCAGCACAAAATACCGCGACCATCCGCTGACTGAAAATTGGAAAGGATATCGCGAAATCCATATCGAGGGTGACTGGCTTGTGATTTATCGCGTGGAAAAGCAGGAACTGCAACTCGTGCTCACACGGACCGGGTCGCATGATGACCTGTTCTAGCGACTACCCGATTACCGATTATTTGAACAGGTCGAACAGGCTGAACGTGGTCTTCTTGTAGATGGTGTTGTACAGCTTGCGCTTGGGATGCAGCCACCCCATGCCCTTCTTCCCATAGCCGGGGATCAGCGCCCGCTTGACCGCACGGATGGCGCGGCCCTTCGTTCGCGCGGACAGGCTCTTCTTCCAGCTGGGTTTTCTCATTCCGTATTTCATGGCGGTCTCTTTTCGAACGGTCATGCTCATTCTATACAGTGCTGAACACGTAGCAGATCGAGTAATCAGACCAGCAGATCGTATACGCTGCGCATGGCGAGCAGTCCGTCCGTCATCCACTGGTAGGCATCCGTCATGTCGCCGGAGAAATCCACATCATGCCGTACCCAAAGGTGGCGGTTCTTCTTGTCTGCGTCCGGCTCGTCCCAAGTTGCCTCGCCCAAAACAGACAGCATCCGTTCAACGGAATCCTTCATGCTGTAGAGTTTCGCGTACTGGAACGTGTCGGTGAAATACAGGTCGACCGTAATATAGCCGCCTCGAATATTCAACGCCCCATCCGGGTGGCAGAAACCCGAGCCTACGCCGAAGCTGGTCCACGTGTCGCTGTTCGTCTTGCGGCCGGATGGGTCGCCGTATACAGCAACAAAGTCGGGCCGCGTTGCAGCATATTCGTACAGACCATTCCAGAAGCTGCGCCGCAACGAGATATTACCGCTGACCTGCCGCAGTTCGTCCAAGGTTCTGCCGTCCGCGACTTTCCACACTGTCCAACCGTTGATCTGCTTGTTCTCGCCGGTCTCGAGCATTCTGGCGCGGCGGAATGCGCCGGATGGGCTACCGAATATTTCGCCGTTGGACAGGCGGATGCGATGGTCTTCGGTTACGGTCGCCATGGCGGTTATGCCGGCATACCGGCTTTCCAGCGCGGCTCCAGCTGCAAGAATGCCCCGTTTGCATAGATCAGCGAAATCAACGGCATTCTGTTCACGTTCCCCTTGGTTCGCATCCCGATTGCGCAAAGTCTGCATAACCTGCTCCCCCGCTGTGGGGCGTGCCCACACCTGCAATGCAAGATCGGCAAGCCGCGCGCCGCGCCGCGCGATCGCCAGCTCATCCCATTGCGAAGCATCGTGCAGTTCCGCGGAGATGGACAGGTATTCGCCGTCATATCCGCCAATCATGCGGTTTTTCTTCTGCTCGAACGTTCCGTCGGAAAGTTCCGAGTTGTATGCGGTCAATGTCAGATTTCCCAGACTGTTCACCAGCAGTGGGAATCGGTCGGGGTCGGCGAGCATATTGCGCCATTCGGCATGCATCATAGCGTTCTGCGGCATGATGTGTTCGATGGTGTATTCGTTGAAGGATCGCGGATCCTTGGGATGGTTGTGGTTCTCCAATCCGGCGAGCAGATGTTTGCAGCGCGGAGCCGGGCGGTACAGATCCTCGCCGAGCAGCGCCTGCCTGAATTGTTCGTCTGTGGGCATGCGCGTGGCTTTGGCGGTTTCGGTGAGCAGCAGCGCGGCGAAGGTTTCGGCCAAATCATGTTCGGCTGATTCGAGTTTGGCAATCAGAGATGGGACGAGTTTGTTCAATCCGTTGCTGGACACCGAGCAGATCATTCTGCGGAACAGATACGATTCAAGATCCGTGAGCATGCGCAGCAGTCCGTCGCGGTTTGTGCGATGGTGCTTCCACGCAGCGAACATGTACATAACCAATGAATCCGTAACCGTGCTGTCCAGGTTTTGGATCGATTCGAGCCGACGATCCACGTTCATGTCGCCGCTGTCGGCAGCCGCAACGCCTTTGATAACGGCGTAATACCCGGCATATTCCAGCATGTTCTCGAGAAGATCGCGCGTGCGCTCCATGCGCGGCAGGGAGCTGCTAGCTGCGAAACGCTTGAACTCCGAATACATGGCGCGGCCTTTGGGCACGGGCTTCTGCAGCGTGACGACCATCCAGTCGTGCAGGAACGCGTCGAATGAGAGACTGCCGAGAGTACGCTCCATAGGCAGCCAGTAATCGGCATACAGGGTGTTCTGCTCGACCATGGGGCACCCCATGAGCATGTAGTTGCGCACCAGGTCTGAAGTCTCAAGATCAAGCCCAGTGGAATTCATCGATTCGAACACCAATTGAGGTTCATCACGCCCCTGATCCAGGGTGACGGACACGACTTCAAGGCGTTGCAGACCGTTCCATACCACGTTCGCATCGTCGATGGCCGCGACCAGCGAACGGAATAAATCAAGATTCGCTTCCAACCGGGAACCCGTATCGGCATGGCTCGGGCGATCGGGGGCGACCACATGGTCGCACATGCTGCGCAGCACTTCCCTATCATCACCGGAAAGCGTCAGCTTGTACCGGCCTTCGCCGGTTGCGTACTTATCGACAAGATAGCCACGGTCGATGAGCATGTCTGCGGAGAATCGCAGGCTCTCAGGGTGTTCGCGGGCATATTCGGCCAGTGCGATGAGCAGCAGGGTCACAGAGGTAAGGCGCTGCTGGCCGTCGATGAGCTGGCATCGGCTGACACCATCCGGACCGATGCCACCTTCCTGCATCCATACGATCGATCCGGTGAAATGCGTTCTCTCAGGATGCCTGCCAACCGTTACGATGTCGGCCCACAATTGCCGGCATTGCGTCTCGCCCCATGAGTATCTGCGCTGATACACCGGTACAACGAACCGAAGCGAACCGGTGAATAAGTCCAGCAGGATTTTCTTGCCAGCGTCCATGGTGCACTTCTTTCCTCTTCACCTTCGAACCAAAGTACAGCTAATGATCACACTAAAAATCTGATTCACTAGACAAACTTACTACACAGTGAATTTGCTCCGCCATACGGCAAATTAAGCAAGTATCACAGCAACTGTTCCACCTATCAACATCACTCAGACGCTTCAGAGCTATTACTCCACGCTTTGACTAAATCAACATCATCGGAATCAGGACGTGAATATTCCTCATAATCAACTTTAATCAACGACGGCATTCCAAATGCACGTCCAGTCAATACTGCCTCGCCCTTTCCTAAAGTGGGAATTCGTGATTTAGAGAAAGCATCCAAAGTTGGCATAGTATTTTCCAACATCTGCAAATCCTTGTCGTTTACCAATTTATGAATAATGTAATTATGAATCTGAGACATAATTGTCGGAGAAATATCTGCAGGACGTTGGGATGCAATCGTAAGGAAAAAACCATACTTCCTTCCCTCTTTAATCATTGATTCAAAGGTAGTTAGACGATAGTCTTCCCACACATCGGAATGAGTTGATTTGAAAGAATTGAGAATATTATGAGCTTCATCAATTATCAGATGAAAGGAAACACAGGTTGGATCATATTTTTTCTTTTCATAAAACATTTTCGAAAGCAATAAGGCAAATGTTCCTTTGCATTCCATGTCAACATTTTTTAGATTAAAGACGCTTATTCCTTTTGCATAACATTCAGTGGCGTTTTTTATCACAGCGTATTTCTTAACAGAAGAGAAAAGACTCTCTAACCTTCCCACTACGGGTTTTAACCATTCAAGCTGCATTCCCTTATACATTGCATCATATATTTTTTGAAATTTTATGAAAACCAAAAAAGAATCAAATAAATCAAGAGATTCGCCTTTTTCTTTTAATTTTTGTCCTATAGTTTCAAGTTTCAAATCACTAGATGGAATACATGACACATAATTTCCAGAGTTATCGTTTTTTTTAAGAGAAGATTTCTCATCTAAAGAACGCCCCTGATTAATAAATCCAGTCCCATCATTAGTTAAATAAGACAAGCTATCTCCTTTGAATAAGGAAACTGTCTCAAGTACATTCATGCAATCAATTTTATCGTCGGAATTTTCTTGCAGCACGTCTCTTGCTACGCTACGCCACTCCTCCACAAGCGCGATGTCACAACGCTGCAAACATTTTTTTAAAAGTCCTATTTGCATATCAGAGCATATATTCTTCTTATACTTCTCCCATTGTTTCAAAGTTCTGGACAGAAATGGAGATTGTGTATTTTCGGTAGCTTTAGCAAGTATTTTTAATACGTTAATATTAAAGAAAATATTTTCGTCAATCAAAATTTTTTGTTCCGCACCATCAAAAACATTTACCTGACACTTTCCAAATACTTTTCTGCTTCCATACTCACCGTTAAAATCAATAACTGCAAAACTACTTTCCCTTAAAGCAGCCTTACCATACGGAGAATTGAATAGTTCAAGATAAAGTTTGTGCAAAGTATTTGATTTACCGCTTCCCGTATTGCCGAAAATACCGATATGTGAAGCAAAAAAATCGTTAATCGGAATTCTAATCGGCTGATTTTCCATGAGCGAACGGCCAATAGTTACAGACTTCTCCTTCTCAACACCGCGCGAAAAAATAGCTGCAATATCCTCAGAAGATGCAGAAACAAGAACATTACCTACCATAGGAACAGTAGAACTTGTGACGGAAAAATGTCCTTCTTTTATCACACCTTGAGATTTGACTTTCACTATCCTCTGAATCGACTGGGCATGAAAGCGATTATCGAATTCCTTTGAATTAATGGTATTTAATTGATCACGCACCTTTTCCGATAAAACCGTTACTACAATACGATTCCGTCCCTGCTTAAGGATTGCATAAGCGCCAACTTTTATACCGTTAACCTCTTCACCATCCATAAAATATGAAGCGCCATTGGTCACGTTGTACATACCCACAGTTGCTTCATCGGAATCAACTGACACAACAACACCGAGCTCTTTTTCACCTAACTTCATGAACTTCCCCACCTTTTAGGCGCACTTCAGTTTTCCAGTAATAATTTTATTAAAGTTATTGAAATCTAATCGACTATATCCTTCTCCTCTAAAAGAAAAATTCCCTGGATGCAAAAAATATAAATTTGTACTCTTAGATAAATTTCCGAGATTCGTTTTGATTATTTTGACATCACTGTCTGCGTAAGCCACAATGACGACAAGTAGTTCTCTATTCTCCAGCGCCCTTTTTAAAGCATGAGCAATATGATTATCCCCGAAGGAAAAACCATGTACTAAAAGCAACGAACCATTACCAACGTTTCCCGTGTTTTCCGACATTTCATATTCAAAAAAACGCAGCATTTCATAATAATGCTTCTTAAGAGTTGTGTACTCTGGCTCGCGACCGTTAGGCTCAACCGTCTCTCTTTTCCGAGGGTTATCCCTAACAACGTGATCACAAACCTGAATCACATCTTCGGATTGTTTCTTCCAATTCACCGACCCATGAATCTTTGCAAGATTTATGGATGGCAGTTCATTTATATAATTATCAAATCTCCCTTTATAAGCAGTCGTAGTATCAAAATTCGAATTATCCAACAACCTATTGAAATAACCGCAAGCACCATCATTGAATATAAAAGGGGCAGTTGATCCACTCTCATAAATATCATCAACTGCTTTTTCAATAAACAAATCATAATTAGTTGTAAAAATATTGATATTTTTATGACGCTCTCTGGAATTAACATTACCAAGCATGTCAAGAAGAATTTCGATAAATTTTTTATATGCACCTAATGTACCAAGAATAGCCTTAGATTCTTCTTCAGAGACATTTATTTTCATTTTAGCACCAATTAGAAATTTATTTCTCTTGATTATCTCACCCATTAAACCATCTACGTCCATGGAACCATCTTCTTTGTCTTGAAACATGTTCATCAAAGGCATTCCCGGCGCGGAGGTCCCTGAACCGAAGAGAAAACTCGTTTTCTTTTCGGCGATCCAATCAGGCAAACGCTCTATGATCTCTTTTTCCGACACTGGCATGATGTTTCTCCTCTAAAGCTATTCTTGGAAGCCAAGGCTAGCACCCGAGACCTCATGACACACCACTTTCGAACTCTCGTATATATACTTGGACAAGCAATGAGTGACCATTCCCCCGAGGACGAGCATGACCAATACAGACAAGACCCAATACACACCGCTCATTGATTTCAATGCATACCCGGTGAAGAATGTACTGGACACTCTCCTACAAGACAAGAGCACAAAGCAGAACATCATCTACGCAACTGATGCGTACGTGGACGCCGAACCGACCGCCACGGAAATAGCACCGATACTTGCCCAGCAGATTTCAGGCGAAACCCCCACCGTATGCATTGTGCCACGAGTACAGAAAAACTTGGATGAGCAAACAGACCGCACCAAGGCAAAGGCGGAAGTATTCACACCATCATGGATGGTGAACCAGATGGTCAATAACCTTGATGAGGAATGGTTCGGCAGAAAGCACGTATTCAACACAGAGTTGGAAGACCATTCTTGGATTCCTACGGAGGGGGAGATCGCGTTCCCGTCTACGAAAAAGCACGACTGGCACGACTATGTAGACAGCCGCCGATTGGAAATCACCTGCGGCGAAGCCCCATTCCTTGTATCGCGCTACGACGCCGCTACAGGAGCAATACTGCCCATCAGCCAACGCATTGGCTTGCTCGATCGCAAGCTACGCATCGTAGATGAGCACACGGAAGATGACCTCATGTGGTGGAAGTGGGCATTGAGAGCATTCCAAAGCGTATACGGCTACGAATTCCAAGGCGACAGCCTACTAATCGCACGCGCGAACCTGTTGCTTACCTTCGTAGATCATTACCGCAATAGATTCGGCACCAACCCGGACAAGAAGCATCTCAAGCAGATTGCAAATGTAATCGTCTGGAACCTCTGGCAGATGGATGGATTGACCGAGACGATACCATTCCACAAACCGCCCGAGAAAGAGGTCGGATTCGACATGCTCGACATGCTGAGCATGCTTGATGAGCCAAGTTCGCAGGAAGTACCAGTATTTGTCCGGTTATACGACTGGAGAGCAAAAACTTCGTTATCATATAGCCAACTGTTGAGGGGAGCAAAACAATGAAGTTCGATTACATAATTGGCAACCCGCCGTATCAGGAAATGACCGAATCCGACAGCTCAAGACTTCCTCCTATCTACAACAATTTCATGGATAGCGCTTATGAAATAGCAACAGTTGTCGAGCTAATCACTCCGGCCAGATTCTTATTCGACGCAGGATATACCCCTAAAGATTGGAATAAGAAAATGCTGAATGACAAGCATCTAAAAGTCATTCAGTATGAATCTGACAGCAAGAAAATTTTTCCTGATAATGATATTAAGGGCGGAGTTGCAATCACCTACCGCAACTCCAAAAAAACATTAGGTCCCATCGTTATTTTCACTAAATATCCGGAACTTAATACAATTATTCATAAAATCAACAAGACCCCCCACCCCACGATTCCTTAGTGAAGTTATTTCATCACCGTTAAGTTTCAAATTATCTAATACGTTCAAAGAAGAACATCCCGAATTAACGGACAGACTTAGAAGCAGTGCATTCGCATCTCTTTCCACAATCTTCTTCGACAAAGAACCTGATGACAATAACTCGTACATTGCTATAGTCGGTTTAGAAAAAGGGAAACGAACAACTAAATATATTCGAAAAGACTATATTGAAGACACGGGAGCAACACTCAATCACTACACTCTTCTGATGGCGAAAGCAATTGGTTCCGGCGTATTCGGAGAGACCTTATCAAAAGGACAAATAGCCCCACCTGGCACTGGATATCTCCAAACATTTATCGGCATAGGATCATACCAAACATATGAAGAAACTGAAAACACTGGCAAATACATTAAAACCAAATTTTGCCGCGCCCTTCTCGGGGTTTTAAAAATTACCCAAGACTGTCCGGGACCTAAATGGGCATTCGTACCTCTACAGGATTTCACTGACGAGTCCGACATCGATTGGTCGAAATCCATCCCGGAGATTGACCAGCAGCTGTACAGGAAGTATGGGCTTGAAGACGACGAGATTGAGTTCATTGAGTCTCATGTCAAGGAGATGAACTGATGGCGTTCTCTGATATCACCGGCAAAGTGAGGAGCACACGCCCGGCACTCCCCCAGATTTATGCATACACCACTCCGGAAATCCATCGTCATGACGGTTGGACGAAAATCGGCTATACCGAGCAGGATGTGAACGTCCGCATCGCGCAACAAACCCATACGGCAGATGTCATCGCGAAACTCGAATGGCATGGAAACGCCACTTATGAGGACACTGGCGAAGTGTTCCATGACACCGATTTCCACACCTATTTGCGCAATCTCGGCATCAACGATCAACCTGGCACCGAATGGTTCGAGATTAATCCACCGAACGCCAAGGGCAGGTTCCATGAGTTCCGCGAGAATCATGGGATTCTTGACGGTCTCGGAGCCTCCGATTACGAGCTGCGAGCCGAGCAGGAAGCAGCAGTCAGCAAGACCCTGGATTATTTCCAGTTGCATGAGTGCGGCGAGTTTCTGTGGAACGCAAAGCCGCGTTTTGGCAAAACCTTGGCTACATACGACCTGTGCAAGCGTCTGCCCATGGCTAGGGATGGTAAGGCGAAACGCATTCTCGTTGTGACGAATCGTCCCGCGATTGCGAATTCCTGGTATGACGACTATGTCAAGTTCGTCGGCACCGATTCCGGTTGGCGGTTCATCAGCAGTGTGGACGCTTTGGCTGGCAGGCCGTACTGCATCAGTCACGACGAATACCTGCATCTTGCAAGCAAGGGCAAGCTCCCGAACTCCATCGAGTTCATCAGTCTGCAGGATCTGAAGGGCTCCATCGAATTCGGCGGCCATTACGACAAGCTGAAGTACGTAGCGGAATACGAGTATGATCTGCTCGTCATCGATGAGGCTCACGAAGGCGTGGACACGTACAAGACGGATGTTGCCTTCGACCATATCAAACGCAGGAACACGCTGCACCTGTCCGGAACGCCGTTCAAGGCCATCGCGAACGACAAATTCCCCGAGAATGCGATCTACAACTGGACGTATGCGGACGAACAGCAGGCCAAGAGGGACTGGAACGATTCGGAACGGCGCAACCCATATGAAAACCTGCCGAAGCTCAACATGTTCACGTATCAAATGTCCGACATCATCGAGAACGAAGTGGCGAAGGGCATGCAGATCGATGGTGAGCAGACCGAGTACGCATTCGATCTGAACGAATTCTTCGAGACAAAGGATGGGCGATTCGTTCACTATGACGATGTGAAGCGTTTCCTCGACGCTCTGACCACACAGAAGAAATACCCGTTCTCCACGCCAGAGTTGCGCGACGAGCTGCGCCACACGTTCTGGATGCTCAACCGCGTAGATTCTGCCCGAGCCCTTGCAAAAATGCTCCGACAGCATGAAGTGTTCAAGGACTATGAGATCATCCTTGCGGCCGGGGATGGCAAAATCGATGACGACGAGGAGAACGAGAAATCGTTCGACAAGGTCCGCAACGCCATAGCCAAATCGGAGAAGGGCGGAGAAGGTGTCAAGACGAAGACCATCACTTTGTCGGTCGGTCAGCTGACCACAGGCGTGACGGTTCCCGAATGGACGGGCGTGCTCATGCTATCAAACATGAAGAGTCCGGCGCTGTACGTGCAAGCCGCGTTCCGCGCGCAGAACCCTTGCTTGTTCAATAGGAATGGCAAATATCAGCGCAAGGAGAATGCGTACGTGTTCGATTTCGACCCGGCACGTTCGCTGACCGTGTTCGAGGAATACGCAAACGACCTATATTCCGGCACCACGTGTGGAGGCGGCGACACCGACTCACGCAAACAGAACGTGCGTCGGCTGTTGAACTTCTTCCCCGTAATCGGCGAAGACGAAGACGGCGAAATGATGGAGCTAGACGCCGAACAGGTGCTCTCCATCCCACGCAAGATTCATTCGCGTGAAGTTGTGCGCCGCGGCTTCATGTGCGATTTTCTGTTCCAGAACATCAGCAACATTTTCCATGCCCCGACCGAAGTGATTGAGACCCTACAGCAGCTGGAACCATACAAGGCTCCGAAAGAAGACCTCGGAGTCAAGGCAGGCACTGCCGATGAACTTGATCTCGATGAAAACGGTGAAGTGTCCATTCCGGATGAGCAGGTCATCGGCAAATCCAAGGACCTGTTCGGGGACAAAGTGTATGGCGATATCGACGACGAACTTAATTCCGTAATCGACTCCATTGTCTCCAAGAAACCGGAGAATCCCGAAGAGAATTTCCTTGCCGATCTCCAGAAAACTGTTGGCGCCAGCGTCGCCGAACCATTGGTCGAAGCCGCCAAGCAGAACTACGGCTCCGATATGAAGGCTTCCCAACAGAAGAAGGTCGAACGCAAGATCAAGGCCGATGTGAATAACCGTATCAACCGCGAGTACGGCAACTACAACATCGAAAAGAACCGCATCGAACGTGACCGTGCGCAAGCACTCGAAAATGCCGAGAGCCAAGCTGAGGAAGAGCAAATCAATCAGGCACATGACGAACGGATTGAAACCGCTCGTCTGAATCTTATTGATAATCTCAAGCAGTCGCGCAGCGAAATGGTCCAATCCGCTGGCGAAACCGTGGTACGTGAGATCGAAACCGCGAAGAAGGAAGCCCAAAAGAACAGCATCGAAAACGGCATCCGCGACCATCTGCGCGGTTTCTCCCGCACAATCCCATCATTCCTCATGGCCTACGGAAACGAGAACACCACACTTGAATCGTTCGACAGCATCATTCCGGACCGTGTATTCAAGGATGTCACCAGCATCACCGTGGACCAGTTCAGGCTTCTGCGTGACGGCGGAGAAGTGACGAACCGTGTGACCGGTGAAAAAGAACATTTCGACGGCCACCTGTTCGACCCGGTCGTATTCAATGATTCCGTACTTGAATTCATCCATCTGCGCGGCAAACTCGCCGACTATTTCGATGAGTCCCACAAAGAAGACATCTTTGACTATGTACCGCCCCAGAAGACCAACCAAATCTTCACCCCGCGCAAAGTCGTAGTGGAAATGGTCGACATGCTCGAACAGGAGAATCCGGGCTGCTTCGACGACCCAACGCACACGTTCGCCGACCTGTATATGAAATCAGGTATGTACATCACCGAAATCATCAAACGCTTGTACAACAGTGAGGCAATGCGTAGATACTTCCCGGACAATCACATTCGTCTGGCTCATATCCTCGAACATCAGGTGTACGGCATTGCTCCGACCGAGATCATCTATCAAATCGCAACTCACTACATACTCGGATACAACAACGAATTAGGCAAGGGCCTGCACACGCATTTCGCGATGGCCGACTCCGCCCAACTCGCAAAGGAAGGCAAACTCGCCGAGTTCGTGGATGAGACATTCGGAGAATAGCTGAGTCACTCTCCACCAACGATGACGATGGGTTGGGTGGCTGTCAGACAGTTTGTCTGACAGCCACCCAACCCATCACTTTCAGTCGTCTATCTCAATCGCATGAACCGTTACCTCTTCGTCTTCCGAGGCATTGGCTTTCTTAAATTCCGGGCGAAGCTCCATGCCGGTCTCATCGAACTCACCGTTCAGATTGCGTACCAGCACATCGGCCAGTCGGCCGCCCATAGGCCTGAACGTCGCATAGGTTATCGCCCCGGAAATGGCACCACCAACAACGGGCACGACCTTAGTAACGGCCTTCCCGACCGATTCCTTCACTACCTGTTTGCCGACCAACGCACCGACCTTCTTGACGAGCGGATACCAGGTCGTTTTCATAAGAGCCTGTTGCGCGACCTTCTTGCCCATGTTCTTACCGACTTCCTTGGCAAGCTTTCCTACCAGCATCGCCGCACCTGACGCCCCGAACATCACACCCAAATACGCAAGGACTCGGACTTTGGCTCCTTCGTTCAATTCCGACTCGTCGGTGAACAAATCATCCTCTCCGAAGAGATAGGCGATTTTCTGCGCCAGGTTGATCGCAAAAACCAAAGTATTGAGCCACATCGGCACCTCCAGCGGCAACGGCGGCAGGGCCACCGGGAATTCCTGCCACAAAGGCGGCGAGAGTGGTCTGATTCGTCGACTTCTTAATCACCCCATCCGCTTTCCTGCGCAACGACTCCACCGTATATACGTGTTGCGGGCCATGCTCCAGAATCTCATCGAGATATTCCAAATCGGCGAATTGCTGTCGCAGAAACGCTTCCCTATCAACCCTAATAACCGGAAGCTTCGCAACGCTTCCGATCATATTTATCGCCACATCGTAAAGCTCTTCGTCGGTTTTCTTAGCCATGTTCTCTCCACTCTGATAAGACACACTGTGCTTAACGCCCATGGTATTCGCTCCTTTGTTTGCTCGATGGATAACATGCGGGCAATCCGCATTCATCATGGGCCATGTTTTCTCCGCGAGCGCGATGGGTTTCCACCGGATAGAATCTGCATCCACGTTAGTAATCCGTCAAAACGCGTTCGCGCACTCTCACGCACCAACATCTTGATTACATACTTCTGTTCATGTACGGCATGTTCAATTACCTAAAGATATACAGTCCTGTGTATCAGCGCCCACCCAAGGCTACGTTTACGTCCTGAAATGCGGTGGGCCTCTTCTGTCTATAACGACGGTAGAACGTTCCCTAAGACACGCTAGAATCGACCAATCGAAGCAACTATGCTAGTGTGAATAATAACAGTAGCCTCCAAGCCTCTTAACAATGCTCAAATCCGGAGGCTCTTTTTTTATCAAGTCGCACAAGGATACGCCACGACGAAGCAGCCAAAAACAATACAGGAAATGATGACGCTTTTAGTCGAAGAACGCGGCTTGGATATCACCGGATTCTCCGATTTCAGTACCGTCCTTCTTGATTGCAACTATTACAGATTGTCCGGCTACTTCCGAGCCTTTCAGATTGATCCTTCCCATGGCAATAATCGCTTTCGAAACGGAACACACATTAGAGATTTCATGATCCCCTATTTAATGGATGAACAGCTACGTCTACTCATCCTTCGTGGAACATCATCCTTAGAACAAACGCTTCGGGCTCATTTCGCTTACTACCTTGCTCAAAACGGAGGAGCCTACTCCTACACGGAACTCAGCTCATATAAGACAATCAAATATTCCGATGGCACCGAAGCCAGAGAAGTTCTAATTGAGAACATTCACAAATGGCTTGAACGTTCCAGCGAAGTATGCATTCGCCATTATCGGAATAACAACGAGCCTATTCCCATATGGGCGGCGGTCGAGGCGATGCCCTTTGACACTCTCTCAAAAATGATTTCATTGCATACCAACACAACAGCTGTTGACGAACTCAATCAGTCGCTTTCTCTAGGGAAAAATCGTCAACGTGCTGCGCAAATCATTCACAGCATGGTGTATCTACGCAACATTTGCTCGCACCATTGCCGTCTTTGGAACAGAGAGATTGTCCTTCCTCCCCCAGTCCTTGATGCCACAGCTGAGCGCTATGGCTCATATGCTTATGAAGACCGCTCCGTCTGGAAATCTCTTATTGTTCTCATGGATTTAATCGATGGAATAAAAAAGAATTCCACATATTCATCCATGCTTATAAAACAAGCTGAGTCGAATGATAACTATTTCTGGGGATTATGTCATCCTAAACGGTGGCATTAGACACAGCAACCTGACCAATATTTGTCAGCTCCCCGAATCTCATCGTCATGAGAAAGCCCAGTATCGAAGAAAATGATAAATATGACACACCTCAGATAATGCGGAACATTAGATTGGAGGTTATGGAATTGACGAATATCACACGCTGCATTTCAACCAGTCTGTCCTGCAGTTCAGTGGTAATGTATCGTTTTTTCACCAAGTCGATCTCCCGACCAAAAGTCGATGCAAGATCATCACGCAAAGCCCACTCATCAATCATTGGATTGGCGGTGTCGTCAAACTGATAGATGAAATCGATATCCGAATCCGCATGCCCCTCCCCTCGAGCCATGGAACCGAACAGGTACAGTTCATTGACATGATGCCGCAGCGCGATAGGACGAGCAATCTCCGCTATCTGCTGCGGCATAGCGACCCGCGAAATCACATCAAGCGCTTTCATAGAGCTAGAACATGTGCAAGTTTCTTTTCCACCTGGCGCATGACATCATCTTCCAAAATTCCAATGCGTTGGCCCAATGCCGAAGTATGCACTGCAAGAATCTTCTCCGTCATCACCCAACTTATTTTAATCAAACCATTCTGCGCAGTAGGAGGAACTTTAACCCGGGTAGTCATATCATCCGACGTAAAAGAAGTCATCAGGCATACCACGGTAGAGTCAAAACCCTCGATTTCGTCATTCTGCACAACGACAACCGGCCGAGGCTTTCTCGCGTAACTATCAGCCAGCACAGTCCAGATTTCACCCCTCCTCACCAACGCTCATACTCGCCATAATCGCCAAACGGTGCCACAAATAAGCCAACAAGCGTTTTTAGAGGACTATTCGTGTGATGTTGCGCTCTATCATTGATAAAGGATCCAGCAATCGCATACCGTAAGGAATCACATGCGCTATTTCACTTCAGACACGCATTTCGGCCACCCTCTGGTCACCGCATTGCGCGGGTTCCTGAACAATGGCAGACTCCGTGCCGAATACCTTGGCATCTGGCAGGCACAGGGACGCGATGCCGCGCACGCGTGGATCAAGCAATATGTGCGCGACAATCAGACGTCGTTCAAAGCCATGTGCGACATCGAACGCCATGAGAATACCATCATCGGCAACATCAACAAGCTCGTTGGACGCGACGACGAACTATGGATTCTCGGCGACCTCTCCTACCGGTGCACCGTCGAGCACACGCTTGACTGTCTGCACCGCATCAACTGCCGGCATCTGCACATGATCATCGGCAACCACGACCGCAACTTCCGGCTCCGCTCCAACGACGTGTTGTATGCGGACGTGTTCGAAACCATCGACGATTACCGTGAGATCGATATGACGCTGCCGCTGCTCGGCGATTCGAGCGAGTCCACGGGCCGGACCGCACCTCAGACCACGCTGCAGACGGTTGGCATGAGTCATTTCCCGCGCTTGTCGTCAATGCTGCAGGAACATGACGATTGGCCCGGGAACTGGAACGAGTTCGCGGATGATG
>ERZ1034871.985-NODE-985-length-15448-cov-2.788150_pt1 | contig 15448 bp, 8 predicted proteins | sample MGYA00520631_ERZ1034871 | MGnify/ENA primary metagenome ERZ1034871 (study PRJEB33766, sample SAMN09781721) | gut metagenome | biome: gut microbiome | host: Homo sapiens | place: Madagascar | study: EMG produced TPA metagenomics assembly of the PRJNA485056 data set...
GGTCAGTGGATTTGCCTGAGGATCTTCACGGAAAGCTTTATAAGCAACGTGGTGCCCTTGTGGGTCGCGCTTTTTAAAGATCCCCTGCTTGCGGAACTCTTCAAACGTTGGCAGTTCAGGAATCGCTTCCCGCGACTGGGCATACAGATGCCGCATCCACTCTTCCTGTGTACGGCCTTCAGTAAACTGTTGCTCAACGCCAAGACGTTTTGCCAGTTCGCTGGTCATTTCATAGATGGTCTTACATTCAAAGCGCGGTTTAATCACCTGATCGTTGAAAATCACGTAAGACATATTCCCGCAGGATGCATCCAGTGCAAAGTCCATCTGTTCGGAAGCGGTGCAGTCAGGCAGCAGGATGTCAGCATATTTCGCCGATGAGGTCATGTGGCAGTCGATAACCACAATCAGCTCGCACTTCTTATCATCCTGAAGGATTTCATGGGTACGGTTGATTTCAGAATGCTGGTTAATCAGGCAGTTACCGGCATAGTTCCAGATCATTTTGATCGGCACATCCAGCTTATCTTTCCCGCGTACACCATCACGCAGCGCTGTCATTTCCGGGCCACGTTCAATGGCATCGGTCCACATAAACATCGAAATGCTGGTCTGGATCGGGTTTTCCAAGGTCGGCATACGGACAAACGGTAAGCTGTATGAACCTTCACGCGCGCCGCTGTTGCCTCCGTTAATACCAACGTTACCGGTCAGAATCGCCAGCATCGAGATAGCACGGGTTGCGATTTCACCGTTAGCGTGACGCTGCGGGCCCCATCCCTGGCTGATAAACGCCGGTTTGGTACTGCCGATTTCACGAGCCAGTTTGATGATTTTGTCTGCCGGAACACCGGTGATTTGTGAGGCCCATTGCGGTGTTTTAGCCACGCCATCTGGCCCTTCACCCAGAATATAAGCTTTATAGTGGCCATTTTTCGGCGCGCTAGCGGGCAGGGTTTTCTCATCGTAGCCAACGCAATATTTATCAAGGAATGCCTGATCCACCAGGTTTTCGGTGATCATGACATACGCCAGACCGTTAACCAGTGCGGCATCTGTTCCCGGACGAATAGGGATCCACTCATCTTCGCGCCCGGCACCGGTGTCGGTATAGCGCGGATCGATGATGATCATGCGGGCATTAGATTTCTGGCGTGCCTGTTCAAGATAGTAAGTCACCCCACCGCCACTCATTCGCGTTTCGCCTGGGTTATTACCAAACAGCACTACCAATTTACTGTTTTCGATATCCGACGGGCTGTTACCATCTGCCCAGCCGCCGTAGGTATAGTTCAAACCTTCCGCAATTTGCGCAGAAGAGTAGTCGCCGTAATGGTTCAGATAGCCGCCGCAGCAGTTCATCAGCCGCGCGACCAGGGTATTTCCCGGCGGCCAGGAGCGGGTCATGGTGCCGCCCAGCGTACCGGTGCCATAGTTCAGATAGATAGACTCGTTGCCGTACTCTTTGATCAGGCGCTGCATATTGGTCGCGATGATGTCGTAGGCTTCTTCCCAGCTAATGCGCTCGAATTTGCCTTCACCGCGCGCCCCGACTCGTTTCATCGGATATTTCAGGCGGTCCGGATTGTAGACACGGCGACGCATGGAACGCCCACGCAGACAGGCGCGAACCTGGTGCAGGCCGTCGTAATTGTCATCGCCGGTATTGTCCGTTTCGACATATTTGATTTCACCGTCCACGACGTGCATACGTAGCGGGCAGCGACTACCACAGTTAACTGTACAGGCGCTCCAGATAACCTTTTCGTCTGATTTTGTTGGAATGGCGCTATCGACAGCGTGCGCAATCCGACTAAAAGGTAATGTTAATGCGCTGCTGGCCATTGCCAGGCCGCCGATCGCTGTCGTTTTTACCAAACCACGGCGACTCACCTCAGCAGCCAATACCGCATCAGGGATTTTCGTTTTCATAATGGCTCACTCAAGCTTGCTCACGATTGATTCCAGTAACAAACCGTATTGTGTAATTATTTCTATAGCAGTTCGCTATATAGGCTTGTATACATCGAATAATTTGAAAATCAAAGAGATAGGTAGATTTTCACTCGAAAGTAGTATTACGTGTAAGTGAGGAGTAATTATTGTTCGGTATCAAAGGGAGACAAAAAAAGCGCCCGCAGGCGCTTTTTAGATTCAGAAAAATTGGGTATTAGCCAATATATTCCAGTCCGTTCATATACGGACGCAGAACTTCTGGTACTTCAATACGACCATCAGCCTGCTGATAGTTTTCCATAACCGCAACCAGCGTACGACCAACAGCCAGACCAGAACCGTTCAGGGTATGAACCAGACGGGTTTTCTTGTCCGACTTGCTGCGACAACGTGCCTGCATACGACGTGCCTGGAAATCCCAAACGTTGGAGCAGGAAGAGATCTCACGGTAGGTGTTCTGTGCCGGGATCCATACTTCCAGGTCGTAAGTTTTGCAAGCGCCAAAGCCCATGTCGCCAGTGCAAAGGATGATTTTACGGTACGGCAGGCCCAGCAACTGCAGGACTTTTTCTGCATGACCAGTCATCTCTTCCAGCGCCGCCATTGAGTCTTCCGGGCGCACGATCTGCACCATTTCAACTTTGTCGAACTGGTGCATACGGATCAGACCACGGGTGTCACGACCATATGAACCGGCTTCAGAACGGAAGCATGGGGTGTGGGCGGTCATCTTAATTGGCAGATCATCTTCATCGATGATTTCACCGCGCACCAGGTTAGTCAGCGGAACTTCTGCCGTTGGGATCAGCGCATAGTTACTGGTGTCTGCTTCTTCTTCCAGCGGACGAGTATGGAACAGATCGCCAGCAAATTTCGGCAGCTGACCCGTACCGTACAGCGTGTCCTGGTTAACCAGGTACGGAACATAGTTCTCACTGTAGCCATGCTGTTCGGTATGCAGATCCAGCATAAACTGCGACAGTGCGCGGTGCATGCGAGCAATCTGCCCTTTCATTACCACAAAGCGGGAACCAGTCAGCTTAACTGCAGCTGCAAAGTCGAGGCCAGAGTGCATTTCACCCAGCGTCACATGGTCACGAACTTCAAAGTCAAACTCACGCGGGGTGCCCCAGCGGCTGACTTCGACGTTGTCATTTTCGTCTTTACCTACCGGCACTTCATCTGCAGGCAGGTTAGGGATGGTCAGCGCGATATCGCGAATTTCAGCCTGTAAAGCATCCAGCTCGGCTTTTGCTGCATCCAGCTCTTCGCCCAGTTTGTTCACTTCCAGACGTAAAGGCTCGATATCTTCCCCGCGCGCTTTCGCCTGGCCAATGGATTTCGATCGGGAGTTACGCTCCGCTTGCAGGTTTTCCGTTTTGACCTGCAATACTTTACGACGCTCTTCAAGAGCGCCCAGCTTATCTACATCCAGCTTAAAGCCCCGGCGTGCCAGTTTTTCAGCGACTGCGTCTGGCTCATTACGCAGCAGATTGGGATCGAGCATGCTTATCCTGTGCTTATCGAATTAAATGGGAGATGTGGCCACAGCCTGCGACCACAGGGATACAGTAACAACATTACCGCAACGATAACATTAACGGTAGCGTTTTATGGGGCTATTTTGATCCTGTTCAGCCAGCCAGGCGAGCTTTTCGCCAATCTTGCCTTCAAGGCCCCTGTTTGTCGGGAAATAATAGCGTGTTTGTGCTATTTCCGGCGGGAAGTAAACCTCACCGGCAGCATAAGCGTTTGCTTCATCATGAGCGTAACGATATTCCTGCCCGTAGCCCATTTCCTTCATTAATTTCGTCGGCGCATTACGCAAATGAACCGGCACGTCATAATCCGGACGTTCGCGAGCATCCGCCAGCGCGGCTTTAAACGCAGTGTAGACAGCGTTGCTTTTTGGCGCGCAGGCTAGGTAAACAATCGCCTGAGCAATGGCGCGTTCACCTTCCGCCGGGCCAACGCGAGTAAAGCAATCCCAGGCCGCAATTGCCACCTGCATCGCCCGTGGATCGGCATTACCGACGTCTTCAGACGCAATCGCCAGACAGCGACGCGCGACATATAACGGATCGCCACCAGCGGTAATAATTCGCGCATACCAGTACAGCGCCGCATCGGGTGCGCTACCACGTACCGACTTATGCAGTGCGGAAATCAGATCGTAAAAGCGATCGCCTTTGTTATCAAAGCGGGCGCTACGTTCACCGGCGATTTCGGTCAGTAATTCAGGCTTCAGGACCCGCTTACCGCTATCATCGACTTCGGCCATATCCGCCATCATTTCCAGCGTATTTAACGCCCGGCGCGCGTCGCCATTCACCAGTTCAGCAATGGCGCGTCGTGTTTCATCTGGCAGAACAATATCCTGACCACCATAGCCACGGGTTTTGTCTTCCATCGCCTGAGTTAGTACTTGCTCAATATCCTCTGTACTCAGGGATTTCAACAGATAGACACGGGCACGGGAAAGCAGTGCCGAATTAAGCTCAAACGACGGGTTTTCAGTGGTTGCGCCAATAAAAGTGATGGTGCCGTCTTCAATATGTGGCAGAAATGCATCCTGCTGGCTTTTGTTGAAACGGTGAACTTCGTCAACAAAAAGAATAGTGCGGCGACCTGCATGGCGGTTTTGCCGGGCGCGCTCGATCGCCTCGCGAATCTCTTTCACGCCAGAGGTGACGGCAGAAATACGTTCCACATCAGCGTTCGCATAGCGGGCAATCACTTCAGCGAGGGTTGTTTTGCCGGTACCCGGTGGCCCCCAGAGGATCATCGAATGCAAATGCCCGGCTTCGATAGCGCGCGGCAACGGCTTCCCCGCAGCCAGCAAATGTTGCTGGCCGATATACTGTGCTAAATTTTCTGGCCGCATACGCGCGGCCAGAGGTTGAAAAGTATTATCCGAAAAATCGAGCGACAGATTGCTCACTCAGGTGCCTCTACTTACGTTGATCATCTACCGTGACGCCTTGCGGCGGGGTGAAGGTAAATTTCGCTGCATCCACAGCCCCATTTTGCTGGGATTTCAGTTGATAACTGCTGCGCTGATCGTCCTGCTCCACCGCGCTAAACTGATGGATTGTGCCATCACGTCCCACGTTAATGGTGAACTGCTTCAGATTGCCATTGCTGGCTTTCGGCGTCAGGACAAAGTCATCGCCATTCTGTTTGATATTGTACTGCTGCCAGTCGCTGGACTGGTTGCGGGCAATCAGCATAAACGGCGTATTACCGGTGGCATCTTTCAGCCAGGTTGCCGTAGCTTGCTCAACGAACGGGTTATAGAACCACAGTGTTTTACCGTCAGAAACCAGAATGCTTTCATCAGGTTGTGTCATATGCCAGTTGAATAAGTTTGGACGTTTCACCCACAGATCGCCCTGACCTTCCTGCACCGCCGCGCCGCTACCGTCAGTCACTTTTTGTGTGAAGCTGGCGTGGAAGCTGCTGACTTTATCCAGGCGGCTTTTCAGATCGCTTGCGGCATCAGCCCAAACGCTGCTTGCTACTAAGCTTGAGAGTAATGCACAGGTGATGGCAATTTTTTTCATCATTATTCCTCAAATTACGTCACTCCCGATCGGGAGTTCCCTCTACTCTCTATTCCAGGCTAATAATCAGCTTGAGGAAAGAAGAAAATACTGAATTTTCAGTTGATAGAGTGCCGGATGCGACGCTACCGCGCCTTATCCGGCAATGCATTAATTAGTCAAACGGCGGTGGGGCCAGCACTTCACGATTACCGTTGTGCCCCTGTTCGCTGACAATCCCCTGCGCTTCCATCTGTTCGATAATACGCGCTGCACGGTTATAACCAATGCGGAACTGACGCTGTACGCCAGAAATTGACGCTTTGCGTTTTTCAGTGACAAACTGCACCGCCTGATCGAACAACGGATCCAGTTCTTCAGCGCCATCGAAACCGCCCGCGCCACCTTCGCTTTCACTGTCGGAAGTGATGCCATCAACATACTGTGGGCGACCACGCGCTTTCCAGTCCTGCACCACGGCATGAACTTCCTGATCGCGAACAAAAGCACCATGGACACGTACCGGCAACGTGGAGTTCGGCCCAGAGTAGAGCATATCCCCCATCCCCAGCAGTGATTCCGCGCCAGCCTGATCAAGAATGGTACGTGAGTCAATCTTACTGGATACGGTAAAGGCGATACGGGTCGGAATATTCGCTTTAATCAGACCAGTAATAACATCAACCGATGGACGCTGAGTTGCCAGTACGAGGTGGATACCCGCGGCACGGGCTTTTTGCGCCAGACGTGCTATCAGCTCTTCCACTTTTTTACCTACCGTCATCATCAGGTCGGCAAATTCGTCAACCAACACCACAATGTATGGTTCTTTTTTCAGCACCGGATGCTGGGCATCCATACTGTCACCCGGCTTCCAGTACGGGTCTGGAATCGGACGCATCATGCGATCGGCTTCAGCAATTTTTTCGTTATAACCCGCCAGATTACGCACACCCAGCGCAGACATCAGTTTATAACGACGCTCCATCTCGTTAACACACCAGCGCAGCGCGTTGGCGGCATCTTTCATATCAGTAACGACTTCCGTTAACAGATGCGGAATGCCTTCATAAACCGAAAGCTCCAGCATTTTCGGGTCGATCATGATGAAACGCACATCTTCTGGCTGTGCTTTATAAAGCATGCTCAGGATCATCGCGTTCACACCGACAGATTTACCGGAACCGGTAGTCCCCGCAACCAACAAGTGCGGCATTTTCGCCAGATCGGCAACCACCGGCTCACCGGCGATATCTTTACCCAGCACCACTGTTAATGGCGACGGATTATCGCGGAATTTGGCGTTATCCAAAACTTCGCGCAGATAAACGGTTTGTCGTTTTTTATTTGGTAACTCCAGACCTACATAGGGTTTGCCAGGAATAACTTCAACGACACGCACCGCCACCGTCGAAAGTGAACGGGCAAGGTCCCGTGACAAGTTAGAAATGCGCGCCGCTTTTACGCCAGGAGCCAGGTTAAGTTCAAAGCGAGTGATAACCGGCCCCGGAGAGTAATTGACGACATCGGCTTTAATACGGAAATCAGCCAGACGCGCTTCCACCAGGCGAGCCATTTGTTCAAGCGCAAAGGTATCTACCGGCTCCACTTCGCTCGGCGGCGGTGTCAGCAAATCCAGAGAAGGCAGCGGCGTCGTCGGTTTATGCAACGGACGGCTGTCGCCATTACGCATCAACAGCGGATGAAGCAGGGTATCCTGCTGCTGCGGTGCAACCGGTTGTTGCGGCTGCTGTACAGGTTCAACAATTGGAACTGGTTGTTGCGGCTGCTGATATTGCGGCTGTGGCGCAACCGGTTGTTGCGGCTGCTGATATTGTGGCTGCGGCGCAACCTGCTGTTGTGGCTGCTGATACTGCGGCTGCGGCGCAACCGGCTGTTGCGGCTGCTGATATTGCTGCTGTGGCGGAACTGGTTGTTGCGGCTGCTGATACTGCTGCTGCGGTGCAACCGGTTGTTGCGGCTGCTGTACAGGTTCAACAATTGGCGTAAACAACGGTTCGTGTGGACCATCATCCAGCAACGCTTTCATTGGCGAAAATTCAAAATCATCCAGCGAGAACGGATTCGCCCCAGCCGGTTGTTCGCCGGAATAACGTTGTTGTTGAGTTTGCGCAAACTGACGAGCCAGTTCAGCCTCTGCCGCAGCATCTGCATCTTCTGCGTTTACGGGCACATCATGTTGATACTGTTCGCCATAGCGTTGCTGCTGTGTCTGGGCGAACTGACGTGCCAGTTCATCCTGCTGCATCGCATCGATTTCATCATCGTTATACTGATCGCCAGAATCATACTGATTGCGCTGGGCTTCACGGGCTTTCTCTTCCGCCGCACGCTGTGAGGGCAGCTTAATACCGTAAGACGCCAGTTCACGACGAGTTGGCACGCGGATACGTTTCGGTCGTGGCAACTGCGGGCCAATCCCCTCTTTGACTTGCGGACGCGGTCCACCGCTATTTGCCAGACTGAAGACTGGCGCGGCAACGGTTGCGGCAGCCCCCGTCGCCAGTGTCGCTTTTTTCACGCCAGATGCCAGCGGAGAAACAGCGGCAGCGGCTTCTACTGGAGGTACTGCTGCAACAGAAGGCGCTTTCAACGAAGATTTGATCGGTTCTGGTTCTTTAACCGGTTCTGGAATCGGTTGATACCAGGCCGCAAGTTGTTCACGTTCACGGGCTCGCTTCTCTTCCACTTCTTCAAAATAGTAAAGCGGCGGACGCGCGGGTTTTGTCTCTTCTACAACGGGTTCAGGCTCCACAACAGGCTGCTGTTCAACGGATTGCGGCTGTTGGTACAACGGCTCCTGAGCGGCTGGTTGCTGATAAGTTTGCTCAGTCTGGTATGTAGACTGTGGAGCAAAAGTGGATTGCTGCTCTTCGGCTTGCCAGGCGTTACCTGCCACCGGTTGTTCTGGCGCAGGGGCGTAATACGGCTGTTGTGCAGGCTGTTCCGGCGCAGTTGCGTAATACGGTTGCTGAACAGGTTGTTCCGCCGCAGGAGCGTAGTAAGGTTGTTGCGCAGGTTGTTCAGCTGCAGGTGCATAATACGGCTGCTGCGGCTGTACTGGTTGTTGCAGCGGCTCATTATATTGCACTGCAGGCTGCGCATATTGTGACTGCTGTGGGTAACCTTCCGGTGCAGGAGCAATAACCGGCTCTCCCGTTTGTGGACCCGGTACAGGCTGCCAGGCTACTGTAGGTTGCGAAGGTGGAACATCAACAGAGGCAACAGGCGGCGTCTGAGTCACAGGTTCAACCGGCGCAGCCCAGCTTTGTGTCGCCGTGGTAGCAGCAGCTGCTACAGCGACAGGTTCGGTAATTGGCGCACCGTTTAATAATGGATCGTATTCGTCATATTCTGGCTGCGTTGCACGATTGCCCGAAAATAGGACGTCGTCCGGGTCGGCAGCCACACCGCGTGCAGTGTAGGTAATCTCTTCGTCATCATCCATCCGCTTACCGGAGAACAACGCAGCGTCTGTTTGCCGCCCCATCGGATTAATGAATTTTTCCGCCAACCGTTTACGACGCGCTAGCGCGCCGCGAAGAATACGGGCACGGCGTGATTCATGCTGTTTGCCGTGGTTTTCATCTTCATACTCTTCGTCATCTTCATATTCATCTTCATCGACCCAGGTATCATCGCGACGGGTACGATTACTGGCGAAGGTGAGAATGTTTAAAATCCAGCCGCCGAGTTTTTCAGCAATGGTCACCCATGACCAACCGGTGAACAGCGTCAGGCCCGCAGCCCAAACGCAGAGCAGCGCAATAGTTCCCCCGCTACTGTGTAGCAGTGGTTGTAGCGTAGTACTTAGTAAGCTGCCAATGACGCCACCGGAGGCAAAATACCAGATATCGTCAGCGTTGATTGCCGCCAGACCACAGGAGGTAAGGATGAGCGCCAAAACGCCAATGATGCGTAGCGAAACGGCAAAATAATCAATGTATTCGTCACTGGACTGATGACGCCAGGCAAACCAACAACCGCCGACAATAATGACGGGAATGGTGTAAGCCATCACGCCAAAAATAAAGAACAGCGTATCTGCCAACCACGCACCGGGCATCCCACCTAAATTATGGATAGGTTCATGCCAGGCCGTTTGCGACCAGCTGGGGTCCGAAGGGTTAAAGCTTAGTAAGGCAGCCATCAACCAGACGGCAAACAGGACAATAAGGATCAGCAACGCCTCCAGAAGGCGGCGGCCGCTACTTAACTTTGTCAATGTGACTTCTTTGTCTTCAGTGTATTCCTGGCTCAAGAAAGGCTCTCCAGGTTACAGGCTTTTCCTGCCCGATGCTAAAACGGACAACAGTACCAGGTTACCCCAGTACTGTTGCTGTATGGATTAACAGGAGTGTAATCAAAATACGCCGATTTTGCACCTGTTCCGTGTTAGCGCGTCTTAATAACCAGACGATTACTCTGCTTGACTTCTTCCATAACAACGTATGTCCGTGTGTCATTGACGCCAGGCAGACGCAGCAGGGTTTCCCCCAGCAACTTACGGTAAGCTGACATATCCGGCACGCGTGTTTTCAACAGGTAGTCGAAATCACCAGATACTAAATGACACTCCTGAATTTCTTCAAGTTTTTGTACAGCGGTATTGAATTGTTCAAACACATCCGGTGCGCCACGATTCAGAGTAATCTCAACGAATACCAGAAGTGATGCATCCAGATAATGGGGGTTAAGCAGCGCCGTATAGCCCTGAATAAACCCTTGTCTTTCCAGCCGACGCACACGCTCAAGGCACGGCGTTGGGGAAAGTCCCACACGTTTAGAAAGCTCGACGTTAGAAATACGCCCATCCTTTTGCAACTCATTAAGAATGTTACGATCGATACGGTCGAGATCTTTGCCAGGGCGCTTCTTGCTATCTACCATTATTATTGTCTCTCTGTATTCCTTCCCTACTCCTGTCTGACCCTGAAACATCACTGTTCAGAGTCGCTACCCGTCACGATAGACCGAAATCATGAAGATTCACGGCGCGCAATGCCTGGGTCTACGGTGAGAAGACCGTTGCCTTGTGGCAGCTATCGACATCACGAATGGCGTCTGTCCACGCCATACGTAGATTTCACTAGCACGGTAAACATGGTATTTACATGCATGGTTATGCGCATATAAGAATACTGTTTTTTTTCTTCCTCGAATGTTTTCGCAAAACACCAGGGGATTGTCAAAGCAAAACATCGATTTTTAGTACAACATGCCAGATATTCATTAACAGGGGCGTTTATTCATCATTTAATCGGCTTATAAAGCGGGAAATTTAAGTAGCAGAGGTGATAATGACGGGAGAATTTGACCTGCTTATCGATGCTGCCGATTGCACAAATTGTTAACAAAATCGTCATACTCTTTTTTTACGTCTGTAAATTCCCTACAATCCTGCCCATTGTCTGCCAACAACTATGGGGATCTCATGGGCACGACCAAACACAGTAAACTGCTTATCCTGGGTTCAGGCCCGGCGGGATACACCGCTGCTGTCTACGCGGCGCGCGCCAACCTGCAACCTGTGCTGATTACCGGCATGGAAAAAGGCGGCCAACTGACCACCACCACGGAAGTGGAAAACTGGCCTGGCGATCCAAACGATCTGACCGGTCCGTTATTAATGGAGCGCATGCACGAACATGCCACCAAGTTTGAAACTGAGATCATTTTTGATCATATCAACAAGGTGGATCTGCAAAACCGTCCGTTCCGTCTGAATGGCGATAACGGCGAATACACTTGCGACGCGCTGATTATTGCCACCGGAGCTTCTGCACGCTATCTCGGCCTGCCCTCTGAAGAAGCCTTTAAAGGCCGTGGGGTTTCTGCTTGTGCAACCTGCGACGGTTTCTTCTATCGCAACCAGAAAGTTGCGGTCATCGGCGGCGGCAATACCGCGGTTGAAGAGGCGCTGTATCTGTCTAACATCGCTTCGGAAGTGCATCTGATTCACCGCCGTGACGGTTTCCGCGCGGAAAAAATCCTTATTAAGCGTCTGATGGATAAAGTGGAGAACGGCAACATCATTCTGCACACCAACCGTACGCTGGAAGAAGTGACCGGCGATCAAATGGGTGTCACTGGCGTTCGTCTGCGCGATACGCAAAACAGCGATAACATCGAGTCACTCGACGTTGCTGGTCTGTTTGTTGCTATCGGTCACAGCCCGAATACTGCCATTTTCGAAGGGCAGCTGGAACTGGAAAACGGCTACATCAAAGTGCAGTCGGGTATTCATGGTAATGCCACCCAGACCAGCATCCCTGGCGTCTTTGCCGCGGGTGACGTGATGGATCATATTTATCGTCAGGCCATTACTTCGGCCGGTACAGGCTGCATGGCAGCACTTGATGCGGAACGCTACCTCGATGGTTTAGCTGACGCAAAATAATTTTACAAATCAGTAACAAAAGTAAAGAAGGTGACACCATGCGACTATGGGTCGCCTTTATTTTTTCCCCGTTGTAACATTGCTCTGCAAATAATTCTGATAACTCACCTGCTAAGCGTGCAATGAATAAATCCCGTCAAAAAGAGTTAACCCGCTGGTTAAAACAGCAAAGCGTCATCTCCCAACGTTGGCTGAATATTTCTCGTCTGCTGGGCTTTGTAAGCGGCATATTGATCATTGCCCAGGCCTGGTTCATGGCGCGAATTCTGCAACATATGATTATGGAGAATATTCCCCGTGAAGCCCTGCTGCTTCCCTTTACGTTACTGGTTCTGACCTTTGTACTGCGCGCATGGGTGGTCTGGTTACGCGAACGGGTGGGTTATCACGCCGGGCAGCATATCCGCTTTGCCATCCGCCGTCAGGTTCTCGACCGTCTGCAACAAGCAGGGCCAGCGTGGATTCAGGGTAAACCTGCGGGGAGCTGGGCGACGTTGGTACTCGAGCAAATTGACGATATGCATGATTACTATGCACGCTACCTGCCGCAAATGGCGCTGGCAGTGTCGGTGCCGTTGCTGATTGTGGTGGCGATCTTCCCCTCTAACTGGGCTGCGGCGCTCATTCTGCTGGGCACAGCACCGTTAATTCCGTTGTTTATGGCGCTGGTTGGAATGGGGGCTGCCGATGCTAACCGACGTAACTTTCTCGCTCTTGCTCGCTTAAGTGGGCATTTCCTCGATCGCCTGCGCGGCATGGAAACATTGCGTATTTTTGGTCGTGGTGAAGCTGAAATTGAAAGTATTCGTTCTGCTTCGGAAGATTTCCGCCAACGGACAATGGAAGTGCTACGGCTGGCGTTTTTATCCTCCGGCATTCTCGAATTTTTTACCTCGCTGTCAATTGCTCTGGTGGCGGTCTACTTTGGTTTTTCCTATCTCGGCGAGCTGGATTTTGGTCACTACGATACCGGTGTGACGCTGGCTGCGGGTTTTCTGGCCCTGATCCTTGCGCCAGAGTTTTTCCAGCCATTGCGCGATCTCGGTACGTTTTATCATGCTAAAGCCCAGGCTGTTGGTGCAGCTGACAGTCTGAAAACGTTTATGGAAACCCCGCTCGCCCATCCGCAGCGCGGTGAGGCGGAATTAGCATCGACCGATCCGGTGACCATTGAGGCCGAGGATCTGTTTATCCCGGCGCCGGAAGGGAAAACGCTGGCCGGACCGCTGAACTTTACTTTGCCAGCAGGCCAACGTGCCGTGTTGGTTGGTCGCAGCGGTTCAGGTAAAAGTTCACTGTTGAACGCGCTTTCTGGTTTTCTCTCATATCAGGGATCATTACGAATCAACGGGATAGAATTACGCGATTTATCACCAGAATCATGGCGTAAACATCTCTCCTGGGTTGGGCAAAACCCACAATTACCGGCAGCAACATTGCGGGATAACGTACTACTGGCGCGACCTGATGCCAGCGAACAAGAATTACAAGCAGCGCTGGATAACGCCTGGGTCAGCGAGTTTCTACAGCTCCTGCCACAAGGCGTTGATACGCCTGTTGGCGACCAGGCTGCCCGCCTTTCCGTGGGGCAGGCGCAGCGCGTGGCGGTGGCCCGTGCGTTACTAAATCCCTGTTCGCTATTACTGTTGGATGAACCCGCTGCCAGCCTTGATGCTCACAGTGAACAGCGCGTAATGGAGGCGCTGAATGCCGCCTCTCTGCGCCAGACAACGTTAATGGTCACCCACCAGTTAGAAGATCTTGCTGACTGGGATGTCATTTGGGTTATGCAGGATGGCCGGATTATTGAGCAAGGACGTTACGCGGAATTAAGTGTGGCTGGTGGCCCATTCGCCACATTACTGGCCCATCGTCAGGAGGAGATTTAAATGCGCGCTTTGCTACCCTATCTGGCACTGTATAAACGTCATAAATGGATGTTAAGTCTTGGTATCGTGCTGGCAATTGTCACGCTGCTCGCCAGTATCGGTCTGTTGACACTTTCCGGCTGGTTCCTCTCGGCCTCAGCGGTTGCGGGGGTTGCCGGACTGTACAGCTTCAACTATATGCTACCCGCTGCGGGCGTGCGTGGTGCCGCAATCACCCGTACTGCCGGGCGTTATTTTGAACGTCTGGTAAGTCACGACGCGACTTTCCGCGTGTTGCAGCATCTGCGCATTTACACCTTCAGCAAATTGCTGCCCCTCTCCCCTGCCGGACTGGCGCGCTATCGTCAGGGCGAATTGCTCAATCGCGTGGTGGCGGATGTTGATACGCTCGATCATCTTTATCTGCGCGTTATCTCGCCGCTGGTGGGCGCTTTTGTGGTGATTATGGTGGTGACAATCGGGTTAAGTTTCCTTGATTTCACCCTCGCCTTTACGCTGGGCGGCATTATGTTACTGACGCTTTTCCTGATGCCACCGCTGTTTTATCGTGCGGGAAAAAGCACCGGGCAAAATCTGACTCATCTTCGCGGGCAGTATCGCCAACAACTGACGGCCTGGCTGCAAGGGCAAGCTGAGCTGACCATTTTTGGTGCCAGCGATCGTTATCGCACGCAATTAGAGAATACAGAAATTCAATGGCTGGAAGCGCAACGCCGTCAATCTGAACTGACCGCATTGTCGCAAGCGATAATGCTACTCATTGGCGCGTTAGCGGTGATCCTGATGCTGTGGATGGCGTCTGGCGGCGTTGGCGGCAATGCTCAACCCGGCGCGTTAATTGCCCTGTTTGTCTTCTGCGCGTTAGCCGCGTTTGAAGCACTGGCACCAGTAACGGGTGCATTTCAGCATCTGGGGCAAGTCATTGCCTCTGCCGTTCGGATCACTGATTTAACGGATCAAAAACCGGAAGTCACCTTCCCTGATACCCAAACTCGTGTTGCCTATCGCGTTTCGCTGACGTTACGGGATGTTCAGTTCACTTATCCGGAGCAATCCCAACAGGCACTTAAAGGGATTTCTCTTCAGGTAAACGCCGGGGAACATATTGCGATTCTCGGGCGAACCGGATGCGGCAAATCAACACTGTTACAACTGCTGACCCGCGCTTGGGACCCGCAACAGGGCGAGATTTTGCTTAACGATAGCCCCATAGCCAGCCTGAATGAAGCGGCTCTACGACAGACCATCAGCGTTGTTCCTCAGCGAGTGCATCTGTTTAGCGCCACGCTGCGTGATAATCTGTTACTCGCCTCGCCTGGCAGTAGTGATGAGGCTCTGGCGGAGATCTTGCGTCGCGTTGGTCTGGAGAAGCTGCTCGAGGATGCAGGTCTCAACAGTTGGTGAGGTGAAGGCGGACGCCAGCTCTCCGGTGGTGAACTGCGCCGTCTGGCTATCGCCCGTGCGCTGTTACATGATGCGCCACTGGTGTTGCTGGATGAACCTACCGAAGGCTTAGATGCCACAACCGAAAGCCAGATCCTTGAATTGCTTGCAGAAATGATGCGTGAGAAAACGGTGTTAATGGTCACCCATCGACTTCGCGGACTCTCTCGTTTCCAACAAATAATAGTGATGGACAA
>ERZ1034871.986-NODE-986-length-15434-cov-12.057091_pt1 | contig 15434 bp, 9 predicted proteins | sample MGYA00520631_ERZ1034871 | MGnify/ENA primary metagenome ERZ1034871 (study PRJEB33766, sample SAMN09781721) | gut metagenome | biome: gut microbiome | host: Homo sapiens | place: Madagascar | study: EMG produced TPA metagenomics assembly of the PRJNA485056 data set...
GTGGCGGCGGTGGAAACGGGGGAGAAACACCGCAGGAAGAAAAACTCCCCGAAATCAAAGAAGCAAAAGCCACACCGACAGCTCCGCCTCCCGTCAAGACCGAACCGGATCCCGAAGCAGAAAATGATGTCCACGAAGTCGCTCCGGCGCCATCAGAGGATACCTCCTCTGCCGCAGACACCAATTCTAGGGACAGCACTTCAGAGGGAAGCACCTCTTCCGGCACCGGTGGTGGTACCGGCGGTGGGAACGGTACAGGGAATGGCCCCGGCGATGGCAGTGGGGAAGGCCCCGGCTCCGGCTCCGGTTCCGGCGGTGGGAATGGCTCCGGCTATGGCAGCGGAAATGGAGACGGCGCCGGTCCCGGAGATGGCGTCACCATGGGACCGCAGCTTTTGAGCAATCCGGCGCCTGCCTATCCGGAATCCTGCCGCAAAGCGAATATTTCCGGTACGACGGTCGTAGGTCTCACCATTTCGAGCGATGGCAGCGTCTCGAGCGCGTGGGTCGTTTCCTCTTCCGGGAATGGCACCCTTGACAGCGCCGCCGTCAATGCCGTCTATGGCTGGCAGTTCGTCCCTGCCAAACAGAATGGCGTGGCGATCACCTGTAATTCACAGGTACCGGTCACATTCAATCTGAGATAACAAAAAAGCACATGTGCCGCAAGGCGCATGTGCTTTTTTGTTGTGATGGATTCAGCATTTTCCTTGGGAAATATGTGAGAGAGATGAATACCGAATAGACGTGACTGGGGACTTGAATGCCACTTACGATATGAGAATACTGCCATCCATCCAGCGGAGCAGGCCCTTGAAGAAGGGCCACGCCAAAGGCGCAGGATAGAGTGCCCCGCAGGGGCACAATTCACCGTAGCGGTCAGCAGAGTACATGCGTTGACCGTTCTTCCGTCCATCTCATATCACTTGCTGGCCGTTCTGCAGTAGACTGCCTCTTCGAGGCAGTCTATCCCGGCCTTTGGCCGCCCCCTGCTCCAAGGGGGAACGCATTTTAGGCTATTCTCCATTCTCCTTTTTTGCTGTGATGGGTTCAGCTTTTCTCTAGGGAAATATGTGAGAAAGATAAATACCGAAAAAGATTTCTCGGCTTCGCTCGAAATGACGATGGCGCTGAACGCGAACTCACTATAGACATGACTGGGGACTTGAATGCCACTTACGATATGAGAATACCGCCATCCCACCAGCGGAGCAGGCCCTTGAAGAAGGGCCGCGCCAAAGGCGCAGGATAGAGTGCCCCGCAGGGGCACAGTTCATCGTAGCGGTCAGCAGAGCACATGCGTTGACCGTTCTTCCGTCCATCTCATATCACTCGCTGGCCGTTCTGCCGTATTCTGCCTCTTCGAGGCAGTCTATCCCGGCCTTTGGCCGCCCCCTTCTCCAAGGGGGAACGCATTTTACGCTATTCTCCATTCTCCGCGGCGCTTCCCTGCTTTTGCGCGCCGCATCACTCCCTGCACGCTAATCCTGAACCCTGAAGTTTGAAAGCAGGGATGAGTAGCTAGGGATTAGTGGCTAGGGATTAGGAGTCCCAAGTGACTCGTGACTGGTGACTGGGAGACATCAGGCGCTCGTATCGTCATTTCGAGCGAAGCCCTCAATCTTCCTTGCAGACCGATAAACGAAGGATGTGTGAAAGCAGAAATATGTAGCACCAAGGCGTCGTTTACTTGCAGCGCCTATGTGATACTGACCGGAGTGCAAGAAAGATCGAGGGCAACGCTTTCGATGACGGCGGCGCGAAGCGCTATCAAAACTCCGCGGCACTTCCCTATTTTTATGCGCCGCACCACCACTCTTCACTCCTAACTGGCGAGTAGAGCTTTCACACGCAATCAAAGGGCAGCACTCCCCACGGGCTACCCTGAACCCTGAACCCTTGACCCCTTATCTCTTCTTCCCTTTTCCCAAATATGTTAGAATAAATGAAAACGATAGCCCATTCTATTTCCATGGAGGAAACAATCATGAAAAAAGTTATTTTCGATATAGACGGCGTCCTTTTGAGCGAAGAACGCTACTTCGATGTATCTGCTCTGACCGTATGGGAGATACTCTACAGCCCTGCGTACATGGGACTTCCCAGCGAACGCGACGATTTTAATGCGGGTCGTATCACCGAAGGGCAGATCGCCGGCTGCCGCAGCGTGGTGTGGGGAAATGACGCCCTGCTATCCTGGCTGAAAGCGCGCGGCATCAATTCGAACTGGGATATGGTACACGCTGATCTCATCACTATCCTCTGGCTGATGGCAGAAACCTATAAAAAACGCTCCGGCGGAGAAAAAATGTCTTTTACCTTCCACCAGCCACAAGACTTGAAGCACGCCGGAGAGGAGCTCATGGGACTACCCATGCCGAAAGCAGAAGACGTACTCGATCGCTGGGAGAGCGCCGTCCCCGAAGGTCTTCAGGGCGAAGAGGTCTTCCATGCCCTCAAGGATGCCATGGCGGATACGATCGATGGCGATCTCTCTTGGGCCGACCTTCGCTCCGATTTCTGGAAGATCCATACCGAAGCCTTTCAGGCATGGTACCTCGGAGACGACACCTTCATTTCCCTCCTGCATCATATGCCCTACAGCGCAGGAAAACCTGGCTTCCTCTCCCGTGAAGTCCCGCTTGCGCCCGCCGCTCACATCCTTTCCCTCTTCCGCACGCTGAAAGAGCGCGGCTATGACATCGCCATCGCGACCGGCCGTGCCAGAGAGGAGATGGAGATCCCCTTCAAGCTGTTCCACTGGTACGAGGAATTCGATCCCTACACCATGGCGACTGCCTCCGATGCGGAAGAATCAGCCCGCAGACTGGGCGGCCCCGTCCTCGACAAGCCGAATGCCTTCATCTTTTCCTGCGCCATCTTCGGCAGAGATCCGGACAACTACAAGGCGTACTCCGAAGAAACCATGCAGCCCGCCAAGGAGGATGAGATCTACGTCTGCGGCGACTCCTACTCCGACGTTATCGGCAGCCGCCGCGCCGGCGCGAAATGCATCGGCATCCTGACCGGCCTTGAAGGCAAGGACGCGATCCCGATGTTTGAGAAAGAAGGCGTCCCATATGTGGACCGCGTGACGGATATTTTAGAGAAATTAGAGCAGAAGTGACCGGCAGCAAGTGGCTGGTGACTCGTACATTTCGTTTGTCATTTCCCGTGCACTGTCATTTCGAGCGAAGCGAGAAATCTGTTTCGTCAGCAGAGAAAAGAGGAGTGAGACAGCCATCCATGGAAAGCCTGACATCCCCTTCATGTGCGTGATGGAGCTGGTCCTCACAGTAAAAACCGCGGGAAGAAAGAACTTTGGAGCTCTTTCTTCCCGCGGTTTTTATAAAATCAGAGAATCGGTTTCCCGGATCGTCACAGGAATGAGGGGCTAGTGACTACTGACTTGAATACCGCTTTCAGGCATTGCCCCTTTTTATTTGCGGCGCAGCCGCCACCAGCATGTCTGCTCCCTAGTCAACAAATTCCGGACAGCAAAAAACATCCGGGAAACGCTTTCTGCCTTTACCCAAATGCAGGCGGGACACGGAATCGGCGCCGGTGTGGTCAAATGTACCAAAGTACGGACGTCCTGGCTGTCGTCGGTGCTCGGCCTCGCAGGGGGCAGGGAGGCGTGGAAAGCATGGATTTCCCGGATATTTTTTTGTTTGTCTTACATGTTCAGCCTTAGACAGGTGGGGGAAAAAGACTGACATTTCCGTGCCCTGTCCGATGAGCCGGAGCGCAAAGCAAGATCTTCCTTCCGTAAGGCTGCTCTCTGTCGTATTTCTTAGCGCTAATGAATTCTGGAAATCAGAGAACAGCCTCGAAAAGGTGCACACACGATGCGCCCTTGGCTTCATGTCTGTATTGTATACCTTATTTATGAAAATTGCAAGTCTATGTCTTACGAGCAGTTCACAAGAAATGGTGGATCACTAAAATCTATCAAGCAATGATCGCATATATATAGAATCATCTGCCATTCACAAGCTCTTTTATTCACATGGCGGATTATGTCGTGAGAAGGAGATGCTGGCAGATCAGTCCGTGAGAGGGCGTATCTTGTTTTTGTTGAGAAAATGAGATGATCGGGGAACCCATTGCGGATAGCCGTCCTTTTAGAGGGAATACACCTTATCATATGAAAATTAGAAATAAGAGGTACAAGGTTAACAAAAATAAAATTAGATTAAAAACTATTGGACAGAATAAGTGATTTATGATAGTCTCTTAGAAGGTTATCACTGATCAGGGAATAGGTGATGAGGATTTTCATCTTTACCGTGGAAACTCGGACACACTGGCTCTTGATGGAGATCATTTTCTTCCCGCTCATTTTACATTTTGGAAAGAGGAGAATGGTTATGAAAAAAGAAATGTATAAGATGTTGGCTGCTGCCCTCATGCTCACAATTTCGGGGGGGGTAGTAGGTAGTGCTGCTGACACTACACTGGATACAGTGTATGTCAATGCAGATAGAGATAAGGCGGAAGATACTGTCGGTACACTTCCGGGTGGATTCATCAAAGAAGAACCAAGCGTTGGACTGTTAGGGCATCAGGATGTAATGGATGCCCCTTTTGCGGTGTCTGAAGTCAGTCAGAAGACGATCAAAGCTTTCGCTTCTCCCGTGAACGGTGTCAACGAAGCTCTTGCGCTGAACCCTTCTGTCACGATTCAGTCCGGGAGCTTGTATCAGGATATTGCTATTCGTGGATTCAGAACGAATGGTCATAGACAGTACGTGAATGGAATCCCGGGCCTTCTCTGCCAGGAAAATATTCCATACTACTGGGTGGATAGCGTCAGTGTGGTTTCCGGTCCGAATATCGGCGTCCGTGGTACTGGTCTGAGTGAAGCTATCGGTGGTGTCGTTGATTATACCTCTAAGAAAGCAGTAACCAATGCCACAGATCTGAAACTGGCTTATCGTGGCGGCAGCTCTTTTGAAGAAGGCGTTGATTATCAGACGCGTCTTGGCAGCGATAAGAAATGGGGCGTTCGCGTTACTACGAATAACATTCATGGAGATACCGCGATCGATAACGAAAAACTGGAACAGCAGAATATCTTCGTCAATATTGATCATATAGCAGAGCGCTCAAAGACCAATTTCCTCTTTGGATATAATCATACCAAACATTACGGTGGCCCGTATGGGGTTAGCTTTGATTTTAAGACGGTAACCGATCTTCCTTCTGCACCTAAGGGAAGCAACGGATTAAAACCTGATTGGTCTTATAATGCATATGAGAACTACATCATGGCGTTCAACCATGAACAGAAGTTGTCTGAACATGTGACCGGTTTCGTGAATGCTGGGTATCATAAGGAAAACTGGTATGGCTATATTGACGGAAGTCCGAAAGTTTTTAACAATAATGGTGATTACCGAATTAGCATGTCTAACTTTCCGCTGTTCCTTGTGAAGACTTACTTAGGAATGGGCATTAAAGGGGATTTTAACATTGGCAAAGTAAAAAATGAATACATGATCGGTGTGGATAAGAGTTGGGAAACCTACGACATTGACAACGGAAATCCAAGCTATTCCTGGTCGGGACATGGTAACATCTATCAGACCAACAGTTGGGCAAATCCGGGCGATGCACATTGGATTCCACTTCATTCCGATACCACACAGATGGAAGGCTGGCATGTTGTAGACACTCTGAAGGCACTGGATGATAAGCTACAGGTGACACTTGGCGTTCACGGTCACAGGGCCACAGTAAATCAGGTAGGAGCAACATCTCTGAAAAAGTCGGATGCCATTACTCCGACCTATGCGATTTCCTATAAATTTACGCCAGATTTCATGATGTATGCTGACCATACGGAAAGCTTCGGGATGGGCGCACGCGTCTCGACTACTTCTGCTTTGGATTATGTCAATAAAGGTAAAATGCTTGATCCGGCGAAGACGAAACAGAATGAAGTGGGCTTCAAAGTAAAGACTGGTAAATTCTTGAATACACTGGCATACTTTGATATCAAGCAGGCGAATGCAATCGACGTAAAACTGGCGAATGGCAGATGGCTCCGCGCACTGGATGGAGAACAGGAAAATAAAGGTTTTGAATGGGCCTTCACTGGAAACATCAATGACAGATGGGATCTCATCGGTGGCGCTATGTATATCGATGTCAAACAGACAAAGACGAAAAATGGGGCTAATGATGGTAAGCCGGTAGACGGCATCCCGCACTGGACGGCAAATGTCGGCGCGATTTATCATCCAAACAGCCAATGGTCTATTATTGGACGCGGCAACTATATCGGAACAGCGAAGATCAATGGAAATACGATCAAAGTGCCGTCTTCCTTCGTGTTTGATCTGGGTGCGACCTATGATACCACTTTTGGCAAGACGCCCGTGACTTTGCAGGCGATGCTTTACAATGTAGCAGGAAAGGATTACTGGATTCCAAGCGGAAGCTCCAGCAGCTTGACTGTCGGCGGACCACGCACCTTCGTATTCTCCGCTAATTTCCGTTTCTAATCCAAAGGAGAAACAACCTATGAGCAGAACTATCCGCCGGATGCCTCTGGCGATTCTTACGATCATTCTCACCGTTCTGCTCCTCTTCTCCTGTCTCCTCGGACTGAAGCTCGGGTATCTTTCTGTGTCCTTGTCGGGGATCGTATCGATCCTTGCTTCGCATCTTTCGGGAAGTGCGCTTCCTTCGGATATCGCAATGGGCGCAGCGGATGCGGTCTGGGATCTTCGGCTCCCGCGCATCCTGCTCGCGCTGGCGGTCGGGATGGGGCTTTCGCTTTCCGGCATGCTGATGCAGGCGATGTTTCGCAATCCGATGTCAGACCCTTACATCATGGGTGTGTCCTCCGGGGCATCGCTGGGGGCGGCTTCTGCCGTTTTCTTTGGCGCGGGGGCGGCTTTCGGGGTATCTGCGATCGGATGCGGGGCATTTCTCGGTGCCTTGGCGTTGTCACTCATTCTCGCCATCGCGGCAGGCCGCGTGGCACCGGGTGATTCATCCTATCTTCTGATCTTTGGTGCGGCGCTGGCGGCAGTCTGCGGCGGGATCACCAGTGTGCTGGTGTACATCGGGGCCAATGCGACGGGGATGGATGTGACGCTGTACTGGCTGATGGGATCTGTTTCCTTCGCAAAACTCCTGCCGACGCTTTCTGTTCTTGCCATCGTGCTTGCTTTCATCATTTTTTTCTCTACACAGACAAGGATCCTGAATCTGATGCTGGAAGGGGAGGAAACTGCTGTCCCGCTGGGGCGGCAGCTCCTCCCTTTTCGGCGTCTTTACCTTGTGATGAATGCGCTCTTGATGGGAAGTCTGGTGACGCAGGCGGGACTGATCGGCTTCGTAGGTCTTCTGGTGCCGCATGGCTGCCGGATGGTCATGGGGGCGGATCACAGGAAGCTCCTGCCCGTATCCGTTCTTTCGGGAGGATTGATGACGGTCTGGGCGGATATCTTAGGACGGATACTGATCCACGGTGTGGATATTCCTTTGGGGGTTAGCTTGTCTCTGATCGGTGCGCCTGTATTTCTGGGGATGCTCATCCGGCGTTCGTATCATTTTGGAGGAGAAGGGGCATGAATATTTCAGTCAATCATATCTCTGCCGGTTATGGGGGAAAGCAGGTGCTGAAGGATGTGTCGATTTCCTTCGAAAGTGGGCAGCTGACGGGTATCATCGGGCCCAATGGGTGCGGGAAGAGTACGCTTTTGAAGTGCATTTACCGTCTGCTTTCTCCTTGGTCCGGGGATATCCGGATCGGTGATACGATCTTGAAGGATCTGCCGTATCGGGAAAGCGCGAAGCGCGTCGCGGTACTGGCGCAGCATCACGCAGCCGGTTTCGATTTTGATGTAGAAGAGGTCGTGCTGATGGGGCGCACGCCTTACAAAGGCATTACGGAGGGAAACAATCGTGAGGATCGTGATATCGCGCATCGGGCGATGCAGGAAACGGGCGTAGAAACATTAGCGGAGCAGAGTTTTTCTTTTCTCTCCGGCGGGGAGCAGCAGCGCGTGATGCTCGCGCGGGCTCTCACGCAGGAGACACCTTGTCTTATCCTGGATGAACCGACGAATCATCTGGATATCACCTACCAGCTGCAGATCATGGATCTGGTGAGCTCGCGTCATTTGACGGTGCTTGCGGCCATTCATGACCTGAATATCGCAGCCATGTATTGTGACAAGATCGCAGCGATGAAGCATGGAGAGCTGGTCGCCTTCGGCAGGCCTCGAGAGGTCTTGACGGAGGAGCGGATCTGGGAGCTGTATCATGTGAAGGCCGAGGTTTTTCTTCGAAAAGATGGAAGGCCGGCTGTGATTTTCGAAAGAGGAGCCATCGTATGAAGCCTGTCTATCGTGTGATGCTCATCAGCGTTCTTTGTCTGCTCCTGACGCTCTTCTCATTGGGGGTGGGAGAGATCTCCCTTTCACCGGCAGAGACTTGTCATTATTTGTATCTGGCGCTGACTTCGCCGGAAGGAAGTGGGATGGTCGAGCAGGATGTGCTGCAGTTCATCCGTCTGCCGCATCTTGTACTTTCTTTTTTCATCGGGGCAGGACTGGCCGTCTGCGGGGCAGTGATGCAGGCGGTGATGAAGAATCCACTGGCGGATCCGTATCTATTGGGGATTTCCTCTGGCGCAAGTCTGGGCGCGGTGCTGGCGATCGCACTCGGTATCGGGATGATCGGGAGCTTTGATGGGATCGGTGCCGCGGCTTTTCTTGGCGCCGGACTTGTTTCCCTTCTGATTCTTTTGATTTCTTCGATCAGCGGCAAAGGAGAGGGATTGACACTGCTTCTGGCAGGTTTTGCACTCAATGCTGCCTGCTCGGCTGCTGTGAGCTTCTTCGTCACCGTGGTGGCGGATACGTCGAAGACGCGGTCTATCCAGTTCTGGATGATGGGGAATATCCGTGCTGACTCATGGATGGCGATCGGCATTTTGGCGATTCTGGTGACGGCTGGATGTTTCTATTTCTTTTCCCAAAGGCGCATCCTCGACCTGATGCTCATGGGGGATGATCTCTCGCTGACCATGGGGCAAAAACTTGGGACGTATCGAAAAGTGTATATCGCGGTCATGGCGCTTCTTGTCGGAGCGGTGGTGTACATGTCAGGCATGATCGGATTCGTCGGGCTCATCATACCGCACGGCGTACGTCTCCTCGTAGGGAGCAGCCATGGGCGTCTTCTCCCGCTTACTGCACTGACTGGAGGGACATTCCTTTGTTGGGCGGATATTCTGGGAAGAAATGCGATTTCCGGACTGGAGCTGCCTGTGGGGGTCATGGCTGCACTGGCAGGCTCGCCCTTTTTCCTATGGATGCTGATATCCGGAAAGCAGGTGAGAAGATGAAGCGGGCTTGGCTTTTATCGCTCCTTCTGCCGCTCGTCCTATCGGGCTGTCAACTGGAGAGGTCTTACCCCGCCGGGGACGATTCGCGCCCTTTTGTGGATAATATCAAGGTAGAGAACTACTATGAGACGGGGGTGAATCGCGAGTACTTGTCGGATGTGCCGCAGCGTGTGATCGTCATCGGTGCGAATGAAACGGAGACGCTGCTGGATCTTGGCGTCGAAAAGGCCATCCTTGCCGCTGATGATGGGCAGAATAGTCAGCGGTATGGCATCAAGGCATCGAATGAAAAGGCCTTTCAGGCATTGCCTCGCATCGATCGCAGCACGATTCAGGCGGAGCATTTCCTGGAGATGCATCCTGATATGATCATCGCAGAGCAGCAATTCTTCTCGAAAACCCGTCTTGGCAGTACGGACTACTGGAACAGCAAGGGGGTCCTCACCATGGTGCCGCTGAATACCACCTCACCGGGCAAGCTGAATCAGGTGGAAACCGTAGAGAAGGAAATGAAATTCATTCGTGATCTGGGGATCATTTTTCACAAAGAGGAAGAAGCAGAGAAAATTGTGAGTGCAACGGAAAAACGCATTCACGATATAGCGAAAACTGTGGAATATCATAAGAAACCGAAAGTCATGATTCTCGATCGTATGAGCATCCTCGCTTCTTATGGGCGAAAGAAGATCGCAGGGGATATGGCTGCCTCTATCGGTGGTGTCGTCCCGGATACCACGGCGGCGGTCAGTGATGAGATGATGATGAAGCTAGACCCGGATGTCGTGTTTCTCGTCGTGTATCGCGATGAGGAGAAGGAGCTGGCATGGCTCCGAAATAGGCCTGCTTTCCGGAATCTGAGCTTCGTCAAAAATCATCGTCTTTATGGGATACCGCTGAAATATGTGTATGGCCCACAGACGCGTACCATCGATGCGATCGGCTATATGGCAGAGCGCATGTATCCAGGGACATTTGATTTTCCTAAAGAGTATGATTTTCATTAGTGATGAAAAAAGAGCAGGAGAGATCCGGCTCTTTTTTTATCATGGAAAAAATAGCATAGAGAATGCTATTTCAATGAAATTTAGCTGCAGGCCAATTTGTGATATATAAAGGATTTATATTGCTTTTATCTTTAGTATGGTGTAATATGGAAACAAGAAATGGAGTTAGAATGCATCATGAATGCATTTCTGCAATCATGAGCTTGTGAGTTCTTTTTCTTTCTGAAAGGAGAATATTCTTATGAAAAAATGCATGAAAAAGATCCTGATGGCGAATATCGCAGCTGCGATCATTTGTTCTACGGGGGGGTAACATCGGCGCAGGATAGTCTGTATGAATACGGTATGACGCCGGTTTCTATTGAGAATGGTAAGCTGGTCAGCGGCGATGCCATTCATAATGATGCAGCTACAGCCGACATTCAGACAAGCAATATGACTGGCACAACAGACCAATACTACGGACATTTTTTCTTCGGAAATGCAGATATTAAGAATACATCGTTTGACAATAATACTCTCAAAACGGATGGACCTAATGGGGTGGTCTACTTCAACTCCAGCGTAAAATTATATCCAACTAGCTATGAAGTAGAGACGCCCAATGCCGTGACCGTTACGAATTCCTCTTTTAACGGGAATAAGATCGAAAGTACAGGTGGTACCGCCAGCATTTACTCGACTTCAAAAGCCGGTGCAGTGATGATTAAGGGGACAAATGTCACTTTCAATGATGTAGCATTCAATGATAATGCAGCAAGTGGCGGAACCCATGCACAGGCGATGGGTGGTGCAGTTTATCTGGACTCCACATCCAATAAAGCTAACCATGATGGACAAAAGAGAGTTTTGAAAGCGAGCGCGACTTTCAATGTCACCAAAGATACGACATATGCAGGAAATAAAGTATCCGGTGTCGATGCCTATAGTGACACGTATGGTAGCTACGCGAAAACAGGCGGCGGATTCATGTACATGGATCGTGGCGGTGAGGCCAATTTCAACATCGCTGACGGTGCAACATTGAAAATCGGGAAAGATGGAGAAACGGATGCGAATACGGACTCCATCGCGAGCGCGATCCGTGGCAGCAATGCGGCTTATGGAGAAAATACCATCAATAAAGAGGGACTTGGCACCCTGACTGTCAATGGCAGTATGAGCGGATACCATGGAGATCTCAATGTCAAAGAAGGTACCATGAATATCAATCAGACGATCGCCGGAGATGCGAAGATCTCCGTATCGGATGGGGCTACACTGCATCTGAAAGGGGTAGAGCTTTCCAGCCAGTCCGGTACTATTTCGGTAGCAGATTCAAAGGGTAATATGAGCTCAGTTACATTACCCGAGAGAGACGGCACTCTGGTAGCTGAGACCGGTTCGAAGGTAACCGCGGACACCATCACGCTGAAAGATAAGTCCTCTATGAAAGTCGAGACGGGGGCGACTGTCACGGCAGACAGCGTGGCTGTAAAGGATGATGCTACATTAAGCACGGCGGCTCAGTCAAAACTGAATGCGGCGAAGGTATCCGTAGATCCCACGAAAGAAGGGCATGTCCAGCTGCGCGGTGATTTCACGGGTGCGCTAACGGATAACGCTGGCAACGCGCTGACAGCCGAACAGGCGAAAAAGGTGATGGCAAAAGCAGCAGGGGATACTTCCCGTATGGATATCGAAGCGCAGAATGGGAAATCGGCTACGTCCTTCCTGCAGGGGGATGACGGTTCCTTCACCATTCAGAGCAAAGACTATGCGAATGGTGGGACCACCAAGGTTTTGGCGTCCTATGACAAAGACGGCACCTATGATGCACATGGAAATGATATGAAGAATGTGGGCGCTATTTCCGCCAAGTCCCTGAGTGTCGGTCAGATCGGAGATGTGGAAACGGCGATCAACAAGAATGCAGGTGATATCCAGCAGAATGCAGCTGCAATTCAGCAGAATGCAGCTGGTATTCAGCGTCTGGATGGCCGTATCGATAAGGTGGGGGCGAATGCGGCGGCTCTGGCAGCCCTGCATCCGCTTGATTACGATGCATCGGAGAAATGGAGTGTCGCTGCCGGTGTAGGCAATTACGGCAGTGAAAATGCAATGGCTGTCGGCGCTTTCTATCGCCCGAATGAAGATGTCATGCTGAACATGGCAGGCAGCTTCGGTTCTGGTGAAAATATGGTCAATGCCGGTATTTCCTTCAAAGTGGGACAGCGTGGAATGAAGGCGGCAAAGGCTGAAGGTGCGGATGTCAAAGCACTGCAGGAGAAGGTAGAAGCGCAGGACAAAGAAATCAAGGAACTGCGTGAAATGGTAGAAAAACTGGTTGCAAAAGCATAAGACAGTATTTCTGATGAGTTGTTAGTCGGATGATCGAAGCCGCTCTGCGAAAGCAGAGCGGCTTTTTAAGGATCCGTCGTCAAGCAGCTCTATTTGAGCGCCATTCTCTGAGTCACGCCCCATTATACCCTTGGCTTTGAGGGTATAATGGGGTATAATTCTGCATAGAATAGTATTTCACAGGAGGTGCGCTATGGAATTATCCGAGATGCAAACCCGCGTGGCGGAGCTGGAACAGCAGATTTCTGCTCTGCCCGCTGGCTCTGTTACGAAGAAAACCGTCAGTGGCAAGGACTATTTCTACCATCGTTGGACGGAGAACAAGAAACGGCGGGAGAAGTATATTCCTGCTGACGAATTGAAGGATTTCCGTGCTCAGATTGAGCGGCGGAAGGCGCTGGAGCAGGAGCTGAAGGCACTGAAAAAGCAGCTGCCCAAGGAGAAATTTGCGAACCTTTCTGCATTTACCACCAATGTCCGCACCAGCGAAGCGCTGCGTTCCTTTGCGGCGTCTGTTCGAGTCTATCGAAGGCGCGAGTGTTTCTGGCAGCTGCACGACTTTGTCTACGGAGAGCCGCAGGACAAGGTGTTCATCCTCTACGGTCTGCGCCGGACGGGGAAAACCACCATGATCCGCCAGATTTTTGCGGAGATGAGCGACACGGAGCTTACCAAGGCTGCGTTCATTCAGATCACCGCAAGAGACACACTGGCAGACGTGAACCGCGACCTCAAGCTGCTGGAAGCGCAGGGCTTTCGGTATGTGTTCCTCGACGAAGTGACGCTGATGGAGGATTTCATCGAGGGCGCAGCGCTGTTCTCTGATGTGTTTGCGGCCTGCGGTATGAAGATCGTGCTTTCCGGCACGGACTCGCTGGGCTTCCTCTTCACCGAGGATGAGCAGCTTTACGACCGCTGCATCCTGCTGCACACCACTTTTATCCCCTACCGCGAGTTTGAATCCGTCCTCGGCATCCGCGGCATCGACGAGTATATCCGCTACGGCGGCACCATGAGTCTCGGCGGCATCCACTACAACGAGACCTCCACATTTGCAAGCAAGGAAAGCACCGACGAATACGTGGATACCGCCATCGCCCGCAACATCCAGCACTCCCTGCGCTGCTACCAGTATGAGGGGCATTTCCGTCATCTGCGGGATTTATACGAGAAGGACGAGCTGACCAGCGCCATCAACCGGGTCGTGGAGGATATCAACCACCGCTTCACGCTGGAGGTGCTGTCGCAGGATTGGAGGTCCCACGATCTTGGCATTTCCGCCAGCAATCTGCGCCGGGATCGGAAGAAATCGACGGACATCCTCGACCGCATTGACCTTGCGCTTGTCACAGACAGCCTGCGGAAGCTGCTGGAGATCCGCAACAAGAAGGAGCAGACCGTGGCGCTGGACGATGTTCACGCGGCGGAGATCAAGGAGTATCTGGATTTACTGGACTTAACGCGGGAGATCGACGTGCTGCATCTGCCGGATGTCAGCACGAAGTCCGAACGCACGGTGATTGCACAGCCGGGACTCCGCTATGCGCAGGCGGATGCTTTGATCCGCAGTCTGCTGCTGGATGAAACGTTCAGCGCCCTGTCTTTGGTGGAGCGCACCGCCGTGCAGCAGCGCATCCTGACCGAGATCAAAGGGCGGATGCTGGAGGACATCGTCCTACTGGAAACAAAGCTGGCAAACCCCAAGAAGCAGGTGTTTGACCTGCAATTCCCTGTGGGCGAATTTGACATGGTGGTCTTTGACCCGGAGGCAGGCTCCTGCCGAATTTTCGAGATCAAGCACAGCGAAGAAGCCGCGTCGCAGCAGTATCGCCATCTGATCGATGCGGAAAAATGTGCTCAGACCGAGCACCGCTACGGTCCGATCACTGGGAAGATTGTCCTCTACCGCGGGGAAAGCCAAGTGGTAGACGGCATTCAGTATCAGAACGTGGAAGAATATCTGCGACATATGAACAAAGAGGGATGAATAAAAGCGATAGTGTTATGGAGGAGAATACAGCGACATGAAGCGAAAAAAGATTGGCCATTCGGCAATAGCAACATTAGGCGACTTATATCAGATTTTAAGAAAAGCATGGTGCAAGGAAACGGCATATCCTTTCGGTCAGGCCGAATGGGGGGCAATACAGATCCTTCTTATAGGCAGTGCGCTACTACGACTATGCTGGTTTATGATATGTTCTGGGATCGATCCACCGCATTCATGTGGATGGCGGAGGGACACATTCCTTCAACAAGATCAACGGACACTATATTGACCTTACCATCGAGCCATTTGACCTCTACCATATTCCTGTAGAGTACGAGCCGAACGATCTTTCTTTTTTTGTTTCCCCCGATAGCTTATTTGAACAAAAAAGGCGATGAGAAATAACGATCATCTTATTTTCGCGTTCCATCTGCCGCGGGGGACTTGCAGCTCTCATAGGAGTGACTGGGAAACCTTATCCCAGCTGTCTTTCATGCCATAGTCACCCTATCCGCCCCTGCGGGGCACCTTCCCCTAGAGGGGAAGGCTCCGGTACGAGGGAAACCCGCCATCGCAGACCTTCGGGCATCGCCCTGTTTCGTCATCCTGAGCGGCGAGAAACGTCATATGTGAGATAACGAATGCCAGAACAGCTGCGATCTGAGTCGAAGGATCGCGGCGAAGCCGCCACGAGAGCCTTGAACCCTGAACCAAATGAAAGCAAAGTAAAAAG
>ERZ1034871.990-NODE-990-length-15381-cov-20.352603_pt1 | contig 15381 bp, 9 predicted proteins | sample MGYA00520631_ERZ1034871 | MGnify/ENA primary metagenome ERZ1034871 (study PRJEB33766, sample SAMN09781721) | gut metagenome | biome: gut microbiome | host: Homo sapiens | place: Madagascar | study: EMG produced TPA metagenomics assembly of the PRJNA485056 data set...
TTGTTCTAACAGGAGCACAACCGGGTGTCTTGTATATAAGTAATTTACCTGTAGAAAAAAATATCCTTGTCGGTGTGGCTAGAAAAATCAAGACCTTTTTCAATGCATTTCTTATAACTTATAATAGTAATAGTAGGGTTAAAATCATAAATTCTAGTAGTACTAATATGAAGGAACTCCAATCTAATAGTATTGCCTATATTTTCACTGATCCCCCCTTTGCTGATTTTATTCCATATTCTGAAGTAAATTATTTAAACGAGATTTGGTTAGGTGAAGTTACTGAAAAAAGTGAAGAAGCAATTATTAGCACTCATCAAAATAAAGGAATAAATGAGTACGAACAACTTATGATGGATGTTTTCTCCGAAATGTCTAGAGTATTAAAAGCTAATAAATATGCCACTGTCGTTTTTCATTCAGCAAAATCATCAGTTTGGGATAGTTTATCTAAAGCCTATTCTGATTCAGGATTTACGTTAAGTACATCAAGTATTTTAGATAAAGTACAGGGAAGTTATAAGCAAGTAAACTCAAGTAACTCAGTTAGTGGAGATCCACTGCTTCTTCTTGAAAAAGGAGTTAAAAGTATTGGTGAAGCTAAAGTTTTTGAACCCAGAGAAGTTGTTAAAGAAATAGTAATTAAACGTGGAAAGATAAAAAAAGAACATTTATATTCTTATTTTGTGAATTTCTACTTAGAAAATAACAGTAGTGTTCCTCTAGATGCAAAAGATTTTTACAAGCTTTTAGAAAATTTTTATACAGGAGACTGACTTTGAAATTTGATGAAAAAAAGAAAAACTTAGGTCAATATTTTACTAATGAAAAAGTAGCAGAACTATTAGTTGCTCTTTCGAATCTTGAAAAACAAGGATCAGCAATAGATCCAATGTGTGGTGAAGGTAATTTACTTGAGGCTGTAAAAAGAAAATACACAGAAATTACGCTTTATGGCATTGATATAGATAGGGATGTAATTTCCATAGCAAGAGAAAAAGAACTATTAAGTAAAGTTACTTTCATTGAAGGCACTGCTTTTTCGAAAAAAAATTTAAACATGACAAAATTAAATGAGTTTGATTTAGTAATTACAAACCCACCATATGTGCGGTATCAAACACTTTCAAAAGCTGAGAAAGGAAATTTAATTGATGATATAAGAAAAGAGTTACTTGAAATTTTAAAATCACGAAAACATTTAACAAAAGGTGAAAAAGCTGTCTTTGAAAAAGTAATAATGAATTTTTCTGGTTTAGCTGATTTAGCAGTTCCTTCTTGGATTCTTTGTATGATATTAACTAGTATAGGCGGGAGAATTTCTTTAGTGGTGCCTGAGACATGGCTTAACAGGGAGTATTCATTGCCAATACGTTTCTTATTGAATAGTTTTTTTGAGATTGAATTTATTGTGGAAGATGAAAGTAGAAATTGGTTTTCCGATGCGCAAATCAAGACAAACCTTATAGTAGCTAAACGAGTACGATTCAATGAAGTAACAAAAATGGATTTAACCAAAAAAGTAGTACAAATAAAAGTTTCACAAAAATTTTTTTCTGACGAGAATATATCGGATAATTTCAACTTGTTATTGGAAAAATCAAGTAAAAAACTTCCGGATTTTTTTGAAAAATCTTCAGAAAAACTGGGCTTATTAGGCATTAAAGTTCAGAGTTTTGCAGTTTCCGAAAGCTATAAAGAAATGCTGGGAGATCTTAACCAAAGTAAATGGAAAGAATTACTTGAGATTAATGATTCAGCTGTAATTTTACCAAGAAGGATGAATAATCTTATTAATGGTAATAGTTATGAATTTGAGCATTTTACTCAAGCTGGATTATCGGTTGGCCAAGGATTAAGAACCGGAAGTAATGATTTCTTTTATGTTGATTTATTGAGAAAAAATGACAACGGATATTCCATCGTTAAGGGAAATCTTAAAGGGGTAGACAAAAATATAAAAGTTTGTAGTGACTTTTTACTACCTGTAATTAGAAAACAATCAGAGTTGCCAGAAGGATATCAAGTAGATAAAGAGCAATTTTCAGGAAGAGTGCTTTATATTGACGAACTAATAGCTGATGAGAATAAGTGTGATAATGAAGAGAATTTAAGCTTATATAAGTACATTAAATTAGCAGAATCTATAAACTACGGAAAAAATGGTGAGGAAAAGTATATACCTGATTTTTCATCAGTAAAAACTAATATTAAGATAGATAAAGATAAGAAAATAAGAGACTGGTATGAACTTCCTAAGCTTACTCAGAGACATAAACCTGAAATATTTGTTCCTAGAATAAATAGTGGGCGTGTAAAATTTTATATAAATGAAGATCAAGAAAAGATGATTATTGATGCTAATTTTTCTACAATCTGGATAGAAAATAAAAAGAAATTTGATAAGTATTCCTTGCTAGCCATATTGAATAGTTCTTGGGTCTCATATAATTTAGAAATAATTTCTTCGATAATGGGTGGTGGCGCTCTTAAAGTTGAAGCAGCTCATATAAGAAAGCTAATTATTCCAAAATTAAATAAAACAGATATTTTGAAATTGGCACGTTTGGGTAAAAAAATGGTTGCTGGGGATAGAGTTTTAGAGAAGATAGATAAAATAGTGAATAGAAATATTTTTGGAAAAGAGTATATTGAAAAAGGTATAATACTAAGCAAGGAGCTGCATGAGGCAATAAATGTAAGAAAAAAATGAAATGAGGAGTGTAATTATGTACAGTGTAGAGAAAATAAAAAAATTTTTAGACTTAGCAAATCAATATATAGCCCAAAAGAGTAATGAAGATATTATTAGACAAAATTTCACTGTACATTTGAAGGCGATGTTTCCAGAATCGCCTTCATGGATTAATGAACATGTTGGTGGAGGTGAAAAAAAAGTAACAATAAATAGATCGGATAAGACATCTGCAGGTTTTATTGATAATTTAGTTGGTCTAACCCCTATTGAGTATGAAAAAGACTTAAGAGTTAAGAAAATATATGATGAAGGTTTTAAGCAAATAAAAGAATATATGAACTCTTTACTTGATAGTGGTAATAAAAAAGATCTGATTATTGGAGTTTTATCTGATACTGTAAGATGGTATGCTTTTCGCTTTGTTGAATACGACACAAGTCAACAAAAAATGAAAGAAATTGAATTAATTGACAGTCTCGATTGTGAAGGTGCTACTAAAAATGATGCTATAAAATTAGCCCATTTTTTGCAAAAGTATCTTGGAAGACTGGCTTCAAGACCACTACAAGTAAAAGCGTTGACAAATGATTTTGGGTTCGAAAGTCTATTTTCTAGAGAGTACATTGTTGACATGAAAAAAGTTATTGATGTAGCAATAAGTGAACGAGTTGAATACTCTAAAATGATATTCAAACTATGGAATAGTTTTTCAAATCTTACGCAAAGTGAAAATAATATTGATTCATACAAGGATGAATTTTATCTTTTGACTCTAAGTAAATTTGTTTGTGTGAATATATTAGAGAGAAAAGCTTTATTAAGTAGTGCGGAAGAAATTAAAGATATTTTAAGAGGTGATTTTTTTAGAAGAAAAGGATATTCAAACTTAGTAGAATTTGATTTTTTCGGATGGATTAATTTTGATAATAATTATCTAGAATTGCTTATACCAATCATTGAAAAAGTCCAGAAAAATTTACAGGTTTACGATTTTAATCAGCCTCCAAATGAAGATTTATTCGGAGGAATGTTTACTCAATTAGCAAAAAAATCAAAAAGACTAATTCTTGGTCAAGAAATGACTCCGCATTGGGTGGCAAAAAAAATGGTAGAAGAGTCTTTTGGTGAACTTAAAGATAATGAAATGCCAAGATATATAGATATGTGTTGTGGATCAGGGGTTATACTTGTTGAAGTGTTATTAAAGACAATAGATCGCATTTCTACGCTTGATAGTTCTGATAAAGATGAAGTCAATATTTTACAACAAGCTATAGTGGGGTTTGATGTCGATCCTTTAGCAGTTTTTCTAGCTAAGATTAACTGGATAATTGCTGCACAACCTATTTTATCTAAAAATATTGGAAGGAAAGTTGATATTCCAGTATATAATGCAGATTCTTTATTTGCTATTACTCCTGTAAATATAATAGCAGGAGACGAAAGTTTTTTTGAATTAAATTTATCTTCACATAAAGTATACATGCCCACTTTTATAATTAATGAGGAATACTCAAATATTTTTGATACGATTATAGACAAATGTTATTACATTTCAAAAGAGTTTAGTTTTACAGATATACAGCATGAAGAGTTTGGCCATAAATTAGTCAATGTTTTAGTTCGTGAAAATAGTCTAAAGATAGATGAAAATGACAGGATTTCTTTACAAAAGTTCGTAGTAGACCTAATTTCCACGATAACAAAATTAAACAAAGAAAACCAAAACGGGATCTGGTCCTTCATATTAAAAAATAGTTACAGACCGGGATTGTATACAAATAGATTTAATGGACTAATTTCTAATCCGCCTTGGTTAACTATGAGTAAGATAAAAAACAATCCTTATAGGGCTATTTTGGAAAGAAAGGTTGAATTATTTGATATTCAACCAAAAGGATCTTCAAAGTTACATTTGGAAATAGCAACTGTTTTTCTTCTGGAAGGTATTAATAAGTATTTAGAAGATGATGCATCTGTACTTTGTGTTTTGCCAGAATCAATCCTTAATGGACAGAATCATGACGCATTTAGAAAATATAACTTTCTTTTTAGCAATGTTTCAGTATATTTTTCATTAAATGAGATATGGAGAATAGAGGAAAATACATTTAGTAATCAGGCAATAATAGTTAAAGGGAATAAAAAAACAAAACAAAGTGAAGTAGTTACATCAGATGATATTTGCCAAAGAAAAATATATAGCGAAAAAGCGGATACTTTTTCTGAATTACATTATAATTATTTAGGGAATAAATCTGCATGGAGTGAATCGAAGTTAGTAAAACGCAAGGTGGCTATAAAGAATGCTAATTTTCGTCAAGGTGTGGATATAATGGAGAGAGCGCTATTCTTTTTTGATATTTCGCCTATCAAAGCTGGTATTTTTGAGATAAATAAAATTTCTGCAGAAAGTTATATGTATTTCCTGAAAAATGATTTTAAAAAGTATAAAAACCTATCTATAGATAAGTGTTATGTTGAAGGCGATCTAATATATAAAGCCGTTTTGTCCAAACTTCTTCTTCCATTTTTTATCTCAGATTCAATTCCTGTAGTGCTGCCGATTAGAATAGTTAAGAAAGAAAAGTATGCGCCTCTTTCAAAAGAAAGCTTAATACTTAGAAATGATGACTATAAATACATGGTTTCAAAATTTGAGCAAGCTGGTGTGGAATTCAAAGAGTTATGGGAAAAGTTGAACACACGTAATAAACTTACTAATCAAAATATTTTAATCAACAAATCAGATGGCTATATTGTGTATACTGGAACTAGTGGAACAAATGTATGTGCAGCGTATAAAAAAATTCAAGAAAGAGAGATAATTGATCAAACATTAAATTGGTATTATACAAAATCAGAAGATGAAGCTTTGTTTATTGTTGGATTGTTAAATTCTGAAGAAATAAATAAGATAATAAAAGTTTTTCAACCACGTGGGCAACAAGGAGAACGCCATATACACAATCTACCATACGAAACGTCACCCAAATACGATCCTAATAACGCTAAGCATGAGTATTTAGTAAGAATAACTAAGCGAATAATAGAGGATCTGACTGGGAAAATTGAAACAAACGAACAATTCGCGAGAAACTTAGATCCCAACTACAGTTCTTTAGCAGTCAGAAGACGAAGATTTAAAGAAATGATACAGGCTTTACCTTTGTATAGAGACTATGAAGAAATTTGCCAGAACATTTATAAAGAGTACCTCTTTTAGTATAAAAAATTGGACAGCCAAAAATATTAATATTTTTGGCTGTCCAATTTTTTATACTAAGTAAGGAGTTATTTTCCGATCGCGTGAGTGACCTTTAGAAAATGGGCTTCATTACAGAGTGATCATGTATGAGTAAGGTTAGGTAAAAAATGAAAAATTTTTCCTGTAAAATACGCAAATCACTTTTTTAGCTGTTCTGATATAATGGGGAATGAGGCTATAAGGAAAGTGAAAAACATTTTAGAAAGTGAGTTGCTAATGTTGGACAAATATACTGTAACCAATATAAAAGTAGGGAATTTACTCAGTGATGCTCAAGTGGGAAATATTGCCATCCCTGAAATTCAAAGACCTTTTGTTTGGAAAAGAGCTAAAGTAAGGGATTTAATTGATTCATTATATAAAAACTACCCGGTTGGTTATATTATTACTTGGAAATCTCCAGATATTAAAATAAAAGATGGACAGACATCCAATGGACGTTTAATTTTGATTGATGGACAGCAAAGAATTACTGCGCTGTCTACTGCCTTGAATAAAATTGAAGTAGTTAATGATAAATATAAAAAAGAAAGAATTATCATTTCGTTTAATCCGTTGACTGAAGAGTTCAAAGTTCGAGATAGAGGAACAGAAAAAGGAAAAGAATGGATAACTGATATTGCGGATGCAATGGATGCAGGTAGAAAATATATAAATAATTATTTAGAATTAAATGAAATCATTGACGATGAAGAATGTGATCAAATTAGTGATAGGATTGAAAAGCTAAAACAGATAAAAAATTCTGACGTTGGCAATATTACTTTGGATGCCAACCTTCCAATTGATATTGTAACAGAGATATTTATACGTATTAACGATGCAGGAGTAAAGCTTTCTCAGGCAGACTTTACTATGAGTAAAATTGCTATTTATGAAAAAAATAGTGGTGATGAATACGGAATGTATTTACGTAAATATATTGATTATTTTTGTGAATTAGCAGCTTCTCCAGAAAATTCTTCTCAGATTGAAACTAATGATTCAAATTTTGTAGAATCCAGATACTGGGACAAAATCAAATGGGTAGTTAACGACGAAAATGAAGTGTATATTCCCACATATAATGATATATTACGTGTCATTTCACTTGTTGAATTTAATCGAGGAAAGCTAGGAGAGTTAGTTTCATTACTTTCCGGACGTGATTTTAAAGAGAAAGATTATAAGCAGAAAATTGCTGATGATTCATTTGATAAGTTGGAAAAAGGTATTGAAAAGTATACTAAAAAAGCAAACTTTGAACACTTTGTGCAAGATATTTTATGGAACCTTGGATATAAAGAACCAGGGCTTGCTATTGCTCAAAATGCAATAAATTATGCATATGCTATGTATTTGCGTAACAAAGATCTGGGAGTCGAGGATTCAAAATTAAAGAGTTTGATCAGACGTTTATTAATTATTAGTCTCTTAACTTCAAGACATAGCGGCAGTTTTGAAAGTCAATGGACAGCAGATTTTCAAAGAATGGAATCTGCCAATTCTTTGGAAGAATTTGTCACAACATTAGAAAGACAAAATCTCACGGATGTATTTTGGAATGATACAGCACCAAGCAGATTTGATAATGCTAATGTCAATAGTTCGTTTTGGACTCTATATACATTGGCACAAAAGTATTTAGGAAATCAAAGTTTTCTAACGTCCACTTTAGTTCGAGACATGAAAACTGCTCAAGTTCACCATATTTATCCGAAATCTTATTTACGAAAGAATGGTTTTTCAAGTAAAAACATGTACAATAAGTTAGCCAATTATGTATACCTTCATGACCAAGTGAATAATAAAGTGAATGACTATGCCCCAGAAGTTTATATGAATGAAGTGATGAAATATACTGGAGCCTATGGGAATGAAATGAAAGGACTGGAGGAACTGAAGAGAAATCTCGAAGAAAATGCTATACCAAAATTAGTTAAAAGTGGAAATAGCAGTAATTATTTATTATTTTTAAAAGAACGTGCTGTGATGATGTCATTGAAAATAAAAGAATATTATGAAAAATTATAATCTTGTGAAAAAAATGGTCAAAATTAATGAATCTCTTTTTCTTATAATAAAGGTTTGTAAATGAATAATAGAAACCGGCATAAGAGTTAGTTAGAAGTTTAGTATAATAGGACTCTCCGAATATCATTCACTCATGATACCCAGCTCCATACCACAAATAATGATATTTTTGTTTTATCAAAATAGCTAAGAAAGCTAAGAATTTTTTGTATTGACAAATAATATATTGCTAAATTATTTTAAAATCGTTAAGAGAAATAAATCAGTGTAGGAGCGAATCATTATGAAAAAATATTTAGCATTTATAGTTCTAGCTATGGGAATTATTACTAATATTCTTTTGCTTTCTGGGCTATATTTATTTGAATCACAAACAATATTAGGTTTATTACTTGGAAGTTTGGGAGCTATTTTCTCAATAATTAATTTTAAAAAGATGGATACGCAGATTAATAAGATATGTATGTTAATCAGCGGTGTCATTAACGCTTTTCCAGTTTTATATTTTATCTTTTTATTCATAACACTGGGTTAAACATACTAACAAAGTATTAATTTTTTTGACCAGAAAAATTTATCTAAATTCTAATATGGGGGAAAACAATGAATCAAAATCTGTTTATGGAGGCTCTTGATTCTACAATTGAAAAATTAAAAAAAGATATTCGTCACTATAATCGAATAATTAGTGTAGGAAATATTATAAAAATTATACTGTCTGCAAGCATCCCTATCTTAATCCATCAAGCTTCTGAACACCGTTCGTTACTTTTAGTCGTTTCGATTGCTTCAGCTATTATTACCATTATTCAAAGTGGAATTTCTTCGTTTAATTATGAAAATAAAGTACAGGCAGCTACACAAATTTTAATGAAAATTGAAAATGAGAAATTGCTTTTTACGACAAAAACGATGCCCTATCAACAAACGGAAGAAGAAAATTTTCATTTACTTGTATTAAATTTACAAAACGAGTTAAAAGAAATTATTTCAGATTTTAATCAAGTAAACAATTAACTTTTTTGAGTTAAAGCTATGTCTATAATTTTTAAGGTCAGTCGATTCATTGAGGAGATTGATCTTTTTTTGTAAAACGAGCAAAATAGCGATAGGTGAAAAGAGGAATTTGTTTAAAATCATAATAAAAATAATTTAGCTGTCTTTTGTTATTGAAAGATAAAAATGATCTAATATAGAATCAAAACAACTGATATTTAATCAAATATTTTAGTTTATATGATAAAAAATAATACAAAAAACAACGATTATGAGTTCAAATTATGTGCAGCTACGAAAAAGTAGGTACCGAGGTACTTTCTTTTTCGCAGCTTTTTTTGGACTTATGAGAAGTACATTCGCTGGAAGAATACGATATAAAACGAGCTTTTTCACTAAAGATATTAATAGAGTGAAAGAAACAAGCTTTTGTTGTCAGTTTTTTCACTTTTCTAAAAATGAAAATAAAAAATTCTGGAAGTGGAGAAGAATTTTGCTTGCTATACTTTGTCTTGTAGAAAAGAGGTGGACAAAATAATGCAAGCTCAAATAAGCGATTTTCCATAACCTTGGTAGGAATGACAAATTAAATAGGAAAGGGAAGTAATAATATGGATAAAAAAAAGTTATCTCTATTCGGTTTTTTTGCCCTGACAGCTTCCATGGTTTTGACTGTTTATGAGTATCCGACCTTTGCAACATCACAATTACATTTGGTTTTCTTTCTTCTTTTGGGAGGTATTTTATGGTTTCTACCAGTTGCTTTATGTGCTGCAGAAATGGCAACAGTTGAAGGATGGAAAGATGGTGGGATTTTCAGTTGGGTTAGTCAAACTTTAGGAGAACGTTTTGGTTTTGCAGCTATTTTTTTCCAATGGTTTCAAATTACAGTAGGTTTTATTACAATGATCTACTTCATACTAGGAGCGCTGTCGTATGTAATTAATTTTCCAGAGCTTAATACAGATCCATTTATCAAGTTTATTGGTGTATTAGTCATTTTCTGGGTACTGACTTTTTCACAGTTGGGCGGGACCAATCGTACCGCTAAAATTGCTAAAGCAGGATTTGTCATTGGAATTGTTATTCCTTCGATCATTCTCTTTGGTTTAGCAGCAGCCTACTTTATCGGCGGTAATCCGATTCAAATGGCTATTAATGCGAAAGCTTTTATTCCTGACTTTTCTCAGCTTTCAACTTTAGTAGTATTTGTATCTTTTATATTGGCTTATATGGGCGTAGAAGCTTCAGCATCACATATTAATGAGCTGGAAAATCCCCAAAGAAACTACCCATTGGCAATGTTTTTACTAGTGATTTTGGCCATCGCCTTAGATGCAATCGGCGGTTTCTCAGTAGCAGCGGTTATTCCACAACATGACTTGTCTCTCAGTGCTGGTGTAATTCAAACATTTGAAATGCTTATTTTACATTTTAACAGTCATTTGCATTGGTTGGTAAAAGTGATTGCTCTCATGATTGCCTTTGGCGTTATGGGTGAAGTTAGTTCTTGGGTAGTTGGTCCATCACGAGGGATGTTTGCAGCTGCTCAGCGAGGTCTGTTACCAGTTTTCTTCCGGAAAACTAATAAACAAGGCGTTCCAGTTCCGTTGATTATGATACAAGGAATTATCGTTACTATTTGGGCAGCAGTCTTAACTTTTGGTGGAGGAGGCAACAATTTATCATTCTTAGTAGCAATCTCCTTAACTGTTGTCATTTATCTCGTAGGATATTTACTATTTTTCCTAGGTTACTTTGTATTAGTTTTTAAGAAAAAAGACTTAAAACGAACTTACAATGTACCAGGAAAAACTGTTGGCAAAACGATTATCGGTGGAATTGGTTTTATTTTATCAGTGTTCGCATTGCTTATCTCTTTTGTACCACCAGCTTCAATTGCAGCTAGTGAGCACCGAACATACCAAATCATACTACTTATTAGCTTTGTAGTGACTGTTCTTTTACCTTTTATCATTTATGAAGTACATGATAAAAGTGCTCACACAACTATTGAGGAACCTACTCACGTGAAAGCTGAAGACGCTAATCCCGCTGTTTATCCAGCTGCTAGAGGAGAGCACCACGTTACAAAAAATGATGAACATATTTTAAAACATTAGGAGGAATTCATTATGTTATACGGAAAAGATAATCAAGAAGAAAAAAACTATTTGGAACCAATTTTTGGCTCTGCAAGTGAGGATGTTGACTTGCCTAAATATAAGTTAAACAAAGAATCCATTGAACCACGAATTGCTTATCAATTAGTACAAGACGAGATGTTGGATGAAGGAAATGCGCGATTAAACTTAGCTACTTTTTGTCAAACGTATATGGAACCTGAAGCAGTGAAATTGATGACCCAAACGTTAGAAAAAAATGCAATTGATAAATCAGAATACCCACGAACAACGGAAATTGAAAACCGCTGTGTAAATATGATTGCTGATTTATGGCATGCTCCAAATAATGAAAAATTCATGGGAACTTCAACGATCGGCTCTTCAGAAGCCTGCATGCTGGGTGGTATGGCCATGAAATTTGCTTGGCGTAAACGTGCTGAAAAATTAGGTCTTGATATTCAAGCAAAAAAACCTAACCTGGTGATCTCTTCTGGTTACCAAGTTTGTTGGGAAAAATTCTGTGTATATTGGGATGTGGAACTGAGAGAAGTCCCAATGGATGAAAAACATATGTCAATTAATCTAGATACTGTCATGGATTATGTGGATGAGTACACAATTGGTATTGTAGGTATTATGGGTATTACTTACACTGGTCGTTATGATGATATCAAGGGTCTGAATGATTTAGTTGAAGCTCACAATAAACAAACTGACTATAAAGTATACATTCATGTTGACGCTGCATCGGGTGGCTTTTATGCACCATTTACTGAACCTGATCTAGTTTGGGATTTTCAATTGAAAAATGTTATCTCAATTAATTCTTCAGGTCACAAATATGGTTTGGTATATCCAGGTGTGGGTTGGGTCTTATGGCGTGACCAACAATACTTACCAGAAGAATTAGTATTTAAAGTTAGTTACTTAGGTGGAGAAATGCCAACTATGGCTATCAACTTCTCTCATAGTGCAGCACAACTAATTGGTCAATACTACAACTTTGTACGCTATGGCTTTGATGGTTATCGTGATATTCACCAAAGAACTCATGATGTTGCTGTTTATTTAGCCAAAGAGATCGAAAAAACTGGTATTTTTGAAATCATTAATGATGGATCAGAATTGCCAGTTGTGTGCTATAAGCTGAAAGAAGATCCCAATCGCGAATGGACACTATATGATTTATCTGATCGTCTGTTAATGAAGGGATGGCAAGTCCCAGCCTACCCATTACCTAAAGACTTGGATCAATTAATTATTCAACGCTTAGTTGTTCGAGCAGACTTTGGAATGAACATGGCTGGTGATTATGTACAAGATATGAACCAAGCAATTGAAGAGTTGAATAAAGCTCATATTGTTTATCATAAAAAACAGGATGTGAAAACGTACGGCTTTACTCACTAAAATTCTTCAGAGAAATATAAAAGAAGTTAATTAACTAATAAAAGGAGTTGTGATTACCACACAGCTCCTTAAATCTATTTGAATAAATATATGATATTCATTTGTTACACTCTCAATCTTAGCTGTTGTTCTATTCATCATTACTCTTATTGTAAGTAGTTCAGTCAAATTTGCTTGTTCAATTGATCGATAACAGTATGAATTGTTTGAAAAGTAATCGGATATATAATTGTTTTCTTACTACCTAAGCCTTCTTGGTATAAAGAACTATCGCAAAGTATAATCCGCTGAGTACAAAAGAAAGTGTCGTCTACTATTTCTCTAAGTTGTTTACAAATGATATTACTAATAGAAAAGTGTTCTCCCAAAATGTCTTCTAACTGTTGTCGATAGTATAAATACCTAAAGTCTGACGGAGCTACTATGAACACTTCAATTGGAGATTTCCGTTTATGCTCATTTAAAAGACTTAAACTAATGGTTAGTTTACGAATAGAATTCTCATTCCAACGCAGAAATAAATTGTTTTGTTTTCGCCATTGTTCAAGAATTTCATGAACTTCTAAGTACAAAGCGCGTTGCTCTTCATTTAACAAGTAAGTCTTATCAGGTTGAAATATCTGAATATCAGCCCAAAGTGAGCGGATAAACGGGAGAAGTACTTTATCAAAAAGTATCTGATTTTCTTCAGATATATTCAGAGATAAGATAAGTTTTTGACTGAGCTCAATCACCAAAGGGTTATCTGCTACATGGTTTTGATAAACAACGTTCAAGTCTTTTTGTAACAATTCAAAGTTATCGCATAGATAATTTCTAGAGTTGAATAGAAAGTAGATATAAAAGCATTCATCTTCGTCATGACATAAAGAGAAAGAAAGTTGCTCTAATCCTTTCTGTATTAGCTGAAACAAGGGAGTATGTCGGGCAACTCTTTTTTCTTCCTGACTAAAATATATTGGGTTAGTCTTAGATCTCTGCAAACCGATAGCGATACCTAATAAAATAAATTGTTTTTCAACTGTAGGGTAACTTCTTGAAAAAAAATGTTTTTCTACATAATCAATCAATTGTTGACCGCTTTGAATAATTGATTGATTTAGCTGGATCAACTCCGTCCGATTTGTCTCATAGATTATCGTTAGTAACAAACTTCGATAATCCTTTTCAGGAATTTCAAAATGGCCATCAGCATTTAAGTACTGCATTTGTTTAAAAAAATCAATCAACTCATTTCGTAAGTTGTAAACTTTGCTTAACGAAATGAAGGTAGTATCAGCTATATTACTCCAATTGTGTTCCCCTGATAAATAATGTCCTAATACATTGAAAAAGTCAGAGCGCTGATAGATGAGTTGAGTGAGTGCCAACCTCGAAAACGAAGAGTCGAATGCGACTGTAAAGCTACTTCTAGCTTTCTCCACTGAAATAATTTGCTGATGGAGTATGTCGGTAATGCATTCCAAGTCGTTAGTGACAGTGAGTGGGCAAACGTTCAATTGATCTGCTATTTCGCGAATCTGAATGGTCCCTTTTTCGTGTAATTGCTCACAAATGTAAACTTGACGAAAAATACTTTTCTCCAGATAGGTTTCCAACATAGTACTCCTCCTAGTCATTTTATACATAACTATTATAACTCTACCAATCGGAATAGTCCTGTAATATATTGAATCAAAAATATAAATTAGAAAATATGGAATGGCAACATGTTTGCTAAACATCTAATCTTCTATATAATAATCATATTATTTATATAGTATTAGTTATAGCAAGATACTTTTGTCCTTTATTGCTAGAGTGTCTTGTGACCAGCCAACCTTATCAGTCTTTAAAAAATTTTTATAATCTATTAATTTCATGTGATATGTGGACATATACAAAAAACTTTGTATAATCTTTTAATAGGTATAAAAAATGAAGGAAAGGAAGAAAATTTGTAGATGAAGAAAACAGGTAAACTATTGTCTGCTTTGTTGTTATAAAGAGGGCTTAACAGGAAATAGACACTTTTACGATGGCGTTTGGAAAACGAATACGAAAACCTATCACGAAGCAACGAAATTTTTGACAGGACGTTACGCGACAGATACTAGCTACGATAAAAAATTAAATGTTCTAATCGTGACCTATGATTTTACTACGTATGATAAAGAAGTAGCAGGGCCACAACTAAATAAAGAAGGGTATCTCGTACCAGTCAAAAACTATACGATTTCTAGTCCATTTGGTAATCGTGGAGGAAAATTTCATCGAGGATTAGATTTAGCAGCAGCACAAGGCGATCCAATCTACGCTAGCAAGGCAGTAAGGGTTATTAAAGCAGAGTTTCACCCCTAATGTGGCAATTATGTAGCCATCGAACATGAAGATGGTACAACGACTTTATATGCGCATCAACAAGAATATCAAGTCAAAGTTGGCGACAAAGTAAAACAAGGACAAATTATTGGTTATGTTGGCTCGACAGGAAACAGTACAGGTAGTCACTTACATTTTGAATTATGCTTAGATCACAGTTTAAACCAATCACAATTGATTGATCCAGAAACAATCTTATTCTAAGAAATATTCTAATATTGATTTTCTGAATAAGTTGAGTACAAAAATTATAAAAAGTTATGTTGAACAATTAAAAATTAGCAAAAGAAGTATAACGTATAGTAGTTTTGTTTGGTTGATAAGAGAGATTTACGTAAGTGAAAAATTAATTATATAAGTATTCTCTATTTCCCAAAAAACTCTTACTTCAAGTATTTATAACTGCTAGATTTAGTTAAATAATTAGCAGTATTAGTAAGGAGGTAGAGAAAATGACTTTTTATCAATTACTACAATTAGATCCTTTAATACTTAAGCAAAAAATAAAA
>ERZ1034871.1002-NODE-1002-length-15287-cov-12.205357_pt1 | contig 15287 bp, 9 predicted proteins | sample MGYA00520631_ERZ1034871 | MGnify/ENA primary metagenome ERZ1034871 (study PRJEB33766, sample SAMN09781721) | gut metagenome | biome: gut microbiome | host: Homo sapiens | place: Madagascar | study: EMG produced TPA metagenomics assembly of the PRJNA485056 data...
TTGCTCCCGATGGTCGCAGAAAGTGAGTGTACCAACTGTAAGCAGTATATCGAATGGCAAACATACAGAAACAAGACTATTCTTTGCGGAAATGCTACATTAAGACAAAGAATGCTTCCTTTTTATTTTCATCAATATCTGCCTTTTTGCGGAAGCTAATCCTGGGGATAGGGTCTCTTGTTCCAACATGTCCAATGCCATCTTTAACTCGCTGAGAAGTTCGGGATAATACTTCATTTGCCCATAAGCAAGCTTCATGCAATAGGCTCGTATAGCATAGGGTTGAGCGCAAGCGGTAATCTTGCTTACACAGAAGTCTATGAAATCCGAGCGGAGGAATTCTTCTTCAAACGGTTGGCGTAAGAGAAGATTGAGCATTAGACGGCGTTTCCCAACATGCTCTTCCTTCATCACTCGGTCAATCAGCTCGTCATGTTTGCAATAAAGCCACTCATTATTGGCTAAGTCGAAATTTGATAGAACATGCAGTGCATTGAATGCTACTCGGTTGTCCTCATCGAAAGTGAGCCGATAGAGTTCTTCCTTTCGGTGATTGTTCTCTTCGCCTTGGGTGAGAAAGCATAGCTCATGGATGTTATCCATGCTAATTCTACCAATTAGTTTTTGTTTCATATCATGCGGCTTAGTGTCCCATTCTTGATGTATCAACTGCTTTTACTTTTTTTTCTTTATAGCCACCGAACTTATAAATAACAGCAAAAGTAGCAGTAGCCCAATTGTTGTTAATTTTCATACGGTAATCTTGATTACCTTGTACGGAACGAGTGTCTGCCTTGTTGTTGAAGATGTTGCTGCCATTTATGCGCAATCCCCATTTCCCATCATATGAAGTCCATTGTAACTTGGCATTCATTCTAAAGATAGGACTTACATCATAAACACCTTGTATTACTTTTGACTGAAAGAAAGGGTTGAGTATAAGGCGTAAGTCTTGTGTGCTGCAAAGTTTTATAGATGCAGTACCTCCAAGTGCTGCCGTCAGCTTCTTGCGGTTGAATGGCAAATCGAAGAAATGGTCACTTTTGGCATGTTTATAGATTCCTACAGCAAACACATTACCGTTGAGCCATTTGCCAGCACCGAATATTGCAGAGGCTTGCAATCCAAAGCTATTCTCATAGTTGAAGTTGGTTTCCTTCAATATTACCGCCATACGGTCTGTTGGTTGGTACGGTAACTGCACAGAATAATCAGGTTTCAGACTTGCAAAAGCCATCAGCGTATAACGTCTTTTAATCTGCCACATAAGGTTGACATTGTAATAAGAGTATGGTTTCAAATCAGGATTGCCATGTATCTCGGTATATGCCGATGAGTAAAATACACTGCTCATTGTTGACCAATAGCTCGGAAATTCAGAATTGGAACTGAATGACAAGTTGAGTAAATGGTTCTCGTTGATATTCCACAGGGCATTGAGTGACGGATATATGCGCCATTTGTCCCATATCGGTGAATGGTATTGTTCGGCTGCTGCGGATACTTCAAGACTAATTGCCTTGTTTATCTGTTTGCTGAAACCTGCGTATATATTCCAAATACGTTCGTTGATGTCCACACTGCTTGTTGCATTAGGCAGAATGTTACCCTCTTTGTCAATGGTGTTCTGATAACTCTTGTTGCTTGTGAATTGTCCCTTTACACCATACGACAATCCCCAACCATGTGTAAAAGAATGGTTTTGGTCGGCTGCGAACATCCATTTGCTGATAGTCTGTTCACTGCCACTTGTAAGGTTGCGTTCCGTTTCTGTCGTATTTTCATCTGCATACATCGTACCGTCAAGTTTTTGTTGTTGAGGGGTACGATAGTTAGTGTACGAACCACTAATGTTAAGTCCAAAAGGAAGTGAGTAGTTTACATCAACATTGTGCAGATACACATGAGTGTCGTAATGCATTCCGCTTACACTTGAACCTGTAGTGTGATTGTTGGAGCAAGACTTTTGCCATTTTCCCGTATAGGCAATGTCAAGTCGATGGTTCTTGCTAAATGCATAATTCATACCAAGTCGGTAGTCATGAGCAATACCAAATGATTTCTGCCACGTTTCATCGTTGTAGTGAATACGCCCGTTATCCAATGGATGGTTGGCTATGCGTGAAGATTCACCATATGAATTGCCGTCAATAAATTGATATTGTGCATCCATTCCAAATTTGCCCCTCTGCATGGAAAGATAGAAATCTCCAAACTCTCTGGAATATTTGTTTTGCTGTAATCCTCCATTTATCTGTCCCGACAACTGATTTTTCCCTGCATAATCTTTCGTGACGATATTTATAGCCATGCCACGAACATGATAACGTGCAGGAGCAGCAAGCATCACCTCTGCTTTAACTGTGCAGCAGGCATCGCTTTCAATCTGTCTGCAAGCTGTTCTTGCGTTAAAGTGGTCGCCTGTCCGTTGATGATAAGCGTCACCTCGTTTCCGGAAAACTTGATGCCACCATCAGCATCACTAACACCAGGAATACGTGTAAGAGCCTCATAGGCATTGTCGGCAGGTAGTTGCTTCATGAGTAACGGCATGTTATAGGATAACATACCTCGCTCAGCCTTGACGATAGGGCGCGAACCTTTGACCATTATTTCGGGAAGGTTGTGCATCATGTTCTCCATTGTGAGCGAATCATTCTGCGTCTGAGTTTGAGCTTTCACGTTAGCAACTGAAAGCAGAAATAATCCTAAAAGGAATACTTTATTGTCCATATTTTACCTTTCTAATCTACATTCTCTTTCTATAACTTTCAAAAGTACGAAAAAAAATCCATAAACGAGAACGTTTTGCTTTGTATTGTAGGAATGAGGACGACATTTAACATTTCTCTTACTTTTAATGCCGTATATGAAATTTATCTATGCTGCATAGACAATGTGTTGCTACATTTGGAATAAGCACACTTCCAACCCAAAATTAATAATCTATAAAAACAAAGCAAAAAGTGTCGTTTTTCAGATTTTAGGTTTAACTTTGCATCCGAAAAGAGTTGTTTGGCAAGCAAGGCAAACTTATGTAGAATGTAGAAGTTAAAACTATTGCCAAGTCATTACCTCTATTGAGGAAAGACACTCATAAATCGCTCATTTTAAGCTATTCAGAAGATTTTAGCAGAATTTTTCGGAAAAAGAGCATGAAATCCTATTTATAAAGGGATTAAGACGGAAAAAGTTGCGTTTCGGCGTTTTACCGGACAGTTCCCTTTGCCATAATGGCAAACAAGTTGAGATAATAACAAAGATGATATTTGAACTTTGTTATATAGAAGCAACAATTTCCAAGGAATGCGTTTACTTCAGCACACTCTCAAGTTCCTCAACCTCGCGTCTGAAAGTCTTTTCCACTCCAATGCGACGTGTCACTTGATTACAGGCATAAAGTACGGTGCTGTGATCGCGTTTGCCAAACATTCTACCTATATGGCTGTAAGTGGTGTCGGTGTACTTGTGTATCAAGAACATTGCCAATTGGCGCGCCTGCACAATAGTCTGTTTGCGGCTTTTTGACGAGAGGTCCTTTTGCTTCACACCATATCGCTGACATACTGCTGCAGATATGTCATCGGCAGAGAGTTCTTTCTTTTCCAAATTTACGGCACGTGCCACTACACGCTGGGTTAATTGCATGTCTATTTCGCAATTATCAACCACCGAATAAGCCATAATGGAATTGACAATACCCTCGAGTTCACGCACGCTGCTTTCCACATTCTGTGCTATATACTGCACCACATCAGGTGGGATAGCCTGCTCCAAACCGTCGCGGCGTATCTTTGACACCAATATGTCGCGGCGCAGCTGCGTGTCGGGCTTTTCCATTTCCACTACCATACCCCACTTAAAACGGGTGAGCATACGCTCCTCTATGCCCTCAAACAGCACGGGCGGACGATCGCAGGTAATGATTATCTGTCTGTTATTTTGCTGCAAATGGTTGAATATGTGGAAAAAGGCCATTTGAGTTTTCGACGTAGTAATCTCCTGTATATCGTCAATTATCAATACTTCAATCGACTGATAGAAATTGATAAAATCGTTTTGCGTGTTATGTATTACCGAGTCGGTATATTGGGTTTTGAACACGTGCGCCGATACAAACAGCACACGTTTTTCGGGATTTAACTGCTTGATGCGTACACCTATGGCATTGACCAAGTGTGTTTTGCCCACACCGCTCGGCCCGTACAGAAAGAATGGGTTAAAAGCACTTTTGCCCGGACTTTCGGCTATGCTTAGTCCCACACTGCGCGAGAGCTTGTTGCTGCCACCCTCTACAAAATTCTCAAACGTGTAACGACGATTGAGTTGCGAATCGAGCGGCGGCATTTTTGCCTGCGTCTGTTGTGGAGTTACCCGGTATCGGTTAATTTCCTTTTCGTTTGGCGTCACCAATATCGGATTGGGCGCTACATTCTCAGCCGGCTTTTGCTCTATCACATACTTCAGTCTGACGCTGCGCCCACAATAGTGACTGACTACCTGCAAGAAATACTTGGCATAGTTGCTTTCAAACAGCTCTGCAAACAATTTGTTGGGCACTCCAACCTTTAGCAATCCTTCGTCAAAACTGACAAACTGCAAAGGCTCGAACGATGCCTTGTATATGTCCGCAGGTACATTTTGCTTGATATACTGCAACGATGTCTGCCAATATGTGAGCGTATGGTCTTGCATTGAGGATATTTAGAGTTTACAACTTGCCGATAGGGTTTGCAAAGTTCCGAATTTTATTTGAAATGACGAAAGATATAAAGCACATTTTGCTAACAAGGATTGTCAATAAAACATGAAGACAGCCGCTGCAATAAAGTTCTCCTCACAGCCCGTCACACGCAACATTGCACATACAAAGACAAATGGAACGGACACGCTTAAGCGCCCGTTACATTTGTATAAAAACACCTGTTTCCTAAGCAGGTGTTCAATATTAGGTAATTACTAATTACTTGCCCTTCTTGCCAAATATGGAGAAATGCACATAACGTTTTGGGTGCAACTTGAGATCCATCATCAACGAGTCGGCAGAGCGCAAGGTAGAGTTCAAGTTATCATATACGCCACGATCGTTCAAGAACAAGACAAGTGTGTCCTGATTTTATCAGTCCTCTTGTAAACAAATGTATGTGCTTTTACTGCCATCTTACACTTTTTGTACGTAACAAGTTGATACACAAAGGTTTCAAGTGTGTAAGATGATTTCAAAGTATCTTACACACCCCTGCATATATCTTACACATCACACCCCGCTGTCGCGCAGTCGGTTTGGACGTATGCGGTGGGGGTTACGCCACAGGGAAGTAGAAGAATCTGACGGAGCAACAGACTTTTCTGCTCCCCTATGCTGTGATATTGCCCTCCCGTGCTCGTGCCGTGTGGCAGCGTGTAGGTTGTGTAGGTTGCGTGTAGGTAGAATTGGCAGTATCTTACACTAAATAAAGCATTGATAGTCAATGAGTTGTAACGTGTTTGTGTAAGATGTAAGATACACGACAAGTAAAGTTTTTGTAGTAAGGTAAAGGTACCAAGTGCAACTTTATCGTCTTGACCCTTTTATAAATTATTGCTGTTTCGGTAAAACGTAAACACATGCGCCGGACTCAAGCACCAAACGCTACTACCAAACGCTACCTCTAATGGGGGCGACGCGTCCCACGTCGGGCATTAAGGCAAAGGCTCACAGACAGAAGTGTAATTACTGCTGTCTGTAAGCCTTTATTTGGTGTATGGGCATTGTATTTCACCGACGCGGGACGCGTCGCCCCCATTAGAGCGCAATGCCCTGGCACAATAGTTCTTTACATTGCTTCAAATTTGCTTTTTAACCTGTCAATCTGATTCAAAACGCAAGCACTAATGGGGGCGACGCGTCCCGCGTCGTTTTTTTCAACAGTCTCGTCCAGCATCGCTTTTTCAGCAATTTCGTCTCGCGTCAGAAAAAGGCTGTTCGCCCTTAAAAGAGCGAAACAAAACCAGCTTTTTTGCTTGCGCCAGCCCAAATTGCCATATTAAGACAAATGGAACGGGCACGCTTGAGCGCCCGTTCCATTTGTATAAAATCACCTATCACCTGAACAGGTGTTCAATATTGGGTAATTACTTATCCTTCTTGCCGAATATGGAGAAATGCACATAACGTTTGGGATGCGACTTGAGGTCTATCATCAACGAGTCTGCATTGCGCAAGGTAGAGTTCAAGTTGTCATATACGCCACGATCGTTCAAGAACAAGCCAAGTGTGTTATCCTTACTCTTGAGTTTTGTATCGAGCGACGTAGACATTTCGCCAAGCTGGTTGGCCAAACGATTGGCACTGGCCAACGTAGCATTGGCACTATTGAGCGTGGTCTGCACATCAAGCGCCGCCAATTTGCCCGTAAAGCGCTCAGCATTGGCACTGGTATTTTTCAAACTGGCAAGCATCACAGGCACATCGTTCTGCATCAGCACGTTAAGTTTCTCTGACGTCTGCTTCAAATTGCTTGTTATAGCCTGTGCATTGTGTAATGTGGCAGCCAAGGCGGGGTCTGAAGTGAGACGGTTCAAGTTGTCCATAATCGAGTCGAGCTTTGGCAGCATCTTTTCTATCTGCGGCACCATCTCGCCCACTCTGTCCATTGCACCGAGGTGCATGCCGCCCTGTATGGTGTCACCCTGCTCTATATTCTTAACAGGATTGGGGCCAAGCACAAGCGTCATTTTCACGCCACCCATAAGTTCGGCCTCGAGTTCGGCACGCGTTTGTTGCGGCACGCGCATCTCATCATCGAGTTCGATGCCTACCACCACATACTCGCCACGCTTATAGTCATAATCTATCGTACGTACAATACCCACAGGGTAGCCGTTGGCATAGACGGGGTTCGACACGGCAAGACCTGCTACGTCCTTAAACTTGACATAATAGGTATTGGTTGACTTGAACACGTTAATGCCCTTCAAAAAGTTCAATCCCACAAACAGCAGCACGAGTGCCACCACTGCTGTGAGTGCTATTTTCATTTCCTTCTTCATACTTTGTTCTATTCTGTTGCAAGTAGTTGAGTCTGTTATTATTCTTTTTCCTTGGCTCGCGCTTCGGCCACAGTCACACTTTTGCCTGCCACAGTGGCTACTATATAGGCTGCGGGCAATTTTGCCTTCACCGTTTTCTGTGCTTTTTGCGCCTCAGCGTAAGTGTGATAGGTGCCATAATAGTATTTATAAAGCGTACCTTCCTTCACGCGCGTTACGTCCAAGCCCTTAAATTGTGGGTCGTTAGTGGCAATTTCCTTCTTGCCCGCACCCACTTGTATACGGTAAGTCACACGTTGCTTGGCACGTGCGCCCACTTGTTCTTTCTTTGTTTCCTTACCCTTTGTCTCCTTCGGGGACTCCTTCTTCGTTGCTGTTTGCTTGCCCTTGGCTTTATCTGTATCCTTATCCTTGGCTGTAGACTTAACTGCCGCATTATGCTTAGGTGTAGGTTTAGCACTTTGCTTAGATGTAGCATTTTGCTTAAGTGTAGCATTTTGCTTAGGTGTTGCATTTTGCTTAGGTGTTGCCACAGGCTTATTTGCCACAGTCGGTGTCCGCTTGGCAGCAGGTTCCTCCACCTTGCGTACTGGTGCAGTCTGCGCCGTTACCGGTCGCGTTTTAGGTTGTGATGGCCTACGCGTTTCAGTCACAGGCTTCTCTTCATTTTTATCTGCATCAGACTTCGCTATACGCGCCGTGGGCACAGCCTCAACCGGTACAACAGCCACCTCTTTAGCTGAGGGGGTGTCTTTGCCGTTAGCGTTCACAGGTTTCTGTGCCACATCATTCGCAGCCGCCACCTGCAATGGCAGGTTAGCCGGAATGTCGTTGACACCACGCTGGTGCATGCGGCGATAGGCCAGGAAACCATTATAAATGCTGCGGCTCAACTCTGTCACACCCTGTTGTGAATTAAGATACGCTTCTTCAGAGGGTGTGGTAATAAAGCCCAATTCTGTCAGCACCGAAGGCATCGAGGTATTGCGAAGCACCAAAAATCCAGCTTGGTGCACACCTTTATTAGGTCGTCCTGCCGAGGCGTACTGACGCTGAATGCAAGTGGCGAGGTCGACACTTTGCTTCATAAACTTGTCCTGCATGAACTCAAATATCACATAGCTCTCAGCCTTATTCGGATCAAAGCCCTGATAGGTACTTTTGTAATCGCTCTCGAGCGTAATAACTGAGTTCTCGCGTTTAGCTACAGCCAAGTTGGCATTGGCACGTGCCATACCCAGCGTATAGGTTTCAGACCCATAAGCCTGTCGTCCTGCAGGCAACGCATTGGTATGTACCGACACAAAAAGGTCAGCTTTGTTATTATTTGCTATATCGGCGCGTCGTTGCAAAGGTATAAACACATCTGTTTTGCGCGTATAAACCACCTTTACGTCAGGGCAATTATTTTCAACCAGCCGGCCAAATGCCAACGCCACTTTAAGATTGATATCCTTTTCTTTTGAATAGGCACCAATTGCCCCTGCGTCATGCCCGCCATGTCCAGCATCAATTACGAGTGTAAAATTACGTTTTTCTACGTCAGCCAACGAGACAAACGGCATTATTGCGACAAACAGAACAATTTGTAAGTATTTCAAAAGAGAAGGCCTCATGTGTTTTAAGAGATTTTGCTATAAGTTTCTTAGTGTAGTATAAAATCATTACTACATACAAATGCAGTGCAAACCGAGCGCAGAACGTCAAGCTTGCTTGAACGTTATGCCGAGGTGCAGCCTATTTTCTGCAAAAATAGTGCAAACCGAGCGCAGAACGTCAAGCTTGCTTGAACGTTGTGCCGAGGTGCAGCCTATTTTCTGCAAAGGTAATGCAAAATGATGGTTGTGCAAAATAATCGCGCAACATATAAAACAACATGCCGTTCAAGGTGGCACACTTGTCCAACCCTGAACGGCACATACTGTCATTTCATGTGAAAGCATTCGGAACATTGCATTCCGACCTGCTATTCACAACTCGGTTTTACTTCAATTTGCTGACAGCCTCCTTAATGCGGCGCAAGGCTTCAACAATGTTTTCATCGCTTGTGGCATAGCTCATTCGGAAGCACTCAGGTGAACCAAACGCGGCACCACCCACGGTAGCCACATGGCCTACTTCAAGCAAATAAATGGCAAAATCCATAGAATCTTTGATTACACGCTGTCCATCAGTCTTGCCGAAATAGTAGCTGCACTTGGGGAAGAGGTAGAAGGCACCGTGAGGATCGTTTACTTCAAAGCCAGGAACTTCCTTTGCCAATTTTACAATCAGGTTCTTACGACGTTCAAAAGCCTGTCGCATATCTTCCACGCACTGTTGCGGACCAGCAAAAGCTGCAGTAGCAGCCATTTGGCTCACCGAGCAAGGACCACTGGTGTACTGTCCCTGCAATTTGCTGCAAGCCTTGGCCAATTCGATCGGGGCTGCCAAGAAACCAATACGCCAACCTGTCATGGCGTATGCTTTCGACACACCATTGATAACGATTGTACGCTCTTTCATACCCTCACAAGTAGCAATTGAAGCATGCTGGCCTACATAGTTGATGTGTTCGTAAATTTCATCGCTGATTACGTACACACCCTCGTGCTTGCGGAGCACCTCGGCCAGAGCCTCAAGCTCGGCCTGATTGTATACCGAACCAGTTGGGTTGCTGGGCGAACAAAGAATGATGGCACGTGTTTTAGGTGTGATAGCAGCCTCGAGCTGTGCAGGAGTAATTTTGAAATCCTGCTCTATGGTAGCCTCCACAAATACGGGCTTGCCATCAGCCATGAGCACCATTTGCGGATAGCTCACCCAATAAGGTGCAGGAATAATTACCTCCTCACCCGGTGAAACGATGGCCATCACAGCATTGCACACACACTGCTTGGCACCATTCGAACATACAATCTGCTCTGGAGCATAATCCAGTCCGTTCTCATTTTTGAGTTTATCGCAAATAGCCTTGCGCAATGCAGGATAACCTGCCACTGGCGAATAGCGCGAATAATTCTCGTCAATAGCCTTTTTAGCAGCCTCCTTTATATGATCGGGGGTATTAAAGTCGGGTTCGCCAACCGAAAGGTTGATAATGTCAACGCCTTGTGCCTTGAGTTCTGCACTCTTTTGCGACATGGCAAGGGTGGCCGAAGGGGCCAAACGGTTTACGAGTGTTGAAAGCATTTTTGTAGATATGTATTAAAGATGTATGTGTAAAAGGGGCGAGTGCCAAGCCTCATGTGTTTTGCACCCAACCCCTTCGTTTTTTTATAATCAGCTGCGTCTGTCGCCAAAAATGCGGAGCAGATACAAGAATAAGTTGATAAAGTCCAAATAAAGCGAAAGACTGCACAACAAAGCTATTTTCAGCATGTTGGTATCGCCTGCGCCCTCGCTCTGGCGAAGTATTTCCTTCATTTTCTGCGTATCATAAGCAGTCAGACCGCAAAACAAGAACACGCCAATGTATGTCAAAGCCCAATCTAACGTGCTGCTGGCCACAAACATATTGACCACAGTGGCTATAATAAGGCCAAACAGAACCATGATTAAAAGGCGGCCAAATGCCGAAAGGTCCTTTTTAATAGTAAAACCGACCACACTCATGGCGCCAAATGTACCGGCTGTCACCAAAAACGTCGTAGCCACGCCCGACTCGGTGTACGCCAACAATATATATGACATCGCCACGCCATTGAGCACAGAGTAAGCCACAAACATCAGCCCTGCCACAACAAACGACAGCCGCATGATATTGGCCGAAAGTATCCATACCAAAGCCAACTCGGCAATGAATATGCCCCAAATCAGGCCACGGCTTGAGGCGATAGTATAAAGCAAGGACTCATTGCCAGCCACATAAAAGGCTGTCATACCTGTCACAGCCAGAGCCATTGTCATCCACAGATACACCTTCGTCATCAGCGACGACGTGCTCAACGTGGCCGACTGCGGAGCTTCAACCACATTGGGATTGTATTCATAAATGTTACGTTCCATAATCGATCAGATTTTTATAAGTGCAAAGTGTGTCCCATGCGCTCCTTTTTGGTTTCAAGGTAACGCTTGTTATACTTGTTAGGCGTAATTTCTATTGGCACATTTTCAGTAATCTCAAGTCCATAAGCCTCGAGGCCCACACGCTTTACAGGATTGTTGGTGAGCAAACGCATTTTGCGCACACCGAGCATGCCGAGTATTTGTGCCCCAACGCCATAGTCACGCTCATCGGGGTCATAACCAAGATGCACATTGGCATCTACCGTGTCGTAACCCTCTTCCTGCAATTTATAAGCTGCAATTTTGGCCATCAGTCCAATGCCGCGGCCCTCTTGATTGAGGTAAAGCACCACGCCCTTGCCTTCTTTCTCTATCATGCGCATGGCTTTGTGCAGTTGTTCGCCGCAATCGCAACGCTCTGAACCAAAAATATCACCAGTCATACACGAAGAGTGCACACGCACAAGCACGGGGTCATCAGCCTCCCACTCGCCCTTTATCAAAGCGATGTGTTCGAGTCCGTTACTCTTTTGACGGAACGGTATCAAACGGAAGTGACCATATTCGGTAGGCATATCCACCTCTTCTCCTTTTTCAACAAGACATTCCGTTTTAAGGCGGTAGGCTATAAGGTCCTTGATGGTGATGATATGCAAGCCCTCGCGTTCGGCGAACGCCTGCAACTGCGGCATACGCGCCATAGTTCCATCTTCATTAAGTATCTCTATCAAGCAAGCGGCAGGTTGCATGCCGGCCAAACGGGCAAGGTCTACTGCTGCTTCGGTATGTCCGGCACGTGCCAACACGCCACGATCTTGTGCATAAAGGGGGTTGATATGTCCCGGTCGTCCAAAACTCTCAGGTCGGCTGTCGGGGTTGGCCAAGGCACGTATGGTAGCTGCACGGTCATGGCAACTTACGCCAGTAGTACACCCCTCAAGCAGATCGACTGTTACCGTAAACGGGGTGCCAAGCATACTGGTATTGGTCTGCACCTGATGTTCAAGTCCCAATTGGTTGCAACGCTCTATGGTAACAGGTGCACACAACACACCACGGCCATTGCGCAACATAAAATTCACATGCTCGGGTGTCGCCAATTCGGCAGCCATAATCAGGTCGCCCTCGTTTTCGCGGTCCTCGTCATCTACTACAATAACGAATTGTCCTTTTTTGAAATCTTGTATAGCTTCCTCAATCGAAGCAAGTTTGAATGAGCTCATTATGTTTCGTATTATATTATCTTATTTGAGTGTGCATAGCCTAATGTTTGCCAACAAGCCGCATTGAGGCCACACGCATAAAACGGGTCTGTGCCAGTCCCCACTCCACTATTTGTCAAGGCGCCTGTTGCGGCAATCGCAAGGGGAGCGGTGCGCCATTTCCAAGAGGTAATTGGCCGGGCGCAACACCGCCATCGGGCTGTTTGGGGGTATTCGGCGTGAGTTCGCCATGCTCCTGCATGTAGCGTTTATACTGATACCGGCGCCAAGCGTGCCAACCGCCGTAACCGGCCACGGCCAACAAAACAGCAGCCAGCAAGGTTACTACAACACGCCGGTTCAAAGTCCAACGCTGGATTATACCCCCCGAGGGCGATACAGCTGTGCCATTGGCCACGGTGTCACCCCCTTCTACGAGCGTATTTCCCTGCAGCAATGCCAAGAGTTGCTCACTGGTGCGCACAATCACACGCATATCACGGTAAAGACGCAGGCGGAAACGCCAAATTCTGAACCAAAGCACAATGCCCAACGGCACAAAAAGCCCCGCCGCCACATTGGCCCATTTTTTGTCAAAAGGCGAAGTGTGCGCATGAGTATATAATATCGGATAGCGATTTAGTACCTCAAGCACCACGCGGTTACGACTGTTCGACAATTCCTCAACGATGCGCTCCATCTGTTCATCAATCTGCTCTGCCACACGGTCTGGCACATGATGGAAGAATATATTCACATAGCTTGGCGCACGCAACAATTTAGTCTTCTCGTTGTAAGCTTTGCAAGCTGAAATGAGCGCCTCAATCTCTGCAGGCAATTTGTCCAAGCGCGGCTCATCAATAATTACCTCTTTCCTGAAGATGTGACGTGAAGTACGCAAGCCAAACAAGCGCACGAAGAAATGCTTGTAAGCATCTATGTTGAACACAACCGAATCTTTGTTGGCCTTATACGTAAAGAATACGCTGAATGGTGCAATGACCATTGTGCTTATCCACATACCGAGCACCATGTTGATATTGCCATCGCGAGCCATTTTCATGCCCGAGGTGTAAATGATGTACCACACAATGAATATGGCCACCGAAATGACGGTTGGCATACCGAGGCCACCCTTGCGTATGATGGCACCCAGCGGTGCACCTACAAAGAAGAAGAGCAAACAAGCCAACGAATAGGTTATCTTATTATGCCATTCCACCTCGTGCCCCAACAAGCTGCGCTGTTCTTGGTCTGCGCCCATGGCTTTCCATTCCAAATCTGCCGAAACAGACTTCACGCTCGACAGCGCAATTTGCCTTGCCATCTGTAACTTTTGAGGGTCTGCATGAGCCACAATCGTGTCAAAAGCGAGTGTGCTCTGCCCTTGGCGCGACCGCAACAAGTTCAACAACGCCACAGAGTCCTTTGCTGGCAACTGCGGACGTCGATAGTATGTCACACAGGCATCTTTGTAATATTGCCGTCCCACAGAGTCCAACTCAGCATTCATCGAGTCCACACTTTGCTGAATTTGCTTCATGTTTTTGGCAGTGGGCATACCGGCAATCAGACTTTTGTCCATCAAGCTGAAGTTGCTGTCAAAATCTATCAGCAAAGTCTTGAAACGGAATGTTTCGCGGTCGAAAGGCTCATGCGCACCATTCTGCATCATTTGCGTGGCTGCACCGCCAGACGATTCAAGACTCTCAAATTGTTCACCATTCCACAGTTCCAGGCGCAAGTGCATTTTATCACGTGTCACCTCCAGACGGGCGGAATCTGCCAGCACAATCTGCGCACGGTCAAAGCCCTGGTCTGTTTTGTAAATTATGGTTTGGTACAACATGCCTGTGAGCGTGTTCTTACGCTGCACATATATGTTGATATTAGGCACGCCATTGTAGAACACACCTTCGGGTATCTCTACCGCAGGCGACTGCTCTTTCATACTGAACAGGAGCGTGCGCATATTTATCTGCGCATCTGGCGATGTAAAATTCTGAAAGTAGAATGATGTACCCGTCAAGAATGCTGCAAAAATGGCCAGCGGGCGCATGATGCGTATCAACGGTATGCCTGCTGCCTTCATGGCCAGCAACTCAAACGACTCACCCATATTACCAAAGGTAATGAGCGAAGCCAGCAATACCGAAAGGGGCAAAGAGTCGCGCACCAAAGTTTGTGCCATATACCAGTAGAACTTGGCCAAAATGTCGAACGACAGTCCCTTACCTATCAAATCGTCTACATAACGCCAGGTAAACTGCATCATAAAAACAAAGAGTACGACAAAGAAAGCCCCTGCAAACACGAGCAGGAACTTTTTGAGTACATACCAGTCTAACTTCTTTATTATGACCATTATTGTATTATGATGCAATATTAAGTCACGCTCGGACACTATGCCATACCGCATGACTATGCAAAAATACAACTTTTTTCGGAGCTATGGGCTAACAGAACACAAAACAAACAAATACGCGCTGATAATGCAAAATACAAATAAGAAAAAAGCAGTCACAACCAAAGTGTTGTAACTGCTTAGTAGCGCGAGACAGGATTGAACTGTCGACCTCATGATTATGAATCATGCGCTCTAACCATCTGAGCTATCGCGCCATAATTGGCTTGCGAGTGTCGTTGTTTCTCGTTTGCGAGTGCAAAGGTACAACAAATTTATAAACCTGCAAACTATTCAAGCACTTTTTTGAAATAATTTTTCAGCCACAATCTATACGGCATGCACAAGAAACGCACTAATGCTTTGATATTCAGCGACATGGACATCACGAGAGAACGAAGTAAGAAACGGGCAAATAAAATGACATTTTCCACATTCCGACAAAAAAAACGATGCCGCACCCGAGCCAGAGAAATGCGCCAAGACCACAAAAAGCTATTGCGGTCTGGTAAAAAGGGAACAAGCGAACAGGCTCAAACACCAAGCGCTATCACCAGGCTCAAGCACTAAACGCTACCTCTAAACACTACCACCAAACGCTACCTCTAATGGGGGCGACGCGTCTCGCGTCGGAAAAATAAGAAGGAAAGATACTAACTCCA
>ERZ1034871.1003-NODE-1003-length-15285-cov-6.243467_pt1 | contig 15285 bp, 10 predicted proteins | sample MGYA00520631_ERZ1034871 | MGnify/ENA primary metagenome ERZ1034871 (study PRJEB33766, sample SAMN09781721) | gut metagenome | biome: gut microbiome | host: Homo sapiens | place: Madagascar | study: EMG produced TPA metagenomics assembly of the PRJNA485056 data...
TCTGCTCTGTCAACTTCTGTGAAGACAAAGTCTCTTCCATCACCTGTTGCTCTGAGCAACTTGCAAGAAGCAATATCATTATTAAATATAAGCACCAATTCTTCATAAAAATTCCATTATTTATATATTGCAACTTCCTCTTACGCCTCCACGAAATGATGGACCGTTGCCACCTTGCACAATGCCTTCAAACTTTATTTTACTTTAATTCCTTTTCCGTTCAACACTTCCCCACTCATGCTGCCATTCTTGCAGAGATACAAGTCGTAGCCTATAGCGGTGATTTCGCTGTATGCAGGATTCGTCAGCACTTTTCCCTCAGGCGACATTAATCCATACCATCCACTGGCAGCCTCATAGCGTTTGCATCGTGCCGTTTTGTGTACGGGTGAAGGATTAAGGTCTTCTGTTTCTCCAATCAAATTACCCTCGTCATCGCCATTGTTTGTTTTGAGATAGCGCAACTCCCCCGTCTCATAAATCATGTTCTCCACACTGCTTATCAAGAAGGTATCCACTATATTTCCCTGCAAGTCATACTTGCGAAGAGTATGGTCAGCCATCTCTGCAGATATGCCATTGCCTGAAACCCAGAGAACAGCATCGATGAATGGCAATACGACAGTCATATTCTTTGATATAACACATTGCTTGCCTCCCTTGCTGGCAATCCAGAACGTATCGACAGGCTGAATGCGGTCATAATCAGCCTTCATCACCCAATTGCCATGCTTGTCAATCATGCCGAACTTGTCACGACGGTTACTGTGCAGTACACAATGGCCGTTGTGGAACACATAGCCCTCCGCACCTGCGATATAGGGAATCTTAGGGTCGATAGCTACATTGCCATTAGCATCAATGAACTTGATCCAACCATTGTCGTCAACAGAAGCCAGTCCGTCAGAGAAAACCCAAGCATGTTTGTATTGCGGTTTTATAGCCAATTCACCCGTAAGCATGTTGAAGTAGCCGCGTGCGTCACCGTTGCTGTAGCATACTAACGAATCATCGCCCAGTGGCTTGGCAATCCAATGGATATCCTTTATCGTCTTCTTACCGTCGCGAGTCTCCACATAACCGTCCGTTTGATATTCCTGACTGTAATAAGTGGCATTACGAGAAAGATACTGTCCTACGTAGCCAGAACTGTTATAATAACTGTTAGCCAGGTATCTGTAATAAATATGGTTTATACAACTGGACAACGCAGAGCCAGCAAGCAGCAGCATAATGAGTGCAAAGCTTCCTCCCACCACACGGCGTATGAACTTGCCATACTTTGATTCGTCTTTCATGCCCAGCATCACCGTAAACCAATTGGCTGTAGCGGCAATAATGCCGGTCAGCCCTTTCCAAAATAAGATAATCGCTCTTTTCATAATTTCTGTTTGTTTGAATGTCTTATTATTATGCTACACCTCTTGGTCAATCACCTCTATATAGCTTGTGCTTTTAGGGAACCATTTGTCAAGCAACTCATCTGTCTTCCGTTCAATCTCCGGAGTGATGTTCTTGCAGACCTTTTGGTAAGCAACAGAAAGCGAGACTTGTTTTGTTCATGTCTTTAATGTTTAAGTGGTTATACATGTTTATTGTTATAGAGTAAGTGAAGGGTTTCAAACTATCACCCCAAAAATAAAAACTTGCAAACCTCATTGTAGAGATTTGCAAGTTTTTATTTTGTAGCAAGTTGTTCTTTGTTTTTTATAATTATTGTACCTAACCAATAATAATTAAAGCAAAGACTTTTTGATATATGCTGTCTGATTTTCCTTTAATCATTGTTCGTGTATCTCTTTGCCGCCTTATACATCTTTTCGCTTTCATCGAAGCGTTGTATTTCATTGTACAGAATAGCTAAGTTGTTGTATGAATCGACCAAGTCTTGCTCATATGCCTTCGGATTATCCTTTGCCAATCGTTCCCATATCTCTATTGCCGCCTTATACATCTTTTCGCTTTCGTCGTAGCGTTGTATTTTTTCGTACAGAATAGCTAAGTTGGTGTATGACACAGCCAAGTTTGGCTCATATGCTTTCGGATTTTCCTTTACCAATCGTTCTTGTATCTCTATTGCCGCCTTATACATCTTTTCGCTTTCATTGTAGCGTTGTATTTCATCGTACAGAAGAGCTAAGTTGTAGTATGACCTAGCCAAGTCTGGTTCATACACCTTCGGATTATCCTTTACCAATCGTTCTTTTATCTCTATTGCCGCCTTACACATCTTTTCACTTTCCTCGAAGCGTTGAATATTATAGTACAGAAGAGCTAAGTTGTTGTATGACCTAGCCAAGTCTGACTCATATGCCTTCTGATTTTCCTTTGCCAATCGTTCTTGTATCTCTATTGCTGACTTAAACATCTTTTCACTTTCCTCGAAGCGTTGAATTGTATAGTACAGATGAGATAAGTTGTAGTATGACATAGCCAAGTATGGCTCATTTGCTTTCGGATTTTCCTTTGCCAATCGTTCTTTTATCTCTATTGCCGCCTTATACATCTTTTCACTTTCCTCGAAGCGTTGAATTTCATCGTACAGAACAGCTAAGTTGTTGTATGAAGCAGCCAAGTCTGACTCATATGCCTTCGGATTATCCTTTGCCAATCGTTCACGTATCTCTATTGCTGACTTATACATTTTTACGCTTTCATCGTGGCGTTGTATTTCATTGTACAGAAGAGCTAAGTTGTAGTATAAACCAGCCAAGTCTGGCTCATATGCCTTCGGATTTTCCTTTGCCAATCGTTCACGTATCTCTATTGCCGCCTTATACATCTTTTCGCTTTCGTTGTGGCGTTGTATTTTTTTGTACAGAAGAGCTAAGTTGTCATATGAAACAGCCAAGTCAGGCTCACATGCCTTTGGATTATCCTTTGCCAATCGTTCTTGTATCTCTATTGTCGCCTTATACATCTTTTCACTTTCGTCAAAGCGTTGTATTTCATTGTACAGTAGAGCTAAGTTGTAGTATGATCTAGCCAAGTCTGGCTCATATACCTTCGGGTTTTCCTTTGCCAATCGTTCTTGTATCTCTATTGCCGCCTTACACATCTTTTCACTTTCCTCGAAGCGTTGAATTTTACAGAACAGAAGAGCTAAGTTGTTGTATGACCTAGCCAAGTCTGGCTCATATGCCTTCGGATTATCCTTTACCAATCGTTCTTGTATCTCTATTGCCGCCTTACACATCTTTTCGCTTTCGTCAAAGCGTTGAATTCTATAGTACAATTTCGCAAAATTGTTATATGACATAGCCAAGTCTGGCTCATTTGCCTTCGGATTTTCCTTTACCAATCGTTCTTGTATCTCTACTGCTTTCTTGTACAGTATTTCACTTTCCTCGAAGCGTTTAATTTTATAGTACAGATTAGCTAAGTTGTTGTATGAACCAGCCAAGTCTGGCTCATATGTCTTCGGATTTTCATTTGCCAATCGTTTTTGTATCTCTATTGCCGCCTTATACATCTTTTCGCTTTCATCGTGGCGTTGTATTTCATCGTACAGATTAGCTAAGTTGTTGAATGACGAAGCCAAGTCTGGCTCATATGCTTTCGGATTTTCCTTTACCAATCGTTCACGTATTTCTAATGCCGCCTTATGCATATCTTCACTTTCCTTTAATCGTTGGGTATCGCTATACAGAACAGCTAAATTGTTGTATGAAGCAGCCAAGTCTGATTCGTTTGCTTTCGAATCTTCCTTTGCCAATTGCTCATGTATCGTTATAGCTGCTTTATGCATATCTTCACTTTCTTTAAACCGTTGGGTATCGCTATACAGAAGAGCTAAATTGTTATACAACTTATATATTCGTATATTTTTGTTCGAATTGCTTTCTTGTTCTATTTTTTTTGATATCTTGATATAATATTCTTCAGCTTCCTTGAAATATTTTTGCTTGTAGAGAAAGCTTGCACAGTCAAAAACATTTTGGAAATTACAAGTATCTACATCAGCCAAGTTTTTAACGTAAACGGCAGCGGAATCGTACTGCATATTTTGGATGGCAATGTCATACTTACCTCTCCAATACATACATGCCGTTTCTATTTTGTTTTTACGTATCTCTTTTTCTTTCGCAAGCATCGACTCTTTCTCTTCTATATCGCGATTAAGAGTCTTTATATCGTTCATTTCCTTGTTGATGTCAATGGTGTTGAGTAGCGAATCGGCTTTTTCCAATTCTCCAGTTTCGATGTATGAACACAATTCGGCTTTACGATTGTTCATTGTCGCATAGTCGAGGTTGACATATTCCTCCACCATTTTGTCTATCAGTTCGTTGCGTTTTAGGTATTGGTTGTCCAAGTTGCCCAACTGTTCTTTAAGAGAGCGTATTTGAGTTTCGAGTTCATCCGAATTCTTTTTCTTGTCTGACAACGCTTTCTCTAAAGTCGTTATCTTTTTCTGCAACTCCCTTGTTTTGGCATTATAGCTTTTAGTGATTCGTTCTTCTATGACTTTTGAGATGCGCGCTTCGTTTTGTATACGTTCTTCTCTCGATTGCATAACAATCTCAACGGCTATTTTTCCTACATTATATGCAGGTGCCAATGGTGACAACAAGGTGTAGCCTTTCAATGTAACACTGCTAATGCTAAACTGCGTCTTGCCCCCACCAAGATTAAAATTAAAAGTTCCGTTGGGTGCAGTAACTTTTGCTCCGTTAAGTCCTTTGACAAACACTCTCGCTCCCTTCAATGGCGAGCCGGTACGATTGTAGGACGTGCCTTGCGAACGCACGTATCCGTTCTGTATTTGTGCAGATGCGGTGATGCACGACATCAACAATGCGAATAATACAGATAATGTTTTCTTCATAGAATGTTTAGTTTTTATTTTGTGAAAACAGCGTCAGAGTCTCCACATTTGGCGTCTTTAATTGTGTCAACCAGCGAAACTTCTGATGATGTCAAGTTATATACAGTGCTTTGTTTCTCAATAGGAATAATGGCATCTACAACGCCTTGTGCATTGCTCTTAGCCTCCACTCCAGCGATACGAATGGTTTTGCCTGCAACGGGCATCACCTGGGAGTCATACATGGTGAAACGCACATGTCCGAACGCATTGATGTCGCGAGAAATGCTTAAAGCGATGTTTTTGCTTAGTAAGAGAGTTGTATCTGTGGTACACCAATCCTCACACCTGAACTGTACCCTTACTTCCTTTCCAATCATACTGGCAGGAATATTGGTGAAAGTAGCTGTACTGCAAAGTGTGTTCAACGTGTCTGTTTTCTTTTCGTTGTCGAGCATCAGCGTGACTACTGCATTATGCAGAGGTGGCAGATTCTTATTATGGACACTGGTCTCGTTCAGCGAAACCTCAATATCCACCGGTCTGTTTGTCAGCCATGTTCCGATCAAGGCAGCCAATACTGCCGCCATGCCTATAAACCAAAGAGCAATTCTCTGCCGCAGCATACGTCGGTGGCGCTGCCAGATACTGTCGAACTCCACTCCCAACAGTTTTGTGACTATCTGCACATACGCCCTCTCTCGGTTCAGCCAAGGCCACCGGTATACCTTCTCGTGTATGTTGGCGCCAAGTATCTCCGGGATGCCAAGCTGTTTGACCTTCGGATTGAAACATTCTGCAGACTTGTCGCCACTGTTCGCCACACCGTCTATTATAAAGAAATGAATGTTCTTGGTACGTCCTAACTGATGGAAGAACTCTATCTCAAGTCCGACATAATACGATTGGGCTGAATTAGGTGAGCATATCACAATCAGATTTTTTGACTGTCGCAATCTATTCTTCAGTTCTTCCGTCAAGCCACCAGGTTGGATGTCGTATGGGGCAAAGAATATCGGATTAAGAGGTTTGCGTTTCCATCCGTGTTTGCTGCAGAGAGTAGCAGGCATACTATAACTTTCCAGTTTTTTGTGTATGCGTTTTCCCCATTTCGTATCATGTGTGCTATATGATATGAATGCAAAATATTTGAACTGTTGTTCCATATACTTAAAGCTGTGTTTGCGATTACCGCTTCGTGGGAATGATGTTACCATAGCGCGGTAATAATGTAACCGAGGCGTGGTAACAATGTTACCGAAGTGCGGTAAAAAAGTTACCGCGCTTCGATTGCTGTACATTAGAAAGCATCCAAGAGGATAAATGTTGCCCAATGCTTTGCTTCGGTATATCCTTTGCTTCTCAGTTCCTGCTGGGCTTTTATCAATGCTTTGCGTTTGCTTTCTCCAGCCATAAGGTTTCGATAGAAACATATCATCAGCTCGGCTGTCGAGTTGTCATACACATTCTTAAGGCTCATCAGCAAGGTGTGTACACCGGCATTCTTGAAGCCACGTTGTAGACCTATCACGCCGTCTGTGCCCATCTTTCCGAGCCCGGTCTCACACGCAGAAAGAGCAACAAGGTCACATTCTCTTAGATTCATCTTTGCAACTTCTGCAGCTGTCACTACTCCGGTTGAGTCGAGGTTGGCACCAGCAAACGCCAACATGCTGTGCGACATAGCTTCTGCATCCGAGGTATTTTTCTTGTCTGTAATGTATGCGCCATGGGTAGCAACATGAAGAATGTTAATCTTCGTGTCAGACAACCTCAAGAAAGCCTTCTTGCTTGCTTCTCTATCCATGAGCGGTTTAACAGACTTTATTTTTCCGCTTTTTAGAATTTGTTCTATTTCCACAACCTCCTTTTTGGTATTTGCGAGGTCTGCAAATTCGCCATGTTGACCATTGCTTCGCATGGCAGAAATTGCTTGCTTGGTTGAACGCGACATTGTTGCATCTTCATTATAATTTATGTCGCCAAAGAGTATGGCGTTGGTCGTAGCGACCTTTTTATGACTGTAGCAGAGTTCTTTTGTTGTCGAAAGTCTATACACTTCCATTTGTTCTGACAAAGGTTTGCCTTCGTACGAGAGATATTCAATGGCAATGAGATTGAAAACGCCGTCTGCCGAGAAGAACAACCGTTGCTTACCATTTAGATACGGCTTCAGTTTGTTCCAGACAGTGCTATTTGCGGAATCGAATAGGCTCTCGTTGTTTTGCATAGACTTTGCTTCAGCAATGGTGCAGACAGTCAGGGCTACCGGCTGGCTCATCTCTGATGTGAGCACCAATGCCTTGATGACATTCTCATCGTCAAAAGCGCTGGTGCCGACAACGGCAAATTCTACGGCAACATCCTTTGGTGAGAGTTTCTGCTGCACATCCTTCCAATCGTATGATATGTAATTGGTGAAGTCGGCAAATTCTGAACAACCCTTATAAAGCTGCAAGAGCAAAGTCTGGTTCTTCTGGGTCAGCTTTAGTATTTTTGCCATGTCGTCATCACTCCCGGCATTCTTGCGCAGATGCTGTATCTGTGTCTCGTTCTCCTTGGTCTCCTCGTATAGAGCTTTCATCTTCTTGTCGCCTTTTTGCTGGAGCAGTTTCTCAAACTCAATTGCCGAATTCAGCAATATACCCTTAGCCAAGAGTTCTGCATCGTATGCTACGGCTGCAAAATCAGCTTGTAGCGAGGCGTCTTCTGCCGGAATCATTATTAGCAAGTCAAACATTTCTTTTATGTTTTGTTGCTCTTCTTGCCAGGTTAGCATACGTTCTTTTTCGCTTTGCATACGAAACTCGTCTCTAATAGCATCCCTCACAGCCTCAACGTATTGCCGGTAGTAGTCTACGGCATCTACATAATCTTCTTTCATTGCATAGCAGCCGGCGATAGTTGCAAGTGAGCGGGCATAGGTAAGTTTGCCGAGATATTGTCGAGTCATTTGCAGGTTAGCCTTCTCGTCTATAATGATATTGTCGAGCTTGCGGTTTCTTGCCTTTAGCATTTCCTCGTCATTGTATTCCACTTCTTCCGCTCTGCCAGCATAGAAATAACAGAGTTTTAGAGAAGACGCGGCGTCAGTATATTCCTGCGACATGCCCTTTGTCTCGAACAGTCGCATAGCAGCCTTGTGGTGTTCTATAGAGGAGTCGTACTCTTTGTTGAATTTCTCCGCCTTGGCAAGACGTAGTACCGCCTTTGGATATTCTTCGCTGTCGGGTTCGTATTGTTCATAGTAAGCCACAGCTTCTTTGTAAGCCTTAACAGCCATGTTGAATTTGTTCAAAGCAGAAAGTGCGTTACCAATACCTTTATTACATTCGGCAATTTTTCTTAACGCAGAGTTTTGCTGTGAATCCCCATTGTTGTCTTCTGTAGAAGTTTGCGACTTGTAGAAATTTATAACTTCATTGAAGTTGTCGATTGCTTGCTGGTATTGTTTGCCGATATGGTAATATAGAGCCGCCATATAGAGCTGGGAAGCATAAGTTTTGTTCATTCCCTGCGTTTTTAGTATCAGCTTTGCCGATTGTGTGCCATATTCGCCAGCAGCAGCCATATCGTTGGCGTTAGCCAGGAATTTCGCATACGCCTGATACGCTTCCGCTTTTAGACTGTCGTCCATCTTCATTGATAACACGCGCAAGAAACACTCTTTTGCTTTAACCGAGTTGCCTTTCGTTGCATAATAATTAGCCCTTGCCAGCATACATTTCGGCTCGTTGCACTCCTTTTTCAATTCATGCTGATTGTGGTCTTCTGTCAAAGTCATCAAGCGCATAAGATTCTTTTTGTCGTTACGGTCGCTGTAGATCATGGCAAGCCATTCAAGAAGACTCTCGTACATCTTGCTGTACTTCTCAACGCTTGGCAGAGCCAATTCCCAATATTTCACAGCTCCGTCAATATTATTGTTTAGATAATAGAAACGTCCCATGTTGAGGGCATAGAGTCCGTAATTCTTATGTGGCTTTCCAAGCTTTGCCTTCAACTTGTCGCAAAGAGCCATTGTTTGCTCTTGATATTTCACAGCTGTCGCGTTGTCGTTTTCCAACGCGAAGGACAAGGCATAGTTGTTGAGCGATGTAATATAGTCTTCGTTTACTTCCCCGAATAGTTGTTTGCGCATATCCAAAGCTTTCTTGGTATATGAGCGACCTTCAGCAATCTTTCCTTCGTTCACACATTGCTTGCCTTTGTCGTGAAGGGCTTGCGCTTCGGAAGCCGATTGGGCGTTGGCTATCAGGCAGAAAGTGAATGCCAGTATAGATAATAAGATTCTGTACATAGTTTTTGGGAGATTGTTATTTAGTTTTTAATCACTACAAAGCTTATATCTTTCTTGCTACAGTTGATTACCTCCAACTCTACGATGTTCATACAGTTGTTAGGCAATATAAAAGATGTTTTCCTATTAGGTTTACCGCGTTTGACATCTTCGGTGTCATCATATCGCTTGTTAAGTCCCTTCTTGTTTGTGACACGAATTTTCATTGTTACTCGTCCTCCTGCTTCAGCGACAACCGCAATATCCTGCCTGTTTTTAGACGTGAATGTACATTTTACGCTTTTCCCGGCTTTGGCAAGAAAATTCTTTGTGCGTATAGAGCCGTCGGCAGTTTGTCCTCTTTGACTTATGTTCTCGTTGATGGTGTCAGCCTTTGAATAGGCGTCTTCACCGCTAACCAACATATTGGCAAACTCGTCATCGAACACCATGTGACCTTTGAGCGAGCCTTGTTCGTTCTTGCAACGTAAGTTGGAGAAGTCGCGTGTGTTGCAATTCTTAAGCCGTTCAGCTGCTTGTTTTATCATTGCAGTATCATTGTTCTCGACAGCATCGCGCATTGCTATACAGGCTTCATAAGCCTTTTGGATTGGTGACTCCTCTGTTTCATTCTGTGCAAACAGACATGTTGATGCAAGAACGAGTACAAGAATTAATAATATTCTGTTCATGTTGATTAGTATTTATAGGTCTATTCTTCTGTTCTTATTATCAACCTGAAGCCAATTGTAGGGCTTTTCTCGTCTGTGTCAAATCCTTTGGTAGATGTGGCTGTAACTTGGTTTGCAGGAGATTTAAAGTCGCCTCCACATAATGTCCATTTCATTGATCCGCTTACGGGCGTCCCGAATGTACTATTGCACATTTCGCTTACATTACCACTCATATCGTAGAGGTCTAACATGTTTGGTTCCTTACCTTGTTGGCCGTCTGACGGATGCACTTTATCACCAGAGTTGTTGGCATACCAAGCAACTTTTTCAATATCGTTGCTACCGGCGAATCTTGTTGTTTCATTGTACTTGCCTCCTTGGGCTGCATATTGCCATTCGTCTACAGAAGGCAAGTCGAAACCGCCGATATTTGTCATGTTGCGCAAGCTGTCAAGCAGAGTCATACACACCTCACCATACGAGATTTCTGTCATCGGAAGAAACTTCTGCTCGTCTTTGTATTCACCGCCAAGCAGACCGTACCATTCACCAACCGAAAATTCAAATTTACTCACCCATAACAAATTGTCTTTAACACATACCATATTCTTCAGGATGTAGTCAACGGTGTTCATCTGTTGGTGTGACAGGTGAGGACTGAGTACCAATCCGAAGCCCTTGTATTTCCGCTCGAGTTCGGTTCGTTGTTCTTCCAGCGTAACCTTCTCTCGTTCGGCAGACTCTCTTTGTGACAGGTGTTGCCAATATAGCAGACAAGAAACCATTACCATAACAACAACGAATATTGAGACGCCAACACACAGTCTCCTAACAAATCGGTTACGTTCGTCAATCTTACGTAAGGTGATTTTTGCTGCATTGATGTCTTCATCCTTCTGAGAATTGACGGAACGCTTTCCAAAAACCGGTTTCAGTCGGTTGCTGATCATCAAGTCAACGGTAACTCCCAATGCTTGGCCGAAATCGATTTCTGAATTCTGGATATCTGTAATGCTACTGATAGCTTCGGGTATCGCTTCATGTATACCGTCGAACGCTTTGTCGGGGTTAACTGGTACAATCTTCTTCTGATGCTCTATTGCATATAGAATCTCTTCTCTAACCCAATCATCTTCATTTTTGCAGCGGTCGAGCGAATCCTTCGACAATACAAGCATGAATACAGGAGCATCCTTGATAGCAGCTTTGATTCTTTTTCCAAAGACCCCATCCTTCAACTCATCGTAGTCGAGAAACACTCTGTATCCTCGTTGCGAAAGCATCAGCTGAAGGATGCGGGCATATTGTGCTCCGCCGTCCCTTCTATAACTGATGAATATATCGTATGTACTTTCCATATGCAAGATATGTGTTTTTTATAGACAGTCTTCAATATTAGTATGCGTAAAAACATGCAAAGTTCTTCACATCATATACTGGCTGTTTCGTGTAATCTTGAAACCCAGTTTCAAAATGAGTTTAATTGTTTCAACCGAAGTGTTACGGTCGTATTCCTTCTCTTCCTCTGATAGCTCTTCATAAGGCACAAGACAAGGATGCTTCTTCTCTGCATCATTACGCTCCTCTCCATATGTCCAACCTTGAGAGATGCGGGTCTGCGCCCACACTTCATGTACGTTCTTTGACATCTCTTCAACCAACGGCTCTAAGCCCTTGGGTAAGTCTACACTTTTTGTGTCAACAGGATTCGGAATATACTTTTTCATTACTTTCAATCTTTTTAAATTGTTCTACTTGTATATAGTGAGATGTTTAGAAGGCTGTATCTATCAAAGAATTCATTTATTCTACTTGTTCACTACATACATTAAGCTTGTAATGAGTTTCTTGCTTGACTTTGCTGGATTTTTAAAGTCTATTTGGTCTATGTCAGAGATATCAAGTCGGATGCTCTTTGCATATTGTGCATCATCGAGTTTGAGAGGGAGTATAGGCTTGTTCATATTCACGGCATATCCTATCTCACGTATAACGTTGATGGATGAGTTGGAGTTGACAGAACTGATGAAGATAACAGCCTTTGACACTTCAATGGCATCAACAATAAGTTCCTTATAGTTGCTACTACTGAATATTCCCTCCTTGTCAATCCAATATTCTATGTCGTTTTCTTTCAGAAAATCACAAAGATAATCAGCTACTTCCTGGTCTTTTCTGGAATAACTGATGAACACCTGATGTTTCATAGCGCTACGAGTAGGAATCGTGATATCCTTGTTTATTGCGATGACATCATGCACATTATCTTCGGTGGCTATTCCTTTCTTGTATTCCACTAATGCCGCTTTTGCCGCAAGACTTTCAAAGAGCGTTATATAATCAGATTCAGAATATAGGCTGTATAAGTCGTATAAATATAGCTCAACATTCAGAGTCTTGTTGGTGCAAGCCAGATTGCGTGCTATAGCAATAGACATCTGTTCTATCACTTTTCTTATAGGAATGCGTGCTGCGCCTGCGCCTATAGCAGGAAAAGCTATAGAGGTTAGGTCCATTGACAGCATCAGTTGAAAACATTTGTCCACAGCATGCTGAAGAAGATAATTCAAGACATCTTCTTCTGTTACTTGGCGGGACAATATTTGCAACCTTCGTTTTTTGTCTATTGTGATGCAATGGTAAACATACTTTTGCTTTTCCATTTTACCTGCGGTAGTTACAACTACATCGCCAAGTGGAACAGGACACATCTTTTGCGCATCCTTGATAATAATGTCACCGCCTGCTTGAAGAATGGCTCTCGAAACGCCACCACCCATTGTAATATAACAGTCGTCCGAACTAACAATTACCTCTGCCTTAGTGTCAAGAATGTTGCCAAACTTCACAGTAAGTGTGGAGTTGTTGAATATATATTGCCTTGATTCCATTTTATCCGGTTGTTTTTAATTATGGTTGTTCTGGGAGATATGCTGTCCATTGGTCATTCGCAACTCTACGAGAATACGAACACCAGAAGGCTTTGTTACTGTAGAAGATGGTTCTTGGCTTTCCTGCTTCGGCTCTTCCTAAGCAGAGATTGGAAGTCCATCCAGCTTTACCTCCACAATCTTGTTGCGTGTATCCTTAAATAAGAAAGGCTGCACCTCAGCAATTCAAGCAAGCTTGATTGCATTCGATTTGCACTTTCCTTGTACCATTTGTAGAATATGTTATAAGGTACTTTATTACGTGAACAGAACCGTTCAATGGAGATACCCTTCGGCATTGCCTCCGTCTGGTACTGGAAATAGAATCTTTCCAAATCTTCACTGCTGTACATAATTCAATGTTTTAAATTCAGCAGCGAAGTTAATTCTTTCTAAATTAAGCCCTAATTTGAGTGCTTCCCCCTAGCGTAGGAACAATAGTGTTATGATATACCAATTTCTTCGCCTATAAGTTTAATTATATGAAGAGTTTTCTTATCTTTCTCTAAATGGTAATCTTTAATGTGCTGTGCAACTAGTTGCCGAAATTTTCGTTTAAATAGAATATGTATTTTTTGTAATTTTATGTCGTGGTTGGGTTGGTATGAAATTATACTTTTTCTATCTACACTAAGTTTAGGCATATCATCCCCAGTATAATCTAATAATCCAAAACCTGAAAGTCCTGTGTTCACGACACCAACAAATATACCATCTATTGCCTGTAATTTATTTCCTACTGTATTGAAAATATGGATGTTTCTAAACACATATGTTGATTGTGTACCTTCAACCTGAATATTTTCAATCGGTAAAGTTACTATGGGATAGAAACAAATACCCCCAACTTTAATTACATCAAGGTAATAGGTGTGGCAACTATTTCTAATATGTTCTTTAGCTCCAAATCGGCTATAGTATTTTTCAAAAACATCCATGTCTTTTGACGTTATACCCAATTCTCCTTCTTTTAAAACATATGGCTGCCGAGGAAATTTTATCGGAGGCAAATTATTTTCCAGAGCTACAAATACATCTACATTTTCAGGTGGGCGGCAAACAAAACTGGAAATCAATGTGAATAAATGATTTTCCCACTCTTTAAGTTCTTTCCTTGAATATGGCTTATAATTGGCATATTTATATGGAAAAGTCATGAGTTTTTGCATAAAGCCTATATGATGGAAAGAATTGGTCTGTATAACAGACACAAACTCTTCTTTCAATAAAACACGAACTACAGTACCACAATTCATGACCAATGCCTTATCTTCTTCTGGGATATCTCGACGATAAAATATATTACCCTGAACATCACCAATACAGAAATACAAATAGTCTGAGTCTGGCTTTATCGATTTGGTAATAATTTCAATGCTTGTTCCTATCATAAAACACGAAATGATTCCTATGCCAAATTGCGAAACAGGAGTGAATTCGTTAGTCATCTGTTGGCGTTCCTGTAGAAAATCATCAGATTTATAAAAAGAATTACCGATACGCAAAAGATAATCCTCTATAATATGCTCATCCATACCGACACCATTGTCGTGACAATATAAATATGTTCCCTTACCATCTATTACTTTCTTTCCAAAAATAATGGTTCCTCTGCCTATCTTGTTTTCTTTAGCATAAAGGCGGCGGCGACAGGCATCAAGACTATTCTGATAAAGTTCACGTAAACACGCATAAGAATCTTTATATAATTCAACACCAGCAAGAAGTCCTAGGATATTTTTCTGATTAAGCGTAATTTTTAAATCTGGTTTTAGTATATACCGATCAACATCATAATTGATTGTCTTGTCTGTTGGAAATATGTCGTATTGCAATTTGTAACATTGTTTCCGGTTCTCAGTTTTAGAGTAAATGAGGACAAGTGTTTGTTTCAATTCACTTACATGATTCATCATTAAATAGAAATCATTGGGTTCATTACAAAATGCAGAAAACAAAATTAAGTTTCCATCTATGACTTCGATATCAACATTGTCTTTGTCAGATGCACATCTCCATGACTTGTCTAAAAACGAAAGAGTTTTGTCTACAATTGACAGTACATCAATGACAAAGCTACAAGATTCAGAATACTCCGATAGATAACTCTTTTCAATATCATCGTATAAATACTTCCTGTTGCAAACGCTCACGAAATCATTCCACAAGTCCGTTTTATTAGCAAACTTCTGATTGTTTAATTTGATATACTCATAAACTTCTTTGTTACCATTTCGTATTCGTATAGATGTACAAAGAAGAAATAATTCTCTTGCAGGAATGGACACTATCGAATCAATAGACAATCTTTCTTTTCCTAACAATTCAGCGACAAACAATTCTGCCCTGTTAGTATAATCTGATTCATAAATGGAATCTGTATTGTCTATAGGATAGCTACGAATTGATTCTAAGTAATCTCTAGCTAGTAAAAAAAGATTCCGCTCTCTATGAGTACCATTCTCTGCTCTTTTCTTTAGCTCATTCAATAATATATAATCATCCTGAATAATATTGTTTCTATTATCTTTAAATAGGTCTATCTTGTTCATATGACTTGTCGTTTGTTTATTTTTTTGTATTTTATATACGGAG
>ERZ1034871.1007-NODE-1007-length-15261-cov-12.784296_pt1 | contig 15261 bp, 9 predicted proteins | sample MGYA00520631_ERZ1034871 | MGnify/ENA primary metagenome ERZ1034871 (study PRJEB33766, sample SAMN09781721) | gut metagenome | biome: gut microbiome | host: Homo sapiens | place: Madagascar | study: EMG produced TPA metagenomics assembly of the PRJNA485056 data...
GGTGAGTGCCAAGGTCGACGGCAAGACCGTGTCCGTCACCGTCACCGTCAAATAACTGAAAAACGTGCTAGGGCCCGGCTTTCCTTGCCATGGAAACCGGGCCCTAGCCCTACCCAGGCAACAACAATTCAATCAAGGAAGATGATGAAACAATCAGCAACACTTGCTCGTCTGAGCAAGAAGACCGTGGCGTTCCTTGCCGCGGCAACCACGCTGTTCGCGGGTCTTTCCCTGAGCACTGCCGCTCCGCAAGAAGCCAGTGCCGCCACCCGTGACAGCTACGCCGATACTGTTGGCAATCCCACCTTCGAAGCGGCCCGTCAGAAGTACGGTCTGCCGAAGGACATGAAGGACGGTGCAACCCTGCACGCCTTCGAATGGTCTTTCAAGACCATCATGGAGAATATTCCGGATATCGCCAAGGCCGGTTATACCTCCATCCAGACCGAGCCGATTGTCAAGATCAAGGACAACCGTAAGCTCGGCACCGGTAACTGGTACCTCAACTGGTACTACGTGTATCAGCCTACCGACATGGCCATCGGCAACTACGTGGTCGGTTCTGAGGCTGAATTCAAGGAAATGTGCAAGATGGCGCACCAGTATGGTCTGCGTATCATCGTCGATTCTGTATCCAACCACTTCACCTCCGATTTCGATGTGATTGAAGGCAAGTGGAAGAACAAGGCCTACTTCCACGCCGATAAGCAGATTTCCGATTACAACAACCGTGAGGACTGCACCCAGAACAAACTGTCCGGCCTGTGGGACCTCAACACCCAGGACGATACCGTTGCTCAAGGCATGCATGATCTGCTCGTGCAGACTGTTGCCGATGGTGCTGACGGCTTCCGCTATGATGCAGCCAAACACATCGAACTTTCCGATGAGGTGTTCGGTGGGAAGCAGTCCCACTACTGGGACACTATTTTGCAGAATGGCGCCCAGTACCAGTATGGCGAAGTCCTTGAGGACGCCAACGTCCGTGAAACCGACTATGCCGAACTGTTCAACAATAGCTCTCCGCGTGGCGGCGGCATCACTGATTCCAGCTATGGCCATGAAGTGCGTAACGCCGTGCAGTTCAAGAACCTTAGCGCCAGTCACTTCACCTCGCACAGCAAAGTGACGGAGGACAAGTCCGTCAACTGGGTGGAATCGCATGACAACTTCGCCAACGGCGAGGCCAATATCCCAGCCGAGCTTTCCGATGAATGGATCAAGTATGGTTGGGCCGGCGTGACCGCGCAGAAGAACGGTATGAGCCTGTTCTTCGATCGTCCATACCGTGACGGTGGCACGTATGGCACTACCCAGGGTCCGTTCACTGAGAAGTCCAAGCTTGGTGACGCCGGCTCAGACCTGTGGAAGGATCCGGAAGTCGTGGCCGTGAACCACTTCCGCAACGCCATGGTTGGTAAGAATTCCAGCATCTCCAACTGTGGTGATGACAACTGCCTGATGGTTGAACGTTACGCCGGTTCGGCGGCCGAGGATGGCATGGTGGTGGCCAATGCCAACGGCGCTGACAAGGATCTTGTCGGCACCGGCACCAAGCTCGCCAACGGAACCTATACGGATGAAGTGACGGGTTCCACCATCACTGTTTCAGGTGGCAAAGTCACTTCTGGTACGGTGAAGGGCAAATCCATTGCTGTATTCTCCAACAAGACCCGCTCCGGCAAGGTTTCCACCGCTGAAGCCTATCCGAACAAGGGCACCATTCCTGGTACGTCCAAGACGATCACGTTGCGTTCCTACCAGTCCACCAACACCACTTATTCCACTTCCGATGGACAGTCCGGCTCCTACAAGGATGGCGACACCATCGAAATCGGCAGCAAGGCCAAGTCCGATGAAGTGGTGACGGTTACGGTGAAGGGTACCGGTGCCGACGGCGAAGCTATCAAGCATACGTATTCCTACACCAAGTATGGCGATCCGACGTATGACCCGAGCGATGGTACTTCCAGCCCGTGCGACAAGTACTGCGTGGAGTACATGGAGAAGAACGGCTTGGATCCGGATTGCTATATTGACGCCAAGGAACCTTGCCATCCAAAGAATGTGACCGTTACCGTCATCAAGGTTTCCGGTGACACCTCCATGGATCTCGCTTCCACGCAGAGTGTGCAGCTCAAGGCGGACGTGACGACCGATCCGGCAGGTAAGCGTCCTTCCGTGACCTGGACATCTTCCGACACTTCTGTTGCCACCGTTGATTCCAAGGGCAAGGTTTCTGGTCTCAAGGCAGGAACGGTGAAGATCACCGCCACCGCTGGAACGAACCAGAAGTCCGCCAGCATCACCATTACGATCACCGGCGAAAAGCCGGAGGTCTCCAACGTGATCTATGCCACCAAGCCTGTCGGCTGGAGCAAGATCTATGCGTACGTGTACAACGACACCACGTCCAAGAACAACGGTAAGTGGCCAGGTGTGGAAATGACCCAGCTGACCGCTGACGATTCCTGCGCCAAGGCCGGTACCTACAAGTATGAGGTTCCGGATTTGGGCGAGGGTGACTACCGTGTGATCTTCACCAACGGTTCCGGCGCTCAGACCCCTGGAGCCAGCCAGCCTGGTTTTGAGTTTTCCGGCAAGGTCAGCTGGGATGGTTCCAGCTCTGCTTTGACCGCAGTGGAATGCAATACTCCGCAGCCGGTTCCGGTCTCCTCCGTCTCGATTTCGGGTGATGGCGTGAAGGACGGCAGGCTCTCGCTGAAGGCCGGCGCGTCCGCGCAGCTGACCGCGACGGTCATGCCGGAGAACGCGACGGACAAGACCGTCGCGTGGTCGAGCTCGAACGAATCGGTCGCCAAGGTGTCCAACGGCAAGGTGACCGGCGTGAAGGCTGGCACCGCGACGATCACCGCGACCGCGGGCGGCAGGGCCGCGTCGGTCGCCGTCGCCGTCACCGCCCCGAACGAGACCGTGGACATCACCTTCAAGGCGTCCGACGTGTCCCTGAAGGCCGGCGAGACCCTGTACGCCGTGGGCGACTGGGGCCAGGCCGACGCGTGGAAGCGTGCCGGCGGCGCCAAGTTCACCATGCAGGGCGGCGAGCTGCTCGCCTCCGCCAAGGTGAGGAAGGGCCAGTCCATGGCGTTCCGCCTGATCAAGGTCGACGCCGACGGCAGGACCACCTGGGATCCGGCCAAGGACCGCAAGGCCACCGCCGACGCGTCCAAGACCCTGAACGTCACCTGGGACGGCACCGTCTCCCAGACCGCGGACATCACCATCAACGCGGCCGCGGACCTGAAGGCCGGCGAGACCCTGTACGCGGTGGGCGACTGGGGCCAGGCCGACGCGTGGAAGCGCGGCTCCGGCGTCAAGCTCGCCAAGAGCGGCAACATGTACACCGGCACCGTCCAGGTCGGGAAGGGTCATGCCATGGCGTTCCGCCTGATCAAGGTCGACGCCAGCGGCAGGACCACCTGGGATCCGGCCAAGGACCGCAAGGCCACCGCCGACAGGACCAAGAGCATCGGCGTGGCCTGGGATTCGTCCACGGTCGACGAGAACGGCGTTCCGCCGGTCACGCTCTCCATCACCGGAGCGGGCGTGAAGGACGGCAGGCTGTCGCTTTCCGCCGGTTCGCTGGCCCAGCTGTCGGTTGCGGGCTCCTCGTCCAAGGCCGACATGTGGTGGTCTGACGGCGCGGCCGTCGCGGTGTCCGGTACGGGCAACGTGTATGCCGTGCAGGCGGGCACCGCCAAGGTGAGTGCCAAGGTCGACGGCAAGACCGTGTCCGTCACCGTCACCGTCAAATAATTCCTATTGATGTATTTGATTGACATGAGGTGGCTGATTTCCGTTGTTTTTGGAAGTTGGCCACCTCATTTGCATTGTGGATTATGAGAACAGACACCTATGTAAAAAAATGATTCAGGGCGAACGTTCGCAGTTGGATTCAGCGTCACATATGCACCCTATGCGGGTGATATCGTTGTGCTCCGAATTCCCCCTTCATGTGTCTAATGTCTTTGATACGCTATTATCCAGCTGTCGATTGGTGACAACGTATTCATTTTAAATGAAGTGTAGCAGCCAAGCAATCAGGAAAGTAGGTGCAGCGGTAATGGCATACGATATTACAGTGGCTGTAGCTACGCACAAAGCATATCGAATGCCGACGGACGGCGTATATATGCCCCTGCAGGTGGGTAAAGCTTTGTATCCGCAAGTTGACCTCGGTATGAAGTGCGACAACGATGGCGACAATATCTCATCCTTGAATGCTCAATACTCCGAATTGACTGGATTGTATTGGCTGTGGAAGAACTGTTCATCGAGATACCAAGGGTTAGTGCATTACCGCCGTCATTTCGCCAAAAGTGACAGTCCAAAACTGTATGGCAATGAAGATGAGCGTTTTGCTGCTGTGGCGCAACGAAACGATTATGAGACTTTGCTTGACGATGCGGAAATCATCGTCCCAACCGAACGAAAATACTATATCGAAACTGTGTATTCGCATTACGAACACACTATGAGGGAAGGCCAGCTGGACGCTACTCGGAAAATCATCGCTGAAAGTACACCGGAATATTTGGACGCGTTCGATGTCCAAATGAATAGAAACTCGGCTCATCTTTTCAACATGTTCATAATGCGCAAGGACCTGCTTGACGAATATTGCAGCTGGATGTTCCCCATTGTGGGCGAGCTTACGAAACGTATTGATTCCAGTGATTACACACCTTTCGAACTGCGCTATCCCGGACGTATCAGTGAGATTCTTCTTGATGTGTGGCTGAATACTAAACGTTATCCATATGCAGAAATGCCAATCGTCAGTCCTGAGCCGGTGGACTGGATGAAGAAGGGGACTGGCTTTCTGATGGCGAAATTTGTCGGTAAGAAATACGTGGAGAGCTGCTGATAGACGTATGGCCATTCCTGAGTACCCCCTGATTAGCGTTATCGTACCGGTCTATAACGTGGAACGTTATCTTGACCAATGCATGGACAGCCTTGTTAGACAGAGTTATGTCAATCTTGAAATCGTCGTCGTTGACGACGGATCAACGGATTCATCGGGAAAGAAGTGCGATGCGTGGGCTGAACGTGATTCTCGTATCCGCGTGATTCACCAAGCCAATAAAGGTTTGGCCGGTGCTCGCAATGCCGGACTTGACGTTGCTCGAGGGGACTATATCGGTTTTGTGGACTCCGACGACTACACGCTCCCAGACATGTTCTCTACCATGATGCGGAACATGCAGGAATCTGAAGCGGATCTGTCCATCATTTCCTATGAGCGCGAAAATCCGGACGGTAGCACGTATAGCAATGCTTTGTCTGGGCAGAAAATGGTGATGTCCTCCGAAAATGCATTCAAATACGTCAACATGCATGGATATTTCTATGTGGTCGCCTGGGACAAGCTCGCCAAAAAAGAACTGTTCGACGGTCTCCGCTATCCGCTTGACGCAAAGTATGCCGAGGATTCACCAGTGACCTATCAGCTGTTTGACCGCGCCGAACGAATCGTTTACGATTCCACGCCGCTATACCGATATCGGATGACGGAGGGAAGCCAATCCCAGGGCATTACGGATAAATTCGCGCGATCCACTGGCAACATGCTGGAATTGGTGCGTAAGAAGTATCCTCAAAACGAGCCGTATGCCGCGTATGGTCATCTGGAATCTATCGTAGGCACCTACAATCGCATTGTCCTTGCGGGCAGACGCAAGGAATGGGCTGAATTCGAGCGATCTGCGCGGATCGAACTACGTGAGCTGATGCCGTTGGCCGAAAGCGCTGAGCTTATGTCAAAAAGCCAATCGCTGCAGTGGAGATTGCTCACCGTTTCACCGACCATATATAGCGTAATGTATCGTTGCTACAAACGCAGCCATCCTGAAATTTCGTCACATTAGAGCGGTGATGAAGGCATGATTTCAGTTGCGCTGCTATTTACTCTGCTTTTTTTACTGGTTCTGCTGTTACTAATGTATCGAGGAGATTTTGCTGAGCCGTCTGTACTGTTCGTACTCGGTTTCATCTTATCGACATTCAATGGATTAACGAATTATCAGGCGTGGAATTTCAATTTATCTTTGCAAACATATGTCGTCGTAGTAATAGGTGCGCTTCTGTTCCTTGTGACGTCATATGCTGTCAAATCATCATTCCATGCCGTTATGTTCGGTAGGAAAAGATCGAGGGAATATAAAAAACCGCGTAATATTACGTTGCCTTTGTGGGTTTATATTGCGGGATTGCTATTCACTTGTCTGTCTTTGCTGATTGTGTCAAGGCATGTTATTGCGGTGACATTGCCTTATGGTGGTAATGGCTCTTTGAGTCAAGCTATCGGACTGTATGACAAGGTTAATAAATTCAGCACCAAAAGTGTGGGCATTTCCGGTCTGGCTTCTTTGATGTGTTTATCGGTTAACGCCATGGCATATGTATGGTTGTTTCTAGCCATGCGGAGTTTTGTGATTCAGACGCTGAAAAAAGACTATCTCGCATTGGTGAATGCTCTGGCTACGGTTCCGATGACGTTGATGCTTGGTGGACGCAATACTCTTATTCAGTTAGGCGTCGCAATATTTACCTATTGGTTGTTGTTTCGCAGACAAAACAACAACTGGAAAAGCACTCGACTACGATTTCGCACAGTTGCATGGTGCATAGTCGTTATTGCAATTAGCCTCATCTCTTTTAAACCACTACTTTCATTGATGGGACGCAAAACTGATGCGACTTCAACGTATGAATATCTTTCGATTTATATTGGGGCTTCACTGAAAAATCTGGATGCTTTTCTGACGAATTCCATGAACCCTGCTCTTGCCGTTGGTCCAACACAATGGGGAGATATGACCTTGGCGTCTACTCGCGCTTCCTTCCCCCAGCTATTCGGAAAGACCACGATTGATTGGATGCGCTGGCAGCCATTCCAAAGATACAATGGCGAGGAGCTCGGCAATGTGTTCACCACATATTACGCATTCATTTTCGACTGGGGTTTTATCGGTGCGATGGTAGCGATTGTGCTGATCGCGGCGCTTTCGCAACTTTGCTATGAGAACGTTGTGTATGCTCTGCAATATGGCACGAGTGGAGTTCCACTATCTATGATGCTATATGGCGCGATCGGATACTGCTGTGCGTTCAGCTTTTTTTCGAATCGTTGGTTCTCCACTATGTTCAACCAGATCATGTTGAAGGATATCGTCATCTGGATTGCACTAATCGTTTTTATAAAAATAGTGTGCAACCAAAATTTTGGCACAAAGAAGGCGAAGCGTCTTGAGTGGGAATAACACAAGAATGTCGCGTATTCATTCCGTGAAATTCAACGTGCTGATGAACATGATCGTCACCACGTCATCGCTGATTTTTCCGCTTATCACCGTTCCCTACGTATCGCGCGTGCTTTCCACTGGCGGAACCGGTCATGTTGCATTCGCGCAATCGGTTTCGTCGTACTTCTCTTTAGTGGCATTACTGGGCGTGACTTACTACGGCGTTAGGGCTTGCGCCAGCGTGCGCGACGATAGAACGGAACTTTCACGCACGGTCAAGGAACTGCTGGTCATCCTGGGCTGTTCCACCACAGCGGTCAGCATCGTATATGTGGTATGCCTGTTTACCGTACCGAAGATGAACGCACAGTTCGAACTGTTCCTGATGTTCGGCCTTTCAATCTGGTTGGCATCGTTTGGCGTGGAATGGTTCTACCAGGCGCTGGAACAGTACGAGTACATCACGATACGAAGCGTATGCTTCAAAATCCTGGCATTGGTGCTGATGTTCGTCTTCGTGAAAAATCGCGGCGATTATGTGACGTACGGTTTCATCGTGGTGGTGGCCGGCTACGGATCGAACGTTCTCAACCTTCTACGGTTGCGCAAGTTCATCGATCTGCATGACGGTGCGAAACTCGACGTGAAGCGCCACTTCAAACCCATGCTGTGGTTTATGATCGCATCCATTTCATCCGGCATGTATATTCAAGTGGACATCGTCATGCTCGGTTTCCTCGGTACCACCAACATGGTCGGCTTGTACCAGCTGGTCTCCAAAATCAAGTCCGTGTTGGTAACTGCCGTCAATTCGGTAGGCAATGTCATGTTGCCGCGTCTTTCCTATTATCAGGCACAAAATAAGGAACGTCGAGCTGGCGAGCTTATCGCGAAGAACATGAATTTCGTCATGGTATTCGGCTCCGCGATCATAGTGCTGCTGATTCTACTCGCCGACCCCATAGTGGCGTTGCTGGGCGGTCCGGATTTCGCGGACTCCGCAGTGCCGTTACGATGCGTAGGTGTCGCTGTGATGTTCTCGGCAATGAATATCGTGCTGGCCAATTACATGATTTCCAAAGGCAAGGAACGTAGTTGGGCTGCAGTCAACGCCATCGGCCTTGTGCTGGCCATTATTGCCAACTGTGTGCTGATTCCCCGCTTCGGCGTGGTTGGCTCGGCAATCAGCATTTCCCTGTGCGAAGCGTTGATGTTTGTCATGCGTTCCTACGTCTGCCGTGAGTTCCTCAGCGGTATTCGCGGATTAATCGACCCGATTCGTATCTTTTGCTCAGCCGGCTTTTCAGGGATTGCCGCATACATCGTGCTTGCATTGTGCGATTGCTCCGCATGGAACGCATTCCTATGGCTCGTATGCGGTGGCATCCTGTTCTCGATCATCTACGGCACGGCCCTGCTGGTTTGCCGTGAACAATTCGTAACGGGCATGATTCGTCCAATTCTCAACAAAATACAAGGTCTAAAGGGGTAGACATGGCGAAATATGTGATTTGCGAACGTTCCCTGCACCACGCCCACGCTGGTTCCAAAGCACGCGATGACATTCGCCAGCTGCTCGAACAGGACGCATGGAAACCGTTCGAAGTGCACCCCGGAGAAAACAAGGGGTATGTCGACAAGCTACTATGCGTCGGCTATACCATAGCCGATTGGAAACGATTGGAACGTGCCGTCAAACCGGCGGATGTGGTGCTGATCCAATTCCCACTCATTATGTATAACAAGGTCTCCTTGTACGCCTTGCCTTCCGTGCGCAGAATGAAGGAACGAGGAGTACGGTTCATCATGCTGGTGCATGATCTGGAAAGCCTACGAGGATACTCCTTCACTGATTTCGACAAACAGTGGGTGGCAGAGGCCGACGCTTTAATCAGCCATAATCCTCGCATGAGCGAAGTATTACGCGACTATGGGGCCAAAGAACCGATCAAAGAAATCGGCATTTTCGACTATCTGCTGCCTGCCGTAACGCTGGTGCCGCCAGAGCAACGCCATGGCATCGACATCGCAGGAAATCTCAGCCATGATAAAGCCGGATATCTCTATCAGCTCGCCGAACAATTCCCTGACGCGGACGTCAACCTCTACGGTCCCAAATTCGACTCCGAACATGGTCCATCCGAATGGTATCGAGGCATCTGCACTCCCGATGAACTGCCGAACAAGCTCCAAGGACGATTCGGTCTCATTTGGGACGGCGACAGCACCGAAACATGTACAGGGTTCTACGGCAAATATCTGACCGTCAACAACCCCCACAAACTTTCACTTTACTTGGCTTCCGGCAAACCAGTGATCATCTGGAAGGAAGCGGCGCTTGCGCCATTCGTGACGGAACATGGCGTTGGAATCGCCGTGAACACCATCCGCGAAGCCATACAAGCGGAACATGACATTGATGAAAAAGAATACTTCACGATGGCGCGTCGAGCGGATGACTTGGGCACTCGATTACGTGAAGGGTATTACACCAAAAAAATCATGGAAGAAATGCAGTCGATTATGCCGGAACTACAGGAAAGGCAATGACAATGGGTGCAAAGCAGCAGATTAAGAAAATGGTGCCAAACCATGCGTGGCGAACATTGCAGCGTGCCAAGGCGAATATGAAATTGAAATCATATTACAGCCGGCAACGCAAGCGATTCCTGAACAATTGCGCCGGACCATGGAACAGCGAACAGTCCGAACGGCTTCGTGGAACGATGGTGTACTACATCCACCGTATCGAAAAAGGACTGTCGCACCAGCATTTCCGTGACGGTTTCGGCAAATCCGCGTTCAGCGAGCTCAAGACCGTGATGGAACAATGGCGCAAGCATAGCTATCCGGTGGACGATGTGACATACCAAGCCGCACAGAACGTCATCCGAGCATACGTGCGTAAACATCATGCAATTGGAAAACCAGTTCCCCAATTTGTCAGCGAGTGGTTCCCCACTGAAGTTGTTTCAGCGGACAAGTCATGTGATAGCGTCGCCGAAGCCGGAACCAAAACCGTTCGTGCCGCCGACAAACGCAACAATGCGTCACTGGACTACGCGACACTGTTCGCCGGACGTACCAGCGTCCGCGAATATGAGGAAACGGCCGTTGACAGAGAAAAGCTTCACAATGCGGTCGCAATCGCCATGAAAACGCCATCCGTATGCAATCGCCAGGCATACCGCATACTGTTCATTCACAATCCGAAATTCATCGAACGAGCGCTGACTTCGCAAGGTGGATGGCGTGGATACAGCATGCCGCCCGTACTGGCGCTCATCAGCGTGGACGTCCGCAGCTTTGTCAGTGTCGAGGAACGTAACGAGCCATATATCGACGGCGGATTGTTCGCCATGTCGTTCCTCACGGCCCTCGAACACGAATCGCTCGCAGCGTGCCCGCTGAACACCATGATGAGTGCGAATCAGGAACAAGAGATACGCAAGCTGTTGGGAGTGCCCGATTATGAAGTACTCATCGCATTCGTAGCCATCGGCAATTTCCCGGAATCCATCGAATCGCCAGTATCCTTCCGGTATCAGCCGGAATTCATTACACGGGAACTGAACTGACCATGAGCGAACTTGTCAGTATCATCATTCCGGTATATCAAACCCCGATTCAGACCCTGCATGACTGTGTGAAAAGCCTGCAGCAGCAGCGAGGGGACGACTTTCGTGTGGAAGCCGTCATCGTTTTCGACGGGAAACCGGCATTCGATACGACTTCCATCCTGACATGGGCCACAGCATCCATGAACGTCCACGCCGAAATAATCGAGCATGCAGGCGTATCGGCGGCTCGCAATGCTGGTTTACGCTCAGCGAGCGGACAATGGGCTATGTTTGTGGATGCGGACGATGCGCTCGCTGAAAACGCCGTTGAAAATCTGCTGAAATTCGCCCTGCAGCGGCAGTGCGATATTGTGATGGGGGCATATCGCAGCGTACTGGGTGCGGATGCCGAAACGCATCATTATCTGAACGAAAACAAGGTTTTCGAAGGTTCGGAATGTGACAAGTTTTGCGAGGACATGCTTCGTCCGCAACGGGGCATCGCCTTGGCGTGGGGCAAACTGTACCGTATGTCCGTGCTGCGAAGCATCCAAGGATTCAACGAATCTTTGAGCTTGGGGGAAGATGCGGAATTCGCATTTCGTGCGTGTGTTGTGGCGCGGCGTATTGGCTATGTGGACGCAATGGCATATGAGTATCGAAGGAACGCGCAATCCGCGGTACGGACGTTCCGGACCGACTATGTACGGCGCACGGTGAAAGGTGTCGAAGCGTTACAGGACACCGTACGGCAGATGGAACCTGCCGATACGAGGGAAGCCTACATGCAGTGTCTTGATGATTACGCGCTGTTCCACTTGACCATCATCATGATCAACTACCTGTTTAATCCACAGGCACCTTGGGGTCGCAAGGAACGGAAAACCCGATATCGGCAAACCTTGAATCTACCGGTATTCCAAGAGCCGTTGCTGCGATATCGTGGAGGCAGATTTCCGATAACCAGACGAGTGGCTCTACTTTCCATGAAATGGCATCTGTATGACATTAGCGCTGCGATAGCGTGGGTGCGACACAGACAATTCGGCGACTGAACAATAAAACCAACAAACGAATGAGCTTGAACGAAAGGAACATAACATGGCCGGTCATCCGCTCAATATCGGAATCATCACCTACCATGCGGCCTACAACTATGGTTCGGTGCTACAAGCGTACGCAACGCAGACAAAGCTTGCGGACATGGGACACAACGTCACCATGGTCGACTACCGCTCCGAAGAAGGCAAACGATACTATGAACGTCTGTATTTTCGTGGACAGGGACTGAAATCGACACTTGCCGATTTGACCATGCTGCCAGTAGCCGGTAAGCGCAAACTCAGAATGAAGCGTTTCGAACAGTTCATTCACACGAATCTACAGTTGAGTGCGAAGCAATATCGCGCTCCTGAAGAGCTTAACGAGCTGGCCGAAACATTCGATGTTGCGGTGAGCGGCAGCGACCAAATCATCAACAAGCATTCCAACGAATTGGCACGTGTGGATTGGGAATACATGGATCCATACCTATTGAAGTGGGCGCGCTGCAGAAAAATCTCCTACGCTTCTTCGCCGGCCACCATGACCGATGAGGAGCTTGACCATATCGGTCCGGCGCTTGCCCGATTCGATGCGCTGTCGGCTCGCGAACGGTCAGCATGCGCGCGTTTGGAACGAGTGAGTGGCCAGCATGTTGAGCATGTATGCGATCCAACGTTGTTGCTGACGGCGGATGAGTGGGTGAAACACGTTCCGGCATGCCGGAAGACGGTGGTAGGGGATGAGCCGTACTTGCTGTTCTATTCGTTGCTTCGTCCTAAGCGTGCAATGGGCGTTTTTAATCAGCTGAAGGAACTATCCAAGCGTATTGGCATGCGCGTCGCCGTATTGACGCCGATGGCGGGCAACGCACCGAACTGTGCGGAACTGATTAATGTGCTGGAAGCCGGTCCTGAGGAATTCCTCTCTCTGATGCGTCATGCTCAGGCGGTGCTTACCGATTCCTACCATGGAACGCTGTTTTCCATCAACTTCCACAAGACTTTCTGGGTTTACACCGAAGGTACGAAAGAGCATGAGTTGGGTACTCGTCGCGGGCAGGTATTACAGGAATTGGGATTGACGGATCGCATTGTCACCGACTTCACGCAGATTTCGTCTGATGAAGTGAAGAGTGGGATTGCGATTGATTATTCGGCAGGTGCTGACGTGGCTTTGCAAAGCATGCGCGATCATTCGATTGCTTATCTGAAGAAAAGCGTTGCGTATCAAGAAAACTGATGTCGAATGAGATGATTGGATTTCCAATCCAATAGCAGTCCTGACATTTTCTTCGGCATGAAATAAGTGAAGGCTCGGTTCCGCTGGCGTGCGGACCGAGCCTTCACTTATTGGTGTGTGATTATTCCACTACAACAGTGAGATTGAAGTAACGGTTGTAGATGGTCGCGCCGGTTTGGAAGGTACCTGCCGTGTGGGCATAGATGGTACCGTCGCCGTCAACGGTGACTACAGAGTCGTCACCGCCGAGCTTGCTCCAAAGAGGCAGCTGGCGGGCATTGCTGGGCAAAACCTTGAGGTCCACATGCTTCGATGAGCCGGCCGACATGGTGAGTGTGTACTCATTGTCGCCCGTCTTCACCAAACCATCGGCGCTTGGAGTGATCGAATCAACCGGATCGGAATTGCTCCACGAGTCATAGCCTCCAACGGAGAGCTTCTTCTGTGCGGTCAGCACAGTGCCATCGGCGCGGGTTGCCTTGACCGAGACAACGGTGTCGGCATAGTCATCTCGCATGAAGCTGAACTCTGCCTTGAGATTCACCGTGCGTCCCGTGGAGGTCTTGGAGAATCCACCGTTGATGAACTTCAAGAGATCGGTATTCGGAATGCTCCATTCCACATTCTCGAAGCTGCTGCCATCCTTTTCACGGGCGGTGAGCTGGAACTCTTCGTTACCAACCACTTTGCCGCTTTCAGCGCCGGCGATGACGATATCACCCGAGGGCTGAGGCGCGGAAGTGACGGTGACGGTGATTTTGGAACTCACGCCATCTGCGGTTGCGGTGATGGTGGCAGTACCAGCCTTACCTGCGGTCAACAGACCAGTGCCCATCACATTGGCTACCGAGGAGTTGGAGGAAGTCCAGGACACCGTCTTGTTGGTGGCATTTTCCGGCAGCACGGCGGCACTCAGCTGGACGCTTTTGCCTGCAATGATGCTGAGCTTGCCATTGGAGACGCTGTCGCCGGAGATGGTCACGGAGCTGACCTTAACAGTGGAATTGTCTTCCACGGTAACGTCCACCGAAGCGACCTTGGAGCCAACCTTGGCACTCACCTTGGCGGTGCCTGCCTGCACGGCGTACACCACGCCGGCTCCGGAAACTGCAATAGCAGCGCTGTCAGACCACCAAGTGGCCTTGTCGGAGGTGTTGGCGCCAACGAGATAGAGTTCATTGAGGTGATGTGCCTGCATGGTCAGCTTACCGTTCACCACGCCCTTACCGGAAATGGAGATTTCCGAATCGTCAGGGATGGTACCGTCCTCGTTGACCTTGCTGGTGTTCCATGCCACACCGAGACTCTTGGTCCTGTCGGCGGTGGTCTTGCGGTCGGTGGACGGATCCCACGTGGTCCTGCCGCTGGCGTCGACCTTGATCAGGCGGAACGCCATGGCATGACCCTTCCCGACCTGGACGGTGCCGGTGTACATGTTGCCGCTCTTGGCGAGCTTGACGCCGGAGCCGCGCTTCCACGCGTCGGCCTGGCCCCAGTCGCCCACCGCGTACAGGGTCTCGCCGGACTTCAGGTCCGCGGCCGCGTTGATGGTGACGTCCACGGTCTTGTCGACGGTGTTGTCCCACTTGAGGCCGACGGTCTTGGACCGGTCGGCGGTCGCCTTGACGTCACCGATCTTGTCCCACGTGGTCCTGCCGCTGGCGTCGACCTTGACCAGGCGGGCGGTGACCGCATGGCCCTTCCTCACCTGGACGGTGCCGGTGTAGGCGCCGCCGCTCTTGGCGAGCCTGACGCCGCCGGCGCGCTTCCACGCGTCGGCCTGGCCCCAGTCGCCCACGGCGTACAGGGTCTCGCCGGCCTTCAGGGACACGTCGGACGCCTTGAAGGTGATGTCCACGGTCTCGTCCGGGACGGTGACGGACACCCGCACGGACGCGCTCCTGCCGCCCGCCGAGGCGGTGACCGTGGCGGTGCCGGCCTTCCGGCCGGCGGTGACCACGCCCGTGCCCATCACGTTCGCCACGCTCGAGTCCGAGCTCGTCCACGTGACCTTCCGGTCCGTCGCGTTGTCGGGCTTGACCGTGGCGGTCAGCTGCGCGCTCGCCCCGGACTTCAGGCTCAGCTTGCCATTGGACACGCCATCACCCGAAATCGAGACGGAGGAGACCGGAACGGTCGTGTCGCAGGTG
>ERZ1034871.1014-NODE-1014-length-15183-cov-5.757403_pt1 | contig 15183 bp, 9 predicted proteins | sample MGYA00520631_ERZ1034871 | MGnify/ENA primary metagenome ERZ1034871 (study PRJEB33766, sample SAMN09781721) | gut metagenome | biome: gut microbiome | host: Homo sapiens | place: Madagascar | study: EMG produced TPA metagenomics assembly of the PRJNA485056 data...
TCATAATTATGCTCATATTTATAATTCTAGTTTTGACCGCAAAGTTACACATATTATTCTGAAAAATGTAATTTGGGGATGTGAAACTTTCGTAAATACGTGCTTTGGGAGAGTCTCTATCACTTTGATTTCGAGTTTTCGCATTATAACTTCTGCGTTGCTATCATGCGATGCTATCATAGGTGACCAACTTCGGTCACTATAGACGACAAGCTCCAATCATCATAGGCGACTCCTCTCGGCCGCTATAGACGCTTATGGTGAAGGAGGGTGAAGGGTGGTGAAGGGTTTTCATCCCAATTCATTTCTGTTTTTTTAGTTGTGTGAAAATAAGTGCAAAAATTTGGCAGTCTCAATTATTCATTGTACTTTTGCCGACATAACCAAAAATGACTTATGAATCAATTTACTAAGATTATTGCAGCCCAGCTCAAGTTGAAAGAGCAGGCTGTGGAGAATACATTGGCGTTGTTGGAGGAGGGATGCACCATCCCTTTCATCTCTCGTTATCGTAAGGAGAAAACCGGCAACATGGACGAGGTGAGCATCGAAGCTATCGCTCAAGCCAATGAGAAACTGAAGGAGATGGCGAAACGAAAGGAAACCATCCTCAAGACCATCGATGAACAAGGCAAACTGACCGATGCGCTCAAGAAACGTATCGAGGACTGTTGGGATGCCACCGAACTGGAAGACATCTACTTGCCTTATAAGCCGAAACGCAGAACTCGTGCCCAGATAGCTCGTGAACAGGGCTTGGAACCCTTGGCTCAAATCCTCCTCTTGCAGCGTGAGCGCAACATCATGCAGGCTGCCAAGAGGTTTGTGGGTGACAAGGTGGCTGATGTGGATGCCGCTATTCAGGGTGCCAAGGACATTATCGCCGAGACTGTGAGCGAGAATGAGGAGAGCCGCAATGCCATCCGTGGTGAGTTCCGTCGTGGTGCCATCATCACCTCCAAGGTGGTGGCGAAGAAGAAGGACGAGGAAGAGGCGCAACGCTTCTCTGATTACTTCGACTTCTCTGAGCCTTTGAAGCGTTGCAGTTCCCATCGCTTGTTGGCGATGCGTCGTGGTGAGGCAGCGGGCATCTTGCGTGTTAGCATCTCTGCCGATGACGAGCAGTGTACGGATAAGTTGAAACGCCATTATGTACATGGATATGGTGAGAGCCAGACCTTGGTGGGCGAGGCTGTAGATGATGCCTTCAAGCGTCTGCTGAAGCCAAGCATCGAGACCGAGTTTGCGGCATTGAGCAAGCAGAAGGCGGATGAGGAGGCCATCGTGGTCTTTGCCGACAACTTGCGCCAGCTTCTCTTGGCAGCCCCTCTCGGACAGAAGCGAGTGATGGCTGTTGACCCTGGTTTCGCCAATGGTTGCAAGACCGCTTGCTTGGATGCGCAGGGCAACCTCATCCATCACGAAATTGTCTTCCCTCATCCTCCTCGCAGCAAGCGAATGGAGGCTACCGCTTCCATCAAGCGTATGGTGCGCCAATATCAGGTGGAGGCGATGGCTGTGGGCAATGGTACGGCGAGCCGTGAGACCAGCGACTGGCTGCATGAGATAGAGTTCGACCATCCTGTGGATATCTATGTGGTGAGCGAGGATGGAGCTTCCATCTATTCTGCCTCCAAGATAGCCCGTGATGAGTTCCCAGACGAGGATGTCACCGTACGTGGTGCCGTGAGCATCGGTCGTCGATTGATGGACCCATTGGCGGAGTTGGTGAAGATTGATCCGAAGAGCATCGGTGTCGGTCAGTATCAGCATGATGTCGATCAGACCCAGTTGAAGAAGAGCCTCGATACCGTGGTGATGAGTTGTGTGAACTCGGTGGGTGTCAACTTGAACACTGCCTCTCAGCATCTCTTGACCTACGTGAGCGGTTTGGGACCTACCTTGGCGAAGAACATCGTGGAGTATCGCCGTGAGAATGGAGCCTTTGCCTCCCGTGCCCAGTTGAAGAAAGTGCCTCGCTTGGGTCCATCAGCCTTCGAGCAGTGCGCTGGCTTCCTTCGCATCCCTGGAGCGAAGAATCCGCTCGACAACAGTGCCGTGCATCCTGAGCGTTATGCCCTGGTGGAGACGATGGCGAAAGACCAAGGTGTGACCGTGAAGCAACTCGTGGAGGACAAGGCCCTGCAGAAGAAGATAGACGTGAAGAAGTATGTGACAGCCGAGGTGGGTATGCCTACCTTGACCGACATCATGGCTGAGCTTGACAAGCCGGGCTTGGACCCTCGTGGAGAGGTGGAGAAGTTTGAGTTTGATGCGAGCATCAAGACGATGGAGGATTTGCAGGTGGGCATGGTGGTGCCGGGTATCGTGACCAACATCACCAAGTTTGGTGCCTTTGTCGATATAGGCGTCCACCAGGATGGTTTGGTTCATGTCTCCCAGATGTCCAATCGCTACATCAACGACCCTAGCGAGGTGGTGAAGCTCCATGAACACGTGATGGTACGTGTCGCCGAGGTCGATTTGAAGCGCAAGCGCATCGCCTTGTCGATGAAGGGAGTGAAGTAATATCCCCATATATAGGTATCCCCACTTTACCTATGTTTAGGTATTGTGAGGAATTTCTTTTCATTGTAACTTTGCAGCCGAAAAAGTTTATGAACAACAATGGTATGAGTAAAGTTATAATGAAAAGAATATTTTCTATTATGTGCCTACTTTTGAGTGTGACACTTCTGGAGGCGCAGAACCTTACATCTCATGTGATAGATGCCAAGACCAAAGAACCCATTATTGGTGCGACGGTCACAGTATTGCCATCTTCTCACAATATAAAAGCAGTAACCGACATCAATGGTCAGTTCTCTTTGCCGATTTCTGAAAAAGGCAAAAAGGTAAAGATCAGTTACGTGGGCTATAAGTCGCTCACGACCTTCTTCACGGCTCATATGGTTTATCGTCTTCAGCAAGATGCCACTGCCTTGGGAGAGGTCGTAGTGACGGCACGTGCTAGTGATGGTCCTGTCACGTCCTCAATTATTGGTAGGGATGCCATGACGCATTTGCAACCTAACAGCATTGCCGACTTGATGGAACTTCTTCCTGGAGGTTATTCCAAAGACCCCAATATGGGCGAGGCTAATACCATCACACTTCGTGAGACGGGTACGATGGGAGCGTATGGTTCCACTACTAAAAACAACAATTATTCCATTTCTTCTCTTGGTACGCAGTTTATGGTAGATGGCGTACCTATCTCTACCGATGCCAACTTGCAGTATTCTCCATTGTCGGATACGCAGTCTTCGGTCAGTTCTTCTACGACAGAAAATAATCGTAACATTACTAATAAGGGCGTTGATATGCGCTCTATTTCCACTGATGACATCGAGTCGGTGGAAGTGGTACGTGGTATCCCTTCCGTGGAATATGGTAACTTGACCAGCGGTATGGTGAACATCAAGAAGATACGTCGTGCCATTCCGTGGACGGCTCGTTTCAAGGCGGATGGTTACAGCAAACTCTTTTCCATCGGTAAAGGTATGGCCTTGGGGACTTCTGGTAAGTCTATACTGAATGTTGACTTAGGATATATGGACTCGAAGATAGATCCTACAGATAACTTCGAGAACTACAAGCGAGTGACGGGTTCTATCCGATATACTTATCGCAAGGAACAAGATAAGCACAGAACTTTGCAATGGAATTCTTCCTTTGATTATTCTGGGTCTTTTGATAACAGTAAGACTGACCCTGACATCAATTATGGTAGGGTAGATGAATACAAGTCTTCATACAGTCGTATGGCTTTTTCCAATAGCTTGAACATCCGTATGCCTAAGTCATGGTTCAAGGAATTTGATGTGAACACCTCGTTGAGTTTGCAGCTCGACCGTTTGCGCCAGACTCGATTGGTAGCTCCCCAGCGTTATGGCATCGTGCCTTTGTCATGGACGGATGGAGAGAACGAGGCGCAAGCTGTGTATGCCGAGTATATGGCGAATTATCTGTGTGATGGCAAACCATTTACAGCGTACGTGAAAGCTAAAGGCGTAATGGGGTTCAAGGCACTTGGCACGGACAATAAGGTGAAAGTAGGTCTTAACTGGGATTTGGCGAAAAACTTTGGCGATGGACAGGTATATGACATGCACCGTCCTTTGAGTTTGACAGGCTGGAGTTCTCGCCCTCGTAAATATTCGGACATCCCTGCTTTGCAAAACCTCTCTTTCTTTGTGGAGGAACTGATGAAATGGAAGTGGGGGCAGAACAAGTTTGAGTTGATGGCTGGTGTACGATTGAATACCATGCCAGGATTGGACGATAAGTATGATATGAGTGGCAAGGTATATGCCGACCCACGTGGCAACTTGGCTTGGCACTTCCCTAAGTTTAATGTCGGTGGCAAACCGATGGCTATTTCGCTGAATGGGGGTATCGGTATCACCACCAAGATGCCTACGCTCAATTATCTGTATCCTGATAAGTATTATAGCAATTTCATCTGTTTGGCATATTATGATACTGCCAACCCAGAGCAAGACAGTAAGTTCATCGTCCACACATACGTACAAGATCCAACTAACTATGGCTTGAAACCTGCCAAAAACAAGAAGTGGGAAGTGCGTTTGGATATGGATTGGAATGATAACCGTCTCTCCGTGGATTATTTCCGTGAGGCGATGTCATCGGGCTTCCGTTATTCCTCAACGTATGGTGTGTATAACTACAATTATTATGATGTGTCACAAATGTCGGCAGGAAAGGACTATACCACGCTTCCATACGAGGCACGCCAAGTGCTTGATGGTTATCAGCAGGCATCCAATGGTAGCCGCCTCGTCAAGCAGGGAATAGAGTTGGCGTTTACTTCCCAGCGCATCCATTGCCTGAGAACTCGTGTGAATGTGACGGGAGCATGGTTCCGTACGGAATATACGAATAGCCAACCGATGTTTGACCCAATCTCGACAGTCATCGATGGTGTGGCTGTGCGTGACAAGTACGTGGGACTCTATGATTGGAATGATGGTCGTGTGAATGACCGACTCAATACGAATGTCACTTTTGATACACAGATACCAGAATGGAAGTTGATATTCACCACCTCTGTGCAATGTATGTGGTTGGTACGTACCAAACTGTTGTGGAAGAATGGCACACCTATGTCATATATTTCCTCGGAGGATGGACAACTACATGATTATACAGAGGAATCGCAGCAAGATAAGTACTTGATGCAACTTGTGAAGACTTACAACGATGCACAGTTCAAACCATTCACTGTTCCTATGTCTATGGTTGTCAACTTGAAAGTGACGAAGGAGATAGGCAAGTTTATGCGCCTCTCTTTCTTCGCCAATAAGATATTGGATTATTTGCCAGATTATACCGCCAATGGTAAGGTGATACGCCGCAATGCGTCACCTTATTTCGGAGTAGAGGCTGGATTTACGATATAAATATAATAAGGTGTAAGAAAATGAAGAATCTATTGAGAAATATAATATTATTCTTGATGGCATTGCCATTAGTGGCGTTGTCATCTTGCTCTGACGAAGACAGTAGCAGTGTTCCACACACTCAGTCGAAGTTTACGGTTACGTTGCCAGAAGGCATTTCTGATTTGAAGATTGAAGATCAGAGTTTGCAACTGACCAATCTATCAACAGGTAAGACCGTAAAGTATCAGAGCCTAAATGATGTCGATTTGATGGAAGGTCTTTATGACTGTGTCTATTCTGCGGAAGTCACTTATACGGCGAAGAATGCGGAGGGAGAAGAGACCACCAACAAAGGTCGACTTTCTGGTAAAACAGAGAATGTCGAGATTACAGGTAAGGAGAAGAATATAGGCATCGACACCTATTTCTCGGCAGACAATGACGATTTCATCTTTGAAGAAATCTTCTTCTCTGGTACTTTGCGTTCATCGGGTTCTCAATACTATGGTGACAGTTATATTAAGATATACAACAATACTGACCATGTGCTCTATGCTGATGGTGTGGCATTTTGTGAATCTAAGTTCAAATCTACTCTCTATTTTGACTATTCCCCAGATATTCGCAAGGACACGATGACGATATGGTCTATCTATGTGATTCCTGGAAGTGGAAAAGACCATCCTGTCATGCCAGGACATTCCTTGTTGATATGTGATACGGGTATAGATCATCGCACCGCAAATCCGAACTCATTTGACTTGAGCAACGCTGATTTTGAGTGGTATGATGTATCTACGCAGCCTTCTCACATGGATATAGACAGTCCAACGGTGCCTAATCTCGACAAGTGGTATTGTTATACCTTGTCATTCTATGTGCTCCACAATCGTGGTTTTACGTCGTTTGCCTTGGCTCGTGTACCAATAGGAAAGGAAGAGTATTTGAAAAACTATAAATATACCTATTATTATACGATGTATTTGCCAGCAGGAACGTTCCCGATGCAACAGGATGCTTATAAGCTTCCAAACTCTTGGATTATAGATGGCGTGAACTGTAGCGTGGAGGCAAAACGATTGTGGAATATCTTGCCTCCTTCTATAGATGCAGGATGGACGCATGTGGGAACCATAGACCACGACAAGACACGTTATTTCCGAAGTATTCGCCGAAAGATGATGTATCTTAATGCTGATGGAACAATGCACTTGCAAGATACCAATAATTCCACAGAGGATTTCAATACCGAGTGCATCCCTTCTATCATTGAAATGCAACACTCAGCCATTGATGCCCAAGGTACGAAGGCTACAACGGAAACATACGATGGTGTTCAACCTAAGATAAAATAAAGGCTATGTACATGATGAAAAGTAAATATGTGTTTGGTTGTGCATTATTTTTGGCTTGCTCAGTCATGGCAGTTGGTCAAGAGACTAAAGATAAACAACATCTTGCCTACCAAAGCTTGGAGCATGTGATGCCGATGAAAAACTTTGGAGCAGAGGTTTATCGTAATCCTGCGTTTCAGTGTTTTCACTATACGACCTCTCTCAATAACTTGAGCTTAGGTTACGACTATCGGCACGCCACCTCACCCAAAGCATTGGAGCAAGGTGATGGACATAGTCGTGCCTTTGCCGATATTGATGCTTACCTGCATAAGGGTAAAACTACCCTTTGGGGTAAGGCTTACTATGGTAATGGGTCGGTACGTAATATACGATATAATGAAACGTCCGATTATATGATACTTTATCCTTATCTGATGGCTGATACAGTGGGTGGAAAGTCACAACAGGAGCGTTATCATTTCATGGGAGGTTTCTCTTATCCTATCGGAAAACGCTGGATGATTGGAGCAGAAGGGCAATATACTGCCTTGATGGAGTATCGCACACGTGACCCTCGTCCCAAGAATCTCACAGGTAATCTCCGTGCAAAGTTAGGACTCTCTTATAATATATTCAACGACTATTGGTTGGGTATGGGGGCTACGGCAAGTAAATACAAGCAGACTAATGAGGTAAAACTCTATAATGAGGTGAGTGTACCTGTCATTTATCATCTTACAGGTTTGGGAAATGACTATTATCGCTTCCGTGGTGAAAATACGTCCACCTATTATAAAGGATATGGAGTTGGCGGTATGATAACCTTATCACAAAAAAGTGGAAGAGGTGTACTTGCACAGATGGAGTATGAGTATTCCGATTTGGACAAGATTATCACTTCGCTCAATCAGTTGCCTATGGCTAACATGAAGTCTCATCATCAGAGTTTGACTTTCGGCTATATTGGGGGAAACAAATTGAATACCTTTGGTTGCAAAGTCAAGGAATCGTTTGAGGCTCGTAGGGGAATAGAGAATGTCTTTGGCACAGCGCAAGATAATATCTACCCACAAATAGCTGAGATGAAACAATATCATCTTGATCGTTTTGCTACGGTTATGCAACTGATATACCAACATTCTCAGAAAGCATATAATTATGGTGTTACTCTGGATGGAGGTTACACAAGTTATGCCGAGAAATATATGGAGGCTTACCGAAAGTTGAAATCTTCTTCCTTTTCTTCTGCCTTGGGGTTACATGTAAATGCAATGTTCGGCCGTTGGTTGCTTCTTAGTAATTTGAATGCTGCTTATCATTGGAGCATGGATAACCAACTGGATGTGTCAGAAGGGGATAAATCGGCAAGTATGTTTGTTCCGGTGGCATATAAGTATGATTATCTGTCGAGTAATAGGTGGATGACTGATGTTTCTGTGGAGCTTGGCTTTTTGGCAGATTCTCGTGTGATGCCTTTTATACGTCTCAACTGGCAATATGATGGTTATCTGCATGGTGAACACCAAAACTGTTTGCTTGTTTCGACAGGTATTAGATTTTAAATGAATTATCTTTATGATAACAGTGTTTTATTAACTATTAGTATTAATTTATGAAGAAAAAGTTTACTCTTCTATTGGCAGCATTCATGTTGCTGATGGTAAGCGCACAAGCGCAAAGTCCATTGACATTCCAATGGGCACACTCCGTGGATGGTAACACCACGGCAGGTGACAATGTCATAGGGATGGCAAAGTCGAGTGATGGCAATTATTATGTTGCCACTAGTTTTGGTTCGTCAAGTAGTCAAACCAATGCCATGGGTGTATGGATTGACGGGGTGGAATCTGATGAAATAGAAGGAAGCCCTTATACTGGTACAAGTCAAAACAACAATCTGGTTTTGCAAAAAGTTGATTCTAATGGCAATGTCCAATGGATGATTTATACAGACAAAGGTGACGTTGATTGTACTGCATCTCATGTCGCCCCAACATCTGATGGTGGAGTCGTCTTGGCTATAAAAGCAAGAGCTTGGGTCGAAGAAGCTGGATTAGATGTTCTGCTGAGATTTGTTTTGCCTGTTGGACGCCCACAAACAGTGAAAGATTCGGAGACAAAAAATGGTGAATATCGTTATGTAATCGCAAAGATATCTTCGTCAGGTTTGGTAGAATGGACAAAAACTGTTTCAGGAACAGTTAAAACTTATGCCAAGTACGAGACCAAGAATAATGCTTATGTAAATGGCATGGCGATTGACAGTAATGACAATATCTACATAGCTGGAAATTATAGAACCGAATTGAATTTCGCAAGTGATGACGGCACTAAAACCACGTTGGTAGCTAGTAATCCTCTTTATTGGAATGGAACGAAAGCAGAGATGTGGAATGGTGATTCACAAAGTGTGGTCGGTGATTTGTTTTTGGTTAAGTTAGACAATCATGGAAATTTTGTTAAAAGTTTATTGGCTGAGGGAACTGCTAAGTGTGCATTTCTAGATAATGTAGTTTGTGTAGGTGACAAACTGTATTTAAATGGGCGTGTACAAGGAGATGGTAGCTTGATGTCAATTGGTGGAAAAACTCTACAAGCAAATACGGAATGCCAAATGCCTTTAATTCTATCTGTTGAAAATATAGATTTATCTGTAAACTATTTAAGAGAATTGTCGCCTGTAAAGAATAGTGCAAATAAATTCGTTATTCAAAATAAAGGTGCACAATATTTGAATGGTAGTCTTTATTTTACAGGTCTATTAAATGGTGGATTGCGTAATGCTGATGGCATTACTGATATTGCAAATAATAATTCTACTCTATTGAAAGGTTATGTTCTTCAAGTGGACCCAACAACAGGAAATGTTCTTCATTCAGTTGTAAGAACTTCTGGTGGGATAAATGGATACTTTGGCGTTTTTGAAGGGAAGAATAATTTATATGCGTTTGGATATGACATGTCTGCTGGCGCAATATTGACCGTTATTGATTATGATGCATTTTCAATAAAATCTGAAGATGTTATATGTAGATATGGTACTGTCGCAAATGCAACTACCCCACTTGTCGATGGCGATCATTTTATTATGGCGCATAGAGGCGGTAAGGCGCGTGAGGTAAGAAATGTGGCTTCATTTTATGGAACAGAATTTACTTTGTCAAACCTGAAATGTTGGGGAAATGTGTATTATAGCTATCAAATATCAGATTAATTATTTTAAAGACAATTTATAATGAAACAATATATATAATAATAGCATTGCTCGGAATGTCAATTACGACAAATGCGGCAAATTCTAGTGATTTTTCTTTCCAATGGGCACATTCCGTTGATGGTAATACTACGGGAGGTGATAATATCATTGGTATGTGCAAATCTAGTGATGGTAACTATTATGTTGCTACAAATTTTGGTTCTTCTTCTTCCCAGACCGATGCGATGTCCGTATGGTTTGATGGCAAAAAAATGGGAGACAGTTATGGCATATGGGAAGGTAGCCCATACACAGGAACAAGCCAAAATGGAAATCTTGTATTGCAGAAAGTTGCTAAAGACGGCTCTGTAATTTGGAGTACAGTAACAACGAAAGGTGACGTTGATCATTCTGCTACTCAATTGGCTCCGACGTCTGACGGTGGTTTGATAGTCGCATTGAAATGTCGTGCATGGGTAGAAGCTGCTGGTATTCCTAATTTGCTATGCTTTATAGCTGCGGATGGCGATGAGGTAAACATAACGGGGAGCCAGCAAAAAGGTGAGTATCGCTATTTAATAATGAAAATCAATGCAAAAGGCCAATTAAAATGGACTAGAGTGATATCTGGTTTAGTTAAGACTATTGATGATACTCATGCCACAAAAAATAATATATATGTGAATGGTATGAGTATTGATGATGATGGTAATATTTATTTGGCAGGAAACTTTCGAACAGAGATGTATTTGCCAAAAGCTGATAAAACCATAGCAACATTAGTTGCAAAGAGTAGTGTTGACTCTTGGGGAGGTGACTCACAAAATGTTGTGGGAGATATGTTCCTGGTAAAATTGGATAAAAATGGTTATTATTTACAGAGTGTTGTGAATGAAGGTATTGTAGATTGTGCTTTCTTTGATAAAATGGTGTGCTATGACGGAAAGCTTTATCTTGATGGCCGTGTGAGAAGTTGTGGAAATCCTATATCTTTTGGAGGTTTCACTGTAGATGCAAGTAATGACTTCCAAACAGAAATCTTGGCTTCTGTGAATGCTTCAGACTTGTCTGTAAACTATGTAAAGTCTTTAGAGACTGTTGCTAATAATGCTAATAAATTTGTTATACAAAACAAAAGTGTCCAATTGTTGAATGGCAAACTCTACTATACTGGTCTTCTGAATGGCAGTTGGAAACAGAATGGACAGACACTGTTGGACAACCCTACCTCTAAAATGTTAAAGGGATATGTTCTTCAAGTTGATCCTGAGACAGGACATGTTGATAATGCTGCTATTCGCTTGGATGGTGGAATTGGTGGTTTCTTTGGTGTATATGAAGGACAGAAGAACATCTATGCTTTTGGCTATGACTTCAAGGGTGGTGCAATTCTTGCTCCTATCAACAAGGAAAACTTTGCGTTTGGTACAGCAACGCAGATATGCAATTATGGTACTGTAGCAAATAGTACCACTCCTATTGTTGATGGTGAGAATTTTGTCTTGGCTCATCGTGGCGGTGTGGCAAGAAACTTCTCAAATAAAGCATCTTTCTATGGCACGGACTTCAAATTCGATAATCTCAAGTGTTGGGGTACTGTTTATTACAGCTATAAGATGGGAGATGTAATGACTGGTGTTGACAAGGTTACTGTTGATACGAATGATGATGCTCCTGTAGATGTTTATACATTGAATGGTATGAAGGTGAAGAGTGGCGTTTCTGCTGCTGAGGCTACCCAAGGTCTTGCTAAGGGTATCTATATTATCAATCATAAGAAAGTAGTTGTCAAGTAAAAGGTTAATAACAAAGGCAGGGAAATAACCTTTTCTGCCTTTATAAAATCCTCTATATGAAGAAACAATTCCTCGGTCTGTTCCTTCTCTCGGTGCTCCCTGTATCGCTCTCTGCCCAAAACGTGGTGCAGGATGCGTCTATCCGACAGGGTAAGTTGAAGAACGGACTCACTTATTACATCCGTCATAACGACAAGGAGGCGGGACTCGCCGACTTCTATATTGCCCAGCGTGTAGGCTCCATCTTGGAAGAACCTCGCCAGCGTGGCTTGGCTCACTTCTTGGAGCACATGGCTTTCAATGGTACCAAGCACTTCCCTGGCAAGGGCAAGAAGCTCGGCATCGTGCCTTGGTGCGAGACCATCGGCGTGAAGTTTGGTGCCAACCTCAATGCCTATACTTCCGTTGACCAAACGGTATATCATATCGGTTCCGCTCCCATCAAACGTGAGGGCATCATCGACTCCTGTCTCTTGGTGCTCAACGACTGGAGCCAGTTTATCAACTTGGAAGCCAAGGAGATAGACAAGGAACGTGGCGTCATCCACGAGGAGTGGCGCAACCGACGCACGGGCATGGCGATGCAGCGCATGATGGAGAACGTGATGCCAAAGATATACAAGGGAACCAAGTATGAGGACTGTCTGCCTATCGGAAATATGGACATCGTCGATCACTTCCCTTACAAGGACTTGCGTGATTACTACCAGAAGTGGTATCGCCCAGACCTTCAGGCTATCGTCGTGGTGGGTGACTTCAATGTGGAACAAATGGAGCAGAAAATCCAAAAACTCTTTGGCAAGATCAAGACGCACAAGAATCCTGCAGAGCGCATCTACTATCCTGTGACAGACAACGACAAGATGATTGTTGCCATCGAGAAGGACAAGGAGCAGCCTATCATCCTCGGTCATCTCTACATGAAGAGCGAGACGACTCCTGATAGCGAGAAAAACTCAGTGAAATATCAGCGCGAGGACTACATCAGTGGCTTGATTACCTATATGCTCAATGGCCGTCTATCGGAGAAGAAGCAGGTGGCTAATCCGCCTTTTATGAGTTCGACGGTGAAGAATGGCGAGTTCTTCGTGTCTCGTACCAAGGATGCCTTCAGCTTGAGCATCAGTTGCAAGCAAGACAATGTGTTGGGAGGTATCTCGGTGGCAGTAGGCGAAGTGGAGCGTGCTCGTCAGCATGGTTTCACGGCAAGCGAGTTGGAGCGTGCCAAGAAACTCTATCTCAATGCTGCCGAAAGACAGTTGAAGATGGAGAAGGACTACAAGAACTCCCACTATGTGAGCCTGTGTGTGAACAACTTTTTGGAGGGCGAACCCATCCTGACTCCTGCTTACAACTTGCAGTTGATCAAGCAGTTTGATGGTGAGGTGAATCTCGATGAGGTGAACAAACAGGTGGGTGAAATCATCACCGACAAGAACCAGGTGTTTATCATGTATGGTCCAGACAAGGAAGGCTTTGTCATTCCTTCGGAGTCGGAAATCGAGAGTACAGTGTTGGCTGCCCAGCAGAAGCAATATGATGCTTATCAGGAAGAGGAAGTGCCTCAAACCTTGATGGCTACCTTGCCTGCTCCTGGCAAAATCGTTTCGGAGAAGCCATATGGCAAGTTTGGCATGACCGAGATTACCTTGAGCAATGGCATGAAGGTGTATGTGAAGCCTACCGATTTTCAGGCAGACCAAGTGACGATGAGCATGAGGGGCGAGGGTGGAACTTCCGTCTATGGCGACAAGGATATTCCTAACTTCTCCTTCTTGACGAGTGCTGTTGCTGAGGCTGGTGTGGGCGATTTCTCAGCCACCCGTCTTCGCAAGGCTTTGGCAGGTAAGTCATTGAAAGTAGCTCCTGCTATCAATAGCGAGGGACAACGCATCACGGGAACCTCTTCTGTGAAGGACTTGGAAACGATGCTTCAGTTGACTCACCTCTATTTCACCTCTCCACGAAAGGACAGTGTGGCTTTCGAGGGAATGATGAATCGTACGCTTTCCTTGCTCAAGAATCGCAACGCCAGTTCGAAGGTGGTTTATAACGACTCGCTGTCGGCTGTGCTTTACGACCACAATGTGCGTATGGCTCCTGTCACCAAGGAGATTGCGGAGAAGGCAGACTATAACCGCATCCTCGAAATCTATCGTGAGCGTTTCAGCGATGCCAGCAACTTCAAGACCGTCTTCATCGGCAAAATCGACATGGCGCAACTCCGTCCATTGCTCTGCCAGTATCTCGCCACTCTTCCGGCTACCCACAAGGCGGAGAAGACCAACAAGGCGAATGTGGCTCAAATCGTGAAGAAGAACGAGGTGGTGAAGTTCGTTCGCAAACAGGAGACTCCGCTTGCCAACGTGAGTGTTTTCGTGACAGGCAATGTGCCTTTCTCGCCAAAGAATGACTTGACCTTGGATATGTTGACTCGTGTCTTGCAGATAGCCTATACCGACTCTGTGCGTGAGGAGAAGGGCGGAACATACGGCGTGAGTGTCAGCTTCTCATTGGAGAAGGAAGAAGACCCGAATGCCTTGGTTCGCATCTCTTATAAGGCAGACCCAAAGCGATATGACGAGCTGAATCCGATTATCTACAAGCAGTTGCAGAACATCGCCGATAACGGTCCTGTGGCTAGTAGTATGGATAAGGTGAAGAAGTACCTGAAGAAGCAATACGGTCAGATGGCGATTACCAATAACTATTGGAGTTATGTCATCTGGCATGAGTTGGATGATGAGGCTGACTTCGACAAGGATTACTGCAAGATGGTGGATGCCATCAGTGGTGAGGATGTTCAGAAGATGGCGAAGTTGCTGTTGCAGCAGAAGCAGCGCATCGAAGTGACGATGCTGTCAGAATAGAGTTTCCTTTATGGAAAATAGAATAAAACCTAAAAAGCAATGTACTTGCATCGCTTTTTAGGTTTTTCTTTTTACCTTTGCAGTTCCAAGATGGAAGTAGATGAAATCGTGTTTTCTACTAGGAATAATAATAGGAATAGAAATGATGGATAAGAATAGTATAGAGAAGAGTGGCATTAGCCAAGACTGTATCGAGTCGGCGTATTGCTTCATTCACCAGAAGTTACGTGTGTATGAGTTTTCCAACAATCCTACGCAGCGAGATGACATCGAGTATGCCATCAGCCAGTATGTGGAGGGGATGAATCCTGTTTTGTATCAGCTTCTTGCCGATGGTCGCAAGGATTTCTTGCTCGACCACACGAGGTTTGAGGAGGACATGCGTATGGCGCAAGATAGTTTGGAAAAATGCCTTTGATTTTTAAAGGAGCCTCTACTTGTATGGTTGATAGAAATTCCATCTCGCTTTTTGACCTCACATCTCACGGTTTTCGTGTAATGGATTGTGTATTAGGTCGTTGTATGCGTGTGGTGTGAGCGCAGACACCTCACGTACACCACACGACACCACACTTATAA
>ERZ1034871.1032-NODE-1032-length-15005-cov-10.145552_pt1 | contig 15005 bp, 11 predicted proteins | sample MGYA00520631_ERZ1034871 | MGnify/ENA primary metagenome ERZ1034871 (study PRJEB33766, sample SAMN09781721) | gut metagenome | biome: gut microbiome | host: Homo sapiens | place: Madagascar | study: EMG produced TPA metagenomics assembly of the PRJNA485056 data...
GAGCGCCTGCCTTACAAGCAGGATGTCAGCAGTTCGATCCTGTTATCGCCCACCAAGCTCTATTCAAGGAACTGGACATGAAGGTCTTCACCATCGTGCACGGTTCCTTTTTATTTTTGCATATAAACTGGTGTAACGGGCGTCCCACGCGGACGCCCCTACAGATGGATGGAGAAATAATCAGCCAGCCATGTAGGGGCGCGCACGTGGCGCGCCCGCCCGGATTTTGTGTGTTGCGAGCACAAGCCACGCAATCCCGTACCAATATCCATATTTTGTACTACCGTCCATTGTCGTGTTACGGAACCGAAAGGCCATAAAAGAGTTGTCTTTATGGTCTTTTTTCATTATCATGAGAATATAGATGTTTTTGCGTACAGACAGGAGGCCGACGATCATGGCAGATACGATAAAAAATTGGGAAAAAATGAGACAGGCATTGCAGTTATCCGGCGCAGAGCTGCGGGAACTGGCACAGCACTTCCGGAAGAGTGCCGAAGACGCTCTGGAAGGGAAGGAGAGCTCCCTTTCGGCGCTGCGCACCTATCTGGGCTTGCCGACGGGACGGGAAACGGGGACCTTCCTGGCCCTGGATTTCGGCGGCACGAACGTCCGGGCTTCGCGCATCCGCCTCATGGGCGAACAGGGCTTTGCCGTAGAAAGCAAGGTGGCCAAACCCTTGAAATGCGCTGACTACGACTACACAGCTTCGTCGAAGACGGCAGACGAACTCTTCGACTTCATCGCCGCCATCGTCAAGGAAGCGGCTGACGGCAATCACGACTATAAACTGGGCTTTACCTTTTCCTTTGCCGTCGACCAGACGTCGGCCAAGGATGCCAGCCTCATCGCCTGGTCCAAGGAAATCGCCGTTCTCGGCGTGGCCGGCCAGTCCATCAATGGCCTGCTGAAAGAGGCCCTCGTCCGGGCCGGCCTGGACCGCATCGAACCGGTAGCCCTGCTCAACGATACGACGGCGACCCTCCTTTCTTCGGTCTATCAGCACAACCCGTCGCGCATCGGCATCGTCTGTGGCACGGGCTTTAACATGTGCTATTATGAACCGGCCCTGCAGATGATCGTCAACCTGGAAGCGGCCGGCTTCGACGGCGGCCCGGCTACGGTCTGGGACCGCCTCGTCGATGAAGCGTCTCAGCTGCCTGGCGACCATCCCTTTGAAAAGATGATCGGCGGCCGCTATTTGAGCGAAGTCTGCCGCGTCGTCTTTGGCGAATACCTCAAACGGGACATCCCGTATTTTACGACGCGCGACATGAACGAACTCATTTCCGGCCAGCAGACGGCAGAAGAACTGCTCGGTTTTGCCGTCAGCGAAGAAGAGCAAGAATGCCTCTGTGCCCTGGTCCGGGCCGTCTTTGCCCGGGCAGCCCAGCTCATCGGGGCGGCCAGCTTCGGCCTTCTCAGTCACTTGGCAGAGGATAAGGGCTTTACGGAACAGTCCATCGCCATCGAAGGAAGCCTGGTCGAAAAGATCAAAGGCGTTCCGTCGCTCATCGAAGATGCCATCTGCGTCTTCTGTATGGCTCCGACCGAAAATACACGCATCCACGTCATCCCCAACAGCAACGGCGCCTCCGTCGGCGCTGCCATCGCTGCGGCACTTTGTGAGTGTTAATTCCGTTCATCGAAGGTCGTTCATCGTAGGTCGAAAATATCATACCATCGCGATGAACGACGAACGACCAGCTTGACGTCCGTCCCTGGATTCCTTATAATGAAACTATGACCCGGCCCCTGCGGATTTTTCCGCCGGGGCCTGTTTCGTGAAGGGGGAACCAGCCATGCAACTTGCCGAACTCATCAACGCCCATCGTCAGCAGCTCAATAATACGGATATGGGAATCTGGAAGTACATCTTGCAGCACCGCACCGCTGTCCGCCACAGCTCAATCCATGAACTGGCCAAGGCCTGTCACGTCTCGACGACGACGATTGTCCGCTTTGCCCAGAAATTAGGCCTCGACGGCTTCGGTGAATTCAAGATGCTCCTCAAGCGGGAAGAACCGGAAATTTCCTGCTATGATACGAATGTCATGGACGAACTCCAGCGCTTCTATGAACAGACCGTGGACAAGCTCTGCAGCCGTAACTTCGATAGCGCCAGTGCTCTCGTCCATGAAGCCAACCGGATTTTCACCTATGCGTCGGGCTACGTCCAGAATAACGTCGTCCAGGAGCTGAAGCGTCTTTTTTTCTACGACAACGTCATGCTCTACGACGTACCGGCACGGGAAGAATTCCGCAACCTCATCCGGACCATGACCAAAGACGACTTGTTCATCATCGTTTCCTTCTCCGGCGAATCGCCGGCCGTCAAGGAACTGGCCCAGGCCCTGAAACTGCGGGACATTCCCTTCATTTCCATTACCCGCCTGCACGACAATACCCTGGCGTCGCTGTCGACGGTCAATTTTTACGTCTCACCGGCCCGCTTCCAGCTCTATGACAAGGAAGACGACCACGTCGCCTTTCAGTCCATGATGCCTTATTTCGTCCTGGCTGAGATATGGTATGTGAAATATTGTATGTATCTGCACCATTTGAAACAAGAACAAGAGGCTTCCCGATAGGCTGTACCAAAGTACAGGAAATGTACCAGGTTACAGGCCGGGGGCCGTGTGCCAGAACGCCGCGAATCTATTGTATTCGCGGCGTTTTTTTTATATCCTGTTACTAAAGAAAGCTTATGTACTTTGTTTCACAAACGGGAGGAATTGTCTATGTCATTCAACAAGGACCGCGTGATGCAGGAACTGCAGCGTTTTGGCGGCGCTATGTACACACCGGTCATCTTATTCGCCTTCTTCGGGCTGACTGTCGCCTTGTCGATCATCTTCAGCAATACGGGCCTCTTCGGCAGCCTGGCAGAAAAAGGGACCCTCTGGTATGATTTCTGGTACGTCGTCCAGCAGGGCGCCTGGACCGTCTTCAATCAGATGCCGATCCTCTTTGCCATCGCCGTTCCCATTGGCTTTGCCAAGAAAGAACAGGCCCGCTGTGCCATGGAAGGTTTCGTCATCTACATGGTATTCAACTATTTCATCGCCGGTATCCTGACCCTTCACGGCAGCTACTTCGGCGTCGACTATAGTCAGAACGCCGGTGCCGGCACGGGCCTGGCCATGATTGCCAACATCAAGACCCTGGACATGGGCATGCTCGGCGCTATCTTCATTGCCTGCATCTCGGCCTACCTGCACAACCATTTCTATGATACGGAAATTCCGGACTGGCTCGGCATCTTCAAGGGACCGGCCTTCGTCGTCGCCGTCGGCTTCCTGGTCATGCTGCCCATGGCGCTCCTCTTCTGCTACATCTGGCCGCCTATCCAGCACGGTATCGAACAGTTCCAGTTCTTCCTCAAGACCAGCGGCATCTTCGGCGTCTGGGCTTACACCTTCTCGGAACGCATTCTCTTGCCGGCAGGCCTGCATCATTTCATTTACCTGCCCTTCATTTACGGTCCGGCTGTCTGCGACGGCGGCATCCAGGCTTACTGGCTGCAGCACCTCAATGATTTCGCCACCAGTGCTCATTCCCTGCGGGACATGTTCCCCCAAGGCGGCTTTGCCCTCCACGGCAGTGCCAAAGTCTTCGGCCTGCCCGGCGCAGCCCTGGCCATGTACTATTGTGCTAAACCGGAAAAACGCAAGAAAGTCGCAACCCTGCTCATTCCGGCTACGATTACAGCCGTCCTCTGCGGCATTACCGAACCGATTGAATTTACCTTCTTGTTCGTCGCTCCGCTCTTATACGTCGTCCATGCCGTCTTAGCGGCTACCTTGTCGGCGGCGCTCTATTTCATCGGCCTGTCGGGCAACTTCGGCGGTGGCCTCATCGACTGCTTCGTCCAGAACTGGATCCCCTTGTTCCGCTATCATGCCTGAACCTACATTTTGCAGATTGCCATTGGCCTCGGCTTTACGGCCATTTACTTCGTCGTCTTCCGCTTCCTCATCCTTCACTTCGATTTGCCCACGCCGGGCCGTACCGATGATGGCGGCGAAGACAAACTGTTCACCAAAGCGGAATACAAAGCCAAGAAAGAAATGGAAAAGAAAGGCATTGCCGGCGGTGCCGATGCCCTGAAAGCCCAGGTCTTCCTCGATTGCCTCAGCGGTCCGGATAACATCCGCGAAGTCACCAACTGCGCAACCCGCCTGCGCGTCACGGTCAACGACCCGGATAAGGTCGCTGCGACCAGCAAGTTCACCAATGCCGGTGCCTTCGGCCTGGTCAAGAACGGCCACGCCATCCAGGTCATCGTCGGCCTGTCCGTGCCCAATGTCCGCGGCCACTTCGACGCCCTCATGAAAGGGGAAATGCCGGCAGCCGTAGAAAGCACGGTCCCGGAAACGAAAGAAGTCCCGGCAGAAACGCCGGCAGCTCCGGCTGCTGAATCCGTCGCTTCTGTCGATGAAGACGACCGTTCCATGAAGCTGAAAGCCTTTGTCTCCGGCGACCTCGTCGACATCAGCGAAGTACCGGACGATGCCTTCTCGCAGAAGATGATGGGCGATGGCGTCGCTATCAAACCGTCGGGCGATACTATCGTCGCCCCGGCAGACGCGACCGTTTCCATGATCATGGAAAGCTCGCTCCATGCGATTGGCCTGGAACTGAGCAACGGTGCCGAAGTGCTCATCCACATCGGCTTGGATACAGTCAATATGAATGGCGACGGGTTCACGCTGCTGACTCAGCAGGACGCCCAGGTCAAAGCCGGTGACCCCTTGATCCGCTTCGACCGCGATGTCATCGCCAAAGCCGGCTATAACGACATCGTCATCATGGCCGTCACCAACTCGACGGAATACCCGCAGATGAAGAAGGAACCGGACCAGCCTGTCGTCGCTGGTGAAACACCGATTGTCATTTTCTAGGAGGGTTTTATGGATACTTTGAAATGGTGGCAGCAGACGGCTGTCTATCAGATTTATCCCCGCAGCTTCCAGGACACGACGGGCAGCGGCGAAGGCGATATTGCAGGCGTTACGCGCCACTTGGATTATCTCAAGAAGCTCGGTGTCGGGGCCATCTGGCTGACGCCGGTCTACCCGTCGCCCATGGTCGACAACGGCTACGATATCAGCGATTATACGGCCATCGACGGGCGCTACGGCACGATAGAAGATATGGATACCCTCATTGCCGAAGGGAAAAAGCGGGATATCCGCGTCGTCATGGACCTGGTGTACAACCACACGTCGGACCAGCACGCCTGGTTCCAGGAATCGAAGCGTAGCCGCACGAACGACAAAGCGAACTGGTACATCTGGCGCGATGCCAAAGAAGACGGCTCGGCGCCGACGAACTGGCGCTCCATCTTCGGCGGCTCGGCCTGGACGTGGTGCGAAGAACGGCAGCAGTATTACCTGCACACCTTCGCCGTCGAACAGCCCGATTTGAATTGGGAAAATCCGGCCGTCCGCCAGGCCCTCTATGATGCGGCCAATTTCTGGATAGCCAAAGGCGTCGGCGGCTTCCGCATCGATGCCATCGTCTACATCAAGAAACCGGCCGTCTTCACAGACGGCCCCGTCGACGGCGCCGACGGCCTGTCGTCCATCCACAAGATGATTGCCAATACGCCGGGCATCCTCGACTTTCTCCACGAATTCCGCCGGAAGGTCTTCGACGGGCACGATATCTTCACCGTCGCCGAAGCCAACGGCGTCACGCCGGCTGACCTGCCCCAGTGGGTCGGTAAGGACGGGGCTTTCAGCATGCTCTTCGAGTTCAGCCATGTGAACCTGGAATTTCCTGACGATGAAGTCTGGTGCCGCGCTGAAAAATGGCCCCTGACCAAGCTCAAGAAGGCCCTGTCCGACAGCCAGCAGGCGACGGCAGCCAATGGCTGGTATCCCATCTTCTTCGAGAACCACGACCAGATACGCTGTGTCAACCGCTATTTCCCGGCCGGGACGGACCGGAAGAAAGCCGCCAAAGCCATGGCGACGGCCCTCCTGACCCTGCGCGGCACGCCCTTCATCTATGAAGGGGAAGAACTGGGCCTGGCCAATACGGCTTTCCCGAGCCTTGACGACTACAACGACATTTCCACGTACGGCCAGTATCGGATTGCCCTCGATGAAGGTTATCTGCCGGCCGAAGCCCTGCGCATCGTTCAGGCGCACAGCCGCGACAACGCCCGCACGCCCATGCAGTGGAGCACGGCACCCCAGGCAGGCTTTACGGACGGCACGCCGTGGCTGCCCGTGCACGGCGATTACGCCGACTGGTGCGTAGAAACGGAAGAAAGAGATTCTGATTCGGTCCTCCATTATTACCGTCAGCTCCAGGCGCTGCGCTTCCAGAGCGAAGCGTCACCCATCCTGCTGCAGGGACACTATGATGAGCTCATGGCCGAAGACGAACGAATCTATGCCTTTAAACGCACCTTAGGCGGCCAGGCGACGATTACTCTGGTCAACTTCACCAATGAAACAATCGATTACGATGCCTATCTGACACAAGGCGCCGCTGTCCTCATCGGCAATTATGCCGACCCCCAGACCGGCCGTCTGCGCCCGGCAGAAGCCGTCGTCTATCGCATAGGAGGGAGAACATGTTAAAATTTGCTGCCAGTGATTATGACGGGACCCTGTTCCGCGACGATACCATCACCGCCGCCGATGCGGCAGCCATCCGCAAGTGGCGGGCGGCAGGCCATAAATTCGGCGTCGTTTCCGGCCGCGACCACGGCATGCTCATGCCCCAGCTCAAGCACTACGGCGTCGAATATGACTACCTGGCCTGCAACAACGGCGGCCTGATCAGCGATGCGGACGATAAGGTCCTTTGGGAAGCCCGCATCGAGCCGGCCGTCCTCAAGGCCGTGAGCCGCCTGGCAGGCGTGCGCAAGTCCTTCCATTTCTCGTTTTCCTCAGAAGACCGGACCTATCTCTGCCACGACCTGCCCGGTACCTGGGTCTGGCGGGAAGCGAAAGAATGGGATTATCCCATTGTGCCCGTGACGGAAGACGACATCGACCGCCTGCCCCAGACGATCCATCAGTATTCCCTGGGCTTCACGGACCCGGCGGATGCTCTGGCGGCGAGCGACGAAGTCAATGCCCATTTCGGCGATATCGTCCATGCCTATCCCAACCGCTGTGCCGTCGACATCATCCCCGCAGCCATCAGCAAAGAACAGGCCATTGCCCACACGCTTTCACTTTTCGGCTGGGACGGTGCAGAAATCTTCGCCATCGGCGATGAAATCAACGACCTGCCCATGATCCGCGGCTACCGCGGCTATACCGTCGCCACGGCCCGGCCGGCCATCCAGGCAGAGGCACGCAAAGTCTACGACAGCGTAGGGGCCATGTTGGAAGATAATTTATAAGAAAAGAGGTCCTTACGATGCACTTGAACAACACAGCCTTTGCGGCCCTGACCGCCCTGGCCCTCAGCCTCTCAGGCACGGCCCTGGCGGCGACGGCCGACAGTTTCTCCGACGTCCCGAAAGACCACTGGTCCTATGAAGCCCTGGACTATTTAGCCAAAGAAGGCGTCATCGAAGGCATGGGCAACAGCACCTTCGAAGGCGGCCGCACGATGACGCGCTACGAAATGGCCTGCATCGTCGCCAAAGCCATGCAGAAAGGCGGCGGCAATTTCGGCGACAAGACGGTCCTGGAAAAACTGCATAATGAATACGCCGATGAAATCAGCGTCCTCCAGAAACAGGTCGCCAAGAACACGAAGCAGATCGAAAAGAACACGCAGGACATCAAGGAAAATAAAGAAAAGATCGACCGCGTCAAGCTATATGGCTTCATGCGCGCCCAGTACGACTACGATAAGAACACGAGCGCCGATTCCCTGGATAAGCAGACGAACCGCTTCTACATGGACCTGCGCGGCGACTTCAAAGTCAACGACTACTGGACGGTCAAGTTCCAGAGCGAAACGAACCGTCACTATAACGACGGCCACCACCGGACAGGGGAAGTCGGCATCAACGACCTGGGCAGCGAGAAATATACGGGCCAGAAGACCTGGTCCGGCCACGACGGCAACATGCAGCGCATCTGGGTCGAAGGCCAGAAAGACGGCCGCTGGGTGAGTATCGGCCGTGCCTGGCGCGGCTTAGGCTTCCAGAACGTCCTCTTGGGCAATGAAACGGACGGCATCCAATTCGGCGTGCCTATCCCCGGTACGAACCTCACAGGCAGCGGCTTCTGGCTGGCCTCGACGGGCGACGGCAACCGAGAAAGCCTCTACGGTGCTGCCGTCTGGGGCGCCGTAGCCAAGAACCTGGACATCAACTTCGCCTACGCCAAGAGCAGCCTGGGCAAGAACGACAAGTACAGCTCGGGCAACGTCTCGTACTGGCAGGCCGATCCCCAGGACGGCTATAAGGTCAAGCCTGTCTACGAAGATAATGACGTAACCAACAAGCGCAGCTACGGCTACGTCCTCAGTATGGGCACGAACCTCACCAAAGACTTGCGCTTCCTCGCCGACTACGCCAAGACCGACGCAGACTTCCAGAACAACAGCGTCGCCCTGCGCCTGAACTACAAAGACGCAGACTACAACAAACCGGGCAGTTACGGCCTCTATCTCCGCTACATCAAGTACGGCGAAAACGGCTGGCTCGCCGGCGACGACGAATGGAACTCCATCTGGAACGGCACCAAAGGCTGGATTGCCGGTGCCCGCTGGGTCCCCTGGAAAAACGTCGTCTTAGAAACGATGTATTCCAAACAAAAACGCCATTGGAGCACAGCCGACCAATACGACCGCGACCTCTGGCGCACACAACTCGATTTCCATTTCTAAGTAAGAAAAAGTGTCACGCCAATACCCTTTTATCAATGTAAAAGGGTATCGACATGACACTTTTTTACGTTTTTGGCTGAAAACGATGTTTTTAAATGCAATGAAAACTATTTCGTTGCATTTTCGTTGCACTTTTGATACGATAAAAAGAAAAAAGAGGTGAACGATAATGCGACGAGAAACTCGTGATTTGGAATTTAAAGAGTCTGTGAGCAATACCTTTTTGAAGACCGTCAGTGCTTTTGCCAATTATGGTGACGGACGCATCCTCTTTGGTGTCGACGATGACGGCAAGGCTATAGGTTTGTCTGATTTAACGCAGACCTGTTTGGATATCGAGAACCGTATTAATGACAGCATTTCTCCGCTGCCGAAATATCGCTTGGAAATCAATGAAAATAATACGATTACCTTATGGGTCTATAAGGGGACAAATACGCCGTATCTATATAAGAACAAAGCGTATCGGCGGAGCGATTCGGCAAGCATTGAAGTGGACCGGCTGGAATTGAACCGTCTGATTTTAGCGGGAACGAATCAGGATTTTGAAGATTTACCGGCACGGACTCAGCAGCTGCATTTTCAGGTGCTGGAAGAATTCATGGAAAGGCGAATAGGTATCCGCAAATTGGATCAGGATATCTTAAAAACCCTGGGCCTCTTCAATTCTCAGGGGAAATACAATCATGCAGCCGAATTGTTAGCCGATGACAATACATTTCCCGGTATCGATATCATCCGTTTTGGCGCATCTATCGATGAAATACGCGAACGGAAACGAATTGAACATGTTTCTCTGCTTACGCAGTACAGCGAAACGCTGCAGCTCTTTCGGACGCAGTACGAATATGAAAAAATTTCAGGTGCAGAACGCCATCTCGTTGAAACAATACCGGAAAAAGCGATGCGCGAAGCTTTGGCCAACAGTTTAGTGCACCGTACCTGGGATGTCCGCACGCCGATTCATATCGGCTTCTTCCCGGACCGCATTGAGATTACTTCTCCCGGCGGGCGTCCTGAAGGCCTTTCAAAGGATGAATACTTGTATCATCGTATTTCGATTCTGCGCAATCCCAAGATAGCCAATGTCTTTTATCGTCTGGGCTATATTGAAAGCTTTGGTACTGGCGTACAGCGCATTATCGATGCCTATGCGGCGAGCCGCGTACGGCCTGATTTCTTCATCACTGCCAACGCAGTCCGCATTACCCTGCCTGTGCTGCAAGCCGTCCCAAAGCTGACACAGGATGAAAACGTTATTCTCCAGGTAATGCCGGATGAGCGCCTCTTAAGCCGCAAAGAAATCGAAGAGCAGACGGATTTTACGAAAACGAAAGTCATACGCTTATTAAATGGCCTCGTTAAAAAGAAAGTGATTCAGAAAATGGGGAGCGGCCGGGGAACGAAGTATATGAAACAATGAACCGACGAAGGCGATTTTTACTGTGATTGCCGTGGATGCCCGCTTTTTACGTACAGAAAAGAGGCTATCACACAATTACGTGCGACAGCCTCTTTGACAGAAAATACGGTTTTCGTTATACTAAATTAAGGTGTTGCCAAACGGCAGGCGGTTAATGATGCCCCAGAAATGGGGTGAAGCCCATGGATAATCTGAATGTAACGATTTTACTTTTGATTGTCTTGTTCGTGGTTTTGAATAAAAAATAATCGCCTACACAGCTACCAACTCTTAGGCGATTATTTCGTTTAACAATAATGGGACTGACCGTTTTCCGGGCAACACCTTTTTTCTATAACTAGGATAGCATAATTGGCGAAAAACGTCAATTCAAAGAGCAACCCCTCAGTCAGCGGCGGAGAGGTTGCTTTTTTATTTTCCTCTTGTTATAATAAATTAACACAAAAGAATAAATATAAACAAAATATACTGAAAATATGGTGTTTGGATAAACATGAGGTGAGGAAAATGCTGCCTGCAGAACGAAGACAGTTTATTTTGAATGAACTTTATAAGAACAAGGCCGTTGCGGTCAATGAACTGGCCCAGCAGCTCGATGTGACGACCATGACTATCCGCCGCGATTTGCAGCATCTGGAAGATGACGGCCTGGTCGAAAAGAGCCACGGCGGCGCCGTCCTGGTGGAATCATCCGTTAAGGAAGCGACGTACCGCAACCGCAAACTGGTCCATATCGAAGAAAAGCGACGTATGGCGGCGGCAGCCCTGCCGCTCATCGAATCGTCCATGAGTATTTACCTCGACGCAGGGACGACGAACTTTGAATTGGCCGATTTGATGGCCAAGAAGCATTGGGACAACCTGACGGTCGTCACGAATGACATGGCCATTGCTCAGGTACTGACGCCTGTCAGCGGACTCTATGTCATTTTGCTGGGCGGTCATATCGATGAAGAATCGAATTCGACGTGCGGCGTCCTGGCAGCCAACATGGTGCGGACTATGCATTTCGACTGCTGCTTTTTCGGCACCCAGGCGATTACGCCGGATTGGCGCATCATGACGGCCAATGCGGAAAAAATCGAGACCAAGCGGGCCTGCCTGGAAGCGGCGGATAAGCTGATCCTTCTGGCGGACCATTCGAAATTCCAGAAACATAAGCTCTATTATATTTTTGACCTCTGGAAACTCGATGTGCTCATCAGCGACTATCAGGCCAGTGCAGAAGAAGAAAAGTTCTTTGCTGAACACGGGCTGGAGTTTATCCATGTTTGAAGGGGAGATAAAGATGCATCCATTTGTCATTATTGCTGACGATTTCACGGGCGCCAACGATACGGGCGTCCAGATCCGCAAAGCAGGAACGCCAATCGACGTCATCCTGGACGCTGCTGCTATCAGGGACGACGGGGCCAGTCTGTCTATCGACACGGAAAGCCGTGTTATTTCGGGGAAGGAAGCGTACGAACGAGTCTATCAGGCCGTGCAGCAAGTCGAAGCGACGGGCGGCTGCGGCGTACTCTATAAAAAGGTCGATTCGACCCTGCGCGGTCATTTGCAGGAAGAAATCCGGGCCGCTGTCGCAGCGTACGCACCGGAACTGATCCTCTTTGCACCGGCCTATCCGGCTCAGGGGCGGACGGTAGAAAAAGGGCGCCTCTGCGTCTACGGGACGCCGCTCATGGAAACGGAAATCGCTGCGGATCCCCGCAATCCTCTGACGGAAGACCGGGTACAGGTCCTTTTGGAAGCATGTCTGCAGGCGCCGGTGCAGCATATTTCACTGGCAGAAATCGAGGGCGGCGACGTTGCTTTCACAGAACGGGCCTATTCTTTCGATACGCTGGAGCAGGCACAGTTGGCGGCGCTTACCCGCAAAGCCATGCAGACGGGCAAAAAGATTCTCTGGATTGGCTCTGCAGGACTCGCCGAAGGTATCTTGCAGGCGCGGCCCCATCGTCCGGCTCTGGCCGTCATCGGCAGCATCAGCAGCAAGACCATGGCCCAGCTGGCGTACTGCAAAGCACAGGGCATCCCTGTGGCGGCCTTGGAGATGAAAGAAATCTATGAAACGAGACAGTGCGAAGCCGCTGTACGGACTGTCGTTTCTTATCTGCAGGATGGGAAAGACGTCGTCCTGACCGGCGCTGCCTGCCGCCAGGATTATGAAGACTTTGCGGCTTACGGCAGGGAAAAGGGGATTTCTACGGACGAACTGGCGGAATTTACGAAACAGACCCTGAGCCGCATGGTGCCGGCCATCCTGCAGGAAGCGGCTGTCAGCGGCCTCTTCCTGACCGGCGGCGATACGGCCATTGCCGTCATCCAGCAGCTGCAGGCCCGGGGTTCCCATATCGAACAGGAAATCATTCCGGGCTTCGTAGAGGGGCGCTTATTGGGCGGGACCCAGGACGGCCTGCCTATCGTGACAAAGGCAGGAGCTTTTGGCACGGAGCAGGACATTTATAACTGTATTAAGAAATTGAGCCGTTAAGTTAATTTCTGTTATATATAGAAAAACAGATAACACAACAGAAAAAGCTAATAGGATGTGTAATGCATGTTGCTTTTTACATATTCTATTAGCTTTTTTGTTGCTTTATTTGTTCGGTTATGTGAAAATATCATACTTTTGGGATAAAGAAAAACATGCGGAAAGAGGCATAAATACTAGGAAAAACCGCGTTTTAAAGATAAGAAAATGCATGTTGAATAAAAACTGAATAATGAGAAACAAGCATTGAGAATATTCGAGATACCCATTGACTTATTACAGCAACTCACCTATAATCTAATTAACAAAAACAAACAAATAACAACATAATCAAACATAAAAGTTGTAACAAAGGAGGAAGAATGGTGGCAGCAAAGTTTGTAGGCATCACCATGGGGGATCCGGCTGGAATAGGGCCGGAGATTTCTCTCAAGGCGATAGATGCCAAAAAAGAGTATCAACAATCTGTCCTAATTTATGGCAGCTACAGCATACTCCAATATTATCATCAACTGCTTCATTTGATGACGCCGCTTGTTCAAATAGATACAGTCCGGAATTTCCAACCGGGAAAAATCAATGTCATCTCCGTCGTCGATTTAGAAATCGGCAAAGATATTGAAATCGGTCAGGTTTCTCCTGTAGCCGGCGATGCGGCGTATCAGTACATTGCCAGAGCTATCAGCGATGCTCTGAAAGGGGAAATCAGCGTCGTCACGACGGCACCGCTGAACAAGGAGGCACTTCATAAAGGTGGTCATAATTTTGACGGCCATACGGAAATCTTCGCCACCCTGACGGGCACGAAGTCCTACACGATGATGCTTTGGAGCGAACGCATGTCTGTCGTTCACGTATCGACTCACTGTTCCCTGCGGGAAGCCTGTGACAGAGCGACGAAAGCCAGGGTGCTGGAATGTGTTCATCTGGCCGATAAGGCGATGAAGCAGTTGGGCGTCGAAACGCCGCGGATCGCTGTTGCCGGCTTGAATCCCCACAGCGGCGAAGCCGGGCTCTTTGGCCGGGAAGAAATTGATGAAATCATCCCGGCTGTCCAGGCGGCCCAGCAGGAAGGCCTCGATGTCGATGGGCCGGTCCCGCCGGATACGGTCTTCTTGAAAGCCTATAATGGCGTCTACGACATCGTCGTTGCTATGTACCATGACCAGGGACATATCCCCATGAAAATGGTAGCCTTTGATTCCGGCGTCAATGTCACGCTGGGCCTGCCCATCATCCGGACATCCGTCGATCATGGCACGGCCTTCGATATTGCCGGCAAGGGCATTGCCAAGGCGGACAGCATGTGCTATGCCGTCGATTTAGGAAAACGATTTGCAGAACATTAAATTTTACATATATTCACAAAGGAGCGAGATACATTATGTTTAAAGCAGAAGGTTTGATTACACCGGTTGTTACGGCGTTGACGGAAACGGAAGAATTCAACAAAAAAGAATACCAGGCTTTTATCGACCACTTAATCAAAGCCGGCGTCCATGGGATTTTCCCGCTGGGGACGAACGGCGAATTCTATGCATTTTCGGCTAAAGAAAAACTGGAAATCATCGAAGCTGCCGTCGAAGCCGTCCAGGGTCGCGTCCCCGTCTATGCCGGCACGGGCTGTGTTACGACGAAAGAAACAATTGAATTGTCCAAAGCAGTCCAGCAGATGGGCGGTGTCGATTGCTTATCTATCATCACCCCATATTTTGTAAAGGCTTCACAGGCTGACTTGATTGAACATTACAGTGCCATTGCCGCAGCCGTCGATATGCCGATTTTGTTGTACAACATCCCGGCGCGGACAGGCAATTCCATTGACTGGAAAACCGTCAAGACCCTGGCAAAATATGAAAACATCATCGGCATCAAAGATTCGAGCGGCAACTTCGACAACATGCTGAAATACATCGAAAATACAGATCCCCGCCTTAACGTATTGGCCGGCAGTGACTCCCTCATCCTCTGGGCCCTCATGGCCGGCGGTACCGGTGCCATTTCGGGCTGCTCCAATGTCTTCCCGGAATTGATGGTCAGTATCTATAACTACTGGAAAGAAGGCAACATCGAAAAGGCCAACGAATCGCAGAAAAAAATTCGCGCTTTCCGCAACGTTATGCAAATGGGTAACCCAAACTCAGTTGTCAAATTAGCAGTCAATCTGCTTGGCTACCAGGTAGGTCCAGCTCACCAACCATCTAATTGTACTGATCCAATAATTAAGCAAAAGCTATTAAATATTTTTGATTTATATAATTTATAACAATAGCTACC
>ERZ1034871.1033-NODE-1033-length-15004-cov-3.189177_pt1 | contig 15004 bp, 8 predicted proteins | sample MGYA00520631_ERZ1034871 | MGnify/ENA primary metagenome ERZ1034871 (study PRJEB33766, sample SAMN09781721) | gut metagenome | biome: gut microbiome | host: Homo sapiens | place: Madagascar | study: EMG produced TPA metagenomics assembly of the PRJNA485056 data...
GATTCAAAAGCGGTTGCGCCCTATCATGATAGCGATCCTATGGAATACATTAAAAATCCAATGATTGCAGAATTTATGGGGTTCAGAAAAGATACTAAGTTTGATGAATCACAGTTAGAACAGGCTTTAATAGATAATCTGCAGCAGTTTATCTTGGAACTTGGCAGAGGCTTTGCTTTTGTTGACCGTCAAAAACATATAAAGACAGATACTGCGGACTTCTATATAGACCTTGTATTCTATAACTTCCGTATTAAGCGTTTTGTTCTGTTTGAACTCAAGACGCACACACTGACACATCAGGATGTAGGACAATTGGATATGTATGTTAGGATGTTCGATGATCTTGTTAAGGGAAATGATGATAATCCTACAATTGGAATTCTGCTTTGCGCAGAAACTGACAAGACAATAGCTAAATATTCTGTCTTACATGAAAGTGAGCAGCTATTTGCAGCCAAATACATGGCTTTTATGCCCACTGAAGAGGAGTTGCAGCGTGAGATAGAAAAACAAAAGCGGTTTTTTTTGTCGCAACATGGTAATGAAGAATAATTAGATAATTTTATAATGCTCAATATATGAACATTACAGTGTTCCGTATGGTGCTGAAGAAAGAGAAGATACACCAAAGACTGGTGAAAATGAAAGCGAAACTGAATCAATAAGAGAACGAAATACTTTAAGAATATGGAGAAACTGAAAATGCAGACCGCCGATGGTGTGCAGGACAATATCAGCCGAATTGCTGAGCTGTTCCCCGAGTGCATCACGGAAGTTAACGACCAAATGGGGGGGGGGAAAACGCTCCATTGATTTTGATAAATTGCGCCAGCTGCTGTCTTCCGATATTGTAGAAGGCAATGAAGAGCGCTATCAGTTTACTTGGCCCGACAAGCGCAAGGCTATCCTTGCTGCCAATGCGCCCATCAACGCCACGCTGCGCCCATGCCAAGAGGAGAGCGTGGACTTCGACACCACACAGAACCTTTACATCGAGGGCGACAACCTCGATGTGTTGAAATGCCTTAAAGAGACCTATCTGCATAAGGTGAAGATTATTTACATCGACCCACCTTACAACACCGGCAACGACTTTGTTTATAATGACGACCTTGCAGAGTCGGCTGCAGAATATCTCGCCAACTCAGGACAGTTTGACGAGCAGGGCAACCGTCTGGTGACGAACACCGAGAGCAACGGTAGATTTCATACCGATTGGCTGAATATGATTTATCCACGACTGAAAGTGGCAAGGGACTTTCTGACCGAGGATGGTGTTATATTTATCTCGATTGACGATAATGAGGCAAAGAATTTAAAGAATATAACAGATGAAGTATTTGGCGAAAGGAACTTTTTGGCTCAAGTAATTTGGGAAAGGGCATATTCACCTATTAATTTGATGAAACACTTTTCACCTTCTCATGATTATATATTGTGCTATGCAAAGAATATTGATTTTGCAGTTTGTCATGGTATTGGCAGAAGTGATGAAGCAAATGGCAGATATTCAAATCCCGACAATGACCCTCGAGGTGTTTGGAAGGCAAGTGATTTATCTGTAGGTCCAGCTGTACAAGAAAATATTTATCCTATCACGACTCCTTCGGGGCGTGTAGTAGAGCCTCCAGCTGGGCGCAGCTGGAGGCTCTCACGAAAGGCTTTTCGTGAGAGACTCGAAGACAATAGAATTTGGTTTGGACCAAATGGTGACAATGTACCTGCAATGAAACGTTTTCTTTCTGAATTGCGTAAAACAGGTATTACACCCATGACTATATGGAAATATACAGAAGTAGACCATTCTCAGGGAGCAACTCAAAAGTTAGCTCAATTGTTTAATGGTAAAAAATACTTTGATTATCCAAAACCGGTTTCACTTATAGAGCGTTGCTTGCAACTGTATTCAGATAAAGATTCCCTTATTCTCGACTTCTTCTCCGGCTCTGCCACCACCGCTCACGCTGTTATGCAACTCAATGCTGAAGACGGAGGCAACCGCAAGTTTATCATGGTCCAGCTTCCCGAGCTGACCGATGAGAAAAGCGAAGCCTATAAAGCTGGTTACAAGAACATCTGCGAAATCGGCAAAGAACGCATCCGCCGTGCAGGTGCCAAGATAAAGGAGGAAAATCCTGAAAAGGCACAAAACCTCGACACCGGTTTCCGTATTTTGAAGCTCGACAGCAGCAACATGAAAGATGTGTTCTATTCACCGAAGGAGACATCACAACTGGAATTGTTTAGATATGTAGACAACGTAAAGGACGACCGCACAAGCGAAGATCTTCTGTTCCAAGTGATGCTGGAGCTCGGTGCAACGCTCGACAGCAAAATAGAAGAGAGCGAAGTGGATGGCAAGACTATATATAATGTAGCCGATGGCTATCTTGTTGCTTGCTTCGACCAAGAAGTATCCGACGAGATGGTGACAGCCATTGCCAAAATGCAGCCGACGTATGCGGTGCTGCGCGACACCAGCTTGGCGAATGATGCCACAGCAACCAACTTCGAGCAGATATTCAAGACATACGCCCCTAACACTACAACAAAAATCTTGTAAGGATGAAACTGCAATTCAAGATACAACAATATCAGACCGATGCCGTGGAAAGCACCGTCGACATCTTTAACGGACAGCCTAATCAGGGACTCTTGGACTGCAAGATGGACCAGGGAAAGGTGTACGTTATTGACAACGGCAAGCGCATAGAGCAAAAAGGCATCAGTTTCAGCGGGTATGACACAGGCTACAAGAACGGCGAGATAGTGCTTTCGGAGGATGAGTTGCTGAAGAACATCCATCAGATACAGACACAGAACAACATCCACCTTAGCAATGAGGTGATAAAGCGCCTTGGAGCCTGCCAGCTCGATATAGAAATGGAGACCGGTACGGGTAAGACCTACGTCTATATCAAGACAATGTTCGAGCTGAACAAACGCTATGGTTGGACAAAGTTCATCGTCGTAGTGCCAAGCATTGCCATACGTGAAGGAGTGAAAAAGAGTTTCAACATAACCCAGGATCACTTCATGGAGCTTTATGGCAAGAAAGCACGCTACTTCGTTTATAATTCGGACAACCTCAATCAGATAGACACCTACTCGCAGAGTGCCGACATCTCAGTGATGATCATCAACACTCAAGCGTTCAACACTTCAATGAAAGAAGGCGCCAAAAACAAGTATGCCCGTATCATATATGATCCACGCGACGAGTTCGGCTCACGCCGACCCATCGACGTGATAGCAGCCAACCGTCCAATCATCATATTGGATGAACCGCAGAAGATGGGCGGCGCAGCCACGCAGACTGCGTTGGCACGCTTCAATCCATTGTTCACGCTCAACTATTCAGCCACACACCGTGAGACCCACAACCCCGTGTATGTGCTTGATGCGCTGGATGCCTACAACCAGAAGTTGGTGAAGAAGATAGAGGTGGTGGGCTTCGAGCTTCGCAACCTCAAAGGCACGGAAAGCTACATCTACTTCGACAGTGTCGTCCTGTCGAAGAACGAGCCACCGATGGTGCGCATGGAGATAGACGTGCAGAGCAAGAGTGGCAACATCAAGCGAGCCTACAAGAATGTGGGCGAAGGCGACGACCTCTATTATCTTTCCGGAGAAATGGAACAATATCGTGGCTATATGTTGACAGAGATAGACCCTTTACGTGGCAAGGCGATATTCGGCAATGGCGTAACGCTAAACGTGAAGGATATTCAAGGAAATATCACTGCCGACCATAAGGCACGCATCCAGATACGCGAAACCATCAAGGCACACTTCCGTAAGGAGTCAGCCTTGTTCAAGCGTGGCATAAAGTGCCTTTCGCTGTTCTTCGTGGATGAAGTGGCAAACTACCGCCAGTATGATGAAGACGGCAATCAGCAGTTGGGACGATACGGTGAGATATTCGAGCAGGAATATATGGATGAGCTGAATAACAATCAGAACATGTTCGACCCTGACTATATGTCTTATCTTGGAAGCATATCAGCCCACGCCACCCATGCAGGATATTTCTCTATAGACAAGAAAGGCCATGCTATAAACAGCGCATTGAAGCGTGGCAGCGACCAGAGCGACGATATTTCTGCATACGACCTTATCTTAAAGAACAAGGAACGGCTGCTCAGTCTCGACGAGCCTGTGCGCTTCATCTTCTCACATTCGGCTCTTCGTGAGGGTTGGGACAATCCGAACGTGTTCCAGATATGTTCGCTGCGCCAGTCGAACAGCGTTTCACAGAAACGCCAGGAGGTAGGCCGTGGTTTGCGCTTGTGTGTAGACAGGCATGGTGTACGCCAAGACAACGACGCACTTCCGGAAGAAGTGCATAAGGTAAACCGACTTACTGTAATAGCCAGCGAGGGCTATGCAACCTTTGTGGCAGATTTGCAGCATGACATCAGGCAAGACCTCTACGACCGTCCGACAAAGGCAGACGTGGATTTCTTCACCGGCAAGATTGTTACCTGCGATGACGGAGCTAAGTACACAGTAACGAAGGGTGACGCACAGGAAATTTATTTCCAGTTGCGTATGAAGGGCTACATCACCAAAGATGGTGAAGTGACCTAAACTTTCCGTAAGGCATGTGCAGAAGAAACCTTGTTGCCTTTAGCCGACGAGTTGCAGCCAATGAGCAATTCGGTGATGAAGTTGGTTCAGAGCATCTACGACCCGAGCGTATTGAAGGGCATGATTGACGATGGCAGCAAGACCACAACGCCCGACAACAAGCTCAACAACAACTTCATGAAGAAGGAGTTTCAGGAGCTTTGGCGCCGTATCAATCATAAGTATGCCTATACGGTCAGCTTCGACAGCGAGGAACTTATTGAAAAAGCGGTAGGCGCAATAAACAAAGAGCTTGAGGTGACCCAGCTGAGCTATGTAGTGACACGAGGTGAGCAAAAGGACAATGCTACACTTGACGACATGAAGCATGGCGATATGATGCGCCAGAAAGAAAGTGCAACAGAGAAGCTGAAAACGGATATCGTAAGCAATGTTCGTTATGACTTGTTGGGCAAGATTAGCAGCGCGACACGTTTGACCCGAAAGACCGTGGCAACAATACTTTCAAAGATACGTCCGTTGAAGTTCGGCATGTATAAGGCTAACCCTGAAGAATTCATACGTAAGGTAACACGTTTGATTATGGAGCAGAAAGCCACAATCATCGTTGAGCATATCAGCTACAACCGATTAGAATGTAAGTTCGATAGCGATATTTTCACGCAGGAGAAACACGGAACGATAGACCGTGCCTTCGAAGGAAAGAAAAGCATCGTGGATTATGTGTTTACTGATAGCGAGGGAGAACGAGAGTTTGTTGGTAAAATTGACACGGCAAAGGAAGTTGCGGTATATGCGAAGTTGCCAAAGGGATTCCATATCCCGACACCTGTAGGCAACTACTCTCCGGACTGGGCTATAGCGTTCCAAGAAGGCGAGGTGAAGCACATATATTTTGTGGCAGAGACAAAAGGATCCATGTCGAGCATGGACCTGCGCGAAATAGAAAAGGGCAAGATAGCTTGTGCTGAAAAACTCTTTGCTCAAATATCTACATCCAACGTGAAGTATGGTAAAGTGGATAGCTTTGAGACACTGATGGATATAGTGAAATAAGAGTATTCGTTCAAGTTAACTGAAAGTAGTGTTTTTTTACGGCAAAACTTCTATTATTCCGTTGATATTTGTTACTTTTGTATATCTTTATAATCATATAAACAAAAATCAATAAATATGAAACCAACACTTTTCCTCCTCGCAGCAGGAATGGGCAGCCGTTACGGCGGCCTCAAGCAGCTGGACGAGCTCGGCCCTCACGGCGAGACCATCATGGACTACAGCATCTACGACGCCATCAACGCTGGCTTCGGCAAGCTGGTCTTCGTAATCCGCAAGGACTTTGAGGACGACTTCCGTCGTATCGTGCTCTCTAAGTATGAGGGTCACATCCCGTGCGAGCTGGTGTTCCAGAGCATCGACGCTCTCCCCGAAGGATTCACATGCCCGGAGGGACGCACAAAGCCTTGGGGTACGAACCACGCTCTCATGATGGGCGCCAAGGTCATCAACGAGCCTTTCGCCGTGCTCAACTGCGACGACTTCTACGATCGTGACGCATTCCGCGTGATGGGCAAGTGGCTCAGCGAGCTGCCTGAGGGATCAACCGGCAAGTATGCCATGGTGGGATTCCGCGTCGGCAACACGCTTTCTGAGAGCGGCACAGTAAGCCGTGGCGTATGCGAGAACGACGAGCACCACCACCTTACTTCTGTCGTGGAGCGCACCAAGATTCAGCGCTTCGACGGCGTGGTGAAGTATCTGGCTGACGACGGCGAGACATGGGTGGCTATCCCTGACACCACTCCGGTATCGATGAACTTCTGGGGCTTCACTCCTGACTACTTCCAGCACAGCGAGGCTTACTTCAAGGAGTTCCTCTCTGACCCGAAGAACATGGAGAACCTCAAGAGCGAGTTCTTCATCCCATTGATGGTGGACAAGCTCATCCACGACGGCACTGCTACATGCGAGGTGCTCGACACCACAAGCAAGTGGTTCGGCGTGACATATCCTGAGGATCGTCCGGACGTAGTGGCTAAGTTCAAGAAGCTTGCCGACGACGGCGTTTATCCTGAGAAGATGTTCTAAAAAACGAATAGGAAATGAAAGCAAAACAGGCTGTTACTTCGCAAAGAGTAACAGCCTGTTTTGCTTTGTTTGTATAGGGGTGTCAGAACGGATAGCCGATGGCGAAGTGCAGACTCTGCGAGTCGCCGAAGCTTGGCATATTATAGAAACCGCTCTTGTAGGGGAGGTGCAGACCGATGCCCCAGTCGAGACGCAGCACGAAGAAGTCGAGGTCGTAACGCACGCCGATGCCCGTGCCTAACGCCGTTTCCTTGAATATGTTCTTTATGTTAAACTTCGATCCTGCACGATAGCCGTCGTCACGCATCGCCCACACGTTGCCGGCATCGAGGAAAACGGCTCCGTAGAGATTGCCGAAGATGCGCGGACGAAACTCCACGTTGGCTTGCAGCTTTATGTCGCCCGTCTGGTCCAGGTAGGAAAGGCGCGACTGATTGGTGTAATAGCGGCCCGGTCCGATGCTGCGCACATTGAAGGCACGGATGCTGTTGGCACCGCCCACATAGAACTGCTCGCTGTAAGGCGAACTCTGGGAGTTGCCGTACGACCAGATGATGCCGCCATTGATGTGCGCCACGAGCTGGGCGTGGTCTGCCACCTGCCATGTCTTGCGCAGGTCTGTCTCAATCTTCACGAACTGTGCGTAGGGATTCTTAAACATGTTCTTGCCCTTCTCGCTCCACTTACGTCCCGCAGCCATATAGCCAAGGGAGAGGATGTTGGACGCCTCGCTGACCGTGGTCTGCCAATAGATGGGATTGCGGTATGACGAGGGCGACTGGAGCGTGAACGTATAGCGCATCTTGGGCCCGAACTGGTCTGCCATCGACACGGTGAGGTACGGACTCTGTTTCAGGATTTCCTTGAAGGCGTCGGTCTGGTCACGCATATACTCATACTGGAGGATGAGCGGCGAGAACTGGTGCATCGTTGTGGCGTTGGGCTGGACGGTGTAGGTAAGCTCGCCGGAGACGATGTGGCGCTTGAAGAAGCCGGAACGGTTGAGCACGCTGCTGGAAGCCTTGAAGAGGGTGTTGGGGGTGGAATAGTACGGCTTGACCACCTTACCCTGACGGCGACGCTTGTGACGCATCTTGCTAAGGAAGCGGTCGATGAACAGCAGACGCGGTATCTCTACGTTTACGTCGGCACCATACTCGTACGAATTAAACTTTGAGCTGGTGCCGTCGGCACGGTGTCCGGTCTGCCATTCGTAAGATCCCTTCAGGTTTACGGACAACTTCTCGCCTCCTCGGAAAGCGTTGCGCTTGGTGAAACCGAGAATAATGCCCGGACCCACACGTCCCGTGGTCTTGCCCACGACGTTTGTTTCGAGATAGATGTCGTAGGGTTTGTCGAAGACGCAGTTGATGGTCATATCGAGGGTGTCGCAGGTGGGGGTGGTGTCGCGCGGCGCAAAGGAGAGGTCAACTCGTGAGAAGAGTCCCTTTGCGGTGAGCGTATTGATGGACTGCTGGTAATTGGCGTAGCTGTAGAGCTGGCGCGGACGCAGTTTGAGGTCGCGTGTGATGGCGGAGCGGCGTATAGGCGGACGCTTGCCGGAATAGATCATCGTGTAGTTGCGGCGGCGCACGGTGTCAGTAAGCTCCTGCATGGCAGAGCGGCGCATCTCTAAGTTGATGCGTCCCACATACCACTGGCGCGAGACGAGCGACGGCAGGCTGTCGGCGTAATGGAGGCGGAGCTGTGCCTTACCAGGCTCGGCGATGGTGTCGGCAAGGTAAGTGGCATAGTCGGGCTGATAATAGAAGTAGCCGTTATTGCGGAGCAACGTCGACACACGGGTGCGCTCGGCGTCAAGGGTGGAGACATTGAAGGGCGAGCCGTTCCTGACCAGCGCCTCGGTACGGGTGGAGTCGATAAGCGCCTGCGCCGTCTTAGGGAAGTTGACGTAGTCGAGCGTGTCTATGGTATGCAGCTCGCCGAGATTGACGGTGTAAGCCACCTTCGCCTTCTTGGGATTGTTCTGCGTGAGGACGTCATAGCCTACGTAGCCGCTGAAATAGCCGTGCGAACGCAGCAGTTCGGTGGCCACCTGTGCACGAAGCCTCGGATTGACGCCACTCATAAGCACCGGAGCCTTGCCGAACGTCTTTCTCACCCACTTGGAGAAGCGTGTGTCCGAATCGTAGAAGGCATTATATATCCACAGGCGGTATGGCAGCAGACGTATGGAGCTGCTGCCGAAGAAGGCGCCGTTGGGTTCGGTGGCAAGGGCTGCCTCCACCTCCTCACGTGTGGCATTGAAGTGGTCGGATGGTTCATAGTCGACATACTTGGTGGTCTTGAGTCCGATGAACAGCTGGTCGTCCTCCGGCACCGAGGTGGTGGTGGAGCAGGCTGCAAGGAGCGCAAGTGCGAGTATGGCAAATATATACTTGTATGGTTTCATCGTCTTTCCTTTATTATTATTTTACTTCTGTGGCAGGTCGTTTCTGCTTTGTGGTGTCGACAGGGAACATGTCGATGATGCTCTTCTCCTTCTTGAAGCGGAAGATGTCCTTGAAGTGCTGGAGCTTGCGGCGCCACATAAAACCAGCGCCGAACTGCTCTACGTAGCCCTCGAGCCAGTCATAGGAGTCGCGGTCGTAGAAGAACTTCAGATACTTGTTTGAGTTAGCCGAGAGGCGATACTCGAAGGTGACGTTGTCGAAGAACGTCTCGTTCTGGTTCTCCACCTCTGCTCCACTCGACACCTTGCCGCCGATGACGATGCGCAGACGGTTGTTCCAGAATCGCTTGGCGAACTTGAAGGAATAGTCTGTATGCATCTGACCGGATCCGAGCATGGTGTTGTCCATGCCGAAGGAGAGGTCGAGGGTGCGTAGGGCGTTGCCCGATATGGCATTGATCTGCGAGTTGAGGAAGGCACTGAGGGCGCTGTTCACGGAGAGTGAGTTGGGATTGCCGTCGGAGAGATACATGCCAGTGGTGAGCATCGTCACGGCTATCTTTCCGCGGTTCTCCGCCGACATGGTCATCAGCTCATTGTGAATCTGCTGGTCGTCAGGGGCGTCGATGATAAACTGCAGACCCATATCGTTAAGCGTCTTCGTGAGTTCCACGCCACACTCGAACGCCACGCTACGTCCAGATCCTCCGTCCGTTGTGACCGTGGCCTTGGTGCTTTCCGTGGCAGTGATGTTAAGGCGCGGGTTCATCGGATCGCCGAAGAACTCAACGTATCCTCCCTCATTGATATTGAACGTCTTGAGCGGGATGACGGGCAGCGAATACTTCATCTCGCCGCTGCCTATCGTATAGCGTCCGTAAAGGCTCAGCCCGTCGGAAGCGTCGTAGAGCATGCGCAGGTCGCCGCCACCGATGATGTCAACGTAGTTAGACTTGTCGGTGTTAAGTGCACAGAGCACGTGCGCTCCTTCGTCGATGCTGACGGTGAGGTCCATGTTGAGTCCGTTGATGGGCGGACGCTGCACGGTGGTCTGCTCGGGTCGGCGGAAGTCGACGAACGTGACAAGTCCTTCGAGGCGGTTGTCCGAAGAGAGCGGCGAGTCGCGCAGGATGTACGTGATGTCCGTAGAGCCGAGCACGTCCAGACGACCTCGCATACGCAGGGCGTCAAGCCGACCGTTGACGGCTCCGAGGAAGTTGACGTAAGCCTTGCCGTAAGCCTCGCTTCGTGCCGTCTCCTTCGAGTTGATTAGGAGATAGTTGGAAGCACGCATACGCAGATTGAGTCGCATAGCGTCCATGTCGGCAAAGTCGAATGATCCGTATAGGGTGAGCGGGCTGCCGTTGGTGGCGAACATCTGGAAATTCTCGAACTGCAGATGGCTGTCGGTGATGGTTACGGGATCGTCGCAGAGCCTCATCTGCACACCGTAGGGTTCGCTGACAACGTAGGCAGAATCGAAGAACACCTCACCGTTGACTTGCGGACGGGAGAGCGTTCCCTTTATGGTGACGTTGCCCTGGGCATATCCCTTGAAACCAATGATGCGGTCGGGGATGAATCCGTTCATGAGATTGAGCGGCGTGCGCGACATATCCATGTGAGCGTTGAGCATTCCCTCACCACGCGAGTCGTACGTACCGTTTAGCGTACACACCTCGTTGCCGTCCATGGAGAGCGTGCCGTCAACATAGTGTTCGAGGCCGCCGTCCTTAGGCATATACACGAACTCGGACGAGATGTTGCCTATAGGACAGCCCTCGTATGACATCTTCGCCACGCTGACGGAAGACGATACGGTGAAGTCGCCGCCGGGATTGTTGACGACGTGGAAGTCGCCGTTCATCACTCCGGAGATGTTCGGGGCGTAGGGCACGACGGACAGCACCTTGGCAAGGTCGAAGCGGGTCAGACCCACGGTGATGTCCTGAAGGGCTTCAGTGCTGTCGTTGGAATAAATCTTTACGCCCATGCCGTCGTCGGCGCTCAGCTTCATATCGGCAGACAGGCGTTGGTCGTCGCCGAAGAAAATGTAGTTGCCCTTGTTAACCTTAAATTTCTTATATCCGAGCACGGGGTCGATGCCGCCGAGCGTGAGGCGCACGCCGTTATGCTCCATCTGCGCTCTGAGTCCTAAAGCCACGCCAAGTCGGTTGCGGGCGTCGAAGACACGCGTGCCGAGATAGAGCGACTGCTCGTGGAAGGCTCCACGGAAGCGGGCGTCGAACACATACTGCGGATTATTGCGGTTATTGCGCACCTGTCCCTCGAACAGCGTCTTCACGGAGTCGGAACTGAAAGAGAGGCGTACGGTGTCGAGCTGAATACCGGAAGCTATCAACGAGTCGAGACGGACGGAACCGTTGATGCCACGCTGAGGCGAGAGCGACATGTCGACAAAGGCGTTCTGATAGTCGTAACCGAAATGACGTATGGTACGGGAGAAGACGTTCTCCTTTCCTGCGTCCAGATAGAACGAGAGCTGCGGCAGACGTTCACGCAGACGCAACTGATTGATGTATCGCTCCTTCTGCTGCTTCATGGCTTCGTCGTTGGTGCGTGTAAGGCAGTCGATGATGTGCTCTATGGCTCCGTGTCCGTCCATCTTCAGGGCGAAGTCGCCGCAGGTTACGGCGGCATGGGTGGAGTCAGGACGGGTGAAGATGTTCAGCGAAATGCTCTCCGGTCGGTAAGCGCGGGCAGAATCGCGCACGACAATGTTGCCGATGACGCCGCGTGCAGAATGGTCGTTCTTAAGATTGCTGTTAAGCTCGACGTCGGCAATGAGCGATGCGGAGAGAGGACGCTTCGTAAGACCTATCTTATAGAAGTCGGCATTGAGGAGGTCGCAGGCAAGCCTTGCATCCAAGCGGCGGTTGCTGATAAGCGTGCGCAGGTCGATGATGCCGTTGAGGAGCGGATTGCGACTGTCGAGGACAGCCTTGCCCACACCGTCACGTACGGTGGCATCAAGCTTCATATTGGAAAGGTCGTAACCGGAATAGCTGAAATGGCGTATGCGTCCCTTGGCTTCCATCCACGTACGGCGCGAGAGGAAGTCGAGTCCGGCTCCTTCCGCTGTAAGCTCGCCGGTGAAAGGCTCAACGGCAAGGTCAGGAAGGAAGTTGGCGAGGCGCAATGAGTTGGCAGTAAGGCGTGCACGATAAGCATAGCCCTTCATATCGAAGCGAGCGTCGCCCTTGACGCTGCCTCCACCCTGCGAAGCCGTGAAATCAGCGGCATAGCGCGGGCCGTCCGCATGGAAATTTCCCTTCAGGGATATGCCACGCGGAATGCGGAACGAACGAGAAAGCGAGGGGTCGAGGAGTGCGGTGACGAAGGATATGTCGTCGGTATGGGCATCTGCGGTGATGGCGGCGTGCAGACGCTTGATGTCCGTAAGATTCTGCATCTTTCCGCTTGCCATAAGGGAGAAGGCACCGGGCAACGACACCTTCAGGGCATCTATCTTCATAGCCTGCATATTGCCGTCAACCGATCCCTCAATGGAGAGAGGCGACGACGGCCACTGCCTAAGGAAGTTCTTAGGCATAAAACCAAGGAATAGCTGTAGGTCGGGCTTGCCGAAGGAGCCATACATCTTAGCCTTCAGACGACCGGGATTTTTCTCGGCAAACGTATTGAAGTCGAAGTCGATGTTAGCAGACAGGCGCGAATGGGGCGTGCGCAGCAAGAGCGACGGAAGCTTTACGTGGACGGAATCGAGAGACAACGCTCCCGAAATCTCGTTCACCACAAGGCCGCATTTCTCCTTAAAGGCACAGCGGCGCAGCCTCATCTTCAGTCCTGCGTCGGAATAGAAGAGAGAGTCGATGCGCAATGCCAACGGCGAGAGTGCGATATGATTATAGTCGAGTCCGCCTTTCTGCGGACGCTCAAAGTTGTTGTCATAGGCGAAGGATCCTTCACGCCAGTCGAGCGAACCCACTTGATACTGGTTCTTGGCAAGGTCGACAAGTACGGAAGTAACGTCCGTACGTCCAAGTCCGACAGCCACTTGCAGCGTGTCGCCCGGCATGTGCACCGTGACGTTGGAATGGTCGGCATGCAGCCGTTGGAGGGCTATGCGCCATACGTTTTCGCTCTGCGTGGTATCTTCGGGGACAGTGTCGCTAAGGCACACGTCAATGTCGGCACGAGAAAGACGCAGCGTGCTGAGCGAAACATCAGAATCGGAAAGCCTTACAGTACTGGGACAGAGGCGCAAGCTCCCCACCCTACCGCGAACACGGGCGGCAGGTACGAACTGTGCCGTATTGATCTTGGCGTCCAGCAGTTCCACGCGCTTCACGTCAACCCGCTTATCAAAGAGCGGCATGAGCTTAACGCCAGCCACAAGAAGGCGGGCATCGGCGATGGTGTCGGTCACGCCCTTGAGCGAGTCGTTGGGCTGTGTGGCAAGGAAGCCGTACACACCAAGGTCGAGCGGGAAACGTAGGCGCACACGTTCCACGCTGACGTTCATGTCCATGGCGTCAGAAGCATAGGCTGCCACATGCTTTACAGCCCAGTTCTGCACGGCGGGCACGTATAGCAGTATGGAGAGTATGAGAAGAAGGGTTGGCGGCAAGGCTATTAGCGCCGCTAACACCTTAAGACTTTTCTTTAATACAGGCTTCATCCGATAGTGTTGTTATGATTGGTTTTAAGAGGGGCGTGCTATATTACATAGCGGCAGGGTCAGCGTGCGAGGTCTTGCCACAGACGGTCGTTGGGCACGGGGGCCTCCACGCAGATGGGTTCTTTCGATACAGGATGAACAAATTCTACGCGGCGCGAGAGCAGCGAGATGCTTCCGTCGGGATTGCTGCGCGGCGCTCCGTACTTCAGGTCGCCCTTTATGGGGCAGCCCATGTGGGCAAGCTGGCAGCGTATCTGGTGATGACGACCGGTGAGGAGAGTCACCTCAAGGAGCATATAGTTGTCCGACTCGGCACGCAGACGGTATTTCAGGATGGCTTTCTTGGCACCGGGGCGCTCCTTGTCGTAAGCATAACTCTTATTCTGCTTCTCGTTGCGGACGAGCCAGTTGGTGAGTGTGCCCTCCTCGGGAATGGAGTGTTTCTTGACAACAGCCCAGTAGGTCTTGTGCACGTCGCCCGTGCGGAACATCTCGTTCAGACGCGAAAGGGCTTTGGATGTGCGGGCAAAGACAACGAGTCCGCCTACGGGACGGTCAAGACGATGCACCACGCCAAGGAATACGTTGCCCGGCTTAGCGTACTTCACCTTTATGTATTCCTTCACGATGTCGGAGAGCGGCTTGTCACCGGTCTTGTCGCCTTGTACTATCTCGCCACTTGCCTTGTTGACGATGATGATATGATTGTCTTCGTAGACTACTTGCATCTTTAGAGTGTTGTTTGTTAGATATATGAATTTCTTGGGGTGTATGATGTCTTTGGTTGGCGTAATAAGCCAAAACGCCCTGGGAAGGCAAAAGGAAGAGTCGGTACCGATCCTTGCTTTTGTCCTCTCAGGGCGTATTATCTTAAAAGTTTCCGTTACGGAGCATTACATGTTCATGCCACCGTCGATCTGGATAACCTGACCGCTTACGTAGCTTGACAATTCAGAAGCGAGGAAGAGGCAGACATTGGCGATATCCTCTGTCTGACCACCGCGACGGAGAGGAATCTTCTTCATCCAGTCCTTGCGGATGTCCTCAGGCAACTGAGCTGTCATAGCAGTCTCGATGAAGCCCGGAGCAACAGCGTTGGCGCGGATGCCCTTAGGACCAAGCTCCTGAGCGATAGACTTAGCAAGAGCAATCATACCAGCCTTAGAGGCAGCATAGTTGCACTGGCCAGCGTTGCCATGAACGCCCACTACCGAAGCCATGTTGATGATAGAGCCGCTGCGCTGACG
>ERZ1034871.1037-NODE-1037-length-14990-cov-4.503515_pt1 | contig 14990 bp, 18 predicted proteins | sample MGYA00520631_ERZ1034871 | MGnify/ENA primary metagenome ERZ1034871 (study PRJEB33766, sample SAMN09781721) | gut metagenome | biome: gut microbiome | host: Homo sapiens | place: Madagascar | study: EMG produced TPA metagenomics assembly of the PRJNA485056 data...
AGACACGCATGTTGCGTAACGGCACGCCGGCACGGTACATCAGGTCATACAGAGGGTTGTAGATGGCACAGGTTCTGGCGTTATATATCCAGATATCGCGGGCTTTCCAGTCATATAACGGATACATGGTGTAATAAAACCCTTCAGGCGACGCTGTGGTCCAGGGCTTATCATCGGCATATCTCAGTTTGCGCTGAGACACCAGCCCCATAAAGCGATTGAGGGATTCATCCGCACGAACACCGGTCAGCACTGCCACTCCACACCGGTTACCGGCAAACCAGGAAGAAAATGCCGGAACAAATTCTTCAAACGTCATGGCATACCGGTAAAAGGGAAAATACGTCATGTCTGTAATAGCCTCTTCCGGTGGCTGGCGAACCCAGGTCACGCCAGGCTCCCAGCATATCCACTCCGGCTGAAACTGCGAGACACCATTTACCGTGGTCAGAGGAAGTGCCACCCAGTAAAAGATGTCCGTCACATCCCTGTACATCTCCCGCATCTTCTGAATGTGTTCAATGGTGCGCTGGTACTGAGCCTCCCAGTCAATGAACAATACAGAGAAATGACGTTTTCTCCTGCGGGCCACCTCTGCCACAAGATGGAAAAGCACGGTGGAATCCTTTCCACCGGAAAAAGAGAGGCAAACTGATGGAAATGTTTCAAAAATCCACTCAATGCGGGCGGTTGCTGCGAGCAGAACATTAGTACAAAGCCAAATTTTGTCTGTCATTAAATGATCATGCATTGCTGAACAATATTATCTGCATCCCTTGATATAAAACAATTCATAATTTTTGTATCGAGTTGGCCAATCTTTTTTCATTACCAAATCGAGTTGTATAATATCTCTCTTCGATTCCATACAGCAAAAGTTTAAGCTCTTCGTCACAAGAAATTTCAAAACAGCCAATGCCATCATCAAACCTTAATTTTTCAGAGCAATAATCATTTATATAAGTTAGCATATTTTTCCTGTCACCTTCATCCATTTGGTTTAACGTATCCATCGCTAACGCTATTCTTTTTCTGTTTGGTTTTGAAACATTACATGCTTTATATTCATTAGAAAGAGCAATAAACGACTCCCCCAGAAACTGTTCAACATCCTGCTCTGTTGCCTCTTTATAAAGAGTATCGATACCATTAAACATGGAAGAAATGGCTGACAAGGATTTAAATATAAGCGTGTCTTTTGCAGCAAGATATACTGCATCTGGGGTCTGGTTAATAACCAGAAGATTCTTTCCGTTCTCTATCTTTGCACTATCGCCAAGTTCAATTGTTTTTTTCTTGAGATATAATGATGGTGTTATCTTCTGAAAATAAAAATCTCCACTTTGAAATGAAAAAATAAACGCTATCTTTGAAAAGTATTTTCTAGGTAATTCATCATAATTTTTTGAATCAAACTCATCTTTCAAAAAGGATGGGCAGTACTCTCGTTTACTAAATTCACTGAGGCTAAACCAGGAATCTTCATCAAGATTATGATCCGGTGCATACGGAACCAATGAACATACTGACAGCTCAACCTTTTCAAAAAGAGTATGATCTGAGACAACCTTAAAATATGGTTTTTTTCTGGGACCTTTTGCTTTAACAAATACATTATCCACTTTTATTTCCTTTCGATAAAAGTATAGTTGTTAATCCTGAAAGCCATGGGTACTACAATATCTTGCGGTACTTTATATCTATAAGGACTGATAAGAAAAATCGACGCTCCTGTTTTTGTCTTAATATTATAAAACTCATACCTGAAAACAAGAAACAAAGGGTTAAAATATAAAGCCTGAGATAAAAATGTAAAAATAAACAGCACTCCATAAACAAAGAACAACGCAACCCAATTATTTATGCTCAGGGCAACAAAAAAGTACCCCAGATAACTCGGTAAAAAAGAGTTGTTTGCATGCTCAACTGAAATTACCTCACCTTTTTTAAACTCATCTTTTCCCAACATAGCACTAAGCACAAGGCTGACTTTAGTCAAAACAACTGGTATTAAAAAATAAAAAAGATACGACCCTATCTGAGGAATACCACTTAACCACTGTAAACTCTGCTCATGCTGAAAAAAGTAAAACAACGTATATTTCTTTTGCACCAAAAATATGATTATCAACAAAGAGGTGGCATTGAATGTAAGCAGCAATCTAAAAAGGATGTTAATTATCATGATATCTGGTTCCTGGACATCTAAAAATCATGCGTCATATCACACAATTTGCATTATGAATAACCATAACAATATAACTCAGTTATTGCTACCCAAGCCCAGTATTTAAATAACTATACTATCAATGCGCAAAACCACATTAATGCTCCGCTGAAGAAGAGAAGCACTATACTCTGCAGTGCCTTTAGAAAATTATTCTCCAAAAGATGGAATATCACTTCATGTCCCCTGCCCACTTTTCTGCGTCAAAACCCAGTAACGACTCACCAGCTCGACAAGACCATTTTCCACCTTTTTTTGCTGCTGTTCACTGCCATTCTGATTACGGACTTCATCATAGCGACGTAACTGCTCTTCTGCCGGTATGTGCCGGTTAAAAGCCTGCATGATGCCAAACACCTCTGTTTTTAGCTCACTGACCGTCATGTATTTTCCCCGCTGTTCATCCAGACGGTTCAGGCGCTCAGCCAGCTGCTGTAAGCGGCTCATGCCTTCACGCCAGCCCGTCATCGCCTCTTCCGGAAGCGCCTGGCTCCTTACGCTCTTCTGCCAGTTATCCACCAGTTCCTGAACACGGGGATTGTCGGGGAAAAGCGCCCTCAGTTGCTGCAGCAGCTGCGCACTGCGTTGCAGGTTGTATGCCGGCGGTAGTTCTGCCTGTTTGCTATAAAGGATAGAGGTTAATTCATGCCATATCAGCTCCGATATCCATAACGGGTTACACCACATATCTTAAGATACCGCGTATACCATTATAAAATGTGCCAGATATCACATTCTGATGAATGACATAAAAACCAGGATTTTTCACAAATCCGGCGCAGCAATAAAAATCACGGGGGCAGTAATTTTAAACTGGCAACAATAATTAAGCCCGGCAGTATTTCATTACCAGCGACAAGGGAGGCTCAGAAAACAGAATGCCCCGGCGAAATGTGAAAACACCGGGAGAAGCTAGGCCTGTCTTTTGGTGACTGAGTCAGATGGAACGTTTTTTCTGAGAGAGAAAAAATCCGAAAATATCCCACCATCATAACAGCAGGCAATATCAACTGTTATTATTCACTCTGTCAACCGCCAGAGGGGGATGTTATTCACCAGTGAGTCCCCGATACTGGCGGACCTATGAAATACTCATCTCCGGAACAGCATAATATCATTATATTACAGACAACATCCGGAGCATCTGAAAAACGTCGGTCACTCGCGCTTCCATACAGGCAAATGTCCGGTTACTTCATTTATCAGAATAAATCTGCTTATATACGCCATTCCCTGCATAATCATCCGGGACAGGTTCAAAAATGATTAATACTTATATTATCCTCGCCATTTCCATTTGCGCAGAAGCACTGGCCACGACAATGATGAAAGCGTCTGATAGTTTTACCCGGATACTCCCGGGCACAGCGGTGGTGGCAGGATATGCCATCTCATTCTATGGTCTTTCACTGGTCTTTCACTGGTTGTCAGAACAATGAATATTGGTATCGTCTACGCAACCTGGGCAGGAACAGGGATCCTGCTGGTTTCTGTGATGTCATTTCTGTTTTACGGACAGAAACCAGATCTTCCCGCCATGATCGGTATTCTATTGATTATTATGGGGGTTTTGATTATTCATTTATACTCAAAATCGGTTTCTCACTGACTGATACCCGATAATTCTCACAGAATGATTAATTCTCGTATACTTCAGAATATCCGTTATCCGGGATGATACTGAATCAGTACCAGACGCCCCTGATACTCCACCACATCAGCCGATGAAATCAGAAATCTGTCAACAGATTCATAATGATCCAGTGTCAGTATCAGCGAAACCACGCCATTCTGACGATACTGATTAAGCCAGTCAGGGAAACCTGTTGCTGAAATAAATCTGTTTCTGGCATCAGGATAATTCAGCCCGTATTCCAGCTCACCTCGTTTCTGGTACAGAATGATATCATCCCTTTTCAGACTCCAGGCCAGCCCCGAGGCAATACCGACATTATCAGTCAGTATATACCGGCTTGATCCCAGCATTTCTCTTGTCTTTCCGACAAAAAACTGCGGTTGTTTGGATTCACTCACCTGATCGGATATCGTGAAACCTGCCAGTAACGCGAGTCCAAGCGGACACAATGCGGCAAACGACCATTTCTTCTGGCTGTTGATTAGCGTATACCCTCCCACCATTGCCCAAAGCAAAAAAACGCCCCATGCACAAAAAACTTTATGACTTTCCGGTGACGTCCAGACAGGTGTTCTCAAGGGCCCCCACGGGGAAACGATAAAAACAGCAATAATGCCAGCCATACCAAAAATAATATTTATCCAGCCATTCAGCCGCAGCATCAGAGGATTATTTCTTTCTGCCTGCACCCCATACCCTGCCATCAGAATGGCAAGAGGAGCAAAACAGGGAAGAATATAGGTCAGCAGTTTACCTCTGGCCACACTGAAAAATAATAATGGCATCACTACCCAGCATAATAAATACAATACTGCCGGAGCGTTTTTACAGCTTTTCCAGCCAGACCGGAACACAGCAGGAAGTAACCCCAGCCAGGGTAAACAACCGGCAACAAAAACAGGAATATAATACCAAAACGGTGCTTTATGCTGGGCATCATCCATTGCAAAACGTTGAATGTGTTCCACCCAGAAAAAATAATGCCAGAAATCAGGCTCGCGGGCAGCGATTGCCGCCCCCCATGGCGCAACCGTTAGCACACAGCTCACCACTGCCAGCCAGCCACAGGTGAAGAATTCTTTCCAGCGTTTTTGCATTGCAACCCAGGGCAGTACACTCAGGACAGGAACAGCGAGGGCCAGAAAACCTTTGGTCATTACGCCCAGACCACAGACTATTCCCAGCAGTAAAAACCATGCCTTTTTTTTCTGCCCTGTTTGCGCCTGCATCGCCTGCCAGAAACAACACATTCCCGCCATCAGCCAGAAAGCAATGAAGGGATCCAGAACCGCATAAGTACCAATGCCATAAACAATAATCAGCGACAGATAAATAACGGCAGCCAGAAACGCCGGACGAGCGTTCTGCCATATGCATCTGGCAAACCATGCAACCAGCATGGAGGTCATTAACGTGGCAAAAATGGCTCCTGCCCGCACAGCAAAATTACTGTCCCCAAATAACCATTGTCCGGTACTGTTGATCCAGTATCCTGCAACCGGTTTTTCAAAATAACGTATCCCCAGCATACGGGGAACAATCCAGTCACCAGAGACCAGCATTTCCCGGCTGATTTCTGCATATCGCGTTTCATCCGGTTGCCAGAGCAAACGGGTATTAACCGGAAGAATGTAATAAAAGATTATCAGTGTGCTCAATGCCAGTATGTAACGCACCGGTTTCATGATATCTCCCCTGACTGCTGGCAACGATCTTCTTACTACCATCCCTGACGACAGGGTGACGTTCATTAATTTATCTGGTTACGGAAAGACACAGAAAAAATATATTCGTTACCTGTGAATGTATACACGTAAGTCCTGATCCTGCCTGTAATGATCAGGTGCTGTTTCAGTATCAATGATAAATGCGTCTTCCCCCCTGGTTTGCCCACGACGGTCATTCCGTGACATTCACTGTGCGCAGAAAATAATCCAGTGTCTCGTCAATCGTCTGATGTATGTCAATGGTCGGTTCCCAGTCAAGGCAGCGGCGTGCATTGCGGATGCAGGGTTTACGGTGTTCCACATCCTGATATCCTTTACCATAGTAATCACTGCTTTCCACCACACGGAAACCGGCAAAAGGAGGGAAGCGATACCGCAACGGGTGTCTTTCAAAACTCGCCAGCAGCATTTCCCCCAGTTCTTTAATGCTCGCTTCGTTATCGGGATTACCGATATTAATTATCTCTCCGTCACAGCGATTGCCCGCGTTTTCGATAATACGATATAAAGCCTCAATGCCATCACGAATATCAGTAAAGCAGCGTTTTTGCCTTCCACCATCGACCAGCTTAACCGGCGTTCCTTCAACCAGGTTAAGAATAAGCTGCGTAATAACGCGGGAACTACCAATGCGTGCAGCATCAAGATTATCCAGACGGGGTCCCATCCAGTTAAACGGACGGAAAAGCGTAAACCTCAGCCCTTCTTTTTCCCCATATGCCCAGATAACCCGGTCAAGCAACTGCTTTGATGCTGAATAAATCCACCGCGTTTTATTTACCGGACCGACAATTAAATTTGAATGTTCCTCATCAAACAGCTGATCTGTACACATACCATAAACTTCCGAAGTGGACGGGAAAACAACGCGTTTACGGTATTTCACACAATAACGAATAATTCTGAGGTTTTCTTCAAAATCCAGTTCAAAAACACGCAATGGATTACGGGTATATTCAGCCGGCGTGGCAATCGCAACCAGCGGTAAAACAATATCACATTTTTTAATGTGATATTCTGTCCATTCGAAATGAATACTGATATCCCCCTCCACAAAATGAAAACGGGGATGATTAAGGAACCGGCTAATCGCATCACTGCCGATATCCAGCCCATACACTTCGTAATGGTCTTCATGTAACAAGCGCTCTGTCAAATGGTTACCAATAAATCCATTAACCCCGAGGATCAGCACACGGGTACGGCGCCGAACGGTACCAGTTGATGGACGGACATCTGCCTCCCCTGAATCATGAGAAGAAAGAACAAATTTTTCCATAAACGGTTTTCCTTAAGTTATATAAAAATCAGAAGACGATTCACTGTTCACACCGCACTTATCAGTCCCTCCGGACTGCATAAACCAGTTACCAGCGCGTCACTCATCTGAAATATCCATCTGCTGATAAAAAATCTTAATCCTCCACACAAATGCAGCAACAGACTAAATATTACCACAGCATTAAAAAAACCATATTCCTCCGGTCAGTCACCGGAAAAAAAAAGAAACACGCCTCCGGCGCCTGGAATACAAAATCGGCTACCCGTCCCGGAGCTGAAAAAACACCACACATCCGGAAATAATTATTCGCGCCTGATTCAGAAACCACGTCACAACGCCCCCGGAGAGAGTGGATATACAATTTTCCCCGGATATCCTGCAGGCGGAAAGATTAACTTCTCTTTCGCTGACGCCCCCCCACAGGATATACAGGTGCTTTATCCGGCTCAAATAAACATATTATTCCATTGTGGATGAACAATCATAATCAAACACAATCAGCTCTTTCAGTACTGGCCTGAAAATTTTCTTCAGTGCCTCATGTTTCGGGTGAGGCAGATACCGCTGTCTGGCCCGTTCATCCGTAAATGTCATCATTACACAGTGTGTGTAACCCGCATTTTTCCCTTCAGGGCTGTTATTCTCTCCCCACTCCACAGAAGTCACACCTTCAACAAGTTCCGGCATGGATAAAAATGCCTTTCTTACCGACTCAATCTGTTTTACAGATGCTTCGTCTGCAAAATGAATTAACAAAACATGTCTGATCATGTATCCTCCGTTATCAGTTACCGGGACACCCCGTGCCCGGTATATCTATTAACTCACCCGGCAATATCAGATAATCCAGAGTTAAAATACAAACCATGGACATGGGCTGTAACGTGAATTACCGGCAGTTATGACTGTGTACAGAAACAATAAAAGCAATGATATCAGCCATCAGATAATACAGTATCTGCTCCGTAAAAATGAAAGCTGCTGTACCGCAGCAATTGCCCGTGCACTGCATCTGAGCGTCTATCAGGCCCGTTATTATCTTCAGCAACTGGAAAAAAAGAAAAAAATTCGCCGCACACCGCTGTCCCGGGGCGCAGCAACAATCTGGACGGCAACGGAAGAATAAACGGTGTTCATAGTCAGAAATACACATATCCCCGGTTTATATACCGCATCATCTGTCCGCAAACAGACAGTTAATACAACTGCTCACAGTACTTCATTCACTGAACAACTGATACGACTCAGTATCTGCTGACCGATTGTGTCCAGCAGTTCATTACGTCTGCGGTATTCCGCCCGTTTACGAACCGGAATATCTTCCACCGCCTTTCGCGGCAGGGGAACCGGAAGTCGATAACCCCCCTCACCGGCACATAATACGCCACCGGCAGATATCCAGCATTCACTGTAACGTGCAACAAAACGCCCCTGCTTGCGGGCAGCATATCTGTCATGCCGCAGAACATGTCTGTCTTCACTGACTGCCGTGATGGTGTCCAGCCCGCATATTTCTGCCAGTACCGCCACGGCCTCACAGAGCACCCGCCGGGGAAACAGACCATGGCATATCCGGGTGGCCTGACGAATGATATCCACCCCGTCTTCCCGTGGTCCCTGCAGACCACCGATAAACAGGGTATACCTGCCCTGCCAGCGAATGAATGAAAAGGAAATCCGTGTCACCGCCACGCCCCGGCAGTACAGAACCAGCATCAGTTCCCCTTCACGGTCAAATCCACAGGGCGTGCAGGTGATACTGAGTAATGCGCCTCCTTTCCCTTCCAGATCCACCAGTGGTGTTTCCCGGTAAATCTGCAGGAGGGGTCTGACCATGTCCGGCAGCGCCTGAACAAAATGATAATGCTCCAGCACCGCCCGGGCCCGCTGGCGTGCATTGCCCCCCCGGTGAAGATAAGGCCGGTGAGGTTTGGCCGGCAGTACAGGGTTGGCTTCCAGTAAACGCTCCGGATCATCCAGTTCGCACAACGCCTGCAGATAACGAAAGGTGACCCGTGGCCATACCAGGAGAGTACGCAGAAGAAAACGATAACGAAAATTCCGCATTTCCCACCGCCGCCGGTAATAAACCGGATCGGTTATCAGTTTCACGAACAACGTGAAGGCTGACAGTCTTTTTCCTTCATGACTTTTTCTTCCGGCACCAGTACCCGTTTCCTCAGTCAGTTTTTCCGGCAACATCTTTGTTCAGCCCTTTTCTTCATCATGAAAATTATCACCGGTATTGTATCCCCACCGGATACAGCGATAACGTATTCCCAGTTTCACCAGTTCACGGACCGTGCTGTCTATGCTGTAACGGGATTCCATATCATTCCTGGCCTGAACTGCGGTCCTTTGCGCAACTTCCGGCGCAGAAAAGAACGTTTTCAGGGCATTAACCCAGGCCTCTTTGTCATCCGGCGGAAGCAGTGTCCCGTTTCGCCCGTTCTGCATCACTAACGGGATCCCTCCCACCCTGCTGGCCACCACAGGCACGCCACATGCCGCCGCCTCCACAATGGCCATGCCAAAAGACTCATTACAGGAGGGCATGACCATCAGGGCGGCAACCTGGTAAACCGGTGCCACAGGCGATAACAGTCCGCACATCAGCACACAGTCTTCCATGCCCAGTCGCCTGATTTCTGCCTGTAACTGTTCCTCAGCCTCACGGTTTCCGCTTCCCGCAATCAGCCAGTAAAAACGCTGCCCTTCCTGTTTCAGTCTGTGCAGAACATGCAACATGAAATGATGCCCCTTTTCCGGACGTATCATCGCCACCTGAATAATCACCGGAGCAGGCCCCCTGCTTTTCAGCCAGTTATCAATATGCGCCGGCAACGCCATCCCTGCCTGTCGCCTGAGTACTGAAAAATCCATACCGGGAGGCACGACAACCACTGACTGCAGACAGTTTTCGTGGTTCAGACGTGACCTCATGTCCCAGGACGGTACCACCACGACATCACACATGTGATTCAGTGAGAACATCTTCATTTTCCGGGTCAGATAGGTTTTCTGCCGGATAATGCAAAAACGCTTTACCCGTCCGTGCAGGATGAAACGGGTCAGTCCGGTAATGTTACTGTCATGACCGCTGTGGCAGACCACAATATCCGGCCGGAATGTCACAATCAGCCGACGGAGCATAATCACCGAAGGAAGATGCAGACTGTTTCTGAATGGCACATACACGGTCCGGATGCCGTGACCGGCAGCTTCCTGTGCAATCCGGCTGTTTTCACGACAGGCCAGAGCCACCTGATGGCCGGCCTGTATCAGCGCCTTCATCTGGGCCACAGCCTGTAATTCCTGTCCCCCGATATTGGGAGACGACTCAGTATAAAGAATATGCATTCCGCCTCCCTGCTCAGTCTCCGGACAACCGCGGCCCTTTATGCAGGGCCAGTAACGACGAAAAACCCGGGGTGGTATAGTAAAACAGACGACGTTTCAGCCAGTCCGTGGATTCCCGCTCCTTGGTACTTATGCGACCAATCCGGCGGGGCCCCTGTTGCGGGTTATTCATCCGCCTTTCCGTGGTGTAAAGACAGGTGAAGCCCAGCTCCTCCGCCACCCGGATATAATTCGCGTTATACCAGCCTTCCGGCCAGCACAGGTGCTGACTGCAACTGCCTAGCTCCTCTTTCATCTTCTCACGGCTGAGCAGAATATCAGCCCGGAGAAGCTCCCCGGGATGAGCGATCCCGGGCATCCGGTCCCAGCGCCGGTGAGTATGGGTGTGTGAATGAAACTCAACCAGTCCACTCTGCTGCATTTCCCTGACTTCAGACCAGCGCAGCATAACGTCGTCCGCCTGCCCCTGTTTAATATGTTCCTCACATTCCCTGTGTGAATAAATATCTTTCACAGACTTCCTGACAGGACCATCTCCTGTCAGACCGGTAATCAGAAAAATATGCGCCTGCAGATTAAATTCCTTAAGCACAGGAAAAACCTGCAACCAGTTATCCAGCCAGCCATCATCAAACGTCAGCATGACACTTTTACGGGGCAGTTTTCCGCCAAGGTAAAAAAACTCCATCTCTGCAGAGGTGACAGTTTTCCAGCCTGATTCCGCCAGCCATCGCATCTGTTCGCGGAAAGTATGAGGAGACAATGTAACCAGTCCCGGTTTATCGCTGACATGATGATACATTAATACGGGTAAATGCCTTGCATCAGACATAAAACGATAATCCTTTATATTCCAGAAAAATTCCCCAGAAACAAAAAATTAACAAATCACCGGTACGTCATGTTGTTAACATCCCGGTTTTATTTTGTTGACCTAAAACCACAATAAAAATATCCGGCAGCACATGCTCTGTTCAGAACAAATACCATCTCCATGCATTTTCTCCGCGGACCTTCACTTTTTCCACCACCCCCGCCGCCTGCAGCATTTCCAGTCCTGTTCTGACCTGATGTACTGTCAGGCTGACAGCGCCGGCAATTTCACGACTGCTGAAGAAAGTTCTGCCGGCAGTTTTCTTTTGTCCTTCCATAAACGAAATAATATTTTCAGCAATATTTTTATTCATCCATTCACCTTTTCAGTCTGAGAACAAAACCACGCAATAACGCCGCATACTGAAAGTCAGAAACTATTCTTTTATCAGACCGCTGACCACCCAGGCCGTAAACCGGACGAATCCATAAATAAACACACCGCCCGCCAGCGGAATCAAAACATTTGCCCAGAAAAGACCGGGAGAATCCGCATACACACACAGAGAAAAAGCAATAAATGCCAGAACTGAAAGTAATATCCCGACACGATGAAAAAATTCAGAAATTGTTTTTCGCATATAATCAGCCCCTGCCACAGGCTCCAGCCATTAAAACAACAGAATGCCCCCTGCCGGAACCGGCGTTTAAAAACAGCCTGATATCAGTTGCCGGACACAATAAAAAAAAGACCAACAATTAACATCACTCCACACACCCGGCCCGCGATGAACGCCATAAACAGTTTCCTGCCTGCAGACCGCTCACGACAGTCATACAAACCCAGTTCACCTTTCCTGTAAATCATACATTTATCCCTTATCCTGTATGGTATCTTCTCTGCCAGCAAATGTTCCTTTCGTCATATTCCAGTCCCCTCCTCTTACCGCTATGCTTTCCTGATAACAACACGTGACGGCATATCTGTCAGCCCGGTGTGTACTTAACCTTGCCCTCTCTTTGTTTGTCCGGATATCATGGCATGGTTCAGCAACACCCCTCCGCATGCAATCATCCCCCCCGTCAGTGCGGATAAAACCACAATAACCCATTTCCCCGGCCCGTCATGTCTGACAGGTAATGACGGTCGCGCCTGATAACTGAATGGCGTAAAATTAACATCATCCACATTCGTGTTTTTCAGTTTCTCAAGCATATATTGCCTGTTCAGCAAATCCCCGTTTATCTCCACAATATCTGATACCGCTTTCTCTATTTCCAGTTTGCGCCTGATACCATCCACACCCAGAGATATCGGATAATCAGGATCATCCTTTATTGCCTGACCATTACTGTATGGCGGCTTTATTATCCCGGCCGCACCGGCTATTTCCAGAGAATAACTGAGTCGCCGGATTTTCGCGTCAAGCTGATTCCGGAGTTTAATCCGATCCTGTGCCAGTCGTTCCGTTTCATACTGCGTTTTGATTGCCAGTTGATCACGCACACCCTGCAGTACCGTCTTTACCACCTTTTCAGAAACATAATCAATATAACCTGCCAGCAGATTCTGCGCTGCTTCTCCCGAAGACACGGTAAAACTGAGCGTCCGGATGCATTTCGCTCGTTCCATAAAACGAATGATTTTTTCATAACAGTCAGGTTGTGAACGCATATTTATGTCAACTCCGGAAGCCCGGTGTATATACTCACTCTACCCCGGTTAACTCAAAGCCGATGCAATGTAAAAATAAAAACAATACGGACAATAACGTTTTAATTTACCAGCACCTGCAACACACCACTTCCTTCAAAAGATTCTGCCACCGGTTTAGCAATATCATTCAGGCGATAAGTGGATTTAATGGATAGCGTCTTGCTGCTATCGATTGTCATGGTTTCATTATATTTACCATTATCAAATGTCAGCTCACACATTCCGCCGCTTCCGCACAGTGTATAGTTATCTGTTTTACCTGATACTTTTTGCGAACCAATAAGCTTCACCGACAATGAAGTTCCTGACGAACAGGTAACATTGAGATTGTAAGGTGTTGTCTGGTTGCCATCAGCAGCTCGCCCAGCCAGTGAACCATGAGATAAATTTATTGGCGATGTATTGAAATTACATTTTGACGTAACAACAACAGGGATATCAACGTAAGATGGCGCTTCATTCTGCATAATTATACCAAACCTATGCCATGCTACAGCTTTATCGTATCCAGATGCTTTATTTTCCTCATACCCCCACCAATATGGTACACGAATAGTATACTCACCAGGAAAAGCGGTACTACGCTGAAGTTCAATGTTCGCGCGAAATACCGGAATATGTATGCCTGGATTAAAGCCTACAACCGCTCCTAACTGCCAGCAACCAGACATTCTTTGTTCCTTGTAAACATTTGTACTCACCATTGTATTAACACCTTGTACTGGTATTGATCCAGCCATATCCCAATTACTGGTATTGGCATCATTAAATCGATAGACTAACCCACCAGTTGTCTTCTGCCATCCGGTCTTATATTGCAACCAATATCTATAGTTTCCTCTTTGCAATCCATCCCAATGTCCGCTACAGGATGTGGCTAACACTTTCCAGGAGTTTATCTGCGGAAATGTGATTGATACTTGTGATACAGCCCTATCATCTATAGTTACTGAGGTTGCATGAGATACAGAAGATGGAGAGGCTGGAGCCCATAAAAAGTTCTGGTAATTACTTCCTGCTGAAAGCACCCCGTTGGAAATGAAAAATAAAAATAAAAAACACTTTATTTTAAAGCAACTCATAGAACACTCCACGGCATAATGTTTTTATTTAGCCAGCTCCTTTAACACATCACTGGCTATATCGGCACACAGTTTATCTGACCTGAACCGGTACAATGCATCAACTGCACTCTGGGTATAATTTCCGACATCACTTCTTACTCCGTTATAAAGCGATGCGCCTGAGACCAGTCTGTCAAATTCCGCTTTACGTTTGTTATATACCGCCGAATCTATTTTCTTCAGCGCTTCCAGTTCACGCCGACAGCGTTCCATTTTTTCAACATCATCCAGACGATCTCCTGAACTGCTTACTGGTTTTATTCCTGTCGTCTGCTGTAAAGGTTTGATACCGGATTTGCTTTCGCATCCGCCAAGCAACATACCGGTAAGCAGAACCAGGAACACCGGTTTAATGTATTCTTTCATTTTGAATATTATCCGCATCGTCACACACGTAGTAAGGAAGTAAATCCATAATCATTCGGCTACAATGCCTTAACTGGTTAAGTTTATGAGAAAAATACCCCGGACTGATGCCATAGATACAAAATATTTCCTTTCGGGATTTTCCGTTAACAAGAAAATCCTTCAGTGCAACATTAATCTTCTTCCCTCTTATTTTAGACAGCAGCATCAGCTGTTCAAAATGTTCCGGCATAACCTTTCCGGGACATAAATATTTCGCAGCATGGACTGCGTCAGGGTTTAGCGCACTGTGCCGCATATATTTCTCCACCTTATTACAGAATTTTTCTGTTACAGGTAACTGATGCTCATTGTGACCGAAGCACTGAAAGTCCCGGCACTCAAATCTGTATTGCCATGTTTATAAGGCACCGCAGTAAACGTAAACTGGCTGCTCTGAACATTAACGGCAGAAAGGCCTTTTGTGATTTCATATCCATATTGTCCCTGTGCTCCTGCTCCCAGTCTGAGCGGATTCTGAGGATCCACAGCCCCCCCCTGATATAATGCAATGCCCAGCGCCGAAGGATTAGCACCGGTGGTATTCAGCACATTATCAGGCGCACCGGAAAGCTGACCTGTTCCGCCGGACAGACGGATATATGGTTTCCCCTGAAAATACTCACAACTGACTTCCACGGTTGTGGATTTTGCATAATTCTGCCCATCCACTTTCTGAAGCGCAATCTTTCCGAAAGA
>ERZ1034871.1041-NODE-1041-length-14929-cov-5.014656_pt1 | contig 14929 bp, 13 predicted proteins | sample MGYA00520631_ERZ1034871 | MGnify/ENA primary metagenome ERZ1034871 (study PRJEB33766, sample SAMN09781721) | gut metagenome | biome: gut microbiome | host: Homo sapiens | place: Madagascar | study: EMG produced TPA metagenomics assembly of the PRJNA485056 data...
TAAATAAGGAGAAAAATTTATATGAAACGAAAAATTATATTATGCTTAACTTCTGCTCTGTTTTTATTATGTTCAACCCCGATTTCGGCTAAAGCTAATATTATTACAGACACTTATCCTAATACACCATACACCATACAAACCGTCATAACTGATGCTGTTCCTTCACCTAATATAATAACAAACTTCGATCGAGCATCCCATAATATTACAAAGACTAAAACGACTTATATGCGCAACTCTTCCGGAACAGTATTATGGAGTGTTTCTATTACCGCAACATTTACCTATGATGGCACAACCTCTCGCTGCATTAGTTGTTCACCAAGCGCAACTGCGCCTGCTACAACTTGGTCAATTAAATCCATATCCTCTTCCAAAAACGGGAACTCTGCCACTGCATATGCAACAGCAACACATTCGTCACCTAGTTCTTCAAAAGACTTCACACAAAGTGTTACTATTTCATGTAGTAAAAATGGCACTATTTCCTAAGTTTTAAAGCCCCTGCACACAACAGGGGCTTCTTTTTTCACGATTCCTTCCACAGATGAAGATGCATTTGCCTCGGAGGTAATGTTTACCGGGTTTTCTGCCGTGACAACAGCCTCATATTGCATGACCGGTTTATTTTCATCTGACTGACTGCTGGTTTCGTGCATCAGTTATGTAAACATTCTTGCGCGGGATAAAATATACTCCCGGCTTCCAGCTTCCATACTGCTCCGTTCCAAGTCCACCACAGGTACTTGTAAGCCCCTGACCAACATCGATTCCACCCGGATAAAAATAGACTTTTGCTGTCTGGTAGTTTTTAAGGCTTTGTGGCATCTCACGGGGCACCCATTCTTTCGGGATCGCGCGTCCATAGGTCGCATATACTTTCCCCTTCGTGTTTTCCTCACTGCCGTACAGATACTACGACAAAACTTTCTCCTTTCCTCCGCCCAGTGGCGGAACAAGGTCATACACATTCTCTCTTACGCCTCTTTGTTATTCTTTAAGATAAGTCTCTTATGCTTGCTGGAATAGGTCCAGTACTTTGATGACAATTTTGGACAGTTTGCTGACGTAATGGAAGAAACTTTCTTCGCCTTTGACTGATATGGTACCCAGCTTGTATACTCGCGTCCACTCTTCTTTCCGGAACCGGTATAATAATTATCCGATACGGTATTTTCCCCTGATACATAACCGGCGATCTCACCAGCCATGGCATATTTTCCTTTTGCCGTAACTTTTCCTACGTTGTAATTGCAGCTTCCGTCGCGGAATTCTCCGACAACACCACCTGCATAACCTTTTCCGGTAAGGCTGACCGTTCCTGTATTATAACAGTTTTTAATCTTCGTTCCACAGTAACTTACACCGCCAACATTGGTAAATCCGTTTTTCGTTTTGACGGTAATCTTTCCGGTATTGTAACATTCGCTCATTGACGCTGCAAATCCTACACCCGCAACTTCATTATCTCCTTCATAGTCTCTTCCGGAGCAGACACCGGTAAAGGAAACCGCCCCCTTGTTATAGCACTGTTTAATTTTTACAGCGGACGCTTCGATACCACACACTTTGACTACTGCGCGCGAGGTCTTTCCTCCCTGATTTGTCACAGAAATTTTACCGGTATTGCCACATCCCTTAGCCTGTCCATAACACGATCCGGCAACACCGCAAGCCTCAAATTCAAGCCCGAGTCCTGCATCTCCCTTTGCTGTATTCTTAATTGTAAGATTTCCGGTATTGACACACTTTTCTATTTTCTTCGTGATCATGGCAATACCATATACCGAAAACGAAGTATCCTCATTCCGTGCTCCTGTCAATGTGATATTGCCCTGATTCCGGCAATTCCTGAAATTGGAATTTTCATCTCCCCAGGAGATTCCGGCAAAACAGCCTGGCAACGCATCCGTTACTTTAATATCTGCATTGACTTTACTGGTACAATCGGTAAAATCACAGGATTGTGCGCTATCGACAATTCCGGCACCACCGATTGTCGCTTTTCCGGATACTGTGATATTGGAAAACCTGCACTTTTCCGCCTGATATACCAGAGCTGCTCCCATTTCTTTTCCCTGAATCGTCACATTTGTCATAACAATGTTTTTAAACGTTGCATTTTTTGCATTGTTGAACAGTCCCATTCCCGTATAGTTCTTAATCGTATGTCCTTTGCCATCCAGAGAACCCGTAAAGCACTCCTCGTGCTGCACCTTTGTATCATAATCATAATAATTCGGAAACAGATTCAGATTCCCATTAATCGTGATATCTTTCGCCAGATAATAATTTCCATCCGGATTCTCCTGCATTGCAACCAGATCGGCCTCGGAACTGATTGCAACCGCCTGCGCTGCATAAACGGTTTCGATTGCTGCCCCCGTATGCAGATCTGCCGGGATACTGGTACATGCCAAAGTAAACGCCATCAGAAAAGCTGCCATTTTTTTCATAAACATTACCTCCGTTTTTCACACGATTTTACACACCTGACCGGACAGTGTGAAAAACAGGGAACACATCTGCTTTATGCAGGGTGCTCCCTGTTTTATCATAATAACTTAAACTCCTCCAAAAATTCCGGCAGATATTTTCGTGTCATCCCACCGTAATTATGCAAAATTGATTCCACAGTGCCGTAAATCTACAACCGGTACATTCTTAACCTTGAATGTATACTTGTGAATACCCTTCTTAATCACTTTATTTTCCGGTGTTTCATACTCAAAAAGCGTTTTTCCCGGATAAGAAGCCCGTGTATAGATTGGAAAAGCCAGATCTACACCCATCGTATTTACCGTATATCCCTTTACAATAAGAGTATTTCCACTATAAGAAAGAGATTTTGTTACAAACAGCATATCATTTTGTTCATAGTCGCTCAGCTTCGTGCTGGCCTTCACAGAATATACATTTGCCTTTGGAGAAACCAGCTTACTGGTCTTGGCATCTGTTTTGTTTTTCGTCATTTCGACTTTTACCTTATATTTTGCCGAACCGGCACCTTTTGCCTTATAAGTAAATGTATATATATCTGTCGCCTTACTTGTAATTGTCTTGATCTTTTTTGATCCCTTATAAACATAAATCTTTGAAGCACCTTTGGTATCTGCACCACCATTATTGACATCTACCTGAATTCCAACCTGATCTGCAGACATTTTCGTCACATCAATCTTTGGTGTCTTATTGATCACTGTCTCATACACCGGGTCATCCGTAACGGTGATTCTTGCTATAACCTGAAGCCGTGGCAGCGTTTTCACATTCTTGTTTTCTGCCTCCATATAAGCATACTGTATAGCTACCTCTTCTCCCGGTTTTGCAGTCTGTCCTGTAATAACTGCTGTTGGACTCCGGCCGATCGTCTGGCTCGTCAGCGCCGGTCCGAAATCCGCATACCATGACATTGTAACCGGACTTTCTGCAGCCACCCACATACCAACGCGGATAACTTTATCTGTGCTGTTTTTTACAACAAATGTGTCCGGCTTTTTTCCGACATAAATGTACCCGGTAGTATTTGACACACCAAACGTTATTTCACGGTCTTTTGCATCTGTAAGGGTATAGGTCACCTTATTTGCATCCAGATCCATTTCAAAGTCCTTTGCAAAAACAGGCTCTGCATGACAGATTACCATGATCAGCAAAAGCATACATGCTGCCATTCCAAGATGCAGCAACCTTTTTCCTTCTATTGATGTTTCTTTAAATTGTCTCACCATAACCAGTCCTCCTTTGTCGTCCATTTACTTTAAAATTATTTATATGCATAGTAGATAAATTTTGCAAGTTCCACACGCGTAACGGCATCGTCCGGTCTGAATTTGTGATCACCATTGTCTTTGATGATGCCCTTGGACTCGGCCCATGCTACCGCATCCGCATAAAATACCCAGTCCTTGTAGTCCGTAAATGTTGATTTCTGGGATGCTTTCGGTGCACCGATGCTCTGCCATACATAATACAGTGCATAGCCACGCTGGTAAGCATATTTTCCTTCAAAGATTCCATACTCAATCAGCCCCTTATCCACTGCCCACAATGCAGCTTTATAGTAACTGTCCGTGCTCTTGACATCCGGGAAATGATTTAATGCTTTCGGTGTCGGAGATCCGTTTGCCTTGTACAAAGCGTTAAATACATCACCCTTGGTGCAGATTGCCTTGGAATAAAATTCGTTCTTGCTGGTAGGCTCCATGATCTTGTTTTTTACCACCCATGCAACTGCCTTGGCATCGGCAGCATCCACATCGGTGTACGAGGAGGTGGAAGATGCATTTTTAATCTTGATCTTCACGGTCTTTGTCGCATTCAGATTGATCGTATAGCCGCCCTTTACTTTTTTCATATAGTTTGTATCAAGTGGCAGATACGATTTCACACCTGCCTGATCCGTACAGATCAGATATTCGCCAGCCATTGCCTCCTCATCTGCAAAAGTGGTCTTTCCGGTGCTTGTTGTGTAGGACTTGATCTTCTTACTGGAAGATGCAAAGATCTGCACTGCCTCTGTCTCATAAGTTCCAACGCCCAGATACTGATAATTTTCCCGTAAAATGTTTGCCTTATGACTGGCACTGTTCATCCATCCACGCATCGCAAGCTGTGCCGTAACCGTTTTTGTACATTTGTACATATTCTCACCGAGTCCGGTATTCTTAAAAGAAGACGGAACGGCAGTCTTGTAGCTGGTTCCATTTGGTCTGGTATGTGCTGGCTGTGTATTGTTGACATTTTCCTTTGCACGGACTGCGGTTGCTTTTTGCAATGCTGCCGGCATGGTAAGAAGTTTTTTCCCTTCCTTTGCACGCTCAATATTGGTCAGCCGCAAAATGTTCCATTCATCCTCAGAAACGGCAATTCCTTTTTCCGGCCGGTTGTTTCCCAATGTCGGAATCACTTCATTGATATAAAGTTCCCTTGTCTTTCCATCCAGTGACAGATTCAGATAGGCGGTAACGCCTCCCTTACTTTCATAAGTTGCATCTACTTTGCGGAACGATTTCCACTCTGCTTTGGTTCCGTTTTTTGCTGCAGCAGTAATTACTTTCATGACCTGTGCTTTGGTTGTTGTATTGGTCATATTCATTTTGCCGGCTGCTGAACTCATTGCCCCCCAGTCTTCCTCGAGTTTTTCCTCTGTCGTACCCACATTGTCTGCTTTTACGGTCATCTGCGGTATGATGCAGATCATCATAATAAGTACCAGTGCCAGACTGCACAAATTTTTTCCTATTTGCAGGATTATTTTCTTCTTTGCTTTCATATACATTCCTCCTATGCTTCTTTGTTGTTCTTTAAGATCAGCCTTTTATGTTTGTTTGAGTATGTCCAGTATTTGGAAGAAAGCTTCGAGCAGTTTCCGAATGTGATCGAAGATACTTTTTTGGCTTTGGACTGATATGGTTTCCAGGATGTACTCTCCGATCCGCTTTTTTTGCCGGAACCAGTATAATAATTATCATAGACAGTCACACCGTCCAAGTAGCTGTATCCGGCATTTCCGGCAATCTCACCTTTGTAAAGCGTTTTGCCTTTTCCTGAAATTTTACCGGTATTATAATTGCTGTAACCATCATAGAACTCTGCCGCGATACCACCGACCAGACCATTTCCGGTCAGGCTTACCGCTCCGGTATTATAACAATTTTTAAGTTTTGTTCCGGCATAGCTTACACCACCCACACAAGCCGTTCCGCTTGTCAGCTTAACTGTAATTTTTCCGGTATTATAGCATTCACTTGTTCCATATCCGGTGCCAACGCCCTGAACCCAGATCGCTCTATCAAGCGAGTAATCCGTACAGGCACCTTTATAGGAAATATTTCCCGTGTTATAGCAGCGGCTGGCTGCTTTCGCTGACGAACTGAACACACCGGCTATCGTTGCCCTTGTCGTTGATTTTTTACCGCCTTTATTTGTCACTGAGATATTTCCGGTATTGCTGCATCCTGTAATTTTTTGTCTACACTTCTCTATAACACCACAAGCGGTTAAAGCCGGTCCATATTCCGGATCATTTTTTTCTGTGTTTACAATCGTAATATTGCCGGAATTGGAACAGTTTTCCATGCTTTTTGCATAACTTGTAATACCACATAACTTAAAGCTTAAATCATCAAGAGACTCACTGGTCAATTTCAAATTTCCTTTGTTCTTACAATTCTTGAAAGTACTGCCAGAATCTCCCCGGCTGATTCCTGCAAAACTGATCCAAATGTCCTTCTCTGCTTTGATATTGGCATCGACCTTGCTGGTACAATCGGTAAAATTACAGTTCTCATCCATAAATACAATCCCTGCGCCGTCTGTCTTTGTACTGCCGGATACTGTAATATTGGTAAATGTACATTTTTTCGCACTATATACCAAAGCTGCGGCACTCTCAGTTCCTTCTATCGTAACATTTGTCATGATAATGTTTTTAAAGGTTGCATTTTTTGCATTATCAAACAACCCGATTCCCGCATAATTTTTGATCTTATGCCCCTTACCGTCCAGCGTTCCCATAAAACTGTCCACACGGTAATCACCATTATCGTCTTTGTAATCCGGGAACATATTCAGTTTTTTCGTAATTGTAATATCCTTTGCCAGATAATATTTTCCCTTCGGGTTATTCTGCATGGCGATCAGATCCTGCTCTGAATTGATCGCGGTCTCCTGTGCCGCGTATACGGTCTCTGTTCCCGTCTGTACATGCAGATTAGCCGGAACATTGGTACATACCAATGCCAGCGCCATCACAAAAGCTGTCATTTTTTTCATAAGCATTTCCTCCGTTGTGTCCATTTTTCAGACTTCTGGCACATCTGGTCTGATGTGCATTCACTCTGTGAATATAGTACCACATTTCAAAAAAGATCTGCTGTTAATTGCGCGAATTACAGTTATTTCGACATGAACGATTATAAAATGCCGTCATTTGCGGTTTATAGTTATGAAAAAAAGGGGAACACCTCTGCTTTGTGCAGGGTGTTCCCCTTTTTCTCTATAACAGCCACTTCATCTCCGCAAAAAATTCCCGCAGCATATTGTTCGGCAGATATTTTGGTGTGGAATCCGCCGCAATTCCACAGACATCAGAAAGTCCGTACTTTTTGGCAATCTGTAAGGCACGGAATACATGAAAATTGTTGGTCACAATGCCAACGGATGCGCCTTCTTTCATCAGCTTTTTACTGTTCGTGATATTCTGCTCGGTTGTCTGCGATTTATCTTCCGGCAAAATCCGCGCAGTATCAATTCCTTTTTCCTGCAGATACCGTGCCATTCCCTCTGCTTCAGACCACGGCTCATTGCTTCCCTGTCCTCCGGAAACAATGCAGACCGTGTCCGGGTTTTCATTCAGATATTCCACAGCCTTATCCAGACGATATTTAAGAACCGGACTCGGACCGTCCTTTCTCACCTGTGCGCCAAGTACGATAATATAGCCGAGCCCCCCTCGTCCATCCGCGTGCATCTGGCTGATCACACAGCCCTCTACGATACAAAACACAAGCAGTCCGATACAGACAATCATTCCTGCAAAGATTTTTACCGGATGCGGAACCTTTTTCCACACTTCCATGTACACGGAAATTCCAAACAGAAACACCACGATCCCGATACCAATCCATATAAGGAAAAAAGCTGTGCCGGAACCGGTCGCATGAACCATTACCGCATAAATCACACTCAGGATTCCAAGCAGTAAACATATCCAAAATACCATCATATTCTTTTTCATTTCTCCATCCCTTTTCACTCCGCTAATACCGGATATGAAAGCCATTTTCCTGTTCATCCGGTGGTATGTTTTGCCGATCCATCCCGGTAATATCAATATATCTGTCCTGTTTCAGCTGCTGGATGATCTGGTCAATTTCTTCCGGCAGACCCTGCAATTCGGCACTGACCGATCCGTCGTATTCATTCCGTACCCAGCCAGTCACACCATAGTGCTGTGCCAGATGGGACAGGCGGTAGCGGAAACCTACGCCCTGCACGTATCCGGTAAAGCGGATATGTTCCCTTTGTTTTTCTGCCATTTCGTTTTCTCCCTATATTTCTTTACGATAGCTCTGATACAGCTTTTCAAATGCCAAAAACGACCGCTCGATCATATCATAATCCACACAGTAGGACACACGCGCATAGCCCGGACAGCCAAATCCCGTGGCAGATACAATCAGAAGATCCTGCTCCTTTGCCCGCTCACAGAAAGCATCTGCATCCGGCTCCAAAGCCTTGACAAACATGTAAAACGCACCCTGCGGCTTAAAACATTCATAGCCAATCTTTGTCAGGCCATCGTAGAGCAGATCGCGGTTTTTCTTATATAATTCAATATCCCCAGTGTTGCCGACACAGGATGCAATCACTTTCTGGAACATGCTCGGTGCACAGACATAACCCAGCGCACGCCCGGCTCCTGCAATTGCCGCATAGACCGTCTTACTCTCGGTCACTTCATCTGGAACGATCACGTAGCCGATACGTTCACCCGGCAGCGACAGGGATTTGCTGTAGGAATAGCATACCAGTGTGTTTGCATAATATTTTGTCACATACGGTACTTCCACGCCATCGTATGCAATCTCACGGTACGGTTCATCCGCAAGGATAAAGACTGGTGTGCCGTTCTCTTCGGATTTCTTTGTCAGAAGTGCAGCAAGTTTCCGGATCGTCTCTTTCGAATAGACAGCTCCGGACGGGTTGTTCGGGGAGTTGATGATCACGCCTTTGGTGTGTGCGCTGATGGCTTTTTCTAAGGCTTCAAAATCAATCTGGAAATCGCTGGTGTGAGGCGGTACCACAACAAGTTTCGCTCCGTTGGCTTCCACAAACACACGGTACTCCGGGAAAAACGGCGCGATAGTGATGAATTCATCTTCCGGTGAAGTGGTAAGTGCACGGAAACATACGGACAAAGATGCGGCAGCTCCCATGGTCAGGTAAAAGTTGTCTGCCGAAAACGCAGTCTCATACGTCTTGTTCAGGTAATCTGCGATTGCCTGTCTCGTCTCGATATCTCCCTGTGCAGAAGTATATCCGTGTAAGGAAATGGAATCGAGTTTGTGTGTCAGGTCACGGATGGTCTCATTGACGCAGTCCGGTGCCGGTACGGTTGGGTTTCCGAGGGAAAAATCATAGACATTTTCCGCTCCCACAACTGCTGCGCGCTGCTTGCCATACTCAAATAATTCACGGATTGCCGAACGCTGGCTTCCTAATTGATACATATCTTCTGCTACGAACATTTTATTTTCCTCCTCATATAATCAGGTGCCTTTATTAAAATTCAAGGCTTTTCAACCTTTTATATCTCCTGTTTTTCAAGTTATCGCTTCTGACTTGCCAGATAATTTTCATACTCCAGCCGGCTCAGCCGCTCGATCTCCTCCCGGAGATTGTCCGCCGACATGCGCAGCGCGCCCTGACTCATGACCGTAAGCTGCTCCAGCCCGTCATTTGTCGCAACCGTGACACGGTACTTGTGCCCGATCTCATGCACGGTGCGCTCGATAAATGCATCCGCGGTCTCATCGGTTTTGGTGTAGACCACATCCAGATTGTGGTATTTGCTTTTGGCGCCCGGATGTTCTTTGCGCTTGTAGGCATCAAACACCACCAGCACCGGACAGCTCTTGTAACCCTGATAATTGCTTAAAATATCCAAAAGCTTGTCTCTTGCGGAATCAATATTGACGCGGGAAAGTTCGTTTAAGTCTTTCCATGCAAAAATAATATTGTAACCGTCCACAATCAGATATTCTTCCTGCGGTCCCTTCGCCGGATAGATCGGATTGCCTTTTTTATCATATTTTACCACATTCGGCTTCGGCGCATCGGATTTCTTTTTCAGCCACTTGCGCCGTTCCTGATCTTCCATATCTTCGCGGCTCATGCCAAACTCGCGGGCATAAATCTGCTGCAGCTCCTGATCTAACTCCCAGCCGGTCTTGCCGGAAGACTGCTGCCGGTGCACCGGGCCAAAACTCTGCCCGTTGGTCTCATAACTGCGCCCGTCCGCAGATGTCTGGGTTTCCTCCTCCGGCACAAACTGCTGCGGCAGATGCATATACTCATCCACCTGATCCCACGGCACGATAAATCCGGCACCGTGCGCACAGAATACCGATCCGGTCGGATTTGCCGTATCCGCTTCACTGTCATACCCAATTCCCGCGATCACTTCCTCACTGTTGTGACAGACATCATAACCGGAAAGTTCAAGCGTCAGATGCCCGAGTCCGCGGGTATATGCATGCACCTCACTGCTGTAATCCTGCATCGTTGCGACCGGAACTGTGCCCTGCAGCACGGCGTAGTCCATGCCGTTTCCGGTGCCGAATTCCGGCGAATCAAACTTGCCTGCACGCTGCTTTAAATCGGTCATGGCACGACCGACCATCTCCTGCGGCACTTCAAGCGTAAATGCGTATACCGGTTCCAGCAGTACGCTTTCCGTGCTCTTTAACCCCTGCCGGATCGCGCGGTAAGTTGCCTGCCGGAAATCACCGCCCTCGGTGTGTTTGATATGGGCGCGTCCGCTTAAAATCGTGATTTTTACATCGGTGAGTGCTGATCCGGTCAGTACGCCCGGATGTTCCCTTTCCATAATATGTGTTGCGATCAGCCGCTGCCAGTTGAGGTCGAGCACATCCTCACTGCACGCGCTCGCCACCTCGATTCCGCTGCCCGGTTCGCCCGGCTCCAGCAGCAGATGCACTTCCGCATAGTGGCGCAGTGGCTCAAAATGTCCCACACCCTCCACCGGCTTTGCGATCGTCTCCTTATATACAATGTTGCCCTGTCCAAAGACAACCACGACACCAAAGCGCTCTTTGATCAACTGCGTCAGAACTTCGATCTGCACCTGGCCCATCATCTGTGCATGGATTTCCTGCAGCTGCTCATTCCAGAGGATATGAAGCTGTGGATCTTCCTCCTCAAGCTGCTTTAATTTTTCCATCATCTCCACGGCATTCACTTCGTCCGGCAGATAAATCCGGTAGTTAAGCACCGGCTCGAGTACCGGCACACTGCTCTCCTGCTGCGCGCCGAGTCCCTGTCCCGGTACGGTTGTGGTAAGTCCGGTCACAGCACAGACTTCCCCGGCCTCCACCGCCTCCGCGGTCTCAAATTTTTCTCCGGAATACAGACGGATCTGGTCAACTTTTTCCTCCAGACCATCATAGGAAATCCGGTCTTTGACATGCAGCGTGCCTCCGGTCACTTTCAGATAGGTCAGCCGCGCTCCTTTTGCATCTCTGCCAATCTTGTATACACGGGCAGAAAATTCGTCTTCATACTCCGGTGCCCTGTGGTATTTTGCAAAGCCTGCAAGCAGTTCTTTCACACCCTCCACTTTGAGTGCCGAGCCATAGTAGCACGGAAACAGTTCGCGCTTTGCCACCGCATGCGCCAGATGCTCCTCTGCAATGCTGCCCTGATCCATATACTCATCCAGAAGTGCTTCGCTTCCCATCGCAGCTTCCTCGAAAAATGCTTCTCCGCTGTCCTGTGTAAAATCCACACATCCATCGGACAGTTCGGTTTTTAACTGCTGCTGCACGACTTCCTTGTCCGCCCCCGGCAGATCCATCTTGTTGACAAATAAAAAGGTCGGAATGTTATAGTGCCGCAGGAGCCGCCAGAGTGTCCGCGTGTGTCCCTGCACGCCATCGGTTCCGCTGATAACAAGGATTGCATAGTCGAGCACCTGTAACGTGCGCTCCATCTCCGCGGAAAAATCCACATGCCCCGGCGTATCCAGAATTGTAATACTAATTGACGGTTCGCTATTTAGCCGAAACCGCGCCTGCTTGGAAAAAATTGTTATTCCACGCGCCCGCTCCTGCGCATCCGTATCCAGAAATGCATCCTGATGATCCACACGCCCCAGCGCGCGGATCTGCCCGGTAGCATATAACAGCGCCTCCGACAATGTGGTCTTTCCGGCATCGACATGCGCCAGCAGACCGATATTTATATTTTTTGCGGGATTTTTTCTACCCATAAAAAAAGCCCCTTTCCATGTATCATAATCCAATAGATTTATGATAGCACAGAAAGGGGGAGATTTCATTCCAAATGCCTACTTTATTTAAACTTTTTCCAGCAGATAATATTCACAGTCAACATAAAGGATAACCGTATGACTCTCACTCGATATCATAATATCCGCAGAAGGCCACGACTGGGTAGGATCGTTTTTATTGATTCCTTCGATCTCTACATCCTGTAGGGATTCATTGACGATCATGTCATAAAGTTTTGTCCCCTTTTCGACGGAGTCACTTATATCATATATGGCATACATTTCTTTGATACTGCTCACACTGTAGACCGGATCTGAAAGTTCACATTGATATCGTTCATATTTTTTTATTCCTTCACTGGAAAATGTATGCTCATTGATCACAATATGATCGCCTATGATGTCATGCCCATCCGGATAAATCGCGTAATCATTCTGAATCTTTGTAAAACCAAGAAATTTGCTGACTTTCCACTCTCCAAATAAAATTTCCCTGATTTTTTCCTGTGTATAGGTTGTATCGATATATTCCGTATCACTTTCCTCTGTGGAATCCACAGCTTCGGTTGTCTCTGTATCTGCCGCTTCTGTCTGCATCGTTTGGGCACTTTGTGCCTGACGCTCCTCTGTGACTGTATCGTGTATTTGCGTACAGCCGGTCATCAAACACAAACATGCCACCAGACTTGCTGCCAAAATTTTTCTTTTCATTATACACCTCCATGTTTCAGCCTGCATTGATCGCATAAATTCCAAGCGTTCCATTTTTATCCTGATCAATCCATACATTTTGTCCCTGCTCACCGATTTCCATCATCACTCCCATATAATTATAAAATGGGTAGCTGCCAACAAAAATTTCTTTGACATTCTCTTTGAAATAATTTGTGCTCATCAGAGTATCATATTTCTCCAGCATTTCTTTTTCATTGTTGACCGTTACACTTCCAGCTTCATAATTAATTTTCACTGGATAATCCATCAGCTTCGCAAAGGCCTCTTTATCATCCACTGCGGTCCTGATCTGTTGCATAAATGCATCCATTGTCTCTTTCGTAACATCCACGCCGCCATATTCTCCCATGCCAACATAATAATCTTCTTCCTCTTCTTTTGTCTCAAAGATTGTTCCCGTACTTTCAAACAAATCATTTGCTTCTATTTTTTTCCCGTCAATGATTCCCTGTACACTGATATAAGAATACTCCCCCTTTGATGCGTAACCTTCCAACAGACTGCCATCCTCACTTTTTACCATAAACCAGCCCGTATTTTCTCCTATCGCCCCCTGCAACTTCTTTTGGATCGTTCCATCTGCTGATTGTACATGCGCAGTCAGATCCTTTCCATTTCGCGTAAGCAATACCTGCAATCTCTGATTCTGTACTGTTTTTCCATCAAATACCATGTGCATTTTGTCGGAAAGAACGTGATCCAATTGTCTGCCCGCCTCCATATTCACCGGATGTTTTTCTGCATCCATCCCATTTACATCTTTTGGATTTGTCAAAAAGCAGACGCTTACAACAACGCATACCAGAAGTGAAATTGCAATTTTCCCTCTGCCCGGCTTCTGATAAGACAACACATTTTTTATACGCGGCTTAACGCCGAGCCCTCCGAACGCAAGTGGTCCTGCCAGTCTGCGGCTTCTGCCACTGCCGCATAAAAGAAGTGCCTGTGCATATTCCTTCCTCTCTGCAAATGACAGATTTCCGATAACATGTTCATCACAGGCATACTCAATATCCCTGGCAAAAATCCAATAAGCGATCCACATCAGCGGCTGAAACCAGTAAATCACAAGCAGTACATAACCGATTACTTTCCACCAGTGGTCCCCGCGTTTCTGATGTGCCCGCTCATGTCTGATTACATATCGCTTCGTCTCTTCATTCATGCCCGATGGCAGATAAATGCGTGGATGAAACAGTCCCCATAGAAATGAAGTATGAATGGTGTCACATTCCCAAATCTGCTGCTCCACTGGTACCGCAAACCGCAACTGATATTCCACACGGAGACTTCCAAATATTCCATATCCGGTCAGCACAAGCATGCCAAGCAGCCAGATGGTACTTAACATTTTTTTGCTGTCTGTTTTTCTTTTATCTGTCCAGAAATCTTTTGTCTCATCCTGTTTGGCTGTATGCTCTTTTATTTCTGCTACCTGCTTACCTGCTGTCTGATTTTGATCTGGCAAATTATTTATTTGCTGAACTTCCTGTTCTGATTTTAAATTTGATGTTTCTTTATCAAACAGTGGTCCTTTTGGCACAACAGAAAACGGACTTTCCACCACAATTGGACAAATCAGACGGATGGCAACCAGTGCCCACAGAATTCCCATCACCCAGCGTGGACTCTTTCGGAAAAGCAGTCTCAGGACAATTACTGCCAGTATTACATATCCGGCACTGATTCCCCGTTCACAAATGACTGTAAAAATTTTTTCCATATCACTTACTTTTCCTCCGCTTCCTCGATCATTTTTTGAATCTCGGCAATTTCCTTTGAAGAAAGTTTCTTCTGCTTTGTAAACGCGGCAATAAACGCCGGAAGCGAACCGTCAAACGTCTCCTCCACATACTGCGCACTCTGCATGGAATAGAACTGCTCTCTTGAAATCAGGGATGTCACCGTTCCCCGGTTATTGACAAAGATGCCCTTGTCACACAGACGTTTTAAAACCGTATAGGAAGTTGTCTTCTTCCATGTCAGTTCCGCTTCACTTTTCTTTGCCAGTTCGGAGGATGAAATCGGTTCATTGTCCCATATAATATCCGCAAATCTGGATTCAATTGGTCCCATCTGTAACTCTGCCATATCAATTTCCTTCTTTCATTCTACATAATGTAGTATGTTTTTATACTACATTATGTAGAATAT
>ERZ1034871.1053-NODE-1053-length-14798-cov-6.526691_pt1 | contig 14798 bp, 10 predicted proteins | sample MGYA00520631_ERZ1034871 | MGnify/ENA primary metagenome ERZ1034871 (study PRJEB33766, sample SAMN09781721) | gut metagenome | biome: gut microbiome | host: Homo sapiens | place: Madagascar | study: EMG produced TPA metagenomics assembly of the PRJNA485056 data...
TATATAAACAGCTTTTGGCATGGAAGAATGAAAAAGAACATAAGCCTCTGATTCTCAATGGAGCAAGACAAGTTGGAAAAACCTACATCTTACGAGAATTTGGAAGAAATGAATATAAAAGGATGGCTTTCTTTAGTCTTGACCGTGACCAAAAAGCTTTGGAAATATTCAACAAGGGAGGCAGAGCCACTGATATGCTGATGGCTTTGTCGGCTATCTGTCATGAGGATATAACCCCTCACGACACCCTTGTGGTGCTCGATGAGATACAAAATTGCCCTAAGGCTTTGGAGGCATTGAAGTTCTTCTGCGAAGAAACACCAGAGATAGACATTGTTGTGGCAGGTTCACTCCTGGGCTTATCAATACATAGCGGTGTGTCATATCCCGTAGGAAAAGTGGAAGAATTGCACCTCTATCCAATGACCTTCTTGGAATTTTTGGAGGCAATGGGAAAGACGCAGTTAGTCAATCTATTGGAGAACAAGAACTGGACAGTCATCAATATGCTCGAAACAGAACTCATCAGTTCGTTGCGCCAATATTATTATGTAGGAGGAATGCCAGCTGCCGTCTTGGCTCACATCGAAAAAAAGGGATGGAAAGAAGTGAGACGAATACAACAGCAAATTATCACCGACTATAGGCGTGACTTCTCCAAGCATGCTCCGACACGTGAAATACCCCGCATCAACATGGTATGGGATAGCATTCCTGCCCAACTTGCCAAGGAAAACAAAAAGTTTGTCTATGGCGCAGTGAAGAAGAGCGCTCGTGCCGCCGACTTCGAAATGGCCATCCAATGGCTGATAGACGCAGGATTGGCTTACAAGGTACCGAGAGTGAATGCCCCTCGACTGCCACTCAAGTTTTATGAAGACATCAGTGCCTTCAAGCTCTTTATGCTCGATGTAGGATTGATGGGGGCAATGGCAGAGACAACCGCCGAATCTGTAGTGGTGGGAGACAACATCTTTTCTGAATACAAGGGTGCTTTTACTGAGCTTTATGTATTCACCCAGCTGAAGGCTTTGGGATATTCTCTGTATTATCATGCAGTGGATAACTCCACGATAGAAATTGATTTCTTGACGCAAAGAGACAACCAAGTGATACCTATCGAAGTAAAAGCCGAAGTGAACGTGAAGGCTAAGTCGCTGCGAACATTCATCAGCAACAACCCTGAGCTGAAAGGCATCCGCTTCTCTATGCTCCCTTACAAAGAGCAAGATTGGATGACCAACATACCGCTCTATGCCTGCATGGCATGGTAAACATTTCGTTAGAAAAGTATATCTTTAGAAAAAACTATCAAGCTATAGCAACAATGAAGAAACAAGGAACCTTACTGATCGTAGATGACAATCGCAACATTCTTACTACCGTGAGGATGCTGCTCGAACCCATATTCTCCCAAATCATCACCATCGCCAACCCTAACTCCATCCCTGCCAAGCTCAGGGAGGAGAAGCCCGACGTGATCTTGCTCGACATGAACTTCTCCAGTGGTATCAACTCCGGCAACGAGGGATTGTATTGGCTTCGTGAAATCAAGAGCCTCCGACCACAGACGGAAGTGGTGCTCTTCACCGCTTACGCCGATATTCAACTTGCCGTGACAGGCATCAAGGAGGGAGCCACCGACTTCATCGTCAAGCCTTTCGACAACGAGAAGATGATTCGTACCCTCGTGGAGGCAAGGGATCAAAACAAGGCTGTGGATAAGTTATCCACCAAGAATTGTGGAAAAACTTCGCAAAGTGCTATGTATTGGGGAGATAGCGAAGTTATGAACAGTTTAAGGAACATTGTGGATAAAGTGTCGAAAACGGATGCTAATATCCTGATTACGGGAGAGAATGGAACGGGTAAAGAGGTACTAGCCAACGAGATACATCGTTTATCCACACGCAGCAAGAAGAAAATGCTACCTGTGGATATGGGAGCCATCACCGAAACCCTCTTCGAAAGCGAACTCTTCGGTCATGTGAAGGGAGCCTTTACCGATGCCAAGGCGGATAAGCCGGGCAAGTTTGAGTTAGCCAACGACAGCACTATCTTCCTCGATGAGATAGGGAACCTATCCTATGGTTTGCAGGCGAAACTCCTCACCGCCCTTCAGCGCAGAAGCATCGTAAGAGTGGGTGGTTCTACCCAGATACCTATCAATGTACGATTGATCTGCGCCACCAATCGCAACCTACAGGAAATGGTGAGCAATGGCGAGTTTCGAGAGGACTTGCTCTACCGCATCAACACCATCCACCTCGAATTGCCAGCCCTTCGACAGCGCAAGCAGGATATCGTGCCCCTTGCCCAGCGATTCCTCCAACAATATGGCGACCTATATAATAAGGTGAGCATCCAGTTATCCCCATCGGCAGCGGAGAAAATCACCGAGTTACCTTGGTATGGCAATATCCGAGAGTTGCAACATGCCATCGAGAAAGCCGTCATCCTCTGTGATGGCAATATCATCATGCCCGATGACATCGACGGCGGCAACCCTATCAAGAAGGAGAAACCACTCGAAGAGGTGCAGACACTCGATGAGATGGAGCATCGTATGATAGAGAAAACCATCAAGGAGTGTGAGGGCAATCTATCCATGGTGGCTGCAAGACTGGGCATCTCCCGACAAACGCTCTATAATAAGATGAAGAGATATGGGATATAGAGAGCGAAGAACGAAGAATTCAATAGTATTTTGGGGTTATGGATGTTAAGTTAGTCATTATAGTTCTTTTGTTGGTGGTATCGGTAGCAGGCTACATCCGTCTTTATCGCCACTATCGTCGTAACATCAAGAAGGTGATTTTCCTTTTTGATGCCATCGACAATGTGGATTTCTCCTTCAATTTTCCGATGCAAGGCGTATCGAAGAACGACCGCATCTTGCACCAATCCCTCAACCGCATCAAGGCTTTCTTGCAACATACCAGGGAGGAGCAGATGGAGCGTGAGAAATATTACGAGAAGATATTGAACATGGTGGATGCTGGCATCATGGTGGTGGATAGTCACGACAATGTGTTGCAACATAACCAAGCCGCCCTCCGCCTCCTCGATACCGATGTGCTCACCCATCTCAACCAAGTAAGGGAGAAGTTGAAGGATGAGCATCTCTCCAAGCATGAGACCGCTACCATGATCAAAGACAAGCCAGTACGCATCATCGCCATCAGTGATGTGAGCCATGAGCTGAGCAACCAGGAGATTGACTCTTGGATCAAACTCATCCGTGTTTTGACCCACGAAATCATGAATACTATCACACCTGTCACCTCGCTGAGCGAAACCTTGCTGAAGGAATTGGAAGAGGACATGCACTGGGAGGGCAGGTTTGCTACCTGCCCCAATTCCCCAAAGGAAAAAGATCTCCGCATCGGTTTGGAGACGATTCACAAGACAGGCACAGAATTGCTTTCTTTCGTGAACAACTATCGCCGCTTCACCCATGTTCCTCAACCTCAGCCATCCCTCTTCTATGTAGAGCCATTCCTGAATCGCATGGCGATGCTATGCAATCACGAGGTCAGCATTGAGGTTTCGCCAAAAGACCTTATCGTCTATGCCGACGAGAGCCTCATCGCCCATGTCGTAACGAATCTTCTGAAGAATGCCGTGGAGGCTATCAAGGAGAAAGAAAGCACAGAAGTATCAGAAGATAAGCATGCTTTCATCCGAATCAAAGCATACGCCAACGACCAAGAAGCAATCGTCATTGACGTAACCAACAATGCCGGCATCATCCCCGACGACATCGCCGCCCATATCTTTATCCCATTCTTCACCACGAAGAAGGAAGGAAGCGGCATCGGCTTGTCGCTCTCTCGCCAAATCATGCGAGTAAGTGGTGGCACCCTCTCCCTGCATCAAAACAAGGAAGAGAATACCACCACTTTCCGGATTGTCATCCCGTAAATCGCTTTGTTAGGAAACATTTCTTTTGCAAGTCCATACAATACGAACTCATTTCCACTACTCCTTCACCACCTCTCCATCGAAGAGGCGGATGGTGCGGTTGGCTATCTTGGCATCGTGCTCATTGTGGGTCACCATCACGATGGTAGTGCCCTCGTGGTTGAGTTCGGTGAGCAAGTGCATCACCTCTGCACCATTCTTGGAGTCGAGATTACCCGTTGGCTCATCGGCAAGTATCAGCTTAGGACCAAAAACCACGGCACGAGCGATGGCTACTCGCTGCTGCTGACCACCAGATAGCTGGTGAGGGAAATGCTTGGCACGATGGCTGATGTTCATGCGTTTCATGATGGCTTGCACCTTCTCCTTGCGCTCCGCCTTCGGGATGTTGAGGTAAGTGAGAGGAAGTTCGATATTCTCCTCCACATTCAACTCATCTATCAGATTGAAGCTCTGGAACACAAATCCGATTTCTCCCTTTCTTACATCCGTGCGCTCCTTCTCCTTCAGGTTTTCCACCTCATGGTCGCCCAAGAAATATTTTCCTGAGGTTGGATTGTCGAGCAAACCGAGAATGTTGAGCAAGGTTGACTTGCCACAACCAGATGGTCCCATGATGGCAACGAACTCACCATCTTCTACTGTGAAAGATACATTATTGAGTGCAATCGTCTCCACCTCTTCTGTGCGGAATGACTTGCTAAGATTTTCTACTTTGATCATTTTTTGTCAATGCTAAATGTTGAATGTTAAGTGTTAAATGAAAGGGCATACGCCATTTCTTTTACTCATCCTTGAGATATTTCACAGGATTGCTGTTTGCCACCTTGTAACAGTTGACAACCACGGCTATGCCGATGATGAGCAAGAGAGCTATCGTGACATAGATGAACTCTAGCGGCGTGAGCGAGGCCTTGATGCTGAACGACATCAACCACTGTCGGGCAATCACCCAAGCCACAATATCTCCGATGACGATGCAAGGGAGGGCTATCTTGACGATGTCCTTGAGGAAGATGCGCAAGATGTCGCTCACCTTGGCACCATTCACCTTGCGGATGGCTATCTCCTTACGACGGCGGTTCACCTCATCGCTCGTATATCCCACCAATCCGAAGAGGGCGATAACCATCGTGATGATGCCACCCACCAGGATGCCATTGCGGAACTTGCGCTGGGAGGCATACTGATTGTCATACTCCACCTCATAGTTTCTTACTCGCACCTCACTGTTAGGGTACATCGCTTTCACCTTGTCATATAACCCAGAGAGGGCATCATCCGTGAGATTCTTAAACTTGATGAGCATGTAAGGAGCCGTATGAGCCGAATAGAAGTAGAGCATCGGGAAACTCTTCATCTCAGGGTTGTTCATAGAGAGGTCTCCCCATTGGATACTCTTTACCACGCCACAGATGGTGAAAGTATAAAGATTACCATTCGCATCCCCCCATCCCGAGCTATTGATTTTCTTGCCGATAACTCCATCCTTCCAATGTCCCATCTTCTTCAGTTTCTCAGCACCTTGCTCATCAATCATGACCTGTCGGGAACTATCACTGCGTTCGGTGAAGGAAGTGCCTTCTACTATTGGGATTTGCATCAGATTGAAATAGTTGTCATCCACACCTCCGTTCTCTATGACATTGAACGTATTGTCGGGATCACCTTCGATGTTGATCATGTCTCCATTGGTGTGATACCCCGGTATCGTCATCGCCGTGGAAGAGGCACAGCCCTCCACATCCGGCATTCGCCTGATTTCCGCCAAGCATTGGTCACGCTGGTCACCATCAATGCCATCCACCATCAGAAGAGCCACATTCTTATAGTTATAACCAGGATTGACGAACAGCATCATCCGATACTGATTATTCACCACGAAGAGGAGGCTAAAGAGCAAGCCAGAGATGACGAACTGGATGCCCAGCAAGGCGAGTTTCCATCGGTTACGATTCTCATTATATCCACGAAAGGCGATGGCAACAGGTATCTTGTTGTATAGATAACCCGGCACAAATCCACCGATGAAAAGCACAAAGAGGCAAATCACCACCAATATCCAACTGCCACGATTGAACACCAAGGTCGCCACTGGCGCTGAGAGGAAATTCTCGATACTTCCCTTGCAGAGGAAAACCAAGATGGCTGCCAATATCACTGACAATCCTACATGCACCAAAGCCTCGGAGAAGATGATGGCATGTATGTTGATGGGTTCCGCACCATAGCATTTTCTTACTGCCATCTCACGAGAACGAGTCACGAGGTTGCCCACGATGATGAGCAGATAGTTCATCACGGAAGTAAAGAGAAGCACGAAGGCGATGATGGCCATAATCCATCCCATCATCTTGATGTAAGAGTTATGAGTATATACATCACTAAGCACCGTGAAATCATAGTTCAACTCGATGCCCATCTTCTTCATTTCCTTCAGTGGGAAATTGTCTTTTCGCATCTTTTCCACGAATGGCTTCAGTTCATCAGACTTATGCCCCTTGGCTAGGCGGATGTACGACTCATAGCAATCATTGCCCACCCATTGGTCTCTTCCATCGAAAGAAAAAAGTGACGGTGTACTATCCAAGGAGATGATGACATCCTTGCCATGGAAAGACGAGCCCCAAGGAAAACTTTCGAAGACACCACCTATCACAAAGGTCCTGCCAGGGCAGTTGGGGGTAGTGAATCGCTTGCCCACTACATTGCCACCCACTTTCTCTGCCCACTCAGAGCTGACGACGCAAGACAACGGCTGTGACAAAGCTTGCTTGGCATTGCCCACCAACATCTTCTGAGGAAAGACATCGAAGAAGCAACTGTCTGCCAAAATCATCGTTGCATTGAGACTACTCTGGTCTTCAAATTTACACTGAGCGCCCTCCTGATAACCTCGGATTCTCGTTGCAGCCTCCACCATCGGAGCATAGCTTTTCACGCCATGTGCCGTAGCCCCCGATGTATGGTTGAAGTGCATACTCTGTCCTTGGTTATTGCCCACCTCGGATATTTGGTAGGTCCTATCCCATCCCTTGAAATAGGTATCGTATGTCTGCTCGAAGTAGATTTCGGCGATAATCACCGAACTGATAGCCAATCCGAGCGACAAGCACAATATCTTCACGAAGTTGTGCTGTCCCCTGCGAGGGAGATTCTTGAATGCGTTAACTATATGATTCATCTCTAATTAATTATTAATTGTTCATTATCCTTGTATGCCTCGTAACCACTCACGATGACTTGCTCACCTGGTTCCAAGCCCTCTATTACCTCATAATACTGAGGATTCTGACGGCCGATGGTGATCTTGCGGCGATAAGCCTTCTTGCCACTCTTGTCGAGGACGAATATCCACTGACCGCCCGTCACACTATAAAACGTGCCTTTCGGGATGATTATTGCCTGCTTCGACTGTCCGAGTTGCAAATCCAGATAGTAGGTTTGACCGGTTCGGATATTGCTAGGGCGGCTGCCCTTGAAGACGAAGTCGATACGGAACCTACCGTCTCTCACCTCTGGATAAACCTTGCGAACCTGCAAGAGATAATGCTTGCCATTCTGGTCGAAGGTGGCAGTCAAGCCGGGTTTCACTCGGTCGATGTAGTGTTCATCCACCTGTGCCTGCACCTTGTAATCACTGAGGTCATTGATGACTCCAATCTTTTGCCCCGGAGAGATGCTCTGTCCCAACTCCACATCCAGCAAACCGATTTCACCAGAGATAGTGCTGCGGATATTCAATTTCTCCTTGCGCTGTCTGACGAGTTGCACATTGCGCTGCATGGCTTCGAGGTTATCATTCATCTGATTCACCTGCGAATGGCGGAGTTGTGCATCCTTCTTCAGTCGTTGGTTGATGAGAGCGTGCTTCTTCACCGCCAAGTCATAATCCTCCTTTGCCTTGAGGTACTCCTCTCTGGAGTTGAGTTGCTCCTTGTGGAGAGCCTCCTGATGCTGATAAGCACGGCGCTTGGTGATGACATTTTGTGAGAGCGAAAGAGCCTCGTTGGAATTGTTGAGCCTATCTTGCTCCATCGAGATTTGCGTATTGCGGAGCATATCCTGCTTCTCGGCAAGTTCGCTCTCGGCATTCAGTATCTCCAGGTCGAGATTGGAGTTGGAGAGCTTCACGATGATGTCGCCCTTGCCCACATGGGCACCCTCATCCACCACTTTCTCTGTGACGATGCCGCCCTCCTCGCTGCTGATTTGCACCACGGAGATAGGTACCACCTGTCCATCCACCGAAACATAGTCATTAAACTGCCCATGCTCCACCTTTGCGATGCTCAATCCCTTGCGATCCACCTTTAAGGTGGAAGAGAAATTGCTCAATCCCAACCATACGAGGAGCGATACCAATACCACACCTCCTGCTATCCATGCCCAATACTTGCGAGGCACGAGATATTTTTTCTTTTCTATCTTTACGTCCATAGTTTTAAGTGAAGAATTCTCTTGTCTTCTTTGTTATTTTATAAGATTTTTTCCCTGATAATATCCTACCAGTCTCTGCTTGATGACGAGCAACATTTGCATCTGCAACTGCTTGATTCTGCTTTCGAGCAAAGTCTGCGCGGCGGTATGGAGGTCGAAGGTGGAGAGCATTCCCTCCTCAAACTTGCGGCTCGACATATAGTAGGCAAGCGAATCGGAAGCCACTTTCTTATCCATCTGCTCCAGCTCCTTGGCATATCCCTCGGCATCCATCATCGCCTGGGCGATATTGTCATGGAGCTTGCGCTTTGTCTCCTCCAAGTTCACCAGAGCCAACTGCCAGTCGTTGCGAGCTTTCTTCACAGAGTGCCACGCCACATTATCATATATAGGTATAGAGAGGGTCAGTGCGAGGTACTCACCTCGATTGTTGCGAAACTGCGAGGCAAAACCCTCGTACTGTCCTCCCTGAGAGAGATTTCTATAGAAGTTGGTAGAGATGCCGCCACTGAGAGAGAGGGATGGCAGCAACCTACCCTTCGCTATCTTATAATCATATCGTGCCTTCTCCACCTCATACTCCGCCGACTTGACATCGGGAGAGGCATTCAAGAAACGCTGGTAAACAGTTTCGTGGTTTATAGGAAAAGATTCGTTTACCTGTTTACCATTTGTTACTAGTCTCAGTTCTTCCTCTACGGGGAAGTTCATTGCCGACTTCAAGGTGAGCAAGCACTGCTGAGCCACATGCTTCTGATGCGTGAGATTGTATTCATCCTCAGCCACCTGCGACTCCATCTGCACTACGTCGGGGCGACCTTTCTCTCCTAGCTCATAAAGTCGCTGCATCTTACCCAGCAGTCGCTTGCTCTCGGCGAGTTTATCGCTCGCTAACTGAATGCTAGCCTCAGCGTAAGCCGCATCCACAAACTTCTGCATCACGTCTATCGCCTTGTCATCCCTCACCTTCTGCATGGCAGTGGTGGAGTAAGCACGAGCCAACTTCGCTTGCTTGAAAGCATTGATGGTAGCGAAGCCATCAAAGACGTTGAGCGAGGCATAGAGCTGATAATAATTATTGAACGTCGTTACATGATTATAAGTATTGGTCTCCGGGTCGATGTTACGTCCCCAAGCATACTGTCCTTGCACACCTCCGGCAACCGATGGCAAGAAGTCGGTCACTGCCTTCTGATAATCTTGCTTACGTTGTCCGGCATTGATCACCTCTCGCTTCACATCCGTGGCATGCTCCACGGCGTAAGCCATGCAGGAGTCAAGTCCCCAGTTTTTTCCCATGCCTTGCGCCATAGTTGGCTTTGAAGCAAAAGCAACCTCTTGTGCCGAAGCCATCAAGCAGCAACAACTGCCGAAGGCCAAGCATCCGATGTATAATCCTATTCTTTTCATTGTCTATCATTTTTTGCCAAGATAAAGACAATCGCCGTGCCAAAAGCAAGCCTCTACTGATTATCAACTACTTAGAGAATATCCCTCATCTACATCACTGTCCAATAATTAGACACCACCGCCTAATTATTGGACAGAAAGATGCTCGCATCATTATTTTTTCAAAAAATAGTTTGGAACTTATATTTTTAAATTGTATCTTTGCAACAAAAAGTAATAACAATGAAAACAACATCAGAAATATTGAATCTTTTGAAGTCGTATAAAAACATTGCCTCTTCAAAATATGGATTGACAAAGATTGGCATCTTCGGTTCTGTAGCTCGTGGCGAACAAACCGAAGATAGTGATGTTGACGTTTGTTACGAAGGTAAGACGCCATCTTTCCTCACTTTAGATTTAATTCAAACTGACCTAGAAAACTTGTTTGAAGCTAAAGTAGATTTAGTGAGAGTCAGAGACAAAATGAACCAACTACTAAAACAAAGAATCATCAAGGAGGGCATATATGTTTGATAAAGAGATAGTCTTAGAAAGCTTGCACAATATCAGTAATGCTTTAAGTATGATACAAAAGCGAACTGCTTCCATCAAATGTGCAGATGACTTCATCACTTCTCCAAGCGGAACTCTCCGTTTGGATGCTGTATGTATGAACCTAATAGCTTTAGGAGAAGCAGTAAAAGGTCTCGACAAAATAACAAAGGGCGAGTTTCTTCCCCAATATCCTCAAATTTATTGGAGTGGTGTCATGAGGATGCGAGACAAGATTGCCCACCATTACTTTGAAGTTGATCCCGAAGTTGTATATGTCACAATCAAGGAGAACATTCCTCCTATGATTCCAGTCATTGCACAGATGATAAATGATATACAATGAAATCAAACATCTATCAATAGCAGCTAAAAAGAAATGAGTATGGCATTCGAGAACGAAATAAGGGAATATGAGGAACTGAGACAACGCTATCAGAGCCTCATCATCAACAAGATGGATAGGGAAGAATATATCATGTACAACGAGGTACTCTTCTCTACCCACTCCTGTGCCATAGAAGGAAACTCATTCTCCGTGGATGACACTCGTGAACTGAAAGAAAAAGGACTGGGAATGATTCCTGCCGGCAAGACCTTGTTTGAGGCTTTCGAGATGCTCGACCACTTCGAGGCTTACGAGTACATGATTCAACATCTACAGCACCCCCTCGATGAAAACTTGCTCAAAGAAATCAACAAGCGTGTAACCCTCCACACCCTTACTTACCGCTCTCCCGATGCCATCCCAGGCGAATATACTACTACCGACATGGCAGCTGGCGATACCGTATTCGGCGACCACGAAGAGCTAATAGCAAGAGTTCCCCAACTATTGGAATCAACGGAGAGAGCCATCCAAGCTGTCATACAAGCAAGAAATGCCGATGAGAAACAGAATGAAGCTGCCAATACCCCACATCCGATGGTATTAGCCGCTCGCTTTCATGGTTTCTACGAATATCTCCATCCTTTCCGTGATGGCAATGGCAGAACAGGACGACTGGTCAGCAATTATATTCTTCTGCGACTAGGGCATCCATTGCTCGTCATTCCATCAGATAGTAGAAATGAATACATCTCCGCTCTTCGAATGATTCGAACAGAGGCAACAGATGAGCATCTCATCCACTTCTTTTTCAAGATGGCAACCGACAGGATGGAACAGGAAATCAAACAAAAGAAAGCCAACACCAAACGATTTATGACTTTCCTTTTCTAGATGGGAAATGCCGAGTTTTTATTTTTTTAAATATTTAGCAACCCACAACACCCAAGAATCAATATTGTCCGTCAATGTTTCTGGATAAGGAAGGGGTATTTTCACATCAGGAGCGATTCCTTTCTGGCGCAACTTGCAAGTTTTATAGAAATCTTTGCTTACCGTCAATGGATAGTTAAAAGTAAACACACTGTTAGGAAGCTTAACACTATTGACATTTCCAGTATTATCACAACCAAAAGAGATGTCACGACCAAAAATCTTCGCATGTGTCTTCGAATAGTTGCGTATAAAGCGCAAAGGACTTTCTGCAGCACTTGCAGAATTATTATCCATTATCACTGCGCCTTTCTTTACAACTGGGGTAAAAATAAAAGTTCCTTTAGGAAAATCTCGCCAAATAGCAAAACTTCCATCTTCGATATTCTCACATTCATTACCTAAATCCTCATACCAATTTGCATCATCCTCATACAAGCACTTTAAAGCTTTGTTGTTCTCATACGATGAACGATAAAAGTGACGCTCGTCCTTTTTACCACCACAATCACCCATGAGTTCTTCAACTGGCGCACAAATTTCATCGGTACCTCCCCCATTTCCACGCACATCCAAAATAAGATACTTATACCCAGAAACTTTAAATTTCTTAACCTGATCATTCACCCATTCGAGCGTAGGATTCTGTCCATCAGAAGATGGAATGCGAATCAAAAAAGTGCTTTCATCAACAGCACAAGCTACTGGTTTGGGAGCATATACTCTCATGCATTTCGAATAATCGACATGAGAAGTCTGACGCATTTTTTGAAATGTAGGAGCATTGATATTTGTATGCTCGTCAAAGTTTTTGCTAAACCAAAAGACATAGTTGCTTACAGCTTGCTCCACATTGATACTGTCATGCATCAATCGAGACATCAGCGAATCACGCATTTGCTCATATTCTGCCCTAAATCCACATTCCATGAGAATCGGGAATATAGCATTGTTGCGCTCATTACAGTTAACCAAGAAATCATAAGTTTCATAATCACGCATCTTGGCATCTGACAATTTGCCATACATTTTCTGTACTGAATCCAAGCGATATCGTGACAGATTCTTCTTCATCAAAGGAACATGGGTTCCCCAAATGGTCTGAGTTTGAAGCGGTAAGCCACAACGATCCCATATCGTTACTTCAGGAGTTCCTCTGTGATTGATCTGAGTAAGCGTCAGTGTTTCTGCATCTATTACCGTAACAATGGCAGGTTGCCCATTTTCACTAATGACATTGCTCGACAATGATGTATAAGGAATAATATGGCAAAAGGCTGATTTTTGTGGGAAGTCACCATTTAATGAGATATCAAGCAACATATCTCCCCCAAAAATCTTATATGTAGCGGCAGAAGGTGCAATTGCCCAATACTCCGATGTGGCACAAGCCATGTATTGTTTTCCTCTAAGTTTCCAAACACCTTCGATAGTTTTGCTTTTTCCATCAAAGTTTGTCTTCAGCATATTCATAGCACAAAGAATAGGATTATTCGGATTGCTTACAACCACGTATTTTTCATCTATATTGGTTTGATAAGGAAAATAACGATTGTTGGTTAAGTAGTTGTTATACCATCGTAAGGTAAAAGCACTATCCGTCTTGTCAAAAATTTGTAAGCCTTTATTCTCTGTCTTAGACAATTCACCCGTATAGCGAAGTGGAATTTTGTTTACATTTTGCATATAGAAGTAGCTTTCCTTTTCAGACGAAGAATTGCGCATTATTTGTAAAGTAATGCTATCTGCGCAATACTTATATTGGACAAATTGGGGAATGACAACCTTACCATTTTGTTGATAAATCTCCTTTAGCTGATAAAGGCCCATAGGATCAGACATTTGTGCCTGGCAAGCAAATGCCATGCAACACGAAAGAAGTAGCAGTATAATTCTCATCATTTCACGTTTGAAGGTTTTCTATATTTCTAGTTATCGGTACAAAGATACATCTTTTCTTCAAATCCTCCAAATCTTGCAAATGAAAAATATTATTTTTAACTTTACAATTCATTTCCTTCTTCCACCACCTGTCCATCAAAGAGATGGATGATGCGATGGGCGTATGTGGTAGGCTACCACGTAACATTCAAGATTGAATAGCTTTTCCTCTCGGTTTTATCAAAAACACCTCCGTTATTCCTCTCGGTTTTATCATTTTTTAGTCATTTATTCCTCTCGGTTTTATCAAAAAAGTAGTATCTTTGCAGAAGATAAGCTGCACTCGGCAATTTGAAAGCAGCTAAAATGATATGAGTATGGCATTCGAAACGGAAATAATGAAATATGAGGAGCTGAGACAACGCTATCAGAGCCTCATCATTAACAAGATGGATAGGGAAGAATACATCAAATACAACGAGGTACTCTTCTCTACCCACTCCTGTGCCATAGAGGGAAACTCATTCTCCGTGGATGACACTCGTGAACTGAAAGAAAAAGGACTGGGAATGATTCCTGCCGGCAAGACCTTGTTTGAGGCTTTCGAGATGCTCGACCACTTCGAGGCTTACGAGTACATGATTCAACATCTACAGCACCCCCTCGATGAAAACTTGCTCAAAGAAATCAACAAGCGTGTAACCCTCCACACCCTTACTTACCGCTCTCCCGATGCCATCCCAGGCGAATATACTACTACCGACATGGCAGCTGGCGATACCGTATTCGGCGACCACGAAGAGCTAATAGCAAGAGTTCCCCAACTATTGGAATCAACGGAGAGAGCCATCCAAGCTGTCATACAAGCAAGAAATGCCGATGAGAAACAGAATGAAGCTGCCAATACCCCACATCCGATGGTATTAGCCGCTCGCTTTCATGGTTTCTACGAATATCTCCATCCTTTCCGTGATGGCAATGGCAGAACAGGACGACTGGTCAGCAATTATATTCTTCTGCGACTAGGGCATCCATTGCTCGTCATTCCATCAGATAGTAGAAATGAATACATCTCCGCTCTTCGAATGATTCGAACAGAGGCAACAGATGAGCATCTCATCCACTTCTTTTTCAAGATGGCAACCGACAGGATGGAACAGGAAATCAAACAAAAGGAAGCTAACACCAATCGTTTTAGGGCATTTCTTTTCTAAGGAAAAGAGACATCAACAAATATTGAAACTTCCTCTTCACCCAAGTACTCACGTTACAATGTTACAGCGTTACAGTAATAAATGCGCCCCTCCTATATACGAAAAATTACTATTATATTTATATATATAAATAT
>ERZ1034871.1068-NODE-1068-length-14632-cov-4.837964_pt1 | contig 14632 bp, 10 predicted proteins | sample MGYA00520631_ERZ1034871 | MGnify/ENA primary metagenome ERZ1034871 (study PRJEB33766, sample SAMN09781721) | gut metagenome | biome: gut microbiome | host: Homo sapiens | place: Madagascar | study: EMG produced TPA metagenomics assembly of the PRJNA485056 data...
TTCTCGTGGGCGGCATCGGCATCATGAACATCATGATGGTATCCGTCACCGAGCGCACCCGGGAGATTGGCATCCGCAAGGCCCTCGGCGCACAGGAGAGCACCGTCCTCGGCCTCTTCGTCACCGAAGCCGCCGCCACCTCGGCCCTCGGCGGGGTGCTGGGCATCGGGCTGGGCTACCTGCTTTCGGCGGCGGCAAACCGCATCCTGCCCATGGTCCTCACCGATATGACCCTCACCGTCTCGCCCTCCCTCGGCTCTGTCGTCGTGGCTTTCAGCATTTCGGTGGGCATCGGCGTCCTCTTCGGCTTCCTGCCCGCCCGCCGCGCCGCACGGCTGAACCCGATCGAGGCGTTGAGGTACGACTAACCTCTCCGACTGCGCCCTTGGCGCAGCCACCTCCCCTATCGAGGGGAGGCCTTGGCATAACGCAAAGCTTTTCCTCTTCGCCAGAGGCTCCCCTACTAGGGGAGCTGGCACGGTGTCAGCCGTGACTGAGAGGTTTAACATCTTATATAAGGAGTAACACCATGAAAAAACGATTCCTCGCGTTTTTGCTGGCGGTCAGCATCGCGGTGTCCATGCTGGTGATGCCCGCGTCTGCGGCTGGCTCCAACGCCGCCGTTCAGGCCGCTGTGGCTCTGGGCGGCATGACCACCGAGCAGTCTGCTCAGCTCGATTTTCCCCTCACCCGCGGCCAGCTGGCCCGGCTGCTCACGGCCTTCTCGTCCTACCGCGAAAGCGTGGCCGCACAGGGCAGCACCGGCACCCTCTTCTCGGACGTCAACGGCTCTTCTGCCTACGGCCCCTACATCCGGGTGGCCGTCCAGCAGAGCTGGCTCAGCGGCTATCTCGACGGCAGCTTCCACCCTGACAACACTGTGACCCTTGAGGAGGCCTGCACCGCCGTGCTCAAGCTGCTGGGCTATGACGTCACCGCCCTCAGCGGCACGTTCCCCGCCGCACAGCTCAACAAGGCTTCCTCTCTGGGCCTGCGCAGCGGCATCTCCGCCTCGCAGGGCAGCGTCCTCACACTGGCCGAGGGCGCACAGCTGGTCTACAACGCCCTGACGGCCACGACCAATGACGGTCAGGTCTACGGCAGCACCATCGGCTTCACCGTCACCGACGGTCAGGTAGACGTCGTCTCCATCGTCATGGACAGTGTAGAAGGGCCTTTCGTGGCCGGTGCGAACACCGTCCTGCCCTTCGTCCCCGCCTCCATCTACCGCAACGACTCCGTCGTTTCGTCGGCCGACCTCTCCGCCTACGATGTCTACTACTACAGTGAGAGAACCCGCACCCTCTGGGTCTACTCCCACAAAGCCGCTGGCCGCATCACGGCCGTCTCGCCCACGGCCAGCGCTCCCACGGCTGTGACCGTGGCCGGCACCACCTACACCATCGGCAGCTCCGCCGCCGCCACCCTCTCCTCCCTCAACGGCGGCGGTGTGGGGCAGGTCGTCACCCTGCTGCTGGGCATGAACGATGAGGTCGTCTCTGTCCTCACTGGCGACGAGGCTGACGCCGTGTTTTACGGCGTGGTACAGTCCTCATCCCGCAGCCTGACCGAGGAAAATGGCGCAGACGTCCAGCAGGAAGTCTCCGTCATGTGTACTGACGGCACCGCCCGCACGGTCCATGTGGACAAGAGCCTCAACTATGTGGCCGGTACCCTCGTCGAGGTATCCGTGACCGCCGACGGTGAGTCCGTCGAAAAGCTGGAGAGCCGCTCCACCAGCGGCACCATCAACGACGATGCATCCGCCCTGGGCAGCACTCCGCTGGCCGAGAACGCAGAAATTCTGGATACGACTTCGGAGGGTGTGGCTGGGACTGTTGTTCCCAGCCGACTATCGGGGGTAACGCTCTCGGACTCTGACGTCCGCTATTACACCACCAACGAGAACGGCCAGATCGACCGCCTCATCCTCTCCAATGTCACCGGCGACCTCTACACCTACGGTGTGCTGGACGACGTGAAGAACCTCACCACCACCGTGGGCGACAAAGTCGATTCCAAGGTAAAGTCCTCCCTCACCGATTCCGACAACTCCACCACCACGACCACTACCAGCAAGTCGGACGGCCAGATCGTCTCCGATGTGAAGGACATCGTCCTCCCCACCACCAGCGAGATCTTGTGGGGCATCGTGGACGGCAGCATCGGCTCTACCCTCTGGCAGAGCCTGACGTCCAGCACCGGAAGCCTCGCCAGCTATGTGCTCAACCTCGCCGCTGACAACACCAGCGGTGCCGTGAGCAGCGTGCTGAGCTGGGTGGCCAAGGGTGCCGCCTACAGCTGCTATGTTGATGGCAAGGCCGTCAGCTACCAGACCTCGGTGAAGTACCCGGTCCTGGCCGGCGGCATCGCCGTCAGCACCAGCCCCTCCGGCACCGTGAAGTCGATGGTGCAGCTGGTCCCCACCAACATCGACAAGCTGGGCGCAGCCTCGGCCATGAGCGGCTCCAAGCGCTATGAGCTTGCCGACGATATGCAGGTGTACCTGTGGTACAAGGGCCAGTATTACGCCACCACCCTCTCGCAGGTCAACGCTGAAGATTACCACCTCATCGGCTGGTACGACAGCCTCGGCTGTGCAGCAGGCGGCAAGATCCGCGTGCTCATCGCCGTGAAGAACGACTGAAAAAGCAGAAGACGCCCTTTCCATCCGGGAAGGGCGTCTTTGGTTTTTATCTCACGGTTTACTGCATCAGTCTGGACCAGCCGAAGTCGCTGCAGCAGGACAGCGCCGCAAATCGTCAAAACTCCGATCGGCACCGTTCATCTTTCTGTTTTTCACTCACGCAACAAAAGTGCAAAAAAAGAAAGACACTACACAAACTGTGCAGTGTCTTTTTGGTGGAGAATAGCGGGATCGAACCGCTGACCTCTTGCATGCCATGCAAGCGCTCTCCCGAACCACGCGGTTACACACCCCACACAAAGTTGTGGGAATGGATGATGATTCACGTTAAAACGATGGATTTCAGGAGAGGATAACAATGATGAAACTTTTGAGTTGCAAATTTAACATGGACACCAACCGCGTGGAGGCAAAGTTTGTGGATGGTACGGTGCTTGCCATTGACTGCCTCACCATTGAGGACGAATATGGCAATACCCCTGCACAGCGGGCAGAACTTGACTGGCTGCTGTACAATAAGCCACTGGAATACGCACAGCTTGTGCTGAGTGGAGAGATAGAGCACTATCTTTCCCTTGGCTGCGAGCATGGCAGGCTGGAAGATTGATTTTCTGATAGCATAAGAGTAGTCATTCGATGTGCCACATGATGCATCGGGTGACTACTCTTATTTTGACGTATTCCAGATAAAGAAATTTTCTAATATTCAGGCAACGAAAGACTCTGTCTCACATCTTTTGTGGGCAGAGCCTTTTCTTTGTGCGTTCAATCTGTGAGGGGATTCTGTGAGACTCCCGAAGAAATGGCAAGGCTCTCAGCAGATCGCATGACCTTTCGGAACAGGAACATCTCGTATTCAACATCTTTGGGTCTTTCGTCCGGTGGTTCATGTGGGTCGGGATGCCGGGAATTATAGAATTCGACGATCTGGAAACCGCAGCAATTAACGTAGAAGTGGATGTTTCGTTTTTCAAAATAAGGGGTACAGGTTTCCCAGACCTTTGTTTCCGGGTGCAGTGCTTCGACTGCCTGCCATGCGCTGTAACCGATGCCTTTGCTGTGTTCGGCAGGATCAACGAAAAGAAGGTCGAGAGAATTGCAGTTGGTCTTGCGGTCGATGGTCAGCACAACGCCACCCACCTTTCTGCCGCCCAGCATAATACGATAGGCTTCGCTGTCTGGTGCATCGATGGATTCCTCAATCGTCTGACGAGAAATGATCTCATGATCTTCTTCCATGTGGTCATCTCGCATCCCAAATTCGATCATTGCACCGTATTTGAATGCCCATTGATTATCCCGGATAAACTGCTCCCGGTCATCTTCCGCCAAGGAAACAAGTATAACAGAGTCGGTTTGCATCTTGAATCCCTCCAAACAAGAAATCTTATTGTATCGGAAGCGTCACCCGGACTTCAAAGGTAAAGTTTACACAGACATATTCAGAAAAAAAGAAGAAAGCAACGATCAGTTGGCAGCGTAAGCAGAAGCGTTGTTGCCTGCGATGCGGCCAAACACCACAAAGTCACACACGGCATTGCCGCCGATACGGTTGCCGCCATGCACACCGCCGGTGGTCTCACCAGCTGCATACAGACCGGGAATGGCATTGCCGTTGGTATCCAGCACCTGTGCTTCGGTGTTGATCTTCAGACCACCCATAGTGTGGTGGATGCCCGGTGCAATTTTGATGGCGTAATACGGTGCGGTGGCAAGGTCAGCATCCATGCCGTTGTTGCGTCCGAACTCTTTGTCCTCACCGGCGGCCACAGCGGCATTCCATGTGTTCATGGTTTCCACAAAGTTGGTTGCTGCTTCACCAGTCAGCCCCATTTCCTTGGCCAGACCCTCGTAACTGTCAGAAGAAACAGTCAGACCGTTCTTGATGTACTTCTGGCAGGATTTCAGGTCATCCACGATGCGCTGATCGAAGATAATGTAGGCATAAGCACCCGGCTGCTCCAGCTCGGCATTGGAAACCGCATCACGGGTGGCCAGATCGTTGCAGAAGCGTTTACCCTCAGCATTGACCAGAATGCCGCCCATGCTGCGCACACTCTCGGAAACCAGCAGGCCGGTCTCCTGATATACAGTGGGATGCAGCTGGATCTGATCCATGTCTACCGAATCGGCACCGATGGCTTCTGCCATCAGGATGCCATCGCCGGTAGCACCGGCATGGTTCGTAGTCACAGCGTTAGCCAGAGCCGGATTGAAGCTGGCCATCAGCTCAAAGTTTGCACCAAAACCGCCAGTAGCAACGATCACGCTCTTTGCGTTGATGGTATAGTCGTGCTCCTTGCTCTCTGCCTTGATGCCGCAGGCAGCACCATTGTCGGTCAGGATCTCGGTAGCTTCGGTATTCAGCAGGATCTGCACACCCAGCTTTTCAGCCTGTGCATTCAGCTTTTCCACCAGATAGCTGCCCACGGCACTGCCGTCCTCCGGCTCATGCAGGTACTTATGGCTGGTGCCGCCGGTGGCAGCGACCTTGGGCAGGGGTGCGCCGATGGAATCCAGCCAATCCACAGCGTCAGCACTGTCCTCTGCCATCACGGTGACAAGGCTGCGGTCGTTGATGCCATGACCGCCGTTGATGGTATCTTCGATAAACTCGTTCACGCCGCTGTCGGTGATGCCGAGAGCTTCCTGATACTTCGTGTCGGCTGCGTTCATGCCGCCGGTAGCTTTCAGGCTGTTGCCGCCAACGATAGGCATTTTTTCCACAACAATGACCTTGGAACCGTTCTCTGCGGCCTGTGCTGCAGCGGTCAGGCCTGCGCCGCCTGCACCGATGACCACCACATCGCAGTCCAGCATTTCATCGGTCTTTTCAGTCGCAGCGATATTGGTCTGCGCCGTGGCAAAGGCTGCTGCATCAAGACCGGCGTTTTCCAGAGCGGCCTTCACAGCCTCTTTCAGCGCATCACTGGTCACAGTCGCACCGGCAATGCCGTCCACGTTGTAGCTGTTCGCGGCAACCATGGAATCCGGCAGCTGCTCACAGGCCACCGTGCCGATGCCTTGCGTTTCGTTCTGCTCGGTGACAACGATGGAATAGATCTTGGCAGCATCCGCAGTCACTTTCACGACCACATCGCCCTCCATACCCTTGGCAGAGCCTGTGCTGGTCACAGCTCCCTCTGCCGCTGCCGGAGCATCGGTAGATTTGCTTCCGCGCGGGGTGCGGTAGCCGACCAGTGCTGCAATGATGACTGCACAGAGCAGCACCACAGCAACTGCACGGCGCAGAATAGCGTCTTTCTTCATGTGTACCTCCTATTTTTTCTCATCCAGCGAAAAAAATTCTTGACACGGATTTCACAAACGGAAGTATAACATATTTTTAACGATTCGAGAAATTCATTTTCCCTATACTTTTTATGAATTTTGCGCATAACATTCAAATCTGCTCATCGCTTAGACGCCGCACCAGCTCAATGAAGTCCCGCGCGTAGACCGGAAGATAACTGCCCTTCCGGTAAGCCGCCACAAAGTTCGATGTGATACGCGGTTCTCCGAAACTGTAACAATCAATGGGGTGATTGCCAAGACGATGGCGAAGGTGGGGTTCAAACATAAAGGAAACGCCATATCCAACAGAGACCAATTCTATAATTGCCGGAAGATTACTGGTGTACATGACATTTTTGAACTCGATATCATGTTTTTTCAGGTAGTCATCCATGATTTGACGGGTCCGCTGACCGGAGCGCATCATCAGGACAAGCTCATTTTTCAGAGCAGAGACATTCAGCTTCGGATATTTGCTTGCAGGGTTCGGCACGGCAAAGCGTCCGATGGGATGGTCCTTGCAGGTACAGATGAGCAATTCCTCTTTTTCCAGAATGTCATATTCAATGAAGTCTGAACTTTTCGGCGGCTCCGAGTAGAAAGCGACTTCCACCTCACCGTTCAGGATCTTCTGGTCGAGCTGGTCAGAATGCGCTTCTATGATCTCCACCTTGACATTGGGGTAGAGCTTCTGAAAGTCCGGCAGGGTAGCCGGGAGCATATAGGTGCATCGCATGGTCGGAAATGCAACACGCAGCACACCCACATCCCGCTTCATGATATCTGCCAGTTCCAAGTCCAGTTCATTTTTTAGTTGGAGGATCTGCTCTGCCTTGTGCAGATAGCATTCTCCCGCATGGGTCAGCACATAGCGGTTTCCCAGACGCCGGAACAGCTTCAGCCCAATGTCCTCTTCCTGCGCTTTCAAAAATTTGCTCAACGTCGGCTGGCTGATGTAAAGAGACTCTGCCGCCTTTGTGATGTTCTGATATTTTGCGATCGCTATGATATAGCTCAGTTCCCGGAAATCCATCCAATGCACCGCCTTTCACTCTTTCATTATAATATAACTGTGCATCAGTTTCAACAAACCATGCACAAAAGCTATACTCCTCCAAAAGAAAAAGAATCTTCGCTTTTGTCTTGAATACAACGAAAAACATCGAGCTTTCAGGTTGATTTCTCGAAAAATTAGAGTTTTCGTCTAAAATAAGGCTTGATTTTTGGACGCATCTGACAACGGCCATGGCTAAAAGCTATCGTTTTTATTGTAACGATGAATTTTACTTTTGATTTCATCTGGGCTACAATAGAGACAACAAGAGCGGATATCCGAACAGTGGCGAAGGGTTTTGCGCAGACCGTCGCAATAGGATAAAAAGGAGAAACTCGCATGGTTGAATTGTATGATTCCGGTGTCTATCTGCTGAATGGCAAGACTCTGGTGAAGGAAAAGGACGCAGAACCCACCCTCAACAAGGAAGAAGCCAAGAAGGGCACGATCGCCTACGGCATCTTGCAGGCACACAACACCAGTGGCGACCCCGAAAACCTGAAAATCAAGTTTGATGCTATCACCAGCCACGACCTGACCTATGTGGGCATCATCCAGACTGCCCGCGCTTCGGGTCTGGATAAGTTCCCGCTGCCATATGTGCTGACCTGCTGCCACAACAGCCTTTGCGCAGTCGGCGGTACCATCAATGAGGATGACCACCTGTTTGGTCTGACCGCCTGCCAGAAGTACGGCGGCATCTTCGTTCCGCCGCACATGGGCGTTATCCATCAGTATATGCGTGAAACGATGGCTGGCGGCGGCAAGATGATCCTCGGCTCGGATTCTCACACCCGCTATGGCGCACTGGGTACGATGGCGGTCGGTGAAGGCGGCGGTGAGCTGGTCAAGCAGATCCTTGAGCAGACATGGGATGCCGCTTATCCCGAAGTTATTGCGGTCTATCTGGACGGCAAGCCCAATCCCGGCATCGGACCGCAGGATATTGCCATCGCCATTGTCTCTGCCGTCTTTGCAAATGGCTATGTCAAGAACAAGGTGATGGAGTTCGTTGGCCCCGGTGTGTCGTCCATGTCCACCGATTACCGCAACGGCATCGATGTTATGACCACGGAAACCACCTGTCTGTCCTCTATCTGGCGCACCGATGACGACACCAAAGCATTCCTGATGGAACATGGCCGCGGCAATGATTTCAAGCAGCTCGACCCTGCGGACGTCGCTTATTATGACGGCTGTGTCTACATCGACCTGTCCACCATCCACAGCATGATCGCACTGCCGTTCCACCCCTCCAATGGTTTTGAGATTCGTGAACTGAACGCAAACATGGCAGATATCCTGCATGGTGTGGAAGAGGATGCGAAAAAGCTCATCAAGAATCCGAACCTGAGCCTGAACCTGATGAGCAAAGTTCACGACGGCGCACTCTATGCCGATCAGGGAACGATCGCGGGATGTGCGGGCGGTACGTATTCCAACATCATGGAGGCCGCCTATCTGCTGGATGGCAAGAGTACCGGAACCGGCGAGTTTGCACTTGGTGTTTATCCCAGCAGCCAGCCCGTCATGGTCGATCTGCTGCGGAAGGGCGCAATCGAAAAGCTCATCAATGCCGGTGCTACCATCCGCACGGCGTTCTGTGGCCCCTGCTTTGGCGCGGGCGACACTCCGGCTCATGGCAGTCTGGCCGTCCGCCATACCACCCGCAACTTCCCCAACCGCGAAGGCTCCAAGCCCGGTAATGGTCAGATCGCCAGTGTTGCGCTGATGGATGCCCGCAGCATCGCGGCGACCGCTGCCAACGGCGGACGCATCACCGCAGCCGATGAGCTGGGTTATGAATATGAATGCCCGAAGTTCGACTACGATGCGACCTCTTACGAACACCGCATCTATCAGGGCTTTGGAAAGGGGAATCCGGACGCAGAGCTGGTCTGCGGTCCCAACATCAAGGATTGGCCGGAGATGCCCGCACTGAACCAGCATATGCTGCTCAAGGTCTGCGCCTACATCACCGACCCCGTGACGACCACGGATGAGCTTATCCCTTCCGGTGAAACTGGTTCGTTCCGCTCCAATCCGATGGGTCTGGCAGAGTTCACCCTCAGCCGCCGTGTGCCGGAGTATGTCGGCAAGGCAAAAGCTGTCATGAATCATGAAAAAGCCCGTAAGGACGGTACTTGCCCGGCAGAAGTAGCCGATGCGATTGCAAAAATTCGCACGATTCCCGGTTTTTCCGAGATCAAGGAAGAAAAAATCGACCTGTCCAGCACCATTTACGCCGTCAAACCCGGCGATGGTTCTGCCCGTGAACAGGCTGCATCCTGCCAGCGCGTCCTGCTGGGCGGTGCCAACATTGCAAAAGAATACGCCACCAAGCGTTACCGCTCGAACCTTATCAACTGGGGCATGGTTCCCTTTGTGACCGTAAGTGAGCCAGATTTCGCAGATGATGACTATATCTTCGTTCCTGATATCCGTGCCGCTCTGGACGGCAGCATGGTCAATATCCCGGCCTATGTCCTCGGTGAGACCATCCGCCCTCTGACCCTCGCCATTGCCCCTTTGACCAACGAGGAAAAGGATATCATCCGTGCCGGTTCCCTCATCAACTACAACCGGATGCTGAAAAAATAAGGAGAAGCTATTATGACATCGAATATCGCTCTGTTTTCCGTGATATTTCTTGCCGTGATTGTTGCCATTGCGTTCTGGCGCAAGTGCAACATCGGCATCCTCGCCATCGGCGGCGCATTCATCCTTGGCACAGCCTCCGGAATGTCCGGCAAAGAGATCCTTGCGGGCTTTGATGCTTCCTTGTTCCTGAATCTCTGCGGTGTGTCCTTCCTGTTCTCTCTGGCACAGGTCAACGGCACTTTGGAGCATATCTGCAAAAAGGCCATCGGTCTGGCCGGAAAGCGCACCTATCTGGTTCCCATCCTGCTCTTCCTTGTTACCGGTATCCTGTGTGCTATCGGACCCGGCAATATTCCCAGCGGCAACCTGATGACTGTCGTTGCCGTCACGCTGGCAGTCGAAATGGGAGCCAACCCGCTTCTCTTTGCACTGGCCGCAAAGGTCGCCGCCAATGGTTTCACTCTTTCTCCCATTACTCCTGCGGGCATCCTGATGGATAAGCTCTGCACCGATGCCGGATACTCCGCTTCGGATTTTGCGATTCCCTCGATGGTCAACTTGATTCTCTGGTCCTGTCTGCTGATGGTCATTTTCTGCATCTACTACAAGGTGTGGAAGATCAAGCCTGCCGCACAGACCTCGGCATCCTCCACCGCTGTTGCGCAGAAAATGACCAAAGAACAGGTCATCACTGCGCTGGGTATCGTTGTCATGGTCATTCTCGTCGTTGGCTTCTCTATCAGCGTTGGTCTGGCATCCTTTGCCGTTGCCGCTGTCCTGATGGCTCTGAAAACTTCGGATGAAAAGAAAGCTCTGGCAAAAGTGCCTTGGGGCACACTGCTCCTCATCACCGGCATGGGCGTCCTGATGAATGTTGTCCTGAAGGCTGGCGGTATTGACATGATCTCTGCCGCACTGCTCAAGGTCATGACTCCTGTTACCGCAGCTCCCATTATGTCTCTGACTGCTTCCATCCTGTCTTTCTTCTCCTCTACCACCGGCGTTGTCATGCCGACCCTCATTCCCACGCTGGACGGCATCGTTACCTCTCTGGGAACTGGAACGGCTGGTTTTGTGGAGCTGGCTGGCGTGGTCGTTTCCGGTGCAATGTCCGCAGCATTCAGCCCCGCTTCTACCGGCGGCGGCCTGATCATGGCTGCATACATGACCGCATCCAACTCCGAAAACAAGGAAGAGGAGCAGAACAAGCTATTTGGAACACTGTTCGTCATCGCTCTGGCTTGTGTTGCTCTGAACGTCCTCTTCTCCTTCCTCGGTGTTTACAAGCTGGGCTACGCCCTCTTTGGTTGATTTTGAGAGGTTTCTTTTATGATAAACAAAGCATATCGTATTCCCTGCATGATTATCCGCGGCGGCACTTCCAAAGGGCTGTACTTTCTGGAACGTGACCTTCCGGCTGACACCGCTCAGCGTGACGAGCTTCTGCTGAACATTATGGGAAGTCCCGATGTCAAACAAATCAACGGTCTGGGCGGCGCAGCTTCTGTCACCTCCAAGGTGGCCATCGTGGGCGTTTCCTCCCGCCCGGATGCCGACGTGGACTATACATTCTGTCAGGTCAGCGTGGATAAGCCTCTGGTCAGCACCAAAGGCAACTGCGGCAACATTTCTTCCGGCGTCGGTCCATTCGCCATCGAAAAAGGACTGGTAAAGGTCACGGAACCTGTCACACAGGTCCGGGTATTCAACACAAACACCAATAAGCTCATCATTGAGGAAGTGGCTTGCGAGAACGGCTCTGTCAAATATGACGGTGATTTTGCCATCGCAGGTGTTCCCGGCACGGCAAGCCCCATTAAGCTGAAATTTGTCCGTCCGGCTGGCACGCTCAAGAGCCGTCCGGCTGGCGGCACCGACCTTCTTCCCACCGGTAATGCAGTAGATACACTGGACGTTCCCGGCTTTGGCCCGGTGGAAGTATCCATCGTGGATGCCGCAAATCCGCTGGTCTTTGTCAAAGCCGCAGACCTTGGCCTGACCGGAAAAGAGCTGCCCGCCGAACTGGATAACGACCCGGAAAAGCTGGAGCTGCTTGAAAAAGTGCGTGGGATGGCGGCTGTTAAGCTGGGACTTTGCGAGGACTATACCCGCAGTGCATGGGAGACTCCCGGCATCCCCAAGATGACCTTTGTGGCTCCTGCCGCCGATTACACCACCGTGACCGGGCAGGAGATCTCCGCCGAAAAAATCGACCTGCTTTCCCGGATGATGAGTATGCAGAAAACACACCCCACCTACGCTATGACAGGTGCGATGTGTACTGCCGCCGCAGCCATCGTTCCCGGAAGCGTAGTACAGCAAGTCCTGCGCCCCGATGTGGATACACAGTTCATCCGCATCGCCCATCCCGGCGGCATTCTGGAAGCTGGCGTAGACTATACGACCAAAGCCGATGGTTCGGTGGACGTTGAGGATACCTTTGGATTCCGCACCGCCAATCTGCTGGCGGAAGGAACCGCATTCTGTTGATTTTCAATCATTTGAGAGGTGTATTTATGGAGATCAAGAAAGCAGCCACCGCAGGCACGCTGGAATCCAGCGACTGCATGGTGACAATCGAACCCAATGACGAAGGGGTGGAGTTTTCGCTGAGCAGCTCCGTCATCAACCAGTACGGCAACCAGATCCGCAAGGTAGCTCTGGAGACCCTGGAGCGTCTGGACATCGACAATGTCCGCCTGACCATCGTGGACAAGGGTGCGCTGGACTGCACCATCAAGGCCCGCATCGAGGGCGCTGTCTATCGTTCCGTCGATCAGTATGAGAATCTGCCTTGGGGAGGTGCCATTCGATGAATCATCCGAACAAGAAGCGCCTGCGCCGTACCATGATGTTCCTGAATGCGCAGAAGCCCGGCCTCATCAAGGACCCGTACATCTATAAGCCCGACTCCATCATGCTGGACCTCGAAGACGCTGTTGCCGAGAACCAGAAGGATGTGGCCCGCTTCAGCCTCTACCACGCGCTGAAGACCATCAACTACCGCGGCTGCGAGCGCGTTGTCCGCATCAACGGTCTGGACACTCCCTACTGGCGGGAGGACATCCGCGCTTCCGTGGCCGGCGGCTGCGATGCCATCCGCATCCCCAAGACCGAGAGCCCCAAGGATGTGCAGATCGTTGAAGCTGCCATCGCAGAGGATGAGAAGACCTACGGCCGCCCCGAAGGCGAAGTCCTCATCATCGCGGCTCTGGAGTCTGCCCGCGGCATCATGCGCGCACTGGACATCTGCGAGTCTTCCGAGCGTCTGTTCGGCATCGCCCTGTCCGGCGGCGACTACACCAAGGACCTGCAGACCCACATCACCGGCACCGGCGTGGAGCTGATGGGTGCCCGCCAGAACATGATCATCGCAGCCCGCGCCGCTGGTGTGCAGTGCTTCGATACCGTTTATACGGACCTGAAGAACATGGAAGGTTTCCGTGAGGATGTCGAGACCATCCACCTGATGGGCTTCGACGGCAAGTCCATCATCAACCCGCGTCAGATCCCCATCGTGCATGAGATCTTCACGCCCACCCAGAAGGATATTATCTTTGCTGAGAAGGTCGTCAAGGAGATCGACTCCAAGAAGGCACAGGGCATCGGCGTCTTCACCGTCGACGGCAAGATGATCGACATCGCCTTCTACGACGGTGCAAAGCGCACCATCGAGCTGGCCAAGGCATCCGGTGTGTATAAGGGGGATTTGTAATTATGATCAACGCTGTCGGCAGAGACATTCCCGAAGAGATCCTGAAGCAGACCGGCAAAGAGGTCTTTCAGGGCAATTACTACAAGGACGGCAAGCCCTTCAAGAAGGCTGGCCCCATGGTCACGCCCGTGATGAACCACGACCACGACAAGATGGTCAAGGACATCCACGAGGCCCTCGTCAAGTGCAACGCACACGACGGCATGACTGTTTCGTTCCATCATCACTTCCGTGACGGCGACCTCGTGGTCTGCATGGTCATGAAAGAGATCCAGAAGATGGGCCTGAAGAACATCACCATCAGCGCCAGTTCTCTGGGCAAGGCCCACGATGATCTGGTCCCCATGATCGAGGACGGCACCATCACCAACATCGAGTCTTCCGGCGTCCGCGGCAAGATCGGCGAGGCCATTTCCCACGGCAAGCTGAAGGGTCTGGCGACCATGCGCAGCCACGGTGGCCGTGTCCGCGCCCTCGTCACCGGCGAGACCCATGTGGACATCGCCTTCATCGGCGCACCCACCTGCGATGAGTACGGCAACTGCCGCGGCATCGGCGGCAAGACCAACTGCGGCGTTCTGAGCTACTCCTACGTGGACGGCAACCAGGCCGACTACGTGGTCGCTGTCACCGACTGCCTGGTGCCCTTCCCCAACTATCCCGCCCACATCTCCATGACCAAGGTGGACTACGTCTGCGTCGTGGACCAGATCGGTATCCCGGAGAAGATCGCCACCGGCGCTGCCAAGCCCACCACCGACCAGCGCAAGCTGATGATGGCCGAGTACTGCACCCAGGTCGTGGCCAACACCCCGTACTTCAAGGACGGCTTCTCCTATCAGACCGGTGTCGGCGGCGCATCTATCGCCTCCACCATCTCTCTGACCGAGATCATGAAGGAGCGCAACATCAAGATGGGCTTCGGCGTCGGCGGTCTGACCAAGCCCATGTGCGACCTGCTGGACAACGGCATGGTCCGCGTGCTGCTGGACACCCAGGACTTTGACCTGGATGCCGTCAACAACGTTAAGAACCCCAACCACCACCGCATCTCCGCAGGCGCTTATGCCAACCCCATGAACAAGGGCGCCTTTGTCAATAAACTGGACTACGTCATCCTGGCAGCTCTGGAAGTGGACGTCCACTTCAACTGCAACGTCGTCGTCGGTTCCGATGGCGTCATCACCGGCGCACAGGGCGGCCACCCCGATACGGCACAGGGCGCAAAGTGCACCATCGTCATCGCCCCGCTGCTGCAGGGCCGCATCCCCGCCATCTGCACCGACGTCACCACCGTCACCACCCCCGGTGAGAGCGTGGA
>ERZ1034871.1075-NODE-1075-length-14533-cov-10.122600_pt1 | contig 14533 bp, 9 predicted proteins | sample MGYA00520631_ERZ1034871 | MGnify/ENA primary metagenome ERZ1034871 (study PRJEB33766, sample SAMN09781721) | gut metagenome | biome: gut microbiome | host: Homo sapiens | place: Madagascar | study: EMG produced TPA metagenomics assembly of the PRJNA485056 data...
AAGTAATAGATGATTCCATTTTTATTTCTTTATCGACTTTAACTAAATGTAACTTCTTTTGAACATCTGAAGTACAAAAAGCTTTGGTCAGTATATTACGCTTATTCTCCGAAGAATAGTTGTAATAACTATCAATAAAATCCTTTACTTTTTCTTTAGCTTTTAAAGGATCAAATTTTATTTCTAAACCCTCATAAGTTTTAGCTGTTTTTAAACTATTTTCTTTTGTGGAAGAATGAATTGTTTTTGGTAATAAACTTTCTACTCTATCAGGCTGAACAACTTTACTGTTACCACAAGCTGAAAGTAACAACACTGAAAACATAATTGTTATTATTAAACTTATTTTTTTCACTTTTCACCTATCTTTTGATAAAAGAAAAGCATTAGCCTCATGCTAATGCTCATATTTTCTAGGAAGAACTTCCGTTTCATATTGCTTCCGAATATGTTTCGGAATCTCTAACTTATACATTTTATCTAATTCAATTTTTTCTGCTTTCACTTCAGGTAACAATCTAATGAGTCCTAAGTCAATATATTCATTTAATTCAATAAAGAACTCACTTCCTTCAATCTGTAAGCCATTATTCTTTATAGTTGCTTCCATTACTTTACGTACTTCAAGATAATCAGGATCTTCCATTAAATTTTGAAGAGCAGCTAACTCCGCTACTTCTTTTAACTGGATAAAGATAATAATACCATATAACAGTGTAAACAAAGATGCTACAATTGCACTCACTCCTACAATTTTAGGAAGCATTCCAGGATAAGCAACATTATCAAATAACCAAAGTTGAACGGAAGTTAACATGAAGAACCCAAAAATAAATAATGATTTAAATATAGATAAAGGAAACCACACTTTTGTATCTTGTTCTTCAGTATCAATAATCACGCTTTGCTTTATCAATTACAAAACCGTATTTTGAAGTGTCACTTTTTAATAAAAATACTAGCAACATCCCCACTGTAATAATAGGTAAAGTAGTTTCTACGACAGTATTGAATATAGGACCTGCTCTAAATTGATAATAAAACACATTCGCGAAACTATTTATCAAACTAGCAGTGATAAAGTTTCCACTTGAAATTAAAGAGTAGCCATAGTTAATAAAAAAATAAAGAACTATTACTAATACTTGTGCTAATAATACAAGTATCAATCTACGATTTATCTTATTTTTTGAGGTCATTTCCCATCCGACTTTAATAGCCGATATTATCCCGCTAAAACTTATCACAACAACTCCTCCAAGTATAATAAATACAACTAAATTTATTATAGCATTTTCCATAATTCTTTAATCCTTTTTATTTGTTTGGTTGTATAGCAATACTTGTAATACTTTCATCCCATGTTCTATTCATTTTTTGAACAATTTGTACACCACCTACATTTTGCTCATAGGTGGTAAAACTATTTCCTTTTACTGTACTGATGACACCTGTGTGTCCATAGGGATTTTCACTTACTGAACCTGCGACTGGCCCGAAGCCCCAATTGACAACCGCACCCGCCACAAGGTCACTCGCTTTTGGATTCATAATGACTTTCCAACCGTGAGAAGTAAATGCACTAAAATTATCAGAACAAATATTAAAAGCACAAAGTCCTTGAAGATGGAAACCACTAATGCTATTGACATAGTAATCTGATAAAGCATAACATTGACCTGTACCTACCTTTTTACCCAAGACATCATTAAGAAGTTTTAAATCTCCACCTGATGAACCAGAACCGTTAAAGTAGGCATACCACTGATGCGCTAACTGAGAAATCATCTCTAAATTAGTTTGCCCATCTGAAAGACTAACTCCTTCATAATAGAGTGACCAATCTTTAGCTGCTTGTACAGGGTCTTTGGATTTCTTTAACAAAGTTTTTACTTTTGAATAAGAACCGTTTAATTCTTTATCCATCAGTTTAAACTCATTTTCAAGTGTCAAGGTGGACAAGTCCATCCCTTGTATTGAACCCTCAGAATGGATACGGTCTCCATTAATGAAACTCCCCCATCCAGACCATTGAAAAAGCCCTGCAACACCTCCGGCAGGATTAATGGCTTGTGGGTCAAACATACTTTCACGCTGACCTACCGCAAGCGCCCCTGAAGCTCCTGCCGAAGTAAACTTGTGTTCTTTCATCAAGTGGTGATAGGTTTTTGTCGCAACTTCAAGAGCTTGTCCTGTTACTGGTGGTGTACCTGAACCTGAAATTGGAGTATCTGGTTCCTGACCTCCAAACAAGCTCCCAATAGCCATAAGAAGAATAACTCCACCTAAAATCAAGCCTGAAAAAACAAAGGAAAAAAAGACTAATATTTTTTTCATATTAAGTCCTTCCTAAATCTAAATCTTGTACTGCTTGACTCCATGATTCTTGCGTTTTTTCTTCATTATCTAAGTTAATTTCTTCATTTTCATTGCTGTAATTTTGATTTTCGGTTGAAAGTGACATTTCATTATCATTATTTAAAACTGGAATTTCCGAAGTATCTTTCCAATCAAATTCAGAATTTTCTTCTGAATTGTCCTCAACATCCGTTTCAGTATTATTCCAGTCATAGGGATCTTCTTCAGTTAATATTTCATCACTTAAACCATCCTCAGTGGAAGCATTATTCCAATCATACGGTTCTTCCTCCTCTTGTTCCAAGTTTGGTTCTGTTTCCATATCTGTAGGAACTTCTTCGCTTGGTATATCTACATTTTCTTCTACAGGGGCAGTGTTCACTTCTTCCTCAGTTTCGGTAGTTGTTTCTCCCGAAACCCCTTCTTCAGGAACAGAACTTTGCGCATTATTTTTTAAGCTATCCATTAAACCTTTTGCACGAGCAACTTTAGGTGCGATCATGCTTGCCCCTTGTACCATAAGTTGAGGATTACCCGTCGCATAACCTATCCCCGCAACAGCACCACCTTTGACAAGATTTTGCGCTTTATTTCCTGCTTCATGAATAGGCTTAGACATTTCATCTACAGAGTACCATACTTGATTTGCAAGGTCTGAACCACCAGTTACTGTTTGAGTTACCCATTTTCTTTTCGTCCATAAGAAGATAATTGCCACTAACTTTAGTATAAATATACTTGAAAGAGTTACAAGATAAAGTATGGCATTCATTCCCGTAAAGAAAGAAAATAAATCTCCCCCTTGATTAGGATTGCCAACAAGTCTAAGTACAGCCCAATCTATTTGCGACATAAGGTAGAAAATAAATCCTACAAAAACAGAAATCAAAGCTGGTGCAACGGATAAAGCAAGTGTTTTCCCTAAAAGATTAAAGAAAGCATTTCTAAATAGCGGAATAAAACTCAAAAATGCGGATAAGGGAAGCAAAACAATTAAAATACAAATCATAAATGCACTAATAGAAATGATTGCATTTATTAAAGCTACAGGAAGAAAATAAACTGCAAGGTTTCCATATCCCATTGTCACAGCCATAATCTGATACGGAAGTCCATCACTTACATTTTTTAAATATTTTAAACCCTTCTTTCCACGTGCTAAATCATCAATATACGATTGTTTTTCATTTGCTTTTTTATAATCAAATGTTGAACCGTCTGGAAGTGTTCCACTAGGATTACCTGTATTCGCAAAATTCGCAGTAGGTTTTAAAACATAGTTTACAAAGAAATCGCCTGTATCTTCTCCACTACTATAACCAGTCATTGCAGTAGATACCGTATCTCTAAACTTATTAGAGGTGTTCTTAACCATCTCAAAGGCAATTTCTCCTCCCATTTGTGTTTTAAGCTTTCCACCCGTTGTTACTGTAAATGTGCTAAAGAAGAAGAACATAACCATTACCACACTAAAGAAATGTAATACTGCTTTTCTAAAATTACCTTTACCGTTGAAAAATTGATAAAGGAGATAAATTAAGGATACTACTACAAGCGCCCAAGCCCCTGAACTTTTTGAAATAGAACCATTTGTTCCACCTATAAACGAAACAAAAATATTTTTTGCACTCACCATTGAATCATGTTGCAATTTAGAAAGCGGTCCTGAAATATCTAAAAGTTTAACAATAAATGTATTTATGATGACCCCTAGTTTTAAGAAGAAAAAAGGAATATCTACAAGGACTTTAAAGAGCATATTCCAAATATTAGACACAACATCTGTTGCACCACCACCAATAGTTTCTTTAAATAAATTATACTGACCAAGGCTGTTTATATAATCCATGAACTGTTTTTGAAAATCTGTCATTCCCTCCTCCTTTCATTGCTAAATTTTGGCATAACGTTTCTCCATTTGAGATTGTTTATCTTTCTTAATCGGTGCAAGCCACGGCACCCATTGAGGAGGCACTTCTACAGAAACACGATTTATATTTCCAAAAACATCATAATAAACACATTGCCCTTGATTAGTATTTTGAATCCACTTCCTATTTTTATCTGTTATAGGTAAGCCCAAGGACTTTAAAATATTATCTCCTTCACCATTTTCAAAGAAACAAAAACGCTCACCGGCGCCTGTTGTATCTTCTTCAAATTTTGTATCATTGACAGATTGAGAAATAATAACCAATTTATTATTTTGAGAGCGACCCACACGCTTCATTGTCATAACTAGACGGCGACCGATGTTAGATTTCATCAAAACCCATGCTTCATCAATAAACTCGATTGTAGCTTCTTCATCATTCATAGAACCAAAACGCTGACAAAATGCACCAAGTGCATTCATTAAAATCATAGAGTGGTGTTCATCTTCGGAAATATCTTCAAATTTTGTGTTTGATTGTGGAAGTTCTAAATTAGCAACTTCTAAAACTGTTGCATGTTCATCAAACGAAAGTCCTTTGGTTTTACCATCAGAAAATGCCAACTCTAAAAGCGAGCCATCCACTTTTTCAAACAAAAACTCTCCAATTTCTTGTACTTCTTCTTTTTCATGATTACGTAAAAGTTCAAGAACATGTTTAAACCCTACAAGCTCTCCATTTTGTCTACGTTCTACAATTTCCTTAACAGCTTTTGAAATAGCCGTGATATGATTACCACTCAAATGTCCTTTACCTATTTCATAGAGCATACCTCTTGCGGTAGCTAAGCTATCTTCTTTTCCTAGGAAAATGATAGGATCAAGCACACCCAAATTTTCTTTATTATTTCTATCTAAAGTTACAAAATTGATAGATTTAATAATCTTTACTACATCTGCTGGAGTACTAGGATTATTTGCGACTTTTTCCCAATGTTTTCTTAGCGAGCGTTTAGGGTCAATATAAAGAGTTTTAACATTATCTAATATAGCATTCGCAAATATCATATTCGCAAGAACTGTCTTACCTGAACCAGTTGCTCCTGTAATTATCGTTAACAAATTTTGTGTTACCTTTCCTAAAATACCTTCTTTGTTTGCAAGCATAGGATTATAAAAAATAAAATTAAAAGAAGCACGTAAGGCTTCTTTTAAAGTATCCCATTTATGATAATTTGTATCTACTCTACCAATAGGAAAGCCTATTTCAGAACCACATTTTACTGTAGTGAATGGTAAGAGCTGACTAAATCCCTTTGCATTTGTCACATGTGACCAGAAACGAGTAACAAGACTCATTTTTTGACCATATAGCAAACTTTGGAAAAGATAAGGTTGGTCAAATCTTGCACGGGACAATTCTACTCCCAGTTCATCACAAACAGACATCGCTGTTTTTACACGTAAGCGTAAATCTTCCTTTGTACTTGCCATAATGATTAAAAATGCACCGTATTCAATAATAGGTTCTTTACGTTCTACATCTTTTGCCATCTTTGTTAGAGCATTTTTACCTAAGATAATACGGTCATACAAGACATTCCCAGATAACATTGTTTCCTTAACAATAATTTTTAAACGAGCCATTCCTGCAGTCATTTTACTTTTAAGACCCGTCGCACCACCAATAGTTGGAAATTGTGCTTTAATTTTAAATCCTACTGGAAAATTAAAGTTCTGTACGATTTCTCCAATATGATTATTTGTTAATATCCCATTATTTTTACCAAGAGGAAGAATTGAAACAAAACTTTCTCCTTGTTGAGCCACAAATCGGATACGCCCCATAGCACTATTGTAGAGCATCGTATCTGTAACATTGACAGTAGCCCTTGTTTCCATCACTTCATCAAGTCGGTGTGGGATATAAGGTAAAAATTGTAAACGTTGATAGTAATAAGTTTGTTCGCTAGATAGAGGAACTGCTTTAAGTGCTTTTAACTTTTGAGCAACTTCACTTTCTGCAAATATCGACTCCTTATACCAGTCAGCATTTATTTTTTGTCTTAAACCAAAAGCACGTAAAAACTTATGAATACGTTTTTTAGCACCTTCTTTAAGTAATTCTTTAAAGGTCATTGCACGTTCTTCTTTAACCAAGCGAACAACAATAAGCCATACATATTTTGAGGGAATTTCTGCTTCTTTTACAAAAGTATGAACCCTCTCTTTTAAGTGGCGCTCCGCAACATCTTTGAAATCTTCATGGCAAGACTCTTTTAATTCCTCCATTTTTTCTTCCAATAAAAAATCTCTTGCAATAAGAGAACATTCAAAGTTTTTATTTGGAAATAGACGGCGAACCGCACGTTCTGTTTTATGTTTTATATCTTCTTTACTTTTATCATCAATTACAGATGAAGCAAAATAAGGAACTGTATAAAACCCAAATGCTTCACCATCTTTTGTTAGAGCAATATTTTCATGAGTTCGCTCAATCGGATATTCTAGTTGCATATCACCCTCTCTTTCATAAATTAGTTTTTTCGAATACCATTTTTTCTAGTGGTTCACTTCTGCGTTGTTCATTATGAATACAGCGATTATCCAAGATAAAATCTTTAAAGAAACGCAACACCCCAAATACAAAATAATGAACTTTTTTTCCATCATATTCTTTTTCTACATACAACTTTCCCACTCGCCAAGGAATGATTACACATATCCCAACAGGAAGGGCAGGAAACCATGTAAGAAAAGGTAAAAGTGGAATAATTAAAGCTAAGACAATTACAAAGGTCAATGCAAATACAAATATAAAAGGAAAAGAAACTGGTGTTTGGAATGTCCAGATTACTTTCCCCTTTATTTCTATACGTTGAATCCAGTAAGGTGTCTCTAAACCTATTGAATAATCCATATCATATTCTGACATACAAATACCTATCCTTTTTTAACAGCAAATCCCATGAACTTAAGAACAGCTTCAACAATCGCCCAACCTATAGAGAAAATATCTGTTCCTCGAAGCATTGCGATTGCAGTACCAATAATAAGAAAGCCAATAATGACTTTCATAATCTGTCCGCCTTTCCAAGCAACGATAAGCCAGAAACCACCACCAATACCTACTAATTGAATTATTCCTTTAACAATCTGATCAAAATCCATTTTATGTTTACCTCTTTACTTTCTTATTTTTTAGATGTTTGTTTTACCGCTTTTTTTGGAGTAAATTTTGACTTTTTATATGTTTCCTCTGTTTTAGCTTGTTTATCTTTTGAAATCTGAATTTCTTTAGTCAAATCTTCAATTTTTTTATCAAGAGCTTTTTGATTATCAGTAAGTGTTTTCGTAGTAGCATTTACATCTTCTGTTAATTGAGCCCCTTGTCTATTTACATTAATAACTGTAAAGCCTAAAAATAGAAAGAATAAAGTTACAATTACCGTCATAATACGATAAACAAGAAATGCTTTACTCCTTCCTGTTGCCACAACTTCAGGTGGCTTGCTCAACTTTGGAGCTAACTCAATCTTATCAAGCCAAGCTCCATTTTTAGGTAAAGGCTCTCTCTTTGGTTTTTTCTTTATTTTTTTAGAAGTTTCAGCTTTAGGCTGTATTTTTTTCTCCTCAGTAGAAGTAACTACTGCTTCATCAAAAGCAATAAGTAAACTGTCTACTTCATCAGATGTCAATTCCGAATCTATACTTTTGACTTCAATTTTTTGATTTTGAGCAAAAAAAAGGAACGCTTCTCTATCCACGTCCAATTCTCTTGCCAATTCATAAATTTTCAAATATTACCTCCATATTTTTTACTCCACCATCCCACCACTTCACTAATCCTTACGATTAATATTTTAAAATAAAACAGCTATTCAAATTTTTCACTCCATTCTTTTTATATAAAAAAGAGGTACACTCTTTCCTCTTTTTTATGATTATTTAATTTTTTTGAAACGAAGCACTGCAAACAATGACCCTAATACAAGTAAAGATAGTCCTGCCATAAATGCAATTGCTGAGAAGTGTTCCCCTGTTTGGGGTAAAATCTGATTCTTTTGTTTAATTTGTTCTTGATTATTTTGTACATTTGTCAAAAGTACACCATTATCAGATGAACTTCCTTTATCAGAACTTCCTGAATTATTTCCTGAATTGTTTGAGTCGGACCCCGATCCATCTGTTTCTTTATCTTCTTCAGATACAACGATTTTTGCAGTAGCTGAGTGAACCCCTTCTACTGAAGATGACTTACTCCAATGATCTTCTGGAATTGAATAGGTTACTTCATAAGTTCCAGCCTTTTTAGTATCTACACTTCCTTCCACAATAATGTCTGAGAATTTTTCGACTTTCCCCTCAAAATCAGTGGCTTCATCAAAGTTATCTTCTGGTGTCCAGTTATCCCCAACTTTTAGGTTTGAATCATGTACAGTAATATGAGATAAATCTTCTTCACTAACAGGATTTTTCGTATAAACATAAATCACTGTTTGAGCTTGATCTGTGAATTTACCTGAAGCATTATCATCTTTTACTTCTTTGAAAGTATAACCATCAATATCTTTTTGAATACTATTATATTCTTCTCCAACTTTACCTTGGAGAGTTTCTTCATCTGCTATTGATTTGCCTGATTCATCTTCATACTTAACCGTCACATCTTTTCCTGCAACAGGATTTTTTGTATAGACATAAGTCACTGTTTGAGCTTGATCTGTGAATTTACCTGAAGCATTATCATCTTTTACTTCTTTGAAAGTATAACCATCAATATCTTTTTGAATACTATTATATTCTTCTCCAACTTTACCTTGGAGAGTTTCTTCATCTGCTATTGATTTGCCTGATTCATCTTCATACTTAACCGTCACATCTTTTCCTGCAACAGGTTGACGTTGCCAAATATAAGTATCAGCATCCACATTTCCATTATAGTTTGTCATGAGTTCTGCAGATGACCAAATATTTTTACCTTCTGGAGCTTCCAGAGAACCAGTACCAACATTTATCCATCTTCCTGTATAAGTATCAGACTCAAGATGTTCCGGTAAGTCTGCATCCTCTCCAAAATCAAAGTTTTTACCAAGTGTAAGCTCTGAAAGTTTATACGTACCATAAAAAGGCTTATACATATAGGGCATACTTGTTGTATCAAAATTAGAAATATTCAAGCTAATTAAAGCGCTCATATCACTGAACATACGGCTCATATCTGTAGCATTAGTTGTATCAAAGTTAGTTAAATCTAGATTAGACATCCGTGTATATCTAAACATATTAGACATATTTGTTACATTTGTGGTGTCAAAACTAGATATATCTAAAGTAGATAATTTAGTCATAAAGTTAAACATGTAACTCATATTTGTTACATTTGAAGTATTAAAATTAGAAAGGTCGAGAACACTTACACCACTCATATCTTCAAACATGTAACTCATATTTGTTACATGTTTGGTATCAAAGCTTGATAAGTCTAGATTAGATAAAGAACTTGTTTTCCTAAACATTCGGGACATCTCAGTGACATTTGAAGTATCAAAATTTGTTAAGTCCAAATCCATTAACGCAGAGGATTCAGCGAACATGCCATACATATTTGTTACCTTCGAAGTATTAAAATTCGATATATCTAGTCTACTTAAGCCCGTTCTATCAAACATGTCGGACATATCGGTAACATTTGACGTATCAAAATTTGAAATGGATAGAGCTGCCAAAGAAGTCATTCCATAAAACATCATTCTCATATTAACCACTTCTGTAGTATCAAAATTTGATAAATCTAAATTTGTTATGGAAGATATACCACTGAACATTGCGCTCATACTAGTCACTTCTGAAGTGTTAAAATTGGATACATCTAAATTTTCTAGGGAAGACATATAACCGAACATAGAAGACATATTTGACACATTTGACGTATCAAGACTTGACACATCTATACTTTTTAGAGAGGTTGTCTGATGGAACATAGCACTCATATCAGTAACATTTGAAGTATCAAAATTAGATAAATCTAGACTTGTTAAAGAAGACATATTAGCAAACATAGAAGACATACTTTTCATGTCAGAAGTATTAAGATTTGCTATATTTTCAAATTCAACAACTGACCCCATCCCAGCAAATAGTGCCCCGTTTGAATCCCCATTTACTCTAACTTCTTCATCAAATACAATTTTTTTTACTTCCAAATAATAATCTGGAGCGTAACTAGAAAAACTACGAAGACCAAGATGACCTCCACCAATATGCAAAGTAAAATCCGAATCAATCCTCCATGGAGTATCTCCCCAATTTCCTGAAGCAATATCATCTTCGGCTTTCAAGTTGTTCTCACTTGCAATTTCATCCAATGCAGTTTCTTCTGGAGTTATTTGGACAGTCTCTGCAGTTATTCCTTTTTCTTTTCCCACTTCATCATCAGGTTCTTCCACAGTATCTGAAACTTCTACATTCTCAGTATTATCATCTTGTTCTACCTCTTCAGTTTTCTCATTAATATCAATATCTGTATCATTATCAATAGCTTGAGAAACATTAGGTTCTTCCGTTGATGCGGTAACTATTGTAGCAATACCCGGTAAGGTAGTTGAAGTGGTAAGTAATCCAACAAGTAGCCATTGTGAAGCTTTTCTTAATCTGTGTTTAATCGTTTTGGGTGTTTTATTCTTCATACTCCTATTGTAATAAATATACCCTAAACAACCAGACACAAAATGTAGTTTGCCAAACGCTTATTCGTGTACCTTTTTTCTTTATTGTTAATGATTTTCGAAAAGATCTAAGAATCTAACTATTATTTGATACTACTTTTTATTGAAAATATTTTTGATTTTTTCACGACGAGCTACTACCAATGCTACAAGGATTGCACCAAAACCTACTAAGCTCCAAACAGCTTTTTCTTCACCTGTTGACGGGAGAATACTCTTTGGAGTGTCCGGAGTTTTTGGCGTTTCTTTCTTAGGCGTTTCAGGTTTCTTCACTCTAAAAGTTTCCTTTTTATCATCTTTGTTGTGATGAGAGATCAGTGGTGGCTTTTCTTCATTTGGTTTCTCACCATGCCATGCGTCCTCATAGAAGGTAATCTTATGCCCTGCATATTGCTTCGCATCTACTTTGACAGGAACTTCCACAGTACCTGAAGTATCTTCGGCTTTGAAGGTCAAACTACCATCTACATCAATTACTTTTTTCAAGTTATGGTCATAAGCTTGTGTGATTTTAACTGTATAGGTATCGCCTTTAACCAAGCCTTCATAGAAGAATTTATCGGTTACAGTGGTTGTTTCAGGTGTAATTTCCTTATCCTGAACTTCCGTATGCCCATCTGCTTTATCTACTTTGACCGTTTGGGAAGGATTATCTTTATAGTTGTTTTCTTCTATAATTTTGTTTCCCTCTTCATCTGTGACAAGTTCAGTAACAGTATAGTCTTTGTTTTGGTCTTTGACCGTGTTAATGACTGGGAAATCCAACTGAACTGTGGCACTACCATTTTCGTCCGTTGTAAATTTATTTTCTGCAGTAATAGCTTTACCTTTATCATCTTTTACTGCTTTACCTGAGTCTTTGTAAACGACTTTCCCTTTGAGGTTGAGTTCTTTAGAAGCAGGAAGGTTTGACATTTGAGCCATATCTGTCACTTGTGCTTGACCTACACCAAGGGTCTTATCACCATCTGCCTTATCCTTAGCAGTAGTCGTAATGGTCGGTGTCGGTTTTTCTTCTGGCTTGTCTGTAAATGTACCAAGGTTCAAGTTGAACATGATGTTGTTATCTGTCATGTGTGACACATCAACATCGTTTGTAGAGATAATTTGACCTGTGACTGTATCTTTAAAGACGAACGTATAACTTGTAATGTTACCGTCCTTATCACGATTAGTCGTATGCGTAACAGTAAACGGATTAATCGGTTGTAAGCCGTCTGGTGTTTCAACTTCTGTAAACTCATGATCCCCAAAAGTAAGTAAATCTTTGAAATCTACGACACCATTAGTTGTAATCCCTGTGTTCGGGTCTGTGACTGCTTTAGAAGTCACTCTTACAGGTTCTCCTTTTGTGCCATTAATTGGTTTGCCTTCAAAGACTGCTCCATTCAAGCCAGTAAGCGAACCGTTGACATCTTGTGCTTTTGACCAAACCACTCCAAACTTACCCACACGGTCTTTGGCTGTGGCTTCTTCAACATAGTTTTTTGTGTCTGAGTTGTATTTGTCTTTTTCATCAAATTCAACATCATATTTTTTCGTTGAAAGCTCATAGCCTTCAGGAGCTTTTGTTTCTTGCCAGTAGACTTTATCTGAGAAGTTCAGATTTTTAAGTTTTATCCCTTTAGAAACAGCTGTCATACAGAGGACAATATTATCATCTGTGACTTTTTCGCCTGCGACTGCAGTAATTGGATAGCCTTCATTGCCATCTTTCCAAGTGACAGGCTTCCCAGTCGATTTATAGAAAAGCCCCCATTCTGAATTTTCAAGATGTGCCGCACCCTGTGTTTCAGTAGAACCTGTATCAGCATCCTGTTTCAGAAGCGTTGCTTCACCAAGACCAATAGTTTTAACTTCAAGCTGTCCTTCTAGATTAGCTGGGTCAGTTGTAGCATAAAGTGTTTGTCCAACTTTCCCATCGGGATTGATCGTGCCGTAAATATAAGAGGGGTTAAAATCCTTTCTATTATTCCAAACATCAATAACCCCTTTTGTTCCAATTGCCTTTGGAGTAGCTGAAACTTCAAGAGTGTTCCCTTTACGTACCGCGCTTAAACCTTCACTAGAGTTGATATGGTCAAAGGGTAGTCCATATCCCCCTGCTTCACCTGCAAGAACACCTACTTTATCTGTGGCAGTAGCACTTGAACCTGCAATAACCGTCAAAGGATTTGGGTTGAAATCTGGATTTTTAGAACTTGCTACTGCTTGCTTAAGAATAGCTGTTGCATGTTGGATAACTTGTGAAATATCTGCACCGGTGGACTCTAAACCTATAATTTTATGACCGCCTACCACGTTATTCAGTTTTGAAGTATCAACCTCTGAAACTTTAGGAAGCAGCCCTGCCACTTCATTTTGCCCTGCTTCAACCAACCATAAAGCAAACTGTGTCGCAAGGTTAATGTTTTTGTATGCTCCCGCATTATTCACTTCACCAATATAAGTAATATTATTTACAAGATTACGTTGATACTCTGTCATGTTGTTCCACAATTGATAAACTGCTTCACTTTGCCCTGCTTTAGTCGCATAAGCACCATTAAAGACATCCACAAATGGTTCTAAACAGAACGTTGTCGCACTGTTAACTTCCATGAAATTTGCGGAAGCACCATGCCCATTCGACCATTTGACCGTACCAGTCCCTGAAAACTTATAGTTGACTGTCCCTTTATCGGGAAGTAAAATCGAACGTGCAGGGCTTGAAAATGGACTGATACTTAAAATATCTGCTTGTGCAAGACCTGCGACTGCGCCACCCACTGTAAGTAATAACATGGCTAATGTTACAAAATGTTTTCCCGATTTACGTAATCGAAAACGTGATTGCTTTTCTTCTGTGAGTGCTTTTTGCAATTTTTTCTTTTTTAATTTAGACATAAATAACTCCTGTTTTTCTTTTTTATTCTGCGCAAAATAAAAAAGCCTGTCTTGGCTCAGGCTTTCTATAAATATTAATTATTAATTTGCATACTCCCACCTCCTAACTACAAACCTTTTTATGCCTTGTTCGAGGGCAAAGAAAAACGACAGTTTCATAAAAACTACCGCTTTATTTTTTTATATCAATTAATAAGCACCTGATGACCAACCACCACTTGTCGCATTAGCATTACACCATGCAGTTGCGGAACTTCCAGCTTCAGCTAAAGAGCTAAAACCTCCTTGTTGCCAAACAATTTGTCCTTCTTTATTTCTTACCCAACCAGTAAATGTTTCCGCAGGAGGAGGGGTTACTGTACCACCACCATTATTTCCGCCTGTATTGCTATTACCACCCGAGTTACCTCCTCCTGTTGGTGGAGCTACTGTATTACTACCACCTGTATTTGATGGATTAGGAGTTGAAGTATTATCTCTTCCACTATCTACAGAAGCTTGTGGAGTTGGTTGGTAAGCACTATTATCTATAGACATTTGATCAGTAACAGTTTGACTTTCTTCCTGTACCTGCTTAGCTTCTAAATTATTAGAAGTGACCGACTGACTAGAGTTATCTACTTTTTTAGAAACTTCTTCTTTCTCTTTATTTAAACCTTTTTGAGAAGTCATTTGTTTTTGTTTCTTT
>ERZ1034871.1083-NODE-1083-length-14476-cov-7.064489_pt1 | contig 14476 bp, 10 predicted proteins | sample MGYA00520631_ERZ1034871 | MGnify/ENA primary metagenome ERZ1034871 (study PRJEB33766, sample SAMN09781721) | gut metagenome | biome: gut microbiome | host: Homo sapiens | place: Madagascar | study: EMG produced TPA metagenomics assembly of the PRJNA485056 data...
TTGTTAATATTACGCAGCCAACGAATCCGTTTAATCCGATAAATCCGTTGTTAATATTACGCAGCCAACGAATCCGTTTAATCCGATAAATCCGTTGTTAATTTAATACAGCAGACATCCATCTAATCCGTTCTCTGGCTCGGTTGGTGCACTTGAGACAAGTGCACCCCCTGATTGGTTCCATTGCTTTGCTGGTGCACTTGAGACAAGTGCACCCCCTAAAAAAATCCGTTCAATCCGTTGTTAAATTTCCTAAGCTGCAGAAAAAATCCGTTCAATCCGTTGTAAAAATAAAACACAGACAGGTGTGTAGAATTACAACGGATTAAACGGATTAAACGGATTTCTGTATTATCGTAAAATCGGATTAAACGGATTTCTGCTTGATACGAAAGCTATCGTAAAGCAGATAGCCACAACATATTACTTAACGACAACCTTGCGTGTTGTGCCGTCAGACATGCGAACGATGTTCACACCCTTCTGCGGAGCAGCGAGCTGAGTGCCGTCTACTGCGTAGCGAGCCACCTCTACGGCAGCAGCGTCGGCTGTGGCGTCGTTGATGGCTGTGGATGTAGCCTCGTGGATGAGCTGGAGCTCAGACGGACCGCTGTACCAGTTGTACTCGAGGTTGAGGAAGAGCGACTTGTGGTTGTTCACTGCCACTACACGCTGATAGATGTTCTTCTTAGCATAGTCGGCTGGCAATGTGACACTTGCCTTAGCATCCACCAAACCAGGCTGACACTCGATGCAAGTAGCGAAGGCATCACCCTTCTTCAGCTGCTGTGTCACCTTGAGGTTGTCGATGTAAAGCACGCTCGGTCCGTCGGTAGCGTAGATAACAATCTTGGCGTCCTCGTAGCCCTTGCTGAACTCGCACTCTACGTTCTTCCAAGTCTTCTTGTCGAGGTCGAAGTGCTTACGCTCCACCTCCTCGTACAGACCCGTTTCGGGGTTGAACGCAACGATGGCAGCGATGGCGTTCACCTGATACTTCGGATAGTTGTGCTCCTTGTCGAGGTCGTCAGATGCGTAGTCGCCCCAGAGCGAGACATTCAGCTTCACGCTGCTGTCGGCAGAGATGTTGAGTACAGGAGTCTCAAACTTTGCGTAGCGTTTCAGGTCCTCACCAGTCTCAGCATCCTGAACATTTTTTACAACGTCATAGAAATAGTTCCATCCGTCGACCATTACATATCCTCCTGTGAGCGGTGCCCAATAGGTAGCAAAGCAGCCATTCATGTTTGTGCCCTTAGGATAGCCCTTAGCTTGAGACAGAAGATCCTTAGGTTCGTTGCCCGGAGTCCAGTCCATCTTAGAGCCGTTGGCGTCGGTTACGCTGTTGAAGTCCTCGTCGAGGAGTGTGAACTCGCCGTCGTTCTCAGCGATGCGGTCCTCGTACACATAATAATTATAGAAGAGTGCGTTTGGAATCTCTTCCCATGTAGCGGTGTAGCTACCGTTGGCGTCAATCTCCACGTCGTTCGGCGTAGGCGACTGCAGCTCGTTGAGCACCACGTAGCGCGAGGGCTGCGACTTGCTCTTGCCGTCAGAAGCCGTCACGTTGTAGCGGTAGATAACGCCCGGCACGATGCCGCGCACGGTGCAGATGGTGTCGGTGGTCTCGAGGTCGGTAACAACCTGCTCACCAATATTACCTTCTTCGTCCGATTTATACACATTGACGTAATACTTTGTTGCGCCTTCAACCTTGTTCCAGCGTGGGCGGAAACTTGTACCTGTGTAGAAGAGGTGGCGCAGCACGTTAGGCGAGCCAACGGCTGTCTTCTCGTAGTAGACCTTGAAGTCGTCCATGAGCACCTTCACGCCGTTCTCCTCGCGGAAGATAACGCGTGTGGCTTTCTTGCCCTGCTCAAAGCGCAGCGTGAACTCCTTCCACTCGTTAGTCATGCCCTCCACGTTGCCGAACTCCGTATAGACAGGGTTCTTCGGGTCTGTAACATCCTGTGTGGTGTAGCCCAAGCCTACATAACCAGGCGTGTTGTTGGCGAGACGCGCGCGGAACGACACGAAGTAGATGCCGTTGTCGGCAGATGCGTCGAAAACGGGAGTGTTGAAGTGCGCAGCATAGTAGTCGTCAGCGCGTGTGTTGTTGAAGAATATCATGCCACCAGCCGGGTAAACCTGATACGATCCCCATCCCGGTGTCTGAGTATAGTCGGGATTCACGCACGAGTAGAAGATGTCGTTAGACGGCATACCAGTGCATGTGTTGATGTTGAAAGAGAGGTCGGGGTTGTTCTCCGAACCCGAAGTCATCTTCGAGAAGTCCTCGTTGAGGATGATAACCTGTTCGGCGTTCGCCTTTGCCGCAGGCTGCACAGTCTGTGCGCTGGCGGTTTGCGTTGCTACTGCCGTCGGAGCGGCGAGCAGGACAGCAAGAGCTGCTGTCAAGCAATGTTTCTTGTTCATTGTTTTCTTTAGATTTGTTTATATTGTTGTTGCTTTTCTGCCCATTATCTGACGGCGCAGGCGGCGCGCCGGAATCCACGACGCCGCCCATCCTATCAGTATCACGGTGATGAACACCACGAGCACATCCACGTAGTGAACGCTCACGGGGTAGGCGTTGACGATGAACGTGCCCGAGCTGTCGCCCATCTTCACGAAGCCGAACGCCTGCTGCAGTCCGCAGAGCGCCAGTCCGAGACCGATGCCTATCAGCGCGCCCACAGCCGATATGATGCGACCCTCGTAGAGGAAGATGCTCACTATCTGGCGGTCGCTGGCTCCGAGGTTGTGCAGCGTGTTGATGTCATCCTTCTTGTCGATGATGAGCATCGAGAGCGAGGAGATGATGTTGAAGCACGCCACGATGAGAATGAACGTGAGGAACACGTACGCCAGCACCTTTTCTATCTGCATGATGCGGAACGTGTCTTCCTGCTGCTCGAAGCGGTCGAGCACGCGGAACTTCTCGCCTGCCGCTGCCTTTATCTCCTGCTTCGCCTCAGCGAGGTCGGTGCCCGGCTTCAGGCGCAGCTGCAGCGAGGAGAGCATTCCGTCCTGGTCGAAGAGCTGTCGGGCGAAGTATATGGACGTGATGATGCGGTCGCGGTCGTACTTGTTCTGGTTCACCGCGAACACAACGCCTGGCGAAAGCAACGAGTCGACCACGAAGCCGTCTGTCGGCGTGTCGAGGTCGGTGAGCTGTCCCTGACGCACGGGCGCATAAATCTTAAGATAGTCGGCCCAGCGAGCGCCAAGCCCCATGTCCTGCGCCAGACGTATGCCCGGCACGCCGAAGTAGAGGTTGGCAACGCGCAGCGTGAAGTCGCCGTCGCCGTAGAGTATGTCGCCGATGCGCGTGAGCTGGTCGAAGTTCTCGTCGACGCCCATCACCGTCACCATGCGCTGGCGGTCGCCGTAGACGGCAATCGCCTGGTCCTCCACCACGTCGGTAGCCACGTCTACGAAGTCGAGATGGCGTATCTTGTCGAGCTCTGGCGCGTCGGCGTTGACGGTCTTTCCCTTCGCCGGCACCACTTCTATCTGCGGGTCGAAGTTGGTGAAGAGCGACGCCACGAGGTCGTGGAAGCCGTTGAACACGCTCAGCACTATCACCAACGCCATCGTAGCCACTGCCACGCCCGTAACGGATATGAAACTGATGACGTTGATGGCGCCCACGCTCTTCTTCGAGAACATGTAGCGGCGCGCTACGTAGAATGAAAAGTTTCTCTTCATGATTTTATGTGTTGTTATGGTGAAGTGTTGAGGGGTTGAGATGGTGTTATGTTGAGATGTTGAGGTGTTGAGATGGTGATGAAGGGTTGAGATGGTGATGTGTTGAGATGTTGACATTAGTTTATAGCTAAATGACAAATCTCACCACATCACCACATCAACATCTCACCATAACACCATCTCACCACATCACCATCTCACCATCATATCTCAACATCTCACCACCTCAACATCTCACCACACCAACCTTATTTTTTCAACAGTTCGTCAATACGTTCGATGTAGTCGAGCGAATCGTCAACGAAGAAACGCAGCTCGGGAATGATGCGCAGCTGGTTGCGTACGCGTGTGCCAAGCTCGTAGCGGATAGACTTCTCGTTGGCAGCCACGTTCTTCAGCAGCTCGTCCGACTTCTCCGACGGGAAGATGCTGAGATAGGCGGTGCAGATGCTGAGGTCGGGCGACACACGGCAGCGTGTAACGCTCACCATTACGCCGTGCATGGCGCGTGTCTGACTCTGGAAAATAAGGCTGAGCTCCTTCTGCAGGAGGCGTGCTATACGGTTTTGTCTTGTTTCTTGCATAGTTCTTTTTTTGTATGTATTACGTTGTTTTTATATGTATTACGTTAATTATCCTACTTGTTTTCCGTCATTTATCCAATTTATGCAAAGTTACGGTAAATATAATAATGTACAAAAGTTTTTTAGTTTTTTTGTGGATTATAGGATGTAAAGAAAAGAGCCAGAACTCGAACGAGTCCTGGCTCTTCTTATATGTATGAAGCGTGCTTAGAGCACAATCTTCTTCACGAATGTCTGCTTGCCCTTTGTCAGGCGCACGATGTACATGCCCGACTTGAGGTTGGTGTTCGCTACAGCCTTGCCGTCGACGGTGTAGACGCTGATCTTGCCGTCGAAGTTCGGCGCGTCGATGTAGCCGTTGAGGAAGGTGATGGCTGGCATCTCCACGTTGTTGATGTCGCGGATGGCAGTCTCTGTGGGCTGCATCTCCTTGATAGGCACCTCAACCACGTTCTCAACGTACTTCGAGTTGCGGTCGATGACGAAGGCGATGAGCTTCAGGTTCTTGTAGTTCTGAATGTTTTTAGGCAGGCTGAGCTCAACGGTGTGACTGAATGCGTCGCCGCTGTTTATCTGCTTCGGGAATACGTCGCTGATGCCCTCGTTCACCTCGTAGCCCAAGCGAGCCACGTGCTGAAGGTCAAGTTCTACCTCTTTTCCCTTTTTCTCCCAACCGTAGTACGACTTCACCGAACCGGCATAGGCGTTTCTCTGCTTGTAGCCCGTCACGTCGTTCTCTATCACAGCGAAAGCCAAGCCGTAGTTGGCGTTGGTCTGTTCGCGGTTGAACTTCATGACTGCCGTTGCACTCACCTTCGAGTGGTTGTCGTCGGTGAAGTTGGCGATAGCGTCGATGCCGAGCACCGAGCCGCTGTTGATGAACGCCTTCACGTAGAGTTCGTTTTTATCGGTAATGTCAAGACTGTTTGTACGGCGACGGTCGTAAGTGCCTTTGGGGAAGCCTCCAGTTATACCATATGTGTATGACGGACACTCCAACTCGGTAGGTGTTCCGCTGTAGCAATGCTTTGCAATAGCCACAAACTGTCCTGGGAACTTTGTGTGGTTCTGCGATATCTCCTCGATGCCGCGCACACACCACGGACACTTGACGCCTGTGTACTCCTCCATATATACACGCTTTACGTCCTGCACGTTGGCTGTGACGATGGTAGATGTGTATGTATTGTTGCCGTCATAAGCGTCCTCCTCGCCGTTCACCTTCACGAGGCGCACCTTCAGATTCTCGCAGCCCTTTGTGTCGGGAGCGTTGCAAGTGAAGGCAAACTCGTCTTCAGAGCGTGCGGTGATGGTCTGCTCTACGTCGGCGAACTGCTCTTCTGAGTTGCCGATGGTGTAGCCGAAGCGGAGCGATGTTATCTTTGCAGCGGCGAAGTTGAGCAGCTTGCCCTTAATCTGATAGGTATCGCCCACGGTTGTTATCACCTTCTTCACGCCGCAGATAGCCACGTCTACCGGTATCTCCGTGCCTTCAACGCGCATCTGCAGAGCGAGTGCTGGCGCATTGTCTGGAGTCTGCTTGGTATTGTCTGTCCATCCGCTACCGAAGTCGGTGAGGTTGCCGCCTTCGCAGTATTCGTCAGTAACGCCTACGACGTTGATGTCGCTCGTAAACTCGTAGCCGATGTAGAACGGATCGCCGGTTATGGTGTATGCCTCGTCGAAGAGCACCGAGTTAAGGCCCTTGTTGCCCATATCCGCCATCTTCTCCACAGAGTATGCGCCGTTGAGGTCTTCAGCTACGAACGCCTTAACGGTCTCAGCCTTGTCGGTGAGCGAGAAGCGCATGCCTGTCACCTTCAGACCCTTGTACATCTGCGCCACCTCTGCAGGTATGTATATGGCAGCCTTGCCCTGGCGAGTGCCGATGCTGCCGTACGGAAGGTCGACTGCCGCCTTTCCGGCGTAGCCCCAGTATGTGTATTTTGCGTTAGCCGCCGTCACAACGAGCAGCAGCATAAGCAGGAGTGAAGTTATCTTCTTCATTGGTTCTGTATTGTTTAAATTGATTGTATTCTCTTTAGAATGTAATCTTCTTCACGAAGCTCTGCTTGCCGTCGGTGCCACGCACGATATACATGCCACGAGCGAGCGAAGCGTTCTTCACGAGCTGTCCGCCTACGGTGTACACCTGCAGTGTGCCGTTGAAGCCGTCTGCCACGAGGCTGCCGTTGCGCACGCTGAGGTCGGGCGCTGGTGTAGAGGTGATGTCGGCGATAGATGTCTCGCCAGCCTCAAGCACGGGCACCTCAACGGCATTCTCCACGTAGCCGTGGTCGCCACGGTTGATGAGGAAAGCTACAACCTTGATGTTGTCGCGGTTCTTCACGTTCGACGGAACGTTGAGCACGGTGTTGTGATTGTAGATAGTAGTGCTGTACACGTCGTTCACGGGGATGCTGTTCTCGATGCCACCGCTGATGCCGAAGCCTGCACGAGCCACGTGGTTGAGCGTTACGGTAGCCATCGAAGGCTTGTTCTCCCATCCGTCGAGCTCACCGTATTTGCCACCTGCGTAGCCGTTGTTCTGCTTATAGCCGGTCACGCCGTCCTCGATGATGGCGTATGCTATGCCGAAGCTGCAGTTGGTCATATCCTTTACGAACTGCACATTGGTGTTCACATTGATGCGTGTATAGTCGCCTGCCACGTAGTTAGCCTGAGTCTCGATGCCGGCGATTGTTGGGAAGTTATTGAGAATAGCCTCAACATACTGGAATGTTGTAGAGACATCGGGGTCGAACTTAGCGCGACGGTCTACTGCTGCCTGCGGATATACGCCCCAGTCAGCATACTCGTACGACGGGCAGAGCAACTCCTGTGGTGTGCCGGTGAAACCGTGCTTAGCGATAGCGATGAAGTTGTCGGGATACTTCTCCTTGCACTTCTCGATAGAGACGATGCCACGCGGACAGTTGCCGCAATAGATGCCGGTAGCCTCCTCCATGAGCACGCGCTTGGTGATGGCGACAGAGGTCATCATCACGTTGCACTCTGTAGCGTCGTTGGCTGGGTTGACGTCTTCATCGGCTACAACGCGCACCTTCAGCTTGTGTGTGCCCTTGGTCTTGATGCCTGGGTGAGTGAAGCTGAAGACGTTCTCGCTGCGGTCGCCGAGCGTCTCGTCGAAGTCTACGAACTGCTCCTCGCCGCCGTCCACGCTGTAGGCGATGCGGTAGCTGTAGAGCTTCGTAGCCGAGAGGTTCACCACCTTAGCCGAAACCACGAACGGCTCGTTCTCCTTTGTAGCGATGTCGCGCAAGCCCATCACGCTGAGGTCAACGGGCAGGTTGTCTGCCTCGATGCGTGCGGTGAGCGAGAGTGCGTTGGCTCCGTTTGCGGCGTTGTCCACCCATCCGTTGCCGAAGTCGGTATAGTTAGCGTATGCTGTCTTGTTGGCTACATAGCCGATGCATGCCTCCAGTCCGCTCACGTCGTAGCCGATGTAGAAGCCTTCGCCGGTGATGGTGTATGGTGCATCGAACTTAACGATGTTGTTGCCCTTGTTCGCCTTGTCGCTCACCTTAGTGGCGAACGGCGTGGCGTTGAGGTCGGTTGTGGCGAACACGCTCAGCTTGCTTGCCTGAGCAGCCAGACCGACGCGCACACCGGTGAGCTGACAGCCTTTGTACAGCTGCGCCACCTCCGCAGGAATATAGATGGCTGCCTTGCCGTAGGCTGAGGAGCCGTAAGCGCCGACTATGTCCTTGTCGCAATAGCCCCAGTAGGCGAACTTAGCGTTTGCTGCCGTCGCCATGAGCAACAGCATGAGCAGTAGTGTAGTGATTTTCTTCATATTATAGATGTTTATAGTTATTTCCTCAGGATGTATAATCTTTTCTATTATAGATGTTTAAAGCTTTTTCGAAGCGCAACAAAATTACTACTAATTTTAGAAAAAACGATGTTTTTTAGGCGTATTCTTTTGACATTTCGTAAAATTATCGTACTTTTGGAGGTACAGATGCAAATCTGAATAACTTGTACAACCTAAATTACTAAGATAACAGTTACTATGGAAAAGAAGATAACGCAAGAAAACTTTGAAGATACTTATGTTGACAGTATCGAGTTGGAGCGCATTGACAAGTTCGTGTGCGACGAGATGGCACGACAGATCCATCGCTATATCAAGGCGATGAAGGGCTCAAAGGCTATCATGCTCAAGTTTGAGGAACAGCTGGCTACGCTCACCGTGCCCGAGAAGGAGAAGGCGATAGCACGCTACATCGACCTGAACCGCAAGGTGATTTCGGGTCTCGACTTCAAGGTGGTGCTCGCACGTGCCATGGCAAACTACTCTGACACGTTCGCCTACCTCGTTGAACTGGTGAACAACAAGCGCAAGATGGTGTTCTATCTGAACCGCATCCGCGAGAAGTACCAGCAGTATCATGAGGTGTACGAGGAGAACGGCAAGTTCGGCATCAAGGACCATCAGGGCAACGTGCTCGTGCCGGCTCACTACGACTTCCTCCGTACGCCGTATGTATATGTCGACGACTTGCGTTCGCTGCCTGTCATTGCGCAGCGCGACGGCAAGATGGGTCTCGTGATGCCCGACGGCAAGGAGACCGTGGTGCTCGACTTTATCTACGACGACATCGAACTGCGCGACGAACCGCCCTATTTCGAAGCGTACGCAGGAGAGGAAAAAACATTGTTTGACCTTTAAGTTATGGATCAACTTTACATGCGCCGCTGCCTCCAGCTCGCTGCCAACGGACGCCAAAACGCCAAGCCCAACCCAATGGTGGGCGCCGTGATTGTTGCAGCCGACGGACGCATCATCGGCGAGGGATACCATGTGCGCTGCGGCGAAGGACACGCTGAGGTGAACGCCTTTGCTTCGGTGCGACCCGAGGACGAAGCGCTGCTCTCCGGCGCCACGATATACGTCAGTCTGGAGCCATGCTCCCACTATGGCAAGACGCCGCCCTGCGCCGACCTTATTATAAAGAAAGGTGTGCGCCGCTGCGTCGTGGGCTGCGTCGACCCGTTCGCTGCCGTGCAGGGTCGCGGCATACAGAAGTTGCGCGACGCCGGCATAGAGGTGACGGTGGGCGTGCTCGAAGAGGAGTGTCGCGAGCTGAACCGCCGCTTCATCACGTTCAACGAGAAGCGACGCCCGTACATCATACTGAAGTGGGCGCAGACCGCCAACGCGTTCCTTGACGACAACGGCAAGGCGTGTGCCATATCCACGCCGTTCACGAAGATGCTCGTTCACAAGCTGCGCGCCGAGAACGACGCCATTCTCGTGGGTCGCGTCACCGACGAGCGCGAACATCCGCAGCTCGACGTGCGCCACTGGGCGGGCAAGTCGCCGCGCCGCATCGTCATCGACCGCAACCGTCCGGCGTTCGAGGGCTTGGACTTCTCGAAGCCTGTCATTCCGCAACTGCTCGAATGGCTGCATCAGGAGAAGTGCCAGTCGCTCATCGTGGAGGGCGGAGCACGCACGCTGCGCTCGTTCATCGAGGCTGACGCATGGGACGAGATACGCGTGGAGACAGCGCCGTTCTGCGTGAGCGGCGGCACAGCGGCTCCCACTCTGCCTGACGACGTGCGCCTTGTACGCCACGAGGTGTACGACCATAATATTATTGCCACATATCACCGCCGATGAACAAAGAACTCCCTATAGTGTTGCACAACCTCGCAGTTGGCTATTCAAAAAAGGGGGTGCGCTTGTCTCAAGTGCACCAACAAAGCAATAAAGCCAATCAGGGGGTGCAGTTGAGACAACTGCACCCCCTGGATGTGCGCTGCGTAGCCTCCGACCTCAACGCCACTGCATGCCCCGGATCGCTCACTTGCCTCATAGGGCACAACGGCACGGGCAAGTCGACGCTGCTGCGCACCATTGCGCACTTGCAGCCAGCGCTCGACGGCAGCGTGTTCATCGGTTCCGACGACATAACTATGCTTCGCCCGAGCCGCCTCTCACGCATTATTTCGATTGTGCTCACCTCGCGCCCCGACGCTCGCAACATGACTGTCAAGGAACTTGTCGCACTCGGACGTGCGCCCTACACCGGCTTCTGGGGGCGCCTCTCCAGCGACGACCGCCTCATCGTGCGCCAATCGATAGAGAGCGTAGGCATTGCGCCGATGGCTGAGCGCCGCGTGTGCAGCCTCAGCGACGGCGAGATGCAGAAGGTGATGATCGCGAAGTCGCTCGCGCAGCAGACGCCGGTGATTCTGCTCGACGAGCCTACCGCCTTCCTCGACTTCCCTGGCAAGATCGACTTGATGTTGCTGTTGCAACGTCTTGCCCACGAGGAACGCAAAACGATTCTTCTTTCCACTCACGACCTTGAGACAGCCCTGCAGACTGCCGACCGTCTGTGGCTTCTCGCCGACGGCGCATTGCACGACGGCACGCCGCACGAACTCGCCGACCTTGGCTTTATTGACGATTATATTGGTCGGAAGAACGTTAAGTTCGACAGAGAAACGCTCAGCATACAGATTCTATAGGGGTGCATATCCAGGGGGTGCACTTGTCTCAAGTGCACCTACAAAACAAAAAGTGCACTTGTCCTAACTGCACCAACAAAGCAAAAATCTGCACCAACATAATAATAAATGCACCTTTGCTATGTTGGTGCACTTGAGACAAGTGCACCCCCTATTTTACTTTTCTACGCCGTGTGCTGGCGTGTGCCCATACGAGCCTCAACCACATTCACCACATAGTCGCCGAGCTTCTCGCACTCCGACACGATATCCATGTACATTGTGCCGATAGCGTAAGTGTACTTGTGGTCGTTGATGTCGTTGATGTTCTGCGAGCGCAGCTGGTTGCGATAGTTGTTTATCTCGTTCTCCACGTTGAAAGAGCGGTTGATGTCGAGCGAGTCGCGGCGTCCGGTGAGCATCACGTTCATCTGTGTGAGTGCGTCGTCGGTGAGCTCCAGCATCTGGTGCAGGTGCTCGTACTGCTTCTCGGTGAAGTCTTCCTTGCCCTTCAGCTTGCGACTGAGCGTGCGTGCCACGTTGTAGCAAGAGTCACCGATCGACTCAATCTCCGAAATCTCGCGGAGCATAGCGCGAATCTTCGCCTTGGTATCGTCCGAAAGGTGAGCGTCGCTGACGTTGTTCAGATAGTTGGCTATCTCAATCTCCATGTTGTCCGAGATGCACTCGTACTTCTCGATACGCGTATAGAGCTTGTTGAACTTCGCCTCGTCCTTCACGCCGAGCAGTTCGCGTACCATGCCGAACATACGCTGTATGCGCTCTGCGAACGACTGAATCTCCTTCTGTGCCTCGAGCACCGAGAGCTCCGGCGTCTTCATGATTGAAGTGCCGCCGATGTAGCGCAGACGGAAGTCGTCCTCGTCCTTGCGGTTAGACGGTTTGATAACGTAGCATACGAAGCGCTCCATCTGCGGGATGAACCAGATAAGCACGGCTGTGTTGCATACGTTGAACGTGGTGTGGAACGCTGCGAGCACTACAGAGAGGCGGGCTGCGTCGATGTGGTCGGCATGCGGGTTGACGCCCACGAAGCCGCACACCATGTCGATGAACGGATAGAAGCCGCAGAGCACCCATATCACACCGAACACGTTGAACGTGAGGTGGGCGAAGGCTGCACGGCGCGCCTGTGTGTTGGCGCCCATCGCTGCGATGTTAGAGGTGATGGTGGTGCCGATGTTCTCGCCCAATACCAGTGCGATACCCATGTAGATAGGCAGCACACCCGACGAGCAGAGCACCATGGTGATAGCCATGAGGGCTGCCGACGACTGCATGCAGAACGTCAGCACGGTGCCGATGCCGAGGAACGAGAATATGGTGAGATAGCTATCCTTGTCGAAAGAAGCGAAGAAGTCGATGACAGTCTGGTTGTGACTGAGGTCCATCTCCTTACCCGTTGCGCCGAGCGTAGAGATAGCGAAGAACATGAAAGCCACGCCGAAGAGGAAATCGCCGATGTAGCGGTGGCGCTTGCTGTAGATGAGTAGCAGGGCGATGAAGAAAGCAGGGAACACGAGGTTCGCCATGTTGAAAGAGAAGCCGAGCGTCATAATCCACGCCGTGAACGTAGTGCCGATGTTGGCACCCATGATGACGGAGATGGCTTGAGCAAGGGTTAGCAGTCCGGCGTTGACAAACGAAACGGTCATCACCGTGGTAGCCGTAGACGACTGTACCGAGGCTGTTACAAACATACCGGTCAGCAGTCCGGTGAAGCGGTTGGTGGTCATTGCGCCGAGAATATGGCGGAGCTGTGAGCCTGCCATCTTCTGCAGAGCCTCGCTCATCACCTTCATACCGTAGATGAGGAGGGCCAATGAACCGATGATCTTAAAAATAATCCAAATCGACATATTTTTTTAATATAATTTATGTGGCGTTTATGCGCGTTGTGTCGAAAAAAGAAAGTACCTTTGTTATTGGCAAGTTACTTACTAAGTAGTTGAAAGCCTCTTTTGATAGATTTCAGTATAAAACCTTTAAAGCTTTAGCCAAATGAAACAGTTGATACAAATCCGTTGCAAAAATAATAAAAAAACTTTAAAAGTGGAAACAGGGAGTACACTTTCTGATATTTTTTCTCAGCTTGATGTGAAGATGCCTTATCCGCCGGTGAGCGCCAAGGTGAATAACAAGGTTGAGGGACTCCACTACCGTGTCTACAATCCGAAGGATATTGAATATCTTGACGTAACGTCGGCGTCGGGATCGCGTGCTTATACTCGCACGCTCTTCTTCGTGCTCTGCAAGGCTGTTCACAAGCTGTTTCCCGAGAGCAACGTCGTCATCGACATACCGGTGAGCAACGGCTACTACTGCGACCTGCGCCTCGGACGCCCCGTGACGGAGGCTGACGTCGACCTTATCCGCGGCGAGATGCAGAGTCTGGTAGATCGCCATCTGCGCATACGCCGCCACCAGGTGCCCACCGACGAGGCGATACGCATCTTCGAAGACCTCGGCTACAAGTCGAAGGCGATGCTACTGCGCACTACCGGCAAGCTCTACACTACCTATTATGATATAGAGGGTTTCATCGACTACTTCTACGGCACAATGCTTGTCAACACGGCGCAGCTCACGCTCTTCGGACTCGAGAAGTATTACGACGGACTGCTGCTGCGCATCCCGTCGCGACAGGACCCGACGCAGCTCGGCGCATTGGTGCGCCAGGACAAGATGTTCGACATCTTCCAGGAACACCACCGCTGGCAGAACTTGCTGGGCTTGTCTACCGTCGGAACGTTCAACGAGGCGGTCAGCCAGGGCCACACTACCGATATTATTAATGTGTCGGAGGCGCTGCAGGAGAAGAAGATTGCGAAGATTGCGGAGGACATCGCTCGCGAGTCGCGTGTGAAGATGGTGCTCATCGCTGGTCCGTCGTCGTCGGGCAAGACTACGACGTGCAAGCGTCTCTCCATTCAGCTGCTCTGCAACGGCATACACCCCGTGCCCATCTCGCTCGACGACTACTTTGTCGACCGCGAGAAGACGCCGCTCGACGCTCAGGGCGACTACGACTACGAGTCGCTCTATGCGCTCAATCTCGAACTGTTCAACAAGCAGCTCTTGCAGCTCTTCGCCGGCGAGGAGGTGGAGCTGCCGCGCTACAACTTCCAGACTGGCCGCAGCGAGATGAGCGGCAAGCGTATGCGCATGGAGCCTAACGACGTGCTCGTGGTGGAGGGCATCCACGCGCTCAACCCCGAACTGACGGCGCAGGTAGACGAGCAACTGAAGTATCGTGTGTATGCCTCGGCGCTCACCACTATCCTCCTCGACGAGCACAACTACATCCCTACTACCGACAACCGACTGCTGCGCCGCATCGTGCGCGACTTCAAGTATCGTGGCTGCTCGGCTCGCGACACCATCCGCCGCTGGCCCAGCGTGCGTGCCGGCGAGAACAAGTGGATATTCCCTTATCAGGAGAACGCCGACACGATGTTCAACACGGCGATGATATACGAGCTGGCTGCCATAAAGACGCAGGCTGAGCCGCTGCTTGAGCAGGTGCCCGAGAACTGTGACGAGTATGCCGAGGCGTATCGTCTGCGCAAGTTCCTCGGCTACTTCAACGCCATCGACCACACCGTCCTACCGCCGACATCGCTCCTGAGAGAGTTCCTCGGAGGCAGCTCGTTCACGTATTAAGCCCCTCCCCACCC
>ERZ1034871.1088-NODE-1088-length-14400-cov-14.711816_pt1 | contig 14400 bp, 11 predicted proteins | sample MGYA00520631_ERZ1034871 | MGnify/ENA primary metagenome ERZ1034871 (study PRJEB33766, sample SAMN09781721) | gut metagenome | biome: gut microbiome | host: Homo sapiens | place: Madagascar | study: EMG produced TPA metagenomics assembly of the PRJNA485056 data...
CCCTTCCCTTGGAAGGGGCTGCCGAGCGCAGCGAGGCGGGGTTGGCTTTCTTTTTGGGCGGCGCTCGGGTGCTCTCGTAAACGACGCACTTGAGACGCTTCCTCTTTCATCTATATCACCTACTTGAGGCGATCTTACTTTTTGCCCGCTGACCCCAGCGGCAAACCAGTCCCTTATTTCTTCGATGCTTTTCTGCAGTCTTCCACGAGCTGCTTGCCGAAGTCGCCCTGTTCCTGCTCGAACTTCTCGATGACAGAGGCGGTCGCATCCTGCCACAGCTTCACTTCATCCGCCGGAACTGTGTAGACATCCATGCCCTTGGCAGCGAGCTCCTTCAGACAGCGTTCATCCTCCGACTTGGTCTCCTTACGGATCTCATCGCGGATCTCCTTAGCGACTTCATTCACCAGCTTCTGCTGATCCGGAGACAGCTTTTTCCAAGAGTTATCATTGATCGCGAGCAAGTAGCCGACATAGGAATGGTTCGTGGTGGTGAAGTACTTGCAGACTTCGTAGATCTTGCGGGACAGGATCGCCGTCTGACCGGAGGACTGTCCGTCGATGGTGCCATTCTTGATCGCCATGTATACCTCCGAGGAGCTCATGGTCGTCGGAGAAGCGCCGAGCGCCTGGATGATGTCAGCCGATGTTTCAGAGTAAGAACGGATCTTCAGGCCCTTGAAATCCTCCGGCTTTTCGATCTTTTTGGCATTGTTGCAGAACTGTACATAGCCATAGTCAGCCCAGATCAGCGGATGAACGCCCTTCTTTTCCATTTCTGCCGTCAGCTTCGAGCCCAGATCTCCATCGAGCGCATTGTCAGCCGCTTCGATGGTCGGCAGAACGAACGGCAGATCGAGGACCTTGAGTGCCGGTACGACCATGGACCAGCGCGCGGTAGAGTTCAGACCGATATCCAGCCCGCCGCTCATGAGCGCATCATTCATATTCTGGTCATTGTAGAGCTGTCCTGCCGGATATACCTTGACCTCGATCGAGCCCTTGGATCTTTCATTGACCTCTTTGGCAAATTTTTCTACACTCTTGGACAGATGATGCTCGGACGGCAGCTGATATGCCAGCTTCAGCTCGACCTTCTGCCCATTGCCGGATGCTGCCGCCTTCTTATCTCCGCCGGACATACCGCATCCCGTCATCATACCTGCCATTGCCAGAGCAGCCAGAGAAGCGGCTGCGATCTTCATCGATTTCTTACCCATCATAGATCTCCCTTTCTGCTATACTTACATCAACCTATAAAACACCCTTCTTGAATAAAGTCCTCGAGGGAGACAGCAGATTTCGCGACTACCTGCTGCCTCAAGCCCGCTCTCCCTTTCTCAGTTATCAAAAAACGCCCTGACTGATAAAAATCAGCCAGGGCGTAAACCTTCACGCGGTACCACCTCGCACTATACTCGGAGGCCTTGTAACGCTGCCAAACGCCGCATCCTACTTCATTCAGATACGGGACTTGCGGACGACTTTGTGAGGACCCTCTGCTGCCTTTCACCATACGGCAGCTCTCTGCCAGAGAACCGATTCACTCGCTTCCGTTCCTTGTCTTTATTCAAAGTTAAGCTTGTGACAAGTATACACGCTGCATTTATGTTTGTAAAGAGGAAATTTTTAAGCTCATGAAAAGGACACGACGCCCTGCGAGAGGAGGGTATGCCGCAAATGGCATCCTCCTTTCGCCTGCGATATAATGAAGAAGCGATACACCCTGTCAGATCCCCTGCATTTCGAGGTATATGATGACATTCATACAGCATTACGACTCCCCGCTCGGCGCCATCCTCCTCGCAGCGGATGACCTGGGACTCACCGGCCTTTGGTTCGAGGGGCAGAAATACTTTGCCGCCACTCTCCCGGCAGAAGTACAGACAAAAGAAACGCCCGCGCTACGAGAAGGAAGGCGCTGGCTAGACCTGTACTTTGCGGGAAAAGAGCCAAATATCTCTCCACCCCTCCATCTCATCGGCACTCCGTTTCGCCTTTCCGTATGGAAGATCCTCTCCGAGATCCCCTACGGAAAAACGACGACCTACGGAGACATTGCGCAAAGACTTGCCCAAGAGCGCGGTCTTTCCCGCCTATCCGCCCGCGCCGTCGGAAGCGCCGTCGGAAGAAATCCCATCTCCCTCATCATCCCCTGCCACCGCGTCATAGGCAGGAACGGCCGCCTCACCGGCTACGCCGGAGGCCTTCACCGAAAAGCCTATCTGCTCGCGATGGAGAGAAGACATGGAGATAGGGAGACGTTAGACTAGGAGACATTAGACTTCAGATCTCTGACCTCTGACCTCTAATGTCTCCTCGTCTCTAATCCCTAGTCACTAAAAACAGAAAGGAGCCCATCATGACCCACATTCTCTTCGTCTGCCACGGCAACATCTGCCGCTCCCCCATGGCGGAATTCATCATGAAAGCACTCATCCGCAAAGCCGGATGCGAGAAGGCGATCACCGTGGACTCTGTCGCAGCGACCACGGAAGAGATCGGAAATGATATGTACCCGCCCGCCAAGCGTATGCTCACAAAGAAGGGCATCCCCTTCTCGCCCCGACGCGCCCGTCTCATCACGGCGTCGGACTATGCCCATGCAGACTATATCCTCTGCATGGACGAGGAAAACCTCACCGACCTTGCCCGCCTGACGTGCGGCGATCCGGAGAAAAAAGTCTCTCTCCTCCTCTCCTGGGCAGGACGGCGCGCCGAGGTGGCAGATCCGTGGTATACGGGAAATTTCGAGGAGACGTATGAGGATATCCTCGAAGGCTGTGAAGCGGTCATGAGAAAAATAAGCCGGTAAGGTGTTGCTATCTCTTGGTGAATGCTCGTTTGGCGATCGCTGCCAAGGGTCTTGCTTGGGATCTGTGATCCGCTTTCCCTTTATCCACAGAGTTGTTCACAGTTATTCACAAAACTGTGAATTGCGAAAGCCCCCTCTTCGCAGCTCCGACAATCAGCTGAATATCGCACTTGTCCATCTTAGATATACACAGAAAATTGTGAATATCTGTGAACAAGTGCGGAATGCTCACGCAGCTCTCTTGAAAAAGGCCCGATCCTGTCGGACTGTCTCGCCTCCATGTCTTTGTTCATAGCTGTGGATTTTGTGAATAGACTATTCACACCCCGATCTTTCTCATTCATTTTTTTGTCAAGTCCGTGTCAAGAAGATGTCTCATCACGCAAAGGAGCGAGAAAAGAGGCAAAATAGCGAGATCGGGCGAGAATGGGGCTGTCGGCATCCTGTCCGCGCTGCGCGGATAGTGGGATAGTGGGAAGCCTTCCTCCTTAGGGTAATGCTATTAAGTTAAGGAAATTGTTAGCTACGTAACGTCTTGCTTCCCCCTTCGGGGAGCTCCCCCGATGGGGAGCCAAGAACGTTCTGCCACTTAACTTAATAGCATTAGATATCGGGGGGATGCGTGACTGGTGACTAAGAGACTAAGAGATTTGGAGACATCAGACTCCCGTATCGTCATTTCGAGCGCAAGCGAGAAATCTTTGTCATTCGCGGTCAGGCGGACAATGTTTGGAAAGTTCAAAACGGGAAACCTGCTATCAAGAGACCTTCGGGCATCGCTATTATTTATACTTCGCGGCACGTCCCATAGGCTAAGTTTGAAAGCAGGGATAAAGATTAGTGGCTAGGGATTAGGAGTCTCAAGTGACTGGTGACTGGAATGCCAGCTCATGGCATCGCCATTATTTATACTCTGCGGCGCTTCTTTTTTATACGCCGCACCACCCCCGTTGAACCCGCTGAACCTGTTGAGCCCGCTGAACCTCTTTCGCACGTAATCAAAGGGCACCTCGACCCACGGGCTAACCCCAAGCCAAAAAGAGCAGCGACATGGCCGCTGCTCTTTTTGCATGCTATATGGATTTCTTATTTCTTTTCTTCTTCGATGGGATAGTCCTGCAGAGCATCGTATCCTTCTTCACCAGTGCGGATCTTCACCGCATTGTCAATGGTGGAGACAAAGACCTTGCCATCGCCATACTTGCCGGTGTAGAGAGCCTTCTTCGCCACCTCGATGATGGTGCGGGGAGAGATCTTGGATACCACGATGTCGATGCGGACCTTTGGCAGAAGTTTTGCCGAGACGGCAGCGCCGCGGTACATCTGCGTCTGTCCTTTTTCGAGACCGTAGCCCAGTGCTTTCGTGACGGTCATGCCAGTGATGCCGATGGCTTCCATGGCAGCCTTGAGGATCTCGAAGCGTTTATCCGAAGTAATGATCGTGACGCAGTAGAGGCGGTGTCCATCAGCTGGCAGTTCTTTCGGCATGATCTTTTCTGCTTCCGCTTTCTTTTCTTCCGCAAGCGGTACTTCGACGGCATCTTTCGGCACCTTGCCTGCTTCCAGTGCTTCGGCTGTAGTGTCCGGCGCCATCATGAAGTCTGCATACGCAGAGACGAGGCCGTGTTCTTCGAAGTCAAGGCCATTGATCTCTTCTTCACGGGTGACGCGAAGACCATTCGTGGCTTTGATGATACGGAATACAATGTTTATCGCAACGAATACGTAGAGGGCTACGACGACAACGCCTAAGACCTGGATCATGAGGAAATGCGGCTCTCCTGTGTAGAGAAGGCCGTCCTTGACAGAGAAGAAGCCGGTCAGGATGGTGCCGAGTGCGCCGCACACGCCGTGAGCGGAGATGGCGCCGACTGGATCATCGATCTTCATCTTCTGATCGACGAATTCGACCGCATAGACGATCGCGATGCCGGCAATGACGCCGATCCAGAAGGAACCGGCAACGGAAACGACATCCGTGCCTGCGGTGATGGCTACGAGACCGGCAAGACCGCCGTTCAGTGTCATAGAAACATCCGGTTTGCCATATTTCACCCAGGTGAGAAGCATGGTGGTGACAGCACCGGCAGCGGCTGCCATATTCGTGGTGACCATGATGCTGCCAACGGAGAGGATCGTATCATCGCCGGTCATGGAAACGGTGGAGCCGCCATTGAATCCGAACCAGCCCATCCACAGGATGAACATGCCAAGGCAGGCAAGAGTGATGGAGTGACCGGGGATCGCATTGACGCTGCCATCCTTGTTGTACTTGCCAATTCTTGGTCCAAGCAGAGATGCACCGACCAGAGCGCAGACGCCGCCGACCATGTGTACACAGGTGGATCCGGCGAAGTCATGGAAGCCGAGCTCGGAGAGCCAGCCGCCGCCCCAGATCCAGTGTCCGGAGATCGGATAGATCAGGAGAGAAATCAAAACAGAATAGATGCAGTAGGAGGAGAATTTCGTACGTTCAGCCATCGCGCCGGAGACGATCGTCGCAGAGGTCGCACAGAAGACAGTCTGGAAGAAGAGGTAGACCAGCGGAGGATAGCCTGCATCGCCGGTGTCATAGTGAGTGACGAAGAGATCCGGCGTGCCGATGATGCCGCCGATGTCTTCCCCGAACATAAGACCGAAGCCCAGGACCCAGAAAACGATGGTGCCAAGCGCAAAGTCCATGAAATTCTTCATGACGATGTTGCCTGCATTCTTTGCTCTCGTGAGCCCAGTCTCCACCATCGCAAATCCCGGCTGCATGAAGAAGACCAGGATAGCCCCCAGCAGTGTCCAGGTCGTATCCACAGAGGAGTACTTTCCCTCCGCATCTGCCGCCATGATCATGGTCGGCGTGCACAAGGCCGCCGCCAGGAGCGGCCATTTGGCTAAAATTTTTCTCATTTTTACCACACCCTTCTAAAAAAAGAAATAAGAATTTTCCCGTACATAGAGAAAGCCCGGACCTATGTCCGGGCTTCATTGTCCAAAAGAAAAAGTCTCGATGCCCCTGCATCAAGACCTCTTTGTCCTCTGTGTACTTGTCATTCATTGCTGAATATGCAGATATGATAACGCTAAGAGCCGCCGCCGTCAAGGGGGGAAAATGGGAAAAGTTGTCAGAAAAGGAAAATGGGGCTAGCCCGTGGGGGTGTGCTGCGCCTTGACCACGAATGAAAACCTCGCTTGAACAAGAAATGCGAAATGAGTGACTTGTGACTTGTGACTGGTAGCTAGGGATTAGTGGCTAGGGATTAGGGATTAGAAGCAAGCGGTGATTGAAGTAGCGCAGTTGGCACGCTGACCGTTCTGCAAGAGGGATCTCTCGGCTACGCTCGAGATGACGATAGCGCGAAGCACTATCAAAATTCCGCGGCGCTTCATTATTTTATGCGCCGCACCACCATTTCGCATTTCTCATTTCTCATTCAAGCGAAGCTTTCAAACGGAATCAAAGGGCAGTACGCCCCATGGGCTAAGTTTGAAAGCAGGGATGAGTAGCTAGGGATTGAGGATTGGGGATTAGGAGTGACTAGTGACTGGTGACTAGTGACTTGAATACCGCCTTCGGGCATCGCCTTATTTATACTCTGCGGCGAAGCCGCCACCTTCATTCCTCATTCCTAATTCCTAATTCCTAATTCAAATCCCTTCCCCCTGAAAATTTTTTCTTGACTTCCCATCCCCGAAAGTGTATAGTAGTTTCAACTTCATAAAGGCAGTGAAGAGAAGAGTACATGAAGGACGCTGGCAAAGAGAGCTCCACCTGGTGAGAAGGAGCGCAGACGAATCCATGGAAGATGGCCTCTGAGCCTGGCATGCTGAATGATGAAGCAGCCCGGGATCTCCCGATATAGAGACAAGGTATCAAGGCTACGGCCGTCGTACCTCATAAGGTGTCCCGAAGTGATTCGGACATAAAATTGGGTGGTAACACGAAGTATCTCGTCCCTTTCAGGGAGCGGGATTTTTTTATTGCCCCGCATTTCCTATCAAGGAGGAATTCACTATGAAACTGACAAAAGCAATCGCACTGTCCCTCGCAGCCCTCGTCGCTGCAGGCGCTATCGCCGGCTGCGGCGACCAGAAGAAAGAAGCCAAAGCACCGGCTGACAAGAAAGAGATCACCGTCGGCATCACCTCCGGCTATTCGGAACAGGTCATGGAGTTCGTCGCAAAGAAAGCAGAAAAAGAAGGACTCAAGGTGAACCTCAAGTCCTTCGGTGACTATGTCACCCCGGATGCCGCCCTTGCTGCCGGCGAGATCGACCTGAACTCCTACCAGCACGGCCCGTACCTCGAAGCCTACAATGAAAAGAACGGCACGAAGCTGATCTCCATCGGCAATACCTATCTGGCTCCGCTGCGCATCTACTCCAACAAGTACAAAGACCTGAAGGATGTGCCGGACGGTGCCAGGGTCTCCATCCCGAACGACCCGTCCAACGGCGGCCGTGCGCTCCTCCTGCTCGATAAACAAGGTCTCCTCAAGCTGAAGGAAGGCACCGATCCGACCAAGGCTGTCGTCGGTGATATCGCAGAAAACCCGAAGCACCTCGAGATCCTCGAGCTCGAAGCACCGCAGCTCCCGCGTTCCTTGGATGACGTAGCGATCTCTGTCATCAATGCCGGCTACGCAAAGGCTGCCAGCCTCGACACCAAGACCGCCCTCGCGACCGAAGACAATACCTCGCCTTATGTCAATATCATCGCAGCCCGCGAGCAGGATAAAGAGAACCCGACCTACCAGAAATTCGTCAAGATCTTCCAGTCTGAGGATGTCAAGAAATACATCAATGACAACTTCAGCGACGGCCTCGTTCCGGCCTTCTGATAGCCGCTGGCTATGCGCCATGAAAGGCCCATCAGAGCATCTTCCCAAAAATGGAAATGCCCCGACGGGCCTTTTGTGTGCCTGACCGGAACGCGGGACCAGGGACGGTTGACTAGTGACTGGCAGCTCTCTCTCATTGTCATTTCGAGCAAAGCGAGAAATCTTTTCCATCGCGATCAGGGACTCACGCTCCCCCACATGTGCCGCGCACTTCTCCGCTTTCCTCATCTGTCTTTCATACCGCCTGTGCCCTATCCGCCCCTGCGGGGCACCTTCCCCTAGAGGGGAAGGCTGACGATACGGGGTAAACCTGCGCTCAAGAGACCTTCGAACATCACCCCGTTTCGTCATCCTGAGCGGCGAGAAACGTCATATGTGAGATAACGAATGCCAGAACCGCTGCGACCTCTTCATCGATCTCGGCGAAGCCGCCTTCATTTCTAAATTTTCATTCACATGCCCTCCTCTTTCCTTTATAATATAGATAATAAAGGGAAGGGGAGATTTTTATGTTACGCATTGCAACGGTCGACGACAATCCGGCTGATCTCAAAGAGATCCGTATGTGCCTCTCACATTATTTTCAGAAAAGGGCAGGACAGACGCCCATCGACTACACCATCTCAGCCTACACCAGCGGCCCATCCTTTCTGGAAAATTTTGAAAAAGGCGACTACGACCTCATCCTCCTTGACATCTACATGCCCCGCATGACCGGTATGCAGGTAGCCGAAGAGATCCGCGCCATCGATGAGGACGCATGGATCATCTTCCTCACCACCAGCCGCGACCACGCACTCGAAAGCTATAACGTCTTCGCCTCCGGCTACGTGCTAAAGCCGCTCCTTGAAAATGCGCCGCAGCTCGAGACCCTTCTGACACGCCTCCTCCCGGAGGATGCGCTCGCCGCAAAGACGCTCACCGTAAAGCTCGCCGGCGGCGAATGCCTCTCCGTCCCCTACAGCCACATCCTCTACATGGACTGTCAGGGCAGCCGCGGCGCCATCCTCCACCTCGAAGACCGCACCCTTGCCTCGCAGAACAGCTACCAGGAGCTGGCAGACATTCTCCTTACCGATGAGCGCTTCCTCGAGACCTACCATCGCATCATTCTCAATATGAATGCCGTCACCGCCATGAAGGAGGATACCTTCCTATTGAAAGGAGATCTGACTCTCCCTATCAGCCGCCGGAAAAAGAAAGAAGTCAAGCAGCAGTACATGCAGTTTCTGCTGTCGAGATAGAGCTAGTGACTGGTGACTGGTGACTGGTGACTAGGGATTAGTGGTGCCGAGTGACTGGGGACTAGTGACTGGGAGACAGGGAGACACCCGTCCCCCTGTCATCCCGAGCGCAGCCGAGGGATCTTTGTTGCACAGCGATTAGTATCCCTCCTGCCCCTGCACGGAAAAACGCCTTCGTGCTGCGTTTTTAGGTTTTCAAGCTCTCACCGCTCATCGGTCTGCAAGGAAGATTTCTCGGCAACGCTTTCAATGACGATACGCTTGGAACGCAGCCCATCCTATTCACGGCGAAGCCGCCACCACAAGCTTGAAAACAGGGATGCGTGGCTAGGGATTAGAGATTAGGAGTGCCGAGTGACTGGTGACTGAAATGCCATCTTCGGGCATCGCCCCATATATATTCGCGGCGAAGCCGCCACCTTCACTCCTAATTCCTCATTTCTAATTTCTCATTCGAGCGAGGCTTTCCATCGCGATCAAGAGGCAGCACGCCCCCCGAAAAACGCCGGGCACTCATTTCATAAGGAGCAACCCCATGACCGATATACTTCTTCTGGTCTCTGCCATCGCCATCCTTCAGGTGGGCGGAGCCTATGTACGCTATATGCCCTTTGCGGCCATCATGGACGCGAAGACGAAACGCCGCCTTTTTTACGCGGACTGTCTCGTCCTGCTCATCAATATGAGCTGGCAGTCCCTCCTGATAGACCAGCTCGGCCTCAATGTCTTCACGTATAAGTGCTGTCTTGCACTCGGCTGGATCCCCTTCTTTCTCTCGATGCTTTTTATCTTCCCCACCGCTAAAGCCGCACAAATATTCATCCTGGGCATGCAGGGCATCTACCAGTTTGCTCTCCACGGCATATCGGGACTCTGTATACTATTCTGTTTCCCGAATATACCACCGGAGCACCTCCTGATCCCGCATCTCCTCATCTATGACTTCTTCCTTGCATTGACACTTCCCGGTGCCTACCACCTCTTTTCCCCTATGCTGCCCTCGAAGCGCTTCATGAATGAAAAATCCTACTCCTACTATATGGCCGCCATCCCGATGCTGCTCGTCATTGCCGCCACCCCCACAAGTCTCCTTGGCAAGCTCTGGTCTCCTGATAAACTCTTTGTCTGGCTGATCCTCACTGTTTTCTTCATCGCCTTCAACCGCTACCTCATTTTGGAAAAGAAAGACTTCGAGACCTTGACGAATATCCAAAGTGCAAACCACCTGATGGAGAAATCCATTTCCTTCCTCCAATCCTATGCCCAGATCCTGCAGGATAACGGGAAAGAAATGTCCCTCTTCCGGCACGACCTGCGCCACCGGATCCTTGCACTCCACGGACTCCTGCAGCAAGGACAGACAGAAGAAGCCCTTACACTTTTGGAAAGCTCTCACGAAGACTTAGAGCGCACCGCCACCCACCCCTACTGCCTGAATCCGATCATCAACGCCATCATCTCTATCTATTTCGAAAAAGCGAAAGAACTCTCCGTCCGCACCAGCCACAAGATCTCCTTCCCGCAGAGCCTTCCCTCCATCGAAAGCCCGCTCGCCTACGTACTTGCGAACCTTCTCGAAAATGCCATCCAAGCCTCCGCTACCATGCCCAAAGAGAAACGTACCGTCGACCTCACGCTCCTTATGAAAGGAAATCAGATCGCACTCTCCATCGTGAACCCATACGACACGCCTATCTGCTTTGATGAGAATGGCTACCCCAAGGCAGACAAGGAAGGCCATGGCTTCGGCATGGTCTCCATCGCCCGCTTCCTAGATGCCCACCACGCCTATAAAAATTTCACGCAGGAGGACGGTATAGTACGCTTCGAAGCGTACTTCACCGTGGGAGATGAGTAACTGTGACCAGAAACTAGGGATTAGGGATTAGGGATTAGAAAATTCATTTTACCGTTTTTTTACATTCGAAAGATATAATAAGGATAAGGAAACGCAATACTAGTCCCTAGTCACTTTTCCCCCGAAAGGAGTCCCATCATGATCCGTCTTCTCTTTATCTCGCACACAGGAAATAATGAACCGCCGATGGCTCAATGCATCATGGACCACCTCATTCAGAAGGCCGGTCTGACAGACGCACTCTCCGTCTCTGCCGCCTCATTTGCCAAAGAAGGCGCCCCCCTTTCCAAGGCGGCGCAGGAGACGCTCTCTGCCCACGGCATCCCCTATACGATGAAAAAGACCTTCCCCATCGCCTGGAAGACCTATGATGACTATGACTTCATCCTCCTCATGAATGATAAGAACAATCCCGACATCTTCAATACCATGGGCGGCGATGTCGATACGAAGATCCATCTCCTCTCCGAATACGCAGGAAAAGAAGCCGATATCCCGAACCCGCACAAGGGCGCTGCCTTCGAAGATGCGTATGAAGAGGAGGAAAAAGCCTGCAAAGGTCTTTTGAAGAAGCTCGAAGCATGGATACGGTGAGGAGAAAGAGCCCGTCCCCTTCCCCCAAAAGATCCATTCCCCCATAAAAAAGGAGCTGTGAAGAAATGAATCCTCATTTCTTCACAGCCCCTTTTTACTTTGCTTTCATTTGGTTCAGGGTTGAGGTGGCGGCTTCGCCGCAAATAGACCTATGACGATACACGCAGCCCTTTTTTCTCCTTCCTTCCTTTGGAAGGAGGTGCCCCGAAGGGGCGGAGGTTGGCCGCGTGAAACGCTACTCCCACATTCGGGGAAGCCAACCCCGCCTCGCTTCGCTCGTCTGCCCCTTCCAGAGGAAGGGGCGCGAATGATTTTTAAGGAAACACGGATTAAATCTTTGTCATTCGCAGTCAGGGACTCGCGCCCCCACATATGCCGCGCTGTTCCGCTTTCCTCATCTGTCTTTCATGCCACCTGTGCCCTATCCGCCCCTGCGGGGCACCTTCCCCTAGAGGGGAAGGCTGCGATACGAGAATACCCTCTTCTAAAAAAGGTGGCACACCACCCTTGTGAACCTATCCGCTCCCCAAGTACCGTCATCCCGAGCGCAGCCGAGGGATCTTTATTGCACTGTCGCCATATGCACACATGTGCCCTCACTCAAACGACACCTTGGTGCTTCCTTTTTCGTCTTTCCCTCGCTCACGATTTACCGCTCTGCAAGAAGGATCCCTCCACTTCGGTCGGGATGACGTTTAAGGGAAACGGGTAATCTCACATAGTCTTTCACACCGCTTCGTGGATCCATCCTGCGCCTTTGGCGCGCCCCTTCTCTAAGGGGCTACTCGTATCGTAATATAACACCGCTAGTTCCAAAACATGCAACGTATCTCCCAGATGAGAGCCCTGAAGTTTGAAAGCAGAAAGAACATCTACCCTTTATGCGGATCCTCATAGGTTAAGGAAGCACTGATTCAACCAAGCAAAAAAGGAAGCTCTCGCGAGCTTCCTCTTTTGCCTGTGCTTTATTCCGCTTTCTTTTCCAGGATCTCCATGAACTGTTCTCCCGTGATGGTTTCCTTTTCATAGAGGTACTTTGCGAGCTCATCGAGCTTTTTGCGATGTTCCTCAAGGAGCCGCCTTGCCTTCTCATGCTGCGTCTTGATGAGATCGGAGACGGCCTTGTCGATGCGTGCCTGTGTTTCCGGCGAACAGGCGAGGGTGGTATCGCCGCCCAGATACTGGTTCGTCACATTTTCCATGGCGACCATGCCGAATTCATCACTCATCCCGTACCGCGTAATCATCGCACGGGCCAGACGGGTGGCTTTCTCGATATCGTTCGATGCCCCATTGGTGGATGTGCCGAAGACGACCTCCTCCGCCGCACGGCCGCCGGTCAGGGTGGCGATCTGGTCAAGCATTTCCTCTTTATTCATGAGGTAATGATTGCCCTGCTCCACCTGCATGGTGTAGCCCAGCGCCCCGCTGGTCCTTGGGATGATGGTGATCTTCTGCACCGGTGCGCTATGGGACGCAAGTGCTGCGACAAGGGCATGGCCGATCTCATGGTAGGAAACGATGCATTTCTCTTTGTCCGTCAAGATCGCATGCTTCTTCTGATAGCCGGCGATGACGACCTCGATGGACTCCTCCATGTCTTCCTGTGTCGCATAGGGACGATGGTCGCGGACAGCGCGAAGAGCGGCTTCATTCACGATGTTTGCGAGCTCTGCCCCTGATGCGCCGGAAGCCATGCGCGCCACCTTGTCGTAGTCGATGGAAGGCGCGGTCTTGATCTTCGCCGCATGGACCTTGAGGATCGCGACGCGCCCCTGAAGATCCGGCAGTGTGACCGGCACCTGACGGTCAAAGCGTCCCGGACGTGTGAGCGCCGGGTCAAGTGACTCCGGACGGTTCGTCGCTGCCAGGATGATGACACCCGCATTGTCTTCGAAGCCATCCATCTCTGTCAGTAGCTGGTTCAGCGTCTGCTCGCGCTCATCATTGCCGCCCAAGGCAGCGCCGCCGCGCTTCTTGCCGATGGCATCGATCTCATCGATGAAAACGATACACGGTGCTTTTTCCTTCGCCTGCTTGAAGAGGTCGCGGACCTTCGCCGCCCCCATGCCGACGAACATTTCTACAAATTCCGAGCCGGAAATGGAGAAGAACGGCACTTCGGACTCGCCGGCGACGGCCTTCGCCAGCATGGTCTTGCCGGTGCCTGGCGGGCCCACGAGAAGGATGCCCTTCGGCATCTTGGCACCGATGTCTCTGTACTTCGTCGGATCATGCAGGTACTCGACGACCTCCTGCAGGCTGTCCTTCGCTTCATCTTCACCGGCGACATCGGAGAATTTGATCCCGTTCGTCGGCTTGACGAAGATCTTCGCATTCGATTTCCCCATGCCGAACTGCATCGCGCCGGGGCCTCCCATGTTCTTCATCAGCCGCTTATTCATGTAGTGGCCGATGCCGAAGAAGATGAGGATCGGCAGTACCCAGGAGAGCAGCGCCGATAAGAGCGGATTCATCGCTTCGACGATCTCTCCGGTGAAATCTGCGCCTGACTTGTGCAGACGCTCCACCAGCTCGGGGTCATTCATGAGAGCTGTCTTGTATGCCTGCTTGTCGTCCTTCTTCGTAAAGAGGATCTTGTCCTGCTCCACCTGTACCTTGTCGATCTCCTGATTCTCCGTCATTGTCATGAAGGAGGAGTAGTCCACTTCTTTCACGGCATTCTCACGGAGCATCGGCACGAAGATCGAGTTGAACAGGAAGATCGCAAGGAAGATCAAAATGTAATACGCCAGTATGGGCCGTTTCGGCATTTTGACTTCGTTCATAGCGTTTCCCTTTCTTTGAAATATATTTTTGACCATTGGTCAGTAATTATATTATACGCCCTTTGAAGAGGAAATGGTAGGGGCGGGTTTCAGGGGCAGCGGGAAAGAGCGGCTTTCCTATCAATAGACCTATGACGATACACGCCGCGTGAAACGGTACTCCCACATTCGGGGAAACCAACCCCGCCTCGCTTCGCTCGCCTGCCCCTTCCAGAGGAGAGGCCGCTGAAAAAGTCCAAATAGGCGTTTGCCATTAAATGCGGTCATAA
>ERZ1034871.1089-NODE-1089-length-14384-cov-4.346640_pt1 | contig 14384 bp, 16 predicted proteins | sample MGYA00520631_ERZ1034871 | MGnify/ENA primary metagenome ERZ1034871 (study PRJEB33766, sample SAMN09781721) | gut metagenome | biome: gut microbiome | host: Homo sapiens | place: Madagascar | study: EMG produced TPA metagenomics assembly of the PRJNA485056 data...
TTTTGGAATACAGTTTTGAAAATTTCACAAATTTGGACAAAAAGAAAAACGGCAAAGTTCAAGATCGAACCTTACCGTCATTCATAGAGATGTCTTATAAAGTAAAAATACTGCGGTAGACAGGTGTCGTGCCTGCTCATCGTGGACATATTGCTATTTTAACATTGTGTTGTTCATGCACGGGTAACCTTGACACATCCGTGTCAGGACGATTTACTGAACGATTTCTTCATCTTTTCTTTCGCTTCATCTGGCACATCAATCAAGCCGAACCGATAGAACATCCCGTAAATATAAGTCACGCCCCGGATATCACCTAGAACTTTCGGGCGGTCTACCACTTCTCCTACCTGTTTAATATTGCCCAGAGCCAGCAGAACAGAACTCCACGCCAGACTTTTACTGTTTTCTCTACGATCGATCCACAGTTCCTTTGTGTATTGCCCATTCCGGCCCTTTCGTATTTCATAGGTAAAGGCTAAACCCGAGTATGTTTTGAAGCGCACACCAGCATAAAGAAGAACCACCTCCCACAGGTGCTCCTCTGTCGGCTCGGTTCTCAGTTTTCTTACCGCTCTGTATCTCCGCTGCCGCTCTGCTCCAACACTAATTTTTTCTTTATCAGCAGTACTTGGGAAGTATACACCTTTCTGATAAGGCAGATACGAGGTAACGGAGGCTTTGGAGAGTTGAAGAGTATTTGCGGTTGAGAGGATGGCTTCTTTATAGTTCTCTGTTTCTCGATACTCCTCAAAGGTATCCTGTACCTTCTCCGCCACTTCCGATTCATACACACCAGCCGTGATGAGCAGCTTTCTTACTTTGATTGGATTCAGAGTTAGCTCATCTGCAATGGATCGGAGGGAGCATTCCTCCTCATAAAGCACCACAGCACTTTCCATCTGCTCTTTCAGATTTTTCCCGGCATCGTACTCCGGCTTCAGCTTCTTCCGGCCGCCGCCTAGTTTCCGGGGCTTATACGCTCTTTTTTCTCCCATGCTTATTCGTGCAGCTCCAGCGGCAGACCATCCGGGTCATGAAAGAAAGTCATCTTCTTGTCGGTATAATCATCCACACGGATTGGCTCACATTCTATACCTAATTCTCTCAACTCTTTCACCGTCTGCTCCACGCTGTCTACGCAGAACGCAAGATGACGCAAACCACAGGCCTCCGGCCGGTTCACACGCTTCGGCGGGTTTTCTTCTGCAAAGATCTCCAACTCCGTGTGTTCATTAACACGCAGATCCAGCTTCCAGTCTTTTCGCTCCGGGCGATAGTTTTCCCTGATAACAGAGAAGCCCAGCTTATTCACATAGAACTCCTTGGCTACTTCGTAGTCAGATACGATGATTGCGATGTGGTGTATTTTTGATAAATTCATTTTTCTTACGCTCCATTTCTTTTATTTTCGTTGCAAACTATACATTAACCTTCAAAAATTACCGTGTGAACTCCTAGAGTTCAGTTTGTCCACACGGCCGATCTTATTTCAGTCTTTCGAGGATCTCATCCGCACTCATGCCGCTTGCCAGCAGTTTCTTCAGCACAGCCTCTGCCTCGGTCTTCTTAGCTTCTTCAGCAGCCTTAGCATCTGCCTTTGCTTTCTTTGCTTCCAAAGTGGCCACTTCTTTTTCGGCTTTCTTCAGAGCAGCCTTCCTCGCTTTCAGATCAGCCTTCAAAGTGTCAATATTGGCGGTGATGGATGCGATCTCGGCAGAGAGTGCTTCCTTTGCAGACTGCTTTTCTGCAATCTGTGTTACAAAATCAGTAGTCACAGTTTTGGGCTTATTCTTGCTACCTTTGGTTCTGGGCATAGGTAATAACCTTTTTCCTTTTATAGTTGTTTAAGTATAGCACTGTGTCGGGGTGAGAGCAATTATTACGGCAACATAATTCCTTTGTAATACTTTCTGCAAGCACTCTTTGTGGTTGTATACTTGTATTAATTTTAGCAATCATGTCTGGAGCAAGTGGATTTTCAAATTTAAAACCATCTGCCATTAATGTTCTCCTGTATATGTAAACACTTTCGTAATAATCTAATAGCGGGGTCCAGAGGTACGACCTCTAGGTGTAGTTTCGTTTATTTGCGTCTTACTCTTCACTCGGCTATTTTGTTTCATGTAAGTGTTGGCTACGAACCCCACATACACCCGTAGGAAATCCCATCTGAACCCACATATAAGTTACCATCAGACTGTTCATCACAGCGCCTCCATCAATCTCAATGTCTTTAACAAATCCTTTGGTTTCGAGCTTTAACTTTATGCAACTCAGCCAAGTTCCAAATAAAACAATAAGCGACAAATTATTCTCACATCTCAGCCGATCAATAGATCGTTGCCTGCTGCTCACCACGAAGAGGTGTGTGATTATCAGAGCAGCGTAGGGAGCTACCGCTCCCCCAGTATATCACAAGTCTGCAAATAAATCAGCCTTATACACGCCTTTTTCTAACATTTTCTTGAAGCTGTCCTTTACGGCTGCAGCATCTTCGTGGTAGGTCATACCATACCAGGTGTCGTTGGTCTTCAGAACTTTTACGGACATCTTGCCCTGCTCCAGTAATTCCCCAATATAAATAGGAATCAGATACTCGGCTTTCAGAGGATTACCAGGCACTTCTTTCTCGAAGAACTCTTTGAAGCCTTTCTCAAGCGTTGTAAGGAAATCAGGAGTTAAACCCCACATATTCATAGAAACCAGAGAATTAACATCGACAGCCACGCCGTCAGCCTCTGCTCCGGTTGCGGTCTTTACGATGTTCTTGGTTTCTACAACTCCCGTCAGGTTATTATCCTCATCCATCTTGCAGATGCCACGGGTCACGCCACCATTATCAGACAGCGTGTTCTTCAGCACAAAACCCGCCATACAGGACTTGCCACCATTCACCAGATACTCATGGACAGCTTTAAAGCCTTCTTTACCATAGTAATCGTCTGCATTGATGACGATGAACGGAGTCTTAATAACCTTCTTCGCTGCAAGCACAGCCTGACCCGTTCCCCAAGGCTTTGTACGTCCTTCCGGCAGAGTTCCCGGAATGTCGTTGATATCCTGGAAAGCGTAGTCAACAGTTACATTATGGGAAGAGCAAATGGAGGCAATGCGATCACCGATAACCTCTTTGAACTCCTTCTCGATATCCTTACGGATGATAAATACTACATGATTGAATCCGGCTTCGATTGCATCATGAATTGAATAGTCCATGATGATGTGATTAGAAGCATCTACTGGCTCCAGCTGCTTAATACCCGTTCCAAAACGACTGCCGATACCAGCTGCCATAATAAGTAATGTTGTGTTCATATTTTTTCTCTCTCCGAATTTATTTTCCAAATAACTTCCAGCATGGTTTTGGCATCAACTTTATCAATATAATCTCTGCCATTACAACGATAAGAAAAGCTCCACCTACCGGAAATGTGTGAATCTGCATTCCAAGCACTTTCTCCAATATTCTTATTACATATAGGAACAAAAGGTGTGTGCACAAAACAACTATTGAGTTTTCTCCAAAAAAACAAAGACTCTTTAGAAACATTCTCCCTGCACAGTTCTTGAAAACGCTCTCCATCCTATAAGAAATCTCAAATAATGCAGCAATGGTGAATACTGCGCTGCTAAATGCCAATATTGGATTTCCAAAGATTTCTTTAGAGTATGTAACGCGTGTGTTTTTCAACTCAAAGAATAATCCAAGTATGAAAAACAATATTGTGCTGATTGCTATTGGCTTGCCATTCACTTTATGCCAATACTTTTTCAAAAAGAAACCAAGCACAAAAAAAGTACTAGATATTAGCACCAAGCGTATGCGGTAATACCCCCCCCCAGATATCATTCATGAAATATCCAGCTATTCCACATAACGCATGCACACCTACTAAAACTAAATCTTTTCCATTATAAAAAGCCGAAATCAAATACTCCAGCATGTACACCAAAAACAAAACAAGCAGAAACCACCCTGCCAAATAAGAAGTTTTTCCCGTAATGATGGGAAAAATCATTCCTATTGCATCAAAGCTCTGGGGATGGATAATTACTCTTATATTTTCAACAAAGAAGCCTATAATTACTCCCCATACCAAATACGGAACCATAAGTGACTTTAGCTTTCTCTGAATCTTTTGTTTGTAATTTGATACTTCGTAACTAAAGCAAAAACCGGCTGTTGCAAAAAATAATGCCATGTGGAAGGAAGTGATCCATTTTACTATTTCTCCATCGAACGTTCCTTCATATTCATATCCATTATGGACATGTAAATAAACAACTGTAAGAATCGCAAATCCTTTTAATGCATCTAGCCAGCGCAATCTACTTTTATTTATCATTTGCTCTGCACCCATCGCCTCAAATTCTCCTTGTTTTTCTATTAGCAAAATTTCTTTTTGACAGAAATATTCCAAGGAACGTGATAACACAGTATATAACGCCACCAATACAAACTTCAATAACAAGTCTGACAAACAGGCTCTCCACTGGCATTCTATTTTTCAAAATTTCAAGTGCTACATCCATTATAATCCCAGCTATTAAGAACAGCAGTCCAGGAAGCATAACCTTTTTTAAGTCAATTATCTTTTTGGAAAAATAGCAATACAGGATAAGTACTATTGATTCTGCAACCAATGTTCCTATAACTGCACCCATGGCTCCATATATCGGAATTAAGATGTAATTAAAGATTACATTTACAATTGCTGCAGCAATAACAGAAATATTGAATTCTCTGTCTTTTTCCATTGGGATAAGATATTGTGTTCTTAATACATTTGATATTGCTTTTATTATAATCACGACAGAAAGCCATTCTAATAGCTCTGCGCATCTCGTATAGCCTTTACCAAAGAAAAATGGAATAAAATCCGTATCAACTGCTTTTATTCCAAAGCACAAGGCCATTCCTGCCCAAAGTGATAACACTATTGATGTGTTCACATATTTTTCAATCTTATTCGACTCATTTGATACACTAAGCGCAGAAATGCGCGGGAGCATCACAACTCCGAGACCATTAATCAGTCCCATTGGGATATTTACAATTTTATCTGAATTCGTATAATAGCCAAGTTCTTGCCATGTACTCATAGCCCCCAACATAATTTTATCAGTATAATGAAAGAGTGCTAAAGATACTACAGGCACAAATAAAGCTAGATTCGGCTTGATATGTTGTACCACATCATTTACTGAAACTTTTTCAAAAAATATGTACTTCGGCAATTGAATCCAAAGAATTAGACTACTTATTAGCATTCCGCCTGCCATAATGATTGTATATTTGTTTAAATCACTTGGATTCTTCACAAAAAGTAAAATGCAAGCAATTATTCCTACTTTAACAATAAAACTTCTCTGAGTTGTTGTTTTAAATTCTTCAATACCAAAATAGAACCAGCTAATATCAAAACCGACAGATAATATATACATCCATTCAATTACAGCATTGGATTTATACTCACCACCCCAGAACGGAACACTAACGAAATATACAGAACTGACCAATGCCAACATGCAAATTTGCATTACCAACATCTGCAAGAATGCCTTGCTCAATTGTTCTTTTCCCTCTGCCTTTACCTTCGCAATAGTTCTGTTGCCATAATTCGCAAGTCCTAATATTGCAAATATTCCGAAATAGTATGCAATTGAATAGTAATATGAATATACTCCATACATTTCATTTCCCAGTGTTCTTGCAATATATGGTGAGGTTATTAGAGGACTGATAACCATTAATAGCTGATACGCACTTTGATAGATCAGATTTTTCTTAAGACTTTTCACTCTGATTCACCTCCTTGTAGATAATCATTTCTATTATTAGCATATAGGAGTAGTGAAAGCAGGATTAAAGACGCATTCATCAGAATAGATGCGCTGTAAGATTCTACCATAGTGTATATAGCATAAATTAGCATAATAAAGAACTCAACATAATGCTCGTTTTTAAAGAGCACTTTCATTAAAACCGTATTTGCAATAATATAAATGAATAATACAATCAATCCATACTGAAATCCAATAAAGACAAAACCGAAATCAGTTTTTACGTTTCCGCTTCCAAAAAGTGAAATTGTATTTGTCAGTATAACTGCTGTTCCCGTTTTCAGTCTCGATAATGCTGTTCCAAGTCTAGCATATCTTGACAATATTACATTAATAAAATATGGAGTTGCAAAACTAAATACAGCAAGTGCAACATATGAATAGCATAACGGTTTCCCTAGGGAACAAAACAATCTATGTATTATTTTACTCTTAATTGCCCAAACACACAGTATCAGTAATGAAGTCATCAGAAAACCCGTTCGTGAATTTGTATAAGAAAAAACAAAAGCATTATACAGTTCAAATAGCACAAAGACCCATGTCTTCAAATTTCTATATGATAAAAAGAGCAAAACGCAAATCACAAACAATGTATAATGCGTCGCATTAGGTTGACCATATCCCAATGCATATCTTATTGTATGGACATCTCCTGAATCATATCTTACAAGAATCTGTCTATCAATCACATTTGCAATGGCCAGCGAAGTTCTAGTCACAAACATCAACAGTTTTAGCCAAAAACTGTACCTAAAAAGCTGTTTTAAGTCAATATTCTCTGAAGCACATATAGCCATTATTGTTAATAGGACAGCTGCATCCCGTGTTTTCCAAAATACAATAAGCCCTAATATAAGTAGAACTCCTGTCGCTATTAATTCCTGTTTTTTCCATTCAGAAAGAAGCATCTTAAAAATGGCGAAAAAAATAGCTATCCATGTAATTGTAACCATTGTTGGATTGGCCGAGGTCATTCCAAGACCTTTACCGATTAACAACAATGTCCAAAATACATAAAATAATAGTTTTGTTATTGAAATTTTAGTTTTACTCATTCGTCCTTCTCAATCTCTTTTCATATACTTTCAAGAACCTATCCGCAAGTGCATCCCAAGTGTAGCCTTCAGCAATAGTTTTATGTGCATTTTCTCCTATCTCACAGCATTTATTCTTATCCGCAAGAATTTGAATGATTTTTTTGCTCCACTCATTCGCATCCAAACTATCTATAACGACACCATTTCTTTCATCCATTAACGTACTTGATCCGCCATTATATGTGGTAAATACTGGTAAACCATAGTACATTGCTTCCAAAAGAACCATACCAAAAATTTCATATCGCGTTGGCAATAAGAAAGCATCACATGCTTGATAGACAGCTGGCATATACTTCTGTTCAAGACTCTCCTTATAAATCACCTTGTCCTTTATTCCAAGTTCCTCAATTTTTTTCATACACATTGAGACATATTCCGATTTACCTTTACCAATCAAAATCAATCCTACATTCGAAATCTTTTCACTAACCTTCTTAAAGGTTTCTAGGAGAAATGGAATGTTTCTTCTTTCTTCTAATACGCCGATATATAATAATTTCTTACTGAAAGCGCTATTTTTTACAGTGTCCGTAAACTCATTCATTTGAATTTCATCTGCACTACGTACCAAGTTATCTAAATCCAAACCAACTCCAATTGTGGTTACATCCTCTATTCCTTTTTCTTTCAAATAATTGGTTGCCAAAACACTTTTAGTTGCAACTACCATACCTTTTCTATTCTGTAATTTCAACAGGGTTTTATCGAACAACTTCGCTTTTTTTATATCTCCGACATTATCCTCACAATAATAAAGTCCATTATAATTCACCGTTTTATTTTTTGCGAAAATATTCAGCCAACACGATGTCAATCCAACGTATCCGCCGACCTGAATGATATCGTAATTCTTTGTGTATTTACCAAGTGACGGATAGATTCCCTCATACATAGCTCCAAATCCATGAAGCCATAATACCTTTAATATCTTATTATCATCAAAGGGAATCTCCTGCACATGGTCATGTTCTTTTCCGCAGTAATAGCCAACATCACACTGATGTCCCTTTCTAATCAAAGCCTTTGCTAATCCAAATTCTTGCAAATTGTAATTTTTTAAATTCATTGTATTAGGAGTTGTTCTCAAAATAAGTATTCTCATTATTTTTTTCCTCTTCTTCATTTGAAAATGCAAGTGGAATGATAAAAAACAGTGAAACCGTCACAAAATGAAAAAATGTTGCTGTTGCAATACTAGATGTCACTTGCGTAATGCATACAAACAATATTATCCAGTGCGAGTATCTGTCCCCATTAGTTCGCCGCATCATATCCATGCACAATTTCCATATTAAAATAATCATCGCAATTAGCCCGACTACTCCAAACTGTGCCATAATGGCCGGCCAATAAGTATCATGTGCAAACATCGGATTCGACGGGTTTAATCCATACACATCCTTAAATCCATATTCCACATAAAGTTTTGAGTAATATTTAACCGCCGAATCGGTTCCATAAGTTGCAAAGCCGGATCCCAATGGAAAATATCTCTGCATTGTGTAAATTCCATATCGAAGAAAATTTGATCGAGCAGTTGCTGTATTGGAAAAATAAGTTTCGAATTGATCAGCTGCAAAAAAGCAAAGCACAATAAGGGTTGCAAAAATATTTCCAATTGATAATCTGAATTTTTCCTGTTTTTTTACAACTTTCCAGTGCAAAAGCACAAGAATAGTACTATACATGAACGCTCTTGATCTTAAAGTCGAAATCCACAAAATCAATGCCGCAATCATGGATAGACTTAATTTATCCTGCCCCCCCCGGAACTTATTCTTCATATTTAACATAAGTATCGTCATGATAAAGTAAAACATCAAGCTGAGCTGCCCTGCTCCGTGATTTACAAACTGGAATGATCTTAACCCATGCCTAACATCATTACCCATTGAAACAATATGCAGTTCATGAAGAATCATAAAAGCAAATGCTATCCAAACGAAGATTTTAACAAAAATCGCCAATGTTCGTATAATTTTTTCTTTATCATTTTTCTCCGTCAGTATTGTCTTTGCACCAAGATAAACAATAAAGACCTTAAAAGTGTTTCCTATATCTGATAGAATAGGTTTCCACCCTGTTTGCACGCCTGCTGTTATATTACTGGCAACGCCTACAACTGTAATCAGAAGTATAATCATCAAAAGAGAAAAATTCTTTTTTTCAAGACCTCCTTTTAGTCCCTTTAATACTATTACTCCCAAACAATATACTGTTACAATTTCATCAAGGTATTGAAACATACCAAAAATATTTTGTAAATAAATTTGAAAAAAGAGTAATAGAGAAATGCAAATATATATGAAATCCTTCTTTCTAAAAACAAACCTATCTGTACCCATTCACTCATTTACTCCTTTATTCTTAGTCTATTAAACGGATTCTTTAAACTTTTTGTAATAGTAAATCCTTTTCGCATTTTCTATAATGCGGTCTTTAAGCGACACTTTCATAAATTTTAAGCAATGACGCTTTATATCTTCATCCTCAATGCTATTAAAGAAGTCATCTCGTTTTTCGTTCCAGTTAACCGAATTTTCCACCATGACTCCATCAAGCTCAACTGCCTTTAACGTGTCTACTGGATATTTTTCTATCGTCTTTAGTTCGTCGAGCAAGTTCTTTCCTTTCGAACTCTGTATAATAATATTGGTATATCCTTTGTCATCATCTTTTAAATCAGCTAACTCTGAGGCATGCCAACTATCATACAATGTCAAATCTGATACGTGTTGAATATGTTTGAACTGGCATTTATAACACGATGGACGGGAACACAAATCAGCAAAGAATGCCCTAAGGTAATAGTTTGTTCTTGCTGAACCATAATATATTTTCCCATTTTCAAATAAGACCTTCATAGTTCCACTATGATAACCATATGTTTTATTTCTAAACCTCACATCGACGATCTTACTTTTATACTTTTTCTCCAAATATTCTGCAAACCGCTTCCAAAACAACGGTGACGGATTTCCACGACATACTACATCAACACAAATCAAATTCGAATATTCTTTTTTCAAAAAACATTTTAATCCAGCTACCTGGCAAGGTGTTCCTGAAAAACATACTTTCTTTCCGCTCTGTAAATCAGCTTTTACTTGCGGATAAATTCCTCGAATTTCACTTTTCACATATTTGGAACACGGCATCTTTGATAATCTGCAATCCTTCATGGAATCCACTCGTACATGTCTTACTACTTTGTCCTTGTCAACAATTACGCCATATACGACACCCTGTTCCGCTAAAGTACATTCAATAATAGATGTAAAAATACTTCCTGATGTTCCAATAGAAAGAATTTTTCTTCTTGTGTCTCTTGCAACTACTGTTTCTGGAATCATATTATCACTGATGTTTTTCTTATTCTGTGGGCAAACCTGTTCACATATATTGCAATGAACACATTGATTCAAATCAATAATCGGATATATAAATCCTTCTTTGTCTGATTCCATCACAATACACTTTTTCGGACAGCTACTCGCGCACGCAGTACAGCCACAGCAGTCTTTTTTATCCTTAATTTCAATCATGAAGCTTCTCCGTTTCGTTCATACCACTACGGAGAAGCATAAGATTTATTTTCTAAGAGTGCTTCTGATTGACTGATATACGCCAGTCTTATACAGCACCACTTTGCTCTTTTCAATCAACCGGTCTTTCCATCTAATAGGGATAAACTGTTGAATCTGTTCTGGCAATGTTTTTCCATCAATCCCCTTATAAAATTCTTGTCTTTTACTGTGTGGGATTGCTGATTTCTTCACCATAATGCCATCAAGTTCTATAGCCTTTTCCGTATCTGCCGGATATAGCTCATATTGATTCTGAATCTGTTTCAATATTTTTTGCCCTTTTTCCGACTGTACTATTACATTCGTATATCCCTTGTCGTCATCCTGAAGACTTGCTACTAGTTGGGCAGCATGCCAGCAATCATAAATCGTATAATCGCTACATCGACTTATCGTTTTAAATTTGCATTGATAACAACTCGGTCTTGATGCAATCTCCTTAAAAAAGCTTTTCAACATATAGTCAACTCTGGCACTTCCTAAATATGTTTTACCATTTGAAAAGCATATTTTCATTGTGCCGCTGTGATAGCCGTATGTTTTATTTCTGAAAGAAATCTCTTTTATCTCCGAATGGTATTTATTTTTTTGATAATCGAGATACTTGCTCCAGAGTTTCGGGGATGGCACACCATGGCATACCAAATCAACCGTTATCAATTCTTCATAATCCTTACGAAGAAATGACTTCAGCCCACTCACTTGGCATGTTGTTCCAATAAAGCACACCATTTTGTTCTGTTCCAAGTAGCCCTTTATTTTTTTGTAACAATCATTCAAGCCGCTCTGAACATATTTAGACCCGCGAATATTGTCGAGTCTGTACCCCCCCCGTTAGATTTTACAAAAATATGTTTTACTGTAAAATCTTTATCATATGCCGCTGCGCAAACTATACCATTATGCTCTAAAACATATTCTGCCAAAGGGGTCACAAATCCTCCCGATGTGCTGTTCATTAAAGCATCATCTGCTTTTGTACGAAGCACATAAGACTCTACTTTTTTCGGCCCACCCTCACATTTTTGCTGAATTGGACATACTTTATCACACAATCCACAATCCACACAGGAGTTTTTGTCTACAGACGGATACAAGAATCCTTCTTCATCCGGTGCCATTTTAATTGCCTCTTTCGGGCAAATATTTGCGCATGCTGTGCAGCCACAACATGATGATTTGTCTGTTATATTTATCACAGCTTTTGTCACTCCAATTTTTCAAATGCTTTGTTTAGATAACTATCTGTTTTTCCCTTTAACACTTCAAACTTCTCTGCAACAGACTCATAATTGATTATCTTGTTTAACTGCGTTGCAAGCGGAAGTGAACCGTCATATCTCCTATCTTCCAACCCCAAATTGCTACACAACGTGTCGATTCGTGAGTTTTTAGAGTGCCTGGACTGCTCAGAATATCTGTTAAATGTCACAAAATTCTTTCTATGTATTATTGAAAAGCATGAACCGTGAAACGAATCTGTACAAATATATGTAGCCCCTCTCAGCAGATTCAAAAAACGATCCGGACCAACATCATAAAGAGCTACATCACCAAAGCCTTCATCTTCAGGTACATACTGATCTAGATGGCGTAACGCTACAACTTTGCATCCAAGTTCTTTTGCTGCCTTATTTACAGCTTCTCGATATTCTGCCGTATTTCCCAAAAAATAAGCAAAGATATAAGGTTCATCTAATTCTTTCTTTTCAGGAATAAGTTTTTTCCAGCCCTCACTATCGAACATAAAAACAGGATCCAGTATTACTGGAACATCTCTCCCTGTGAGTTCTTTCACAATTTCGCTTCCCCTGTTTTCTCGCATACTAATAAATTCAATACGATTCAGAAAAGCTATCGTTCTTTTTTTCTGATACCACGGAATCTCTTTCACGCCAAAGCTGGAAGCATATGAAATCTTTCGAATATTGTCTGGCACAAATTGCAAGTTATAATAATTTGTGGGTAATCCTGCTGGTGACCAAAGCTGATCACTTCCTGTAACTACTGCAGAATACCTAGTTGCTCCATTGCAAAGAGCTTCATACCCCTTAAAAATCGGTGATAATTTTGTAAAGTGTTCTTCTTTAAATTTTTTGAATGCTTTCATTCGAATTGCATCATTCTTTGCAAACTCTGGATGTTTTTTCAATCCTTGCTTCTTCAAAAAAGCTTCGTATTTATCATTAAGCAGCACTCCATTCAACAATCTGGGCATCGACTTAATAATCCCTACCAAAGTCTGCTTCTTTTCATACTGAATCAATTCGTACTGTATCCCACGACTTTCCAGCATTGATACCGTTGCATACGCTTGAAGCATCCCGCCATAGTTTTCGTGGAAGTATTTGATACATACTCCTATCATGTGATTTCGTTTTCTCCTTCTATACCTAATCCGCTCTATCTCTCATTCCGATAAACTTTGCCGGCACTCCGCTCCAGATTTCATTATCTCCAATTGAATTCAGCAGAACTGCATTTGCACCAACCACTGCATTCTTGCCAACTACAAGCGTGCCCTTTTTACAAATCAATTTAGCACCAGCGCAGATACATGCGCCCTCTTTAATAAGGAATCCTTCAAATTCTGTATTTGTATCTTTTGAAGATTTATAAACATCTGCACGACCTAATGTAACATTCTGATAGATTTTTACATTATCTTCGAGTACCGTATTATCGTGAATTACCGTTCCAATAGCGTTATGTGGAAACATTACATTTTTTCCAATCACAACACACCTCGGAATGTCAACACCGAGAAGGTAATTCAATTCTTTGGCCGCCCCCCCAGAATTGGAATTTTATACATCTTTACGAGTTTTTCTACCTTTAGTATCATATTTTATATTCCTCGATTACTTTGTCTCCATCTGCCGTGCGATATCGGCATCCACAATTTCCTCGCCGGTCTTATGCTTCAGCTGTTCCTTGGATGCCTCACTCAGACCATTGTTGATCACACAGTTCATATCGCAAGTGCTGCACTTGTCCAGATCTTCTTTAGTAACTTTGCCATCACGGTAGTCACGGCAGATCTTCAGCTCATACATGCTGTACGGATGCTTGGTGAAGAGAGCCTTGAACTTATGCACCAGAACCCAAGTAGCCGGCTTCCAGATATACTTGTGCATTGCCGGAGAAACAGAGCCAATCATCCAGCAATCACGGTCACAGCAACGAACCTTTGCACGAACCTTCTCTGCTTCCGGGCTGTTCCACAGCTCGTCCCAAGTCTGATTGTTCAGGTTGCCCATGACCTCTTTGTCCTTGGTACCATTGCAAGGCATAACATCGCCATACGGATCAATGAAGAAGGTATCGAAGCTCATGTCGCAAGGCAGCAGACGCTTCTGGCCGTAGATGTAGTTGATCAGACCGTGGTTAAAGTATGCACGGAACCACTTCTTCGGGCTGTTGCTGCGGAGCAGTTCATTGACCAGATTCTCGAAATTCTTTGCGACCATCGGACGGTCGTGGATGATGTTCTTTGCCTCAACGAAGTAGAAGCTGTTATGCAGAGATGCTGTTGCGAACTCCATGCCCATCTCGTCGGAAATCTTGTACAGCGGAACCAGATCAGGAGCATTCTTGTCCTGAACGGTCATGCCGAAGCCGACATCCTTCATACCCATCTCACGCAGCTTTTTCAGTGTGCCGTAACCACGCTGATAACCGTTCTGCAGACCACGAATCTCATTGTTGGTCTGCTCCAGACCCTCGATAGAGATACGGATACCGATCTGCGGGAACTCCTTGCACAGGTCAACGATACGGTCAGTGAAGAAACCGTTCGTGGAAATAACGATACGGTCAGACTTCTTGTACAATTCACGCACGATAT
>ERZ1034871.1092-NODE-1092-length-14352-cov-4.350633_pt1 | contig 14352 bp, 14 predicted proteins | sample MGYA00520631_ERZ1034871 | MGnify/ENA primary metagenome ERZ1034871 (study PRJEB33766, sample SAMN09781721) | gut metagenome | biome: gut microbiome | host: Homo sapiens | place: Madagascar | study: EMG produced TPA metagenomics assembly of the PRJNA485056 data...
GGACTGGTTTTTGCCGCTGGCGCTGGCTTTGATGCTTCCTTCGGTGCAGCCTTCGGCTCTTCCTTCTTTTCTTCATTCTTCTGCTTGCGGATGTTGTACTGATTATACCCCAGTTTCCACATAGCGTCAGTAGCATCCGGGCCGATTGGCGTCTTATAGAACTCGGCGAAATTGCTGTCGTTCGATAATCTCGAATACGGCTCGCCATTTAAGCCTGCCTGGTAAACCTGCGACATGAAATTGTCCCACTTATAGACGGTCGATGTATCGACAGACGGCCACTGCTCAGATCCAAGTGAGAAGAAATCGATGTATGTTCGTCTCTCTGCTTCCTTCGTTCCGAAACGCTTGTACGCTCTGTCCGTCAACGCATCGGCCACATCCGGCTGAAGAATTCCACCAGAAACAAAGCTGTCCGCTTCGGCAGCCGCTTTCTCATTCCTCGTGAGGCCATTATTTTCCGCAAATGCAGTAAGATCATCTATAACCGCGTCACGTGATTCATATGGTTTTGTGACATAGCGAAGAGCACGTCCATCGACGATTACACCGCCGAACTTGTCGTTTTTCGTGTCACGAAGACCGCCAACATAGCCATCATCGCTTGCAGTGATTCCATACTCGATCTGATCAGCCGTAAACTTTCCGTTGCCCTTGAGCTTATCGCGGAGCTGATCTGTCGTGAGCTTCCTGTCGGAATTTCCGACAGGTTCGTTTGTTTCCGCTCCCGGTGCCGGCTCCGTCGCCTGCTGCGGCTCGCTGATCTCCTGTGCCGGCGCACTCTCATCGGAATCTTCGTTCTTTCCTTCGAAAATATCCACGATCTTCTGCAAATCTTCCGGTGATGCATTATTGATCGCATCCTGGTTGATGATACCGCCCTGATTAAACGCCTTGTCGATAATGTCGGCTGAAGACTTCGGCTCGTCTTCGCTCTTTGGCTCCTCGATCAGATCCTGACTATCCTCTGTCTCTGGCTCCTGGATTAAATCCTGACTGTCCTCTGTTTCCTGTGCGACCGGCGCTGCATCCTCCGTATTGATCGCTTCTACGGCTGCCTGTGTCGCCTCCTTCGCTGCATCCGGTGTGGAATCCGCCGTGTTCTGCTCGGAGCGCTCCTTCAGCGCATCTACCGCCTCATTCACGGCATCATGCGTAGCGTCTGCCACATTCTTTGTGTCGTCCGCCGTTTTCGTCCGCTTCTTTCTCGTCTTCTTCAGCTTATCGACAGCCGCATTGGTGGCGTCCTTTGTGTCCGATCCACTGCCCTCTGTCGTTACCGTAATATTGTTATCTCTGAAGATGTCGCCCGGCGTTTCGGTATCACTGAATGTCGTACCGTATGTCGCCGGTGGTTGCATGTCCTCACCCTGTACCGGTGCTTCCGTAAACTCTGTATATCCCTCATTACCGGTATACGGGTCTACATCGCTGTACATGCTGTCGTTCATGTTGACATACTTTTTATTCTGAAACTGTTTCTCATACCTGTAGTTTTCGTCATTCAGAACGCTATTGACTGCGCCATTCGCAATGTCCGTACCAGCGTTCATCACCACAGAGTTGATAGCGCCGACTGCTGCCGAATACCAGAAATTGGGGTCAGAAAATGAGAGACCCTTGACCGGATTCAGATTTCCGTCCTCGTCTCTTCCCTCATCAAGAATGATGTTTCTTGCGATGCCAGTCGTCCAGTACTGGAGACCTTCCTGTGATCCTTCTCTTAATGCGTTGAAAAGGTATTCCTTTACCTTCTTATTCCGCATACCATCGATAATGGCTTTCTTAATCTGGCCCATCGCCATCTTTTCGGTTTCAGGATTCAAAAGTGCAGTAGAGGCGTCAGCTACTTTCGATGCAACCACCTCTGTTCCAGGCAACTTAGAATATCTAGTCCATGAAGAACCACCCAGTGCCTTGACACCACCGAGAATCTGCTCAGTGAGATACTCTGATGCCGCTTCCTCACCTGCAAACGCTGCGGATCGTAAATTGCTATGCCCATTGTTGATTGCTTCCTGGTAGGCATGACCGCCCTGCGATGCACCAAACGCAGCACTCGAGAGCTTCGCTGCCGCAGCAGAAGAAAGACCACCCACTGTACCGATGGCATTTCCCAATGCTACGGAACCGGCCATATTACCGGTCGAGGATGCAATATCCTGCAGTAAGCCTTCGACCTTGCCGGCCTTCTCCCTCCGCATCTGTGTCTCATAGTCATTCACAGACTGCGCACGCTTCTTATTGTCGAGTGTCGCCCACTGCGCGATCTTCTGAAGGCCCTCGCCACTGTTCGTAACGCCTCCGATGAACTGATTCGCCACTCTTCCGGCGGCCACCTTGTCCGCGATATTGCCTTCTACGTTTTGCTTCGCAACGCGGCGGTTGATGTCGTCCATGATCTTAGACCGGTACTCTTCCGCTGCGTCTCTGCCCTGCGAGTCGTACAGATGGTTGTACATGTACTTCTGACCTGGCGTCATTTCAGAGTACTGCCGGATCTGTTCAGGAATAGCCGCTGGATTTCTTCCGATATTTCGCATCTTCTCCGCTTCCGCGTCCGCCATCTTCAACGGATTGCCACCAGCGTTCCTGAGCGCGTTGATCGGTGCTTTCATCGCATCGACGATCACCTTGTTGATACCCTTGTTCGCGAAGTCCGTCATGGCAGCATGATGCCGCGTCGCCTGTGCAGTTCGGTTGTTGCCGTTCTTCGCGACATAATCTACGAGCGACTTTGAGACCGTCGTCGGCGTGTTTCCGGTTCTCGTCGCTGTGCTGGGTGTGGCAGTACTCGGTGTAGCATTGCTCGGCGTTGAGCGGTTCTTGAGCTCGTTCAGCGCATCGTTTCGGATATCATCACTCGTCAATGTCTGCTTCTTCGGCGTCGGACGGGAATATCCATAGCGCTTGCCTACATCATCCACCAGGTTCCTTGAAACGGTGCTCGCAGATCCTGTATTGTAGGTCGCCTGCCGCTGCTGCATGCTGGTCTTCCGCTGTGAGCGCTCATGCGAAGACTGAATGCTGCGCTGTGTCGCAGAGTTCAGAGAATAATTGTCGTCCGCATCCTTCTCGTAGTAGTTCTCACGATAAAGCTGCTGTGTCGGCTTATTCGCAATATGGTTCTGTTCGTCTCGATGCTCAGACTGACGGAGTAGCTCGTACTTCGTCTCTCTGTTAGTGATTTTTGATCTCTTCTTTGCCATCACGTTCTCCTTAAATTAAAGTGAAGTTGCTACCGTCAATTATGAGTGAAGGCGTAAAAAAACGTCACCGACCTATAAAAAGGGACCGCAGTGTTACCACCACGGCCCCAAAAAGGAGGAAACGATTACATATCGCCAATAATCTTAAATTGTTCAGACATTTTCTTAGCCCATGCGCTGGCCGCTTCCTTCGCTCTGTTCCGCGCGTAGAATGCAGCCTTCGCGTCGATCATGCCCTCTGCCTTCGCGTCCTCATATGCCTGATCATAGGCATCGTTCTTCACGGTCTCATACCGGCTCTCGTACTCTGACTGAGCCATCAGGTTACGCGTGTCTTTACTTCCGGCAGACGGATACTGTTTTTTGAATGCGGAATCATCCGTGTAAATATCTTTCGCTGTGCTCTTGCTTGAACCACCGCCCCTGGATCGCCTGCTTCCACCTGATCCGGAAGATTTTTTCGTCTTCGCCGCCTTTGCTGCTGCCGCAATCTGTGCAAGTGCGCTTGCCGCGTCTCCGGAGAAACCGTACTTTTTGTTGTACTGGTTGATGCGATCCGTGAGGTAGGAAGGAACCGGAAGACCGGCCTTCGCAAGCTGTGTAGCTGTTGTAACTGCGTTCTGGTACTGATTGTCGTCTCTGTTCAGCTCGTCCTGCTCTGCGCTGTACCCGAAGTTCCGGTCGGTATCATAGCCGCTTCTATCCTGCTGGAAGGAGTTCCAATACTGGTTCGCGTTGTAGTTCCGGTCTGTCTGCCAGTCTGCAACATCATCTCTGTACCGGCCGTACATGGTGTTGTCCTGCGACTGGTAGGCATTGAGCTTCTTATAGTCATTCGCCTGGTTGTCGGTGTACATCTGATACGCGAGATTCAGAAGATTCAGATTGTTGTCGTTCATCCCCTGCATCGTGTTGTCATATGCCTGCTGGCCGACTGCCTGCCCATAGGTGGAGCCATAGCCGCCGGTCTGCGCGTTCGCGGATGCCATCGCATCATTCATGGCTCGCTGCGCCTGGGCCTTGTATCGCTCCGCGTACTGATCGTAGAGTGCGTTATAGTTCGCATCCGACTTCACATCAAACGGCTTCTGGTTTCTGATGATCTCGAGGAGACTGTTGATCGTGCCCTCGTAAGCGGACTGGTACTTGTCCGGTCGTGCATCGTCGGTCTCGAGCATCGAGTTCTTGTAATGCTCAGTGAGCTCCGTCGGCTTGAATCCCTGCTGCCATGCCTTCGAACCATCAGAACCATATAGAGGTGTAGAGCTTCCATTGGATGGCGTGGTTCCGGTCGGTGTGTTATTTTCTGCCGTTCCGGTTGACCCTTCTACTGTCGGTACCTGTGCCTGCTGTGGGTTGGTCGCCGCCGCTGCCGCCTGCTGCAGGGTCGCCTGTGACATTGGACTCAGCGTATTCGCAGGCTGCGTATCTGTCTGCTGCGCTGCAGGATAGTTTACGCTATTGACACCACTGCCCACGACGCGAGACGTGCTTTTTTTCTTTTTCTTTGTGTATGTGGTTGGTTCAATCCCCGTCCCGATCACTCTTGCCATCCTTCGTCTCCTTCTCTCCGCTGTCTAAAATCTGCCGTAACAGGACTACGTTCTTACAGTTTTCATAGCCTCTCACTTCCAAGGATTCGAGCAGCACCCGAGCTGTTCTTATCTGCGTTTCTTCGTATAAAATCATGAGCCACCTCCGAGAATCAGATCATTTCCGTCACCTGTTGGGCCGCCGGATGAGCTGTCATCGGTTGAATCGCCAGGAGATGAACCACCACCCGACAAAGAACCGACCAAATTCTTAATATATGAGCGGATCGTCTGACCGTTGTAATACAGCGTCCCGTTGATATCCGTTCTGCCCTGCCCATTCACGGACAGTGTTGCTTGACTTCCATCCCATCCGGCCCAGAAGAGAAGTCGTCCGGTTCCGACGACATCGCCGGTTGACATGCCCGTCACCTCATCATCTGACTGGAAAATGTTACGACCGTAACTGTCATCGCATATAAAGTCACCGATAGACACATAACCTCTGCGCGCTCTGAACGGTATGTCAGAGTTCGTGCTGTTGATGGAAGCACCATCGATCGTGCCACCGATGATCTTTGCTGCACTCACCGTGCCGCTGAACGTGCCGTTACCGGCTGCATCGATCTTCAGATTCGTCGCATCGACCTCGAATTTACCGGTCGTCAGCTTGATGCGGTCTCCGGAAAGCTCCATCGAAGAGGAACCGGACGGCGTTTCGGCTTTCAGAGAGAGCAGGTCTGATAGCAGCGTGATGGATGTGTTGTAGTGCTTCTCGTTGTCCTCCACCCGAAGTTCGATCTGGTCTGCCTTCACCTCGACAGACGCCAGGCGCTCACCTCTCTGCGCGTAGATCAGCCGTGCGGCCTCCGAATAGTTCTCTTCTGGCGTGAGGTTATTAAACATGTAGGTCAGATTCTCGTTCAGTTCATAAAGATACGACTCGATCTTGCTACTATCGGCGGTATCCTGTGTGAATATAGCCATTGATTTCACTTCCCAGCTCTATAGTGTTTGCCATCGCGATGATCTTGCACGGGCCGGTGCCCTCGATGCGGATGCGGTACTTGCTGCATCGTCTCGGGATGATCGGGATCGTGTAGGTCTTATCCATCGTGCTGCGGATGAATCCCTTCTGCTCCCACATAGGGCCGTCGTCGAACTTCGCAAAGAACTTCACCTCGCTGCCTACCGGCATCACGAAATTGATAAGCACCTTTGAAACGTACTTCTGTTCCATCGCAGATCCACGCAGGTCTCCCGACTCCAGAAACCATCTGATCGGCGCCGTGTCGCTGCCGTAAATATTGCGGAGCTTGTTCTCTGCATCGACATAATGCAGCATGCCTTCCGAATACTGGACAAACTTGAAGGTCGCATCGTCCTCGACATCCCATACACTGGTAAGCGGATCATACACGAGCAGTGTCTGTGCGCCTCCCAGCTTGCACGACAGATAGAGCTTGCCATCGTACTGTGCTGCTGCCGCGTCTGTGATCTCCTGCGTGATGTTCGTCGAGATCTTCTCCGGTACACCGCCCAGGTATCTGTATACGCCATCCCTGGAAACATAATACAGAGTTTCGTTGATCGTTACGAGCGACCTATCACAGCCGGCGCGTACACCAGGCAGCGTCTTTTCGAGCAGGGAAAAGTTCGACGGCTTGTCACCTCTCAGCACGTGGAAGGTTGACTCCTTGAAGAATACGAGATACGTGCCGTATTTGCTGATGCCGGTGAAATCTCCGTCTGATCCGACCGTCGCCGCCCATGCGTTGTTTGCTTCCTTCTCGTAGTTGTACCAGTTCTTCGGGTCTCCGATCTTGCAGCAGTAGACCTCGTGTTTCTTGCTGGAGCATCCCCATAAGCGGTTATCTCGCTCCGTGATGAAGTCCATGTCCGGTACTTTCCGCTCGAATGTAGCCGTGCTGGTGAACTGATCGGCCAGAGAACCGGTCACGATGATGTAATCGGTGCCGCCGTCGGTAATCACCTTCGTGCCGTTGTATTCTGAATTGGACGCGCCGGATATGGTCACGTTGTCGCCGGTCTTGAAGGTGTTCCCGATGCCCGCAAGCGTGATCTTCGTGAATACGGAACCTTTCAACAGCGGCGCAAATACGGCGCTGCCACTCACCTTCGCTGTCATATGGTCCACGGTGCCGGTGAATGTGTTGAAGATGATGTGATCAGGGAATACGCAGATATACGCGCCGATGCCGACGAGCTTCTTGTCTCCATCGGCTACGGTGAATACTTCCTTGTCATTGTAGTAGGCTTTCGTCCCGTCGATATAGAACAGGCCGTTCTTGTAGAAGATGCCCTTCGGATTCTCGAAGGTCTTCTCTACGGTGCCTCGTGCCGGCCTGGTGCTGATCGCAGGGTAATGCTGATCGCACATGTTCTTCATCGCGGCCCACTCTCCCCGGCTCGTGATCATGTTCTGATTTACGCCCAGGAAGCGATCCGTGATGGAACTCGCCCGATTATCGGATGTTGTGATCTGTGGTAGTCGCATGTGGCCTCCTTAATGGCATGTGCGTCCGTCTGTACCAGCTCACGTACTGGCTCCACTCGTTCTCAAATGCCGCTGCTTCAATGTTGTAGCGATTGACCTCTCCGTTGTAGAAGTCAATCTTCGCAAACACATAGGTCGTATAACAGGCGTTGAACTGATCCGGTATCAGCAGCTCACGTTCTGCATCCTCATCATAGACATAGGACTTGAATGTTGGCGGCTCAGCCGGTGGCTGCTCGTCCGGCTTGTAGTTGTCCACGCCAGGCAGTACCGTGACCGGCTCTTTCGGGATCGGTGGCTTCGGCGGCTCGGCACGAGAAATCACCTGATCCATCGCCATGAACTCGACCTCGTTCACCCACTGCGTGATCATGTCTTTCGTATACTCGCTCGGTCTGAAGCTCGTAACATGCGCGACTAATTCAGATAGTGTCATATCCCACCTCTACATTCTCCGGGTAGTTTCCCTCCAGGCTCTCTGCCCCGATTTGAAACATCCGTACTGCAGTGTCGATCTCCGGCGTCGGGCCGTCCGGTCGCTCGATCATGATCAGGAAGTTGCCTGGATCGTCCTGATACATCGGGAGTGCCTCTGGATGCTCGTGCAGCATATAGTTAATCAGCGTATAGGCCAGCATGGATACCGACGCGCACACGATGTCGTGTCCCGGGTCGTAGTCTGCGTGGCCGATCAGCGTGATCATGGTATTACGATGTTGGTTCAGTATTCGAATGTGCGTCATGTACGTTTACCCTCGTTTCCTGTTCTGCCGGTGCAAGCCCCATGCCCTGCATGGCCTGAAGCACACGTGTATCTCCACCCTGTGCAAGCGCCTGTGCTGACAGCTGTGCTACATGTTGCAGCTGCTGGATCTGCTGAGCCATCATGCTGTTCTGCTGGATGCCCTGTCGTACCTTCTCCTTGCCCTCAAAGTCCATCATGTCGATGCACTGAAGGGCCTGCTCTGCCATCTGAGGATTGAAGAAGCCCAAGTTATAGAACTGAAGCGCAAGCTCATTCTGAGAAGCGGTCGTGAATGGATTCTGCTTCTGTGCACGAGGATCTACATCAAAGATCGGCTCCTCTGTCTTGAAGTCCTGTCCTGCGATGGACTGCGTGCCCCCCAGCATGGCTGCATTGTTCATCGAAACATAGTCCGGTGCGCCGTCCTCTCCGGTGATACGGAAAGTCCGCTCCGTGTCGTAGAACTGCCGGATCAGCTCAATAGCCATCTTGCAGATGTCCGTATAGGTCCTGTAGCTGCCCTTGATGATGTCTCGCGAGGTCTTGTTGCCGGCCTCCTGCAGCGCTGTGATCGCGCTGGCTGCCGTTACACCGCTCGTGCTGCCGCCCTGGTTGAAGTCTCGGTTGGAGCTCGTCTCCTTCAGCTCGTTCACCTTGTCCTGTAGCACATAGAGATACGTGGAGGAAAGCTGCGGAGTCTCGAATGAGCGCAGGTTATCATCATTCGGTGAGCCAGCCACATGGACGATGCGCTTCTTGATGTCTCTGAACTCCTCCTCGTTGATGCCGCAGTTGTCCTTTGCGAAGTACCGGCGTGTTGCACCCTCCTCCGCATTGATGATAATGGCAGCGCCCAGTCTGTCGATGTACTCCTGCGCGTCCTTCTCGACATCGATGATACCGAAACCGGCTGGCGTCCCCTTCTCCGGGTAGAGCACATCCATCACGAACGGGTACTGGCCGTGATCGTAGATGCCGTTCTCGTATGCAGGATCGTTTTCAGATGCAAACAGGACTGTATCACCACAGTATTTCACTAAATGGACCTGTGTGCCATTCTCGACCTTCACCTTGTAGTACCAGTCAACGACGATCGACTTCTCCGTCGTATCTACTGTGTCATCGTAGTGGTATTGCTTCCGGTCAATGGTGGTACCAGACAGCTTTCCGACGAGCTCCGGGTACTGGTGCTCGAGTGAGTCGTTATCCTGTAGAGACAGCACGAACAGGTTCTTCGACTCCTGGATGTCCTGGATGCCCGGCTCCCAGTAAAACGACAGCATATCGACCGGACGGATATCAATGTCTCCGGTGCCGTGCCGCATGTCCTGATTCCAAACAACAGCATAAACGGATGTGCCGTGCTTCAACTTGTCCCACCAGTTGTCCGAGTAAGTCTTTTCGAAGTTGCAGTTATCGAAGATCACCGGCAGCACGCTCGACAGCATGTGCGCGGTATCCTCGTCGTTACGCTCTCGTGGCAGCACGATCGGCGTCGGGAAGTTATCCATCGCATCTGCATGCTTGTTGATGATGGAGTTAAAAAGCCATGCGGATGTGCTCTGCTCATTCCGCTCCATCTTGTCACGGTGAAAGTTTTTCCAGTGCTGCAGCTTCCACCAGTCCTCATTGTCAACGATGCGCCTGTCCAGCTCCTGTTTACCGGCGATGTACTTCTCCAGCGTCTGCTGCGCGGTATGTACAGCCAGTGTGTCGATCGGGCCGGAGTTTTTCTCCGGCTCCGGTTCCTGCTGCTGTGGCTGCACCTCAACGTTATCAATCGTTACCATTAGTTTTCTCTCCTTGCTGGCATGATCTCGAGCGGGTCTTCCGGCGGAAGCGGGTCACGCTCGGTAAAGTGCTTCATGTTCGGACGTGGATTCAGCGGTCGTTCCTGGAATACGTACCTCGTCTCATCGTAGATGTGATCCTCCATGTCCGTGTCGATGTCCTCGACATGTTTATCGTCGTAGATCAGTAATGGGATGGTGCGGATGAACTGCTTGCAGGACTTGAAGCAGTAAAACATCGGGATGCCCTCGCGGTCAAATGACAGCCGGTAATGGAACTGCATCAGACCAGCGATGCGCGTGTGGTCGCCCCTGTTGTTGTATACACCTGCTCGTTCAAACATGTTCTCGATGGACTCTCCGGTGTCTGAACTCCATATGGCCGGATCTGCGATGCCGTATACTCTCCGCCCCCGTATGTTCGGATCAGTGCGTTCGATTTCCTTGATTCGTTCCGCAATCTCCGGTACTGTGAGCTGCCGGCCTGTGTTCGGCTCTGCTGTGCAGCCATAGTCCTCTCTGATCCGATACAGGATGCCGTCATGATCGAGTGCAAACCACCCGACGCTGTAAGGTTTACTGTAGCCGTGGTCATAGCCTCTGTAGATCTTCCATGTAGGCGGTATGGTGAAATCCTCAATCACATGCGTCCATCGCCGGTCCTGGTAGTGTGCTGGATCGTCGGTCCATTCATTAAATACCTGGCCGATGAAGCTATCCCAGTCTCCCTCAAGCCATGCCTTCCGCTTCGCCTCTGGCAATGCCTCCAGTGCACGTACATACTCCGGGTCTTTCTCCATAAGGACGGAGTTATCGTAGACCAACGACTGAATGAAGCTGTAGTCCTCCGGGTATTCGTTCTCTGTGTACTGCCGTGTGATGAACAGCCGCTTGATATATCCATGCCCCTTGCCGCCCGGGTTGCAGGTGTAGTAGGTCCGCCGCGGAAAATCTGATGTACCTCGTACACAGGCGTTCAAGTCCTTGATCTGCTGTTCCGTGAGCTGTGTAGCCTCATCGATGTAGAGAATATCCACCTCAGTACCCTGGTACCGGTCTGTGTCAGCATCCGTCGCACAATAACCGAAGCGGATCGTACTGCCGTTTGGGAATGTCATGAGCTTTTCCTGGTTGCTGTATTTGATTGGGCTGCCGGGTGTCCCGACGCGGAGTAGCTTCTTCAGAGGCCGTATGTGGTTTGCCTGAAGCTCAGGATATGTCCGTCGGATAACCATCTGCTCGATTCCTGGATAGCTAGTGGCCATGAGAATGAGCTTTGCACGGACCGCCCAGCTCTTTCCGCCACCTCTGGCACCGCCGAACGCAACATGTCGGTGATGATCTCTAAGAAACATGTCCTGCTTCGCATTCGGACTGCCAATATCTACATTCATCCTGTGTAATCATCCCCTCCATTGATCGTGATCTGGATCGAGTTGTCTGTCGTCTGCTCCTGATCCGGATGCTGGCCGAGCATCTTCATGAGGAACTCGAGCGAGTTCAGATTCCCTTTCTTTGCCAGCTTCTTCTGTGCTGCCAGCATCACTTCAATCTCTTCCTCTGTGAGATCGTCTGCCAGCGCCTGTTTGAATGTCTTTATGTTCTGTCGCGCCTTGCCTGAAGCAATGCCGCCCTTCCTTCCCCTCTCTCGCGCTTCTGTCGGGCTTAGCCGCTTAAGGTTCGCGTCCTGTTTTGGGTTACGGGCCATAGAAATCAGCCCCTTTCTGCGTGTTTAATAGTGTCACCTCTGCCGTGGTCTCTCCCATGAGTCATAAGGATATTTTCGGGCATGTGTTCGCAAAAACAAACCGACCTATTATGTGCATCAAAAAGGCTCCCCGTTTCCAGGAAGCCAATAAAAGAATGTTTGTTTTGCTAATTCATATATTGGAGCACATACTCAATCGTCTTTGCCTGCGGTGACGTCATCCATCCAACTAAATCAAACCCACAAATTGCAGCACCTATGGCAATGACAATGCATACCCCACAGAGAAGTGCAATTATTAATTCCAACTCACTATCTGGATCTTTAGATTTTTTCACCAGGATGATGATGCCTGCTATCAAAATCAAAAATACAATCGACAGCATGACGCACATGAAAGTGTTCTGCGCAATATTCAGTTTCGACATTTCAGGTACAATCTGCTCGGCTGGAACCCCGAGCTTGCTTGCGATCTCCTCGATAACTCCCATTGCAATATCTATATTCATTTCATCTACCTCCTATCATCTTCGTGACCTTGCAAAAAAGTCAATAGCATGGTTCGAACCAAGAATCGTCAAAGCCTTCAACTTCTTGCTCTGTTGCTTCGCCGTCGATCGTTTCCGTTTCATATTTCCATTCTGTGTATGGTTTTAATGTAAACTTCTTACCGCATCTGTCGCATGTATATTCATCCTCATCCTCTGTGTAGCAATCGACGCCTTTACCGCCAATATATGTTTCCTCGTATGAAGGTTTGTATCTCATACCGCAATACGGGCAAATTATTTCTTCGCCACGTTCAAAATTCCAATAACTCTCAACATCGTTAGCCATCATTCTACCCTCTCAATCTTCGGGATCGGCTCAGATCCACACTGCATTGGTTCGCGCGAACGTACATCACATTCAGACTTTGTTCCAAAATCTAACCATTCCTGATGTCGGAGCGTGAGATAAATCGTTTCAAGCTCTCGCACTGTGATAGATTTCATAGTGTCGGAATGCTGCCAGCAGCCGTGCATCACGCCATCGAGCACAGGTCTGATCGCCTCACGAGTTCTATAATAGTTTACAAATACCCGCTTGCCCTCATCGGTGCTTGTATTAAACTCGATATTATCCCCCATTGTTACAAGCCACTCGGTCAGATCATCCGCCTGTCCCATTCCGGTACGCATCATCAGGTTAACCGCACGAAGAACAGCGTTGAGCTGCACATCTGTTAATTCAATTCTGTACTTCATTCTTCCACCACCTTGAAAGTCTCCTCAAAATCAACCTTACTGATTTTCATGGTAATGTTCTTATAGTTGAGTAAGACCATGTTTCCGTCATTTTCCGCTTCCCACTTCTGCTGCGGGTATACTCCCATGCTACAACAAGCCCCATCAGGGCACATGAACATTAATACGCTACCTTTAGGTCTAACGATCATTCATCCTCCTTCTCCTTCATCCATCTTCGGATTGTCCTGCATCTCGGATTCGTGCACTTGAATCCTTCGTCCTGGTTAACGAAGCGAGTCGGCCGGCCGCACACTACGCACGGTGGCCTCATTCGCCTCTGAATCTTACGGATCAGGCTTCCCATAGCATTACATCCTCCCTTTCCGTTCATTCATCTGAACAGTATCACCACGATCAGTACGATCATGGCGAGTACCGGAATCAACAGTATCAGATTGACAAAATCAGTCATTGATCTCCTCCCAGGTGAATCTTCCCTTGCCTGAGTTACGCCACTGGCCCAGTCCCTTGTACCGGCCATAGTTCAGCCATTCGCGGACCGCTGCTGCGTTCTTATCATCCAAGCACTCGACCGTGAACTCGATCCAGGAGCCTGCCGGTACTGCCTCAGAGTTTGCCAGCGCCACACGTTCCCCCTGTGCGGTTTGCGCTCTTAACGGCCGCTGACAGTTCCCCATCGGGCCGGACATGTTGATCTCGATCGCACGCGGATACACGAAGATGCAGTTATCGATGACCTTCTTAAATGCCTTAATACCGCATGACTCCTTCGAGTAGTCCTGCCCCTTGCATCTTGCCAGAGCGGAACATGTGTCCTTGAAGAATCCTTTGATCTGGTAGTCCCAGAACATCGGCGTCTCGCCGTCTTCCATGCGCGGAAATACAGTCATTTCCTTGTGCTCCACCTCGTCAGCACCGAGTGCTGCCACTTCCTCTTCGCGGCTTGGTGCGTCCGGTGCCTTACTGGCGATGAACTCGCTGTGCACCTTCTTGTCTGCGTTTGCTGTCCCTAAAACGTCCTCAGTAAATGTTAATCTTACGTGTACCTTTTCCATGTTACAAACTCCTTTTCTGTGTAAATAAAACTCTGCTGATCATTGCGTATCGACGCAATGCCATTGCAACGCTTAGCAGCTCAACTCTATGCCTTTGCTATGCTATTCAGGGCTTCGCCAAGCCACTGCGACTCAATGCAAATCTTTGCAATACCCCTTGCAATACAACTCATTTCCATTCATCACCTTCGCTATGCCGTTCCTCGCCAAGCCATAGCCGATCGTAACGGATCATCACGCTTATCTACCATGCCATCGCGGATCAAATCGACTCTGCGCTAACCTCCGCCGTAGCCAGTCAGCGCGCATCCTATCATCGCCGTTGCTTTGCGATTTTACTCAAATCCACGCTTTGCCTTTGCTGATCAGAGCGTCTCCACACCACTCGCTGCTTCGCCATTGCGATTCTATGCTTGCCTCTGCCATTGCGCTGCCGATCTGGACGGATCTGTGTATTGCTATGCCCTTGCTGTTCAATTCCGAGCATTGCATATCTTTGCCACCGCACTACATATCGATGCTGTTCGCTGCCACTGCTTTGCATG
>ERZ1034871.1097-NODE-1097-length-14333-cov-9.430593_pt1 | contig 14333 bp, 23 predicted proteins | sample MGYA00520631_ERZ1034871 | MGnify/ENA primary metagenome ERZ1034871 (study PRJEB33766, sample SAMN09781721) | gut metagenome | biome: gut microbiome | host: Homo sapiens | place: Madagascar | study: EMG produced TPA metagenomics assembly of the PRJNA485056 data...
ATTAATAATAAAACAATAATTTAAAGTTTAAGGAGATACAACAATGAAACCAAAGTATTACACAATTGGAACAGATAATGGAAGCAAGCAAACTTTTGCTTTTCCGCAGGATGCAATCAATGCAATGAATGCAAATCCTACACAACAACTTGAAGACCTTTTCGGATATGACGAGGATGGAGATGAAATTACAGAAGGTGAGGTTGATATAAACGAAAATGGAGAGTTTTATCTTGTAGATGTTTCTTATCTTTAATAAATTAATACAAGGAGATACAACAATGAAAGAAGAATTAAAAAAGGAACGTTATTCAGTATTGGCTCACAGTTTCGCAACTTTTGATGAAGCTCGTGATTATATACAGGAGTTAGTTAGCAAAGGCGAATGCAAGGTGCTTCCAAAAGTACAGCAATGGTTAGGAAGATGCAAGGGATGGCACTGGCTTCCATACATAGATGATAATGGTAAACTTCGTTTTTCATAAATAATTTAATTATAAGAGATACGACAATGATGACAAAGCAAGAAGAAATTAAGCATCTTATGGCTCTGATGGGCGATAAAAGAGGTGATACATACTTTAATCAGTTTTTTAGCTCAACCGATATTGAGCAGATGATACAGAATATTCACGATGATTTCGCTATCGAAATGGGTTGCTCATTTATAAAGAAAGCAGAAGAACTTGAAAAGAAGTTACATGAGGAACAGAAAGCTCACGACCAAGATATGCTTGACTTCGTTGAGGATATGCTTGTAACAGAAGCACAGGGTGGCAATCCACTCAATGTTGCGATGAAGAAAATCGGAATGGATAACACCATTAAGATTAAGCGCAAGAATAAGATTGCACTCAGCGATGAAGAACTTGATTATTTGGTTTCAAAACTTGATTAAATTATAGGAGATACAACAATGAATAAGTACGCAGAGTTAATGAAAAAGCATCACGATGAGAATGAGAACTTGCCTTTGAAGGCTGCCTTCGGTGATGGTCAGTTTGAGAAGATGATGAAGGAGTGGGGATTGACAACCTCCGATGAGGATTTGAAGAAAATCCGTTCACTTGGTTATGGCGCATACTGCCTTGCCTCTGATGCTCATCTTTTCGGTGAAATGGGCAAACGTCACGAAAAGGAGCGTAAAGAATTGCTCAATACAGATGAAGGCTTGAAAGATGCTTTTATGTACGAGTTCGCAAATCACGAATGCGGCTATACATATACACCACAAGATGCGCTTCCACCGCTTAATCTTACCAGCGAAGAGATAGAGAAGGATAAGCGTTTAAATAAAGTCTTTAAAGAGGCTTGGTGCGAGTATTTAGATAAATGTGAGTAATATATAATATTATGGCAAGATTTATTGAGGCAAAGTATAAAGGGTTTTGTACCCTTATAAATATAGAAAACATCGCTTACGTTGAACCTTCACGTAATGGTGAAATAGCAACAACGATAACGCTTAATTGCAAGACCACATCAACTGGCGGTCAGGTAATTCTTTGCGAGGATGATTATCATACATTCTTGGCACGATTAGAGAATCTTACCAACGTTGATAAAGCTGAGTAAAATATGAAAGCATTAGATGTACTTTTAGCCTTGCATCGCTTGGATATGCGACAGGGTAAAGATTATCTTGATGCTCCCAAGAAGGATGAATTGGAGCTGAAAGTGATAGAGGGTAAGTTAAAGCGGAATCATTGGTATTGGTGTGATTTCCATAAGCAGCCAAGGCTCGGCGAGCCATCGGTTATTCTTATTTTAGGTGGTGGGGATATTCAATACCTTTATGAAGTAGAAAAATAAATTAATATAGGTTATGTATCAAATAAATCTTGTAACATATAGCACAGAGATGAACGTGAAGAACGCTCGCCGAAAGGTTGCGAACCGAGAAAAAAGAATACTCGGCGGAAGGTTTGAAAGCGTGAAATTGGCAAGGAAAGCCTTGAAAGAGTTCTTTGAAAAGGATGGCTATCAGATAGGCAATGAGATTAAAGAAAAGGGTAGCGAAACCTATGTTAAGACCTTATTCTTCGGTAGCGTTATGATTGAGACAGAGTATAAGATTATCAAATGTAATTAGCTTATGGCACGTTTCGCATTAAGAAATCAAGAGAAGATAAAGTCAGCTTTCGGTGAGGAAAAACTCAAAGAATTGCTTTCGGCACTCAAAGGATATGAGAAGAAATATCCTAAATGGACGTTGAACGAAATCATATCAGACGATAGTCCGTACCCGACTTTCCCTTTGAAAGACTTGGCTATGATGTACGTGACCTATCTTAGATATGATGTCTATCACGTAGCCTTGAAGGAGTTCTTGAAATAGGACAAAAGAAAGGCGCACCCCTCGGAGATACATGGGAGTGCGCCACTAAGGAAATTTTTGTTTAATATATTCCGCAATGAATGCGGAGATACAACAATGGTGCAAAAATAATAAAAAATTTTTGGTTAACTTAATTTTTATTCGTAAATTTGCGTTTAATTAACAAAAGAAGGAAATTAATTAATGGGAGATACAATTATGCTAGGTGCAATTATTGGTGATATTGTTGGTTCTCGTTTCGAGTTCAATAACACAGAAGATTACAATTTTGAGTTATTCGGCAAAGGGTGTAACTTTACAGATGATACAATCTGTACAATAGCCGTAGCCGATGCTATTCTTGCAAGAGAAATTAATGAGAAAAAGCCAACGGAAAGAGATTATAGAATCTCGCTTCAACACTGGTGTCAGAAATACCCAAATCCGATGGGCGCATACGGTGCAAGTTTCTCGAATTGGGTGCATAGCTCAAATCCACAGCCTTATGATAGCTACGGAAATGGGGCAGCAATGCGAGTTAGTCCAACAGCTTGGGCATTTAAAGAAAGTTCCGATGCTATCCGTCAGGCAATAATGAGCGCAAAGGTATCACATAGCCATACTGAGGGTTTGATTGGTGCTGCTGCGGTATCTAATGCTATCTTTTCTTTAAGAAAGGGAGAAAAGAAAGATATGTTGAATATCATAGCAAACGTTTACTATGGCATTAAATGGGAGGATAGAATACCACCAAGAGGCAAATGGGCAGAGACCTGCCAAGAGTGTGTTCCGCTCGCATTCAAGATAGTGCTTGATAGTGATAGTTTCGAGGATGCAATCAGAAGAGCTGTTTCATATGGTGGTGATAGCGACACGATGGGCGCAATCGTTGGTTCAATAGCTGAGCCTCTATTTGGCATTCCGCAAGAAATAAAGGAAAAGGCGATGAGCTATCTTCCTTGGGCAATGAGAAATGTTATAGATGAATTTATATATAGATATGGCGAATAAGAAAGAATTATTGCCCTTCTGTAGATACTATAAGGGCGAGAAGGAAAATCCTTATAAAGAGGAAAATGATGCCCTCTTCTGGGATTATGAGAAGAAATGGATAGAACTTACTCTTGAAGCATATAAAGAGAATGATAGTCCTATCCTTGGGACGTATATCAATGAATATATGTCAGCAGGATTGGGTCAGTTTGATATGACTGATATAGCACCTTCAACCTTGAAGGCTCTTCTTTTCAACAGATACTTGCATTTCACAAGCTATTCTATCAAAGAAGGAGCAGAACCTTTTAAAAAGTTCTATAACGAGCATTACAAGAAAAGCCCTCAGTAATTGAGAGCTTTTCTTTTTTATTTATATGGATAGCCACCAGCGTATGGGAATGGCAATACATCTTGATTGATGACTTCGACATCAATATACCATGTGCCACCAGACTTTTCAACCTTGATTACTCTGAAAGTCGTTCCTCGTTGCAAGATAATCTCGCTTTCATGACCGAAAGAAGATTGCTTTGATATTCCATCCCAAGAACGACCAGTACCATTACCAAAGCTTGAATAAGGCTCGGCGTACATCATTTTGGTGCCTCTTGGTGCATAGATATTCGTTATCACCTCTCCACCGAAGCCTTTACCCTTTGCAACGCCTGCGGAGGTAAATGCCCCCTCTGTTCCTGTCTTTCCAACAAGAGCCTTTATCTCGGCATCAGAAGCGAAATTATAGTTTGTAAGACCATATTTCTTTAATTCAATCAAACCACCGCCTCTTTGTAACCATATATCAGTATTATATGACGATTTATTGATGATGCTCTCCATTAAAGGAATACGGTCTAAGCCTAATTGCGCATCATAGACAGAGCCGTAATAAGTCAAGCCACGCAAAGGCTCATTGATATTATGATATGATGAGGTATATCCAAAGATAGCGTCTTTCTCTGCATCTGTTGCGTTTCTCCATACATTACCGCACACGTCACGCAATACTTTATCTGCTTCCTTCGTATCTTTTGCCCACACAGCGGCATCTTTTCTCGCTTGCGTATAGGCATCAGAATCGAAAGGAATAGAGCCATTCGCCTTGTTCGCCGCTTTTTTTAACTTCAAGTCTATCAAGGCTTGTTTTTTATCCTTAGTTGCGTTCAGAAGTTGCTCGGCAAGATTCTTATCATTTGCCGCTACGGCATTCTTTAAGTCGTAAACCAGCTTATGGTATATCTTGCTTTGTGTCTTATATCCATATATATCAGGAAGAGCATCATTTATCTTCGCCCATTCAATAGCGGTATTCACGGCATCAAGTTCCTTGAAATAAGCTGCTTGCGATACCTGCCAAGTCGAATACTTCTGCTGAACACCGTGCATATTTCCACCCAAGAAGTCGTAAGCCTCGAAGTGCAGTTTCTTCTGTTTCTGCTCCAACGTCAGACCCGACCACTGGGATAGTTTATTCTCAACGGCATCATATACACCATGAAGCTGTTCCGAAGTGAATTGCTTATGCCAAGTGTTCACGTCTGGGATGAGCTTTGATAGCTCTGCCTCGTCAATCTGTATAGCTTTTATTGCCTTGGCGAGCTTCTTAGCCTCCTGCCTTGCCTTTGCATAGTCGGCAACATTCAATGCGCCCTGAACGGCAGAAACATCGGTTTCTCCGTAATTAGCAGCCACCTTCATAACATTCATTGCAACCTTGCGGTCTGTCCATGCAAGTTTAGTCTGATAACCTCGTTTGAATCTATCAAACAAAGATGCTATCTCAGAAGCACTCTTTTTGTCCTTGATTGCGTAGCGGATAGCATAGTACCGTTCAAAGAGGTCTTGGCTCTTTATATTCGTAACAGATTTACTGCCGAGCAGATTATGAACCAAGCCATTGTAATAGTCACGTCTATGTTTATCCCATCGGCTCTGTATTTTATCTATTTGCTCCTTAGTTCTAAGGGCGTGGCGTTCCTTTGCCTTCGCAAGTATAAGCTCCTTAGAAGAAACCGCCTTTAACCCTAATTTCTTGCGGTCTGACGGGCTTAAAAGATGTGCCCAATACTTTGTGTTATCTTGTAAGTGCCAAGCCAATTTACCCCTCATTCCTGCCTTCACGATAGCTTCGGAGTTATCCTTGATGTACTGATTGTACTTTTCTGGCATAGTGAGCACGGCAAAAGGGGATACGTAGTTACTCATATCCTCGCCAGCCATCAAGCGTTTATAAAACTCCTTCTTCTCCTCGCCTTGTATGGTGATAGGGTCTGAGGTGCAGATACATTGAGGATGCCAAGAAATCCATACATAATCTTTCGGGTAACGACCTTGAAGGTCGTTGCATATATCATCAATATTGTGCTGTGGCGATACGTGAATATACTGACCGATAACGAATGGTTCGTTCTGCCATCGCTCATTTCTTGCCTTATGATATGCGGAATTTATCTCCGTCCTTGCTACTCTGAGAGCGTTCTTTCTCGCCGAGCGGTAAACACCCATGCCTACCTTCTCCAAAGGCTCTTCAACGAAGCGCACCTTACCGTCAATGATTCTACGTCTGCGCCAAGTCACCACATCTTTCTTCTTTCCGTTCTTCTGAACCTTGATAGTATGATAACGGCGATACATCATATCTGGGTCATTAAGGTATCTGCGAATACTCTTGCCGATTTCCTCTGCTGATGAGCCTTTTTGGATTCCGTCCGCAATGGTGTTGCTCATAGCCATTTCGAACTCACTCTTTGTCTGTTGGCAGTAGTTCCAAATAATCTGAGCGAGATTCAATCCGTTCTTTGTTTTCAAACGATTTGAAATAAACGTGGCTGCTGCGGTATCTCGTGCGACCCTTATAGCTTTATCAGTAAGCACGGAATAACCGCCTATAACCATTTCATCGTGGTTATACGCCAACGCTACGCCATCGGTGATGCCGCTCTTATAACAAAGAAGGTTATTCTGATAGTAATCATTAAAGATGTCGTTCAAACGAGCCTTTAACTGCGGAAAGTTATCAAAGTTAAAAAGCGCATCATCTTCGAGCACATCTTCTCCATAGCCAAGAGAGGTGAGCTTCTTGACATAATCGCTGTATAATCTGCCCAACCGCTTGTTATAAACGGCGAACAGATTATTCAGTTGTTCTTTCTGCTGTTTTGATGTGAGCTTCTTTGACATTATTTACCCTTATAGTTCCTCTTGTAGAAAATAGCGATATTCACAGCACCGTTATCTTCGTAATAATATCCTTTCTTCGTAAGGTACGACTTTACGGTTGCTGCCTCGTTGTTTTTTAGCTGATTAAAATCAATATTGATGTAACCACCTAATTTCTTAGAAGTACCGTTTATAGCCTTGCTAATATCTACATTCGTCATATCCTTTATGTGTTGTGGCAAGGTTTTTGTGAATAAGGAAAACTTTGAACGGTCTATTTCTGTGATATTCTGATAATTCATCTGCTTACTTTCTGCCTTTGGTTTAATCTGAATATCTTTATTCGCATTTGTTCTGCTACTTGCAGCGTTTACACTGCTTATAGTACGTGTATTTCCACTTCCTTTTGCCATAGTTATTCCTCCTCCTCTTCTTCATTTGAAACTGACTGACTTCCACTTGCGGCACTACCAAGTCCCGAAAGGGCTGCTTGCTGCGCCAACACTTCTTCCTGTTCACTCTTCATTTCTTCCTCAACCTTATCAGGATCATCATTAAGAGGGTTAAGCTCGATGGCACGGCGATTTGATGTTGATTTCGCACCGCCATTGGATGAGGTAATGAGTTGCAATAGCTCCACGTCATTCTTAGGCAGATAAGGCTTAAAAACTGGCTCAAAGTCAATATCCTCAGCCACGGAATTATCAATTCCCTTGACGTATGCGCCCACGTTGCAAATGCCGTTCGCTACGATATTGCTTCGGCGAGTGAACATTTCTCCAAATAGCTCAGTCTTTAAGTCTGCCTTCATGTAAGGTGCGGTGAACATCAATCGGATAGCCGCACCACTGGTGTTGCTGCCCAAGGTCTTCATATTCTCGAAGCTAATGTCGGCAACATTCGTGAACGAATAGATAATATTGAAAAGATAGGCGATTTCACCCTTCACGCTCTCAGGCGAGTTATCCCAAGATAAAACTCGCATATCTGACTGCTCTCCACCTTGGAACACCGCACCTTGCTCACCTTTCTCGGCGAAGCCTTCCAAACGTCCCTTTACATAATACTTAGGCGTGCCAAAATAATCGTTTGTGTCGCCCCAGTTGGAAACGCAGGTCTCAACTCTCTCAATCGCCCACTGAACATCTGCCCACTCTGGCTTATCTTGACGATAATAGACCACTGGAACTTTAGTGAAGCCGTGCTTGGCTGCCTTCAATAGCTTCCAGCCACCGCCCTTGTCGTTGATATACTGATAACAATAGAGGTTGGTGTAAACATCGAAATGAAGCTCTTGCATACCAAGTTCGTCTGTGATATAGTACTCCCTTGCAAAGCCATCCATGATGTGGTAGTCGTTGAAATGCGGGTATATCTTATCACCAAGGGAAGGGGCGAGCAGTTGCACTCTTATCTCGTTCCTTAGCTTGCCCTCGGCATCCGTAGGCATATACCACAGTTCGGCGCACTCACATTCCTTGAAGAGAATGCGAGCCAATCGCTTATCGAAGTACTTCATCTTGTTATCGTGGTAGCAGTGATTGATGGCATCAAAGAGTTTTTGCTGTTTATCATTCATCTTCTTCACGTCAACACCGTGTGCCGTAGCCTTGTAGGTAACGGCATTCATAAGCAAGAAACCGACCGTGAGGTTCACGATTGACTTCTGAAAAGGTATGGCGATTCGGCACACCTTCACCTTCTGATTCTTATAGATTGGCTTACCCGTAATCGGGTCTGTCTGCCCAGTTGGCACATTTATCATCTTATCCTTGCGGAAGTTTTTGTCAAAGATTCTGTGCTGCTCAGGTTCCCATTGCTGATGTGCAATCTCCAAGGGAACGGCAAATCTCTGCTTTCTCGCCGTCAGCAACTTATATACATCGGCTGCCTCTGGCATTGCTACTATTTGTTCTATTGCTCTCATAATCAAATAAACGTTTATTTATGAGGGCAAAGTTAATAAATACGTATAATAGGAGGAAAGAAAGCGGAAAGTGCGTGTAAACTAATGATAAAGTCTAAAAAGATATTAAAAATAAGCTAAAACTAAAAGAATTTTTGAAAAAGCCGATAGTGAGCATCTTACAGTTGGCGATTGGCTTGTAAAGCATATTGAATTATAATAGAATAGGGCAGAAAGGCGGTTTATTCGCTCTCTCTGCCCTTATCTTTTATATCGCCTACCAATGTGCCAGTAACCGCATACTTCGCACAGATACGGCGTGTATTCGGTTAATTTGCATTTCTTAACAAACCGCAAAGCCTCTGCCTCCGTGCGGAATGAGTGCTTGGCGATACCTCGCTTATTGTAGTGCATACGCTTGCGAGGTTCTTTTGGTCGCTTGTCGTAATATCGCTTCATAGGCTATCCATTTTTACATTAAACCAAGAATGTCGCCTGCCGACATACCGCTGGCGTAGTCGCCTAATACCTTGTTAAGAATGCAATAGCGAACCGCATCTATTCCGTGATTATACATATCGATTGGCTCATTCAACCACTTACCTTCTTTATCTTGTCGATAGGTATAATTGTGAAACTCCTTTATAAGATTCGTTGACTTCTTTGTGATATGAATCTTATAAGAAAGCATCTTTGTAATACCTGCCATTATAGAACCAGGAAATTTCTTTACTGCCTTTATATCAATTCCAGCATTATAGATTTCGTCTATCAAGCGAGGATCGGCGCACTCGGATATAACCTCAGTGTTATACTTATCCTCTTTGATTACTCGTATAATATCATCTGTAAGCATCTTGGTTTGATAGCAAGCTTCATCAAGATAAAGATTATCTCCACAAAGATATACATCAATAAGAGCTGTTGGGTCATTAGTATATCCGAAGTCCATTCCTCGCCAATGATGCCTCATAGCCTCCACAGGTATATAGTCATCAATCACGACGTTCTCGAATACAAGACCCTCAACGATGGCACGCTGCCCAAGTCCATAGATGCGCCATAGGCTCGGATTCTTCCACTTCAAGCTCTCAATCTCGGCGATTACCTTCGGTTCGAGAAATGGATTATCTTTGTAAGTAGAGATGAACCAGTAAGTGCTCTTCTCCTCGTTCACTTGGTTAATCCAATGTTCCTCGGAGAAGGATGGGTTGTAGTCGAGGATAGAAAACTCGGTTGTACGCATTTGCAACTGCTGCCATTCAAGGAAAGAAAGCTCGTTCGCCTCGTTAACGAAGAGTATCTTACGCTTAGAACCACGCACTTTCTGCTCATTATCGGTGGAAAAGAACTCTATCCAAGAGCCGTTATCGAAGGTATAAATGAACTCAGTTTTATTCATTGATTTATCGTTCCACCAACCAAAGGAGAGCATCACATCCTTGAAATCACGATAGACGGTACGTTTGATAGATGGCATACCTGCACGGATAATGGAGACGGTCATACCTGCCTCCTCATGGCACAGCATACAGAGCCACTGAACAATAGAGAAGGTCTTGCTACTGCGTGAGCTTCCTTGTAACGAGCAAGTTGTGAACCCTGCCTTTCTTGCAGCATCCACCCTCATATAGTTCTTTGTCAAAAATACATGCGGCATATACTCTCGCTATCCTTTCTATCTCCGTTTATATCAGTTATACACTATTCCTTATCGGGCTCTTTATTCTTCTCCTCCTTTGCCTTCTGTATCTCTTCAAGTACCTTATTGTACTCGGTCGAGTTAGCAACAAAGTGGATTTGCAAAGCCTCTGGCTGCTTAATCTGCTCATCCTTGCTTGTGATGTCGATGCGCTGAACCTTGCCATAGGCTCTGTCAATGATGCGCTCCAAGATGTCGATGCCCTTGTTAGCAAGAATGCCCTTGGCGATGATACGTTGCATCATCGGACGTTCCTTATCGGCAAGCACCTCTTTCAGTTTCTCCTCGGGCAAAGTGCCCAAGTAGAGAAATGATTTCGATATCTGCTCGGGAGAAGGGCACTCGTAACCCTCTGCCTCCATCTCCTCAATGAAGGTACGCATTGTTTTCTTAGGTCGCCCATGTGGGTTAGGATTGCTTCCTTTCTTGAAAGCGTGCTTGGCGAGTATCTCCCTCTGCTTTCTGCGACCTTCTTCTGTCTTTGGGTAACCTTTTGGCATAATTATCGCTTTATAGTTAATTTATTTCGCTTTATTTCCGAAGAATTATTCAATTTTATATGAATGATGTTTCCTTGCGAGCCTCCTTGTCCTCAGCAGCCATCCTGCGACACTTGCCAAGGCAGTCGAGGTAATCGGGTAGCTGATTATTCCATAGCAGTTGTGCTAAGTTGCGAACAAAGGAAGGTAGGGTAGCATCAGCTTGAAACTCCCTCACCTTGCTCATCGGCTGCGCAAGCAACTTCTCCATCAAGCTAACCTTCTCATTCATCGTGAAAAGCTGAGAAGAGGCGATTTCAAGCCTCTCCTCTAACTCAGTCTTTATGGATTTTGATTTACTCATAGCCACTATTGTTTACAAGTTGCATAAACTCAGCTCTTACCTGAGCGTCATTCTTGAATACGCCTTCGAGGTAAGAAGAGGTCATAATGCCCTTCTTCTTTGCGCCTCTGAACTCCTTGCAAGAATGATGACCCTTCATAACGAGAGCAATGCCAAGTGGTGGATATTCACTACCGAGAGCCTCTTTCAGCATATCTACGATGTCATGTACCAATCGCTCCTGTATCTGTAAGCGAGCGGAGCAGTAATCAACTACACGACCAATCTTAGAGATACCGAGAATCTTTCCCTTTGGGTTAGGAATATATGCGAACCAATACTTGCCCCAAAACCACACACAATGATGCTCGCAGTTTGAATGGAAATCGCCTTGGTCGATAACCATGTTATCATAGACGATATCATCATCATTGTTATCAAAGGTGGTAATCTTTGGCTTTTGCGATGGGTCATAGCCTCTGAATATTTCTTTCCACATTCTGATAATGCGGTCTGGTGTGCCCTCTAATCCTTTGCGATTTGGGTTTTCACCAATATACTCCAAGAGTTCTTTGATATGATTCTCTGCTATTTCTTTTGTAATCTTAGCCATATTATTTATCTTTCCAATATTCTTTATAATCTTGTTTCTCCTCCTCATTTGGCTGACATACCTCATAAGAAGCACCGCATACAATGATAGAAGTCCACCACGGAATCATCATCCTCACTGCGGTCACCTGATGAATCCCAACAAATCACCCCACCACAATAAAAGCAGATAGGGCGATACTTTGTTGGGCTTTCTTTTTTCTTCTTATTCATAGGCGAAATGATTTATTTCACATTGAGAATCTTTTGCTGCTGTAAGGAAAGTCGCCACTTAGGGTTAGCCTCTACGAAAGCAACTGTCTGTTTCAGAATCTCGGCATTCTTCTTTGCATCACCCGTATCACAAGGCTGAACGTAGTAGTAATCTGCATCAATGTTGCAATCGGTAATCTCATGCTCACCATCAAAGACAATCTTTACCTCAGTAGCAATCTTTATGATAGGTTCTGCGCCCTTAACGAATAAGCACTTAGGAGAGCACGTAACCCAGTTGATACCACCTGGAATCTTATGCGTTCCGTTGGTCTCCATAGCAATATAGTAGCCCCAATTTTGGAGAAGAGTAGTAAGCTCCTCATCCACTTGCAATGTAGGCTCACCGCCCGTAAAGACAACGAATTTGCAATCGGGTGAGAGCAATTGAATCTTATTCAGAATATCAATAGCTCCCATTTCCTCATACTTCTTAAAGTCAGTATCACAGAAAGGGCACTTCAAGTTACAACCCGAGAAGCGGACGAAGATAGCCGCTCTACCTGCATGTCTTCCCTCACCTTGGATAGAGTAGAAGATTTCGTTTACTTTGTACTTAGCCATTAAAGAGCCTCCTTTCCGTCAATCTTATTATCATCACAATAAACGGCGATATTGCCTTCACTCTCCTGTACCTTTGCCTTGTAACACTCTGGGAATTGAGCAACAATCCATTTGGAAATATTCTCAGCAGTAGGATTGAAAGATAGAAGCTCGTTGAGGTTGCCGTGGTCGAGGTAGCCGTGAATCTTCTGCTTGATATGCTTGAAGTCCATCACCATACCATCCTCGTTCAGCTTTTCAGCCTTGCAATAGACAGTAATAACCCAATTATGCCCATGAAGGTTGGCACACTTGCTTTCATAAGAGAGATTCAGCTTATGGCAAGCAGCAATCTCCATTCTTTTTGAAACATAATACATAATTTTCCTTTCTTTTATTTTGTTATTCCAATTTTTATTCTTAATTTTGCGACCGAGAAGAATAAATCGGGTGGGTCAGTACACTGGCTGCTCGATTTCACGCTTATTCTTCAAAGGCAAAGAGGTGTACCTGCTTTGCTATTTTTTTATCAAAGCTTATGGCGATGAACATTGCCTGATAAGCCAACAACAATAACTTCTTTTAAGTTACCTCTTTCATTTCCTTTTGCATGAGTGAGATACATAGAAATTTGGTCTTTAACATATTCCTTTGTCATAGCCTTAGTGTTCTGTATAAGGATAGCAACCTCCGCTCCTTGTGTTGCAGCACTTTTCAAGCTATTTTCTATCTTATAGGCACTCGCCGAGTTGATAGTTTTCATATCCATCACAGAATGCTCTTTGAAGCCATCAGGCTTTTTTGCTCCAGTGATATAAGACTTTTCACTCATCAAATAAACACGATAACCTTTCTTAGCAAGAACTTCTGCGGCATACATTTCCTTGTTATTGTTCGGGTCAGCAATCTTATTATGGTCGTTATGTACTACATAATAACCGCCGCTTTTATCGAAGTAGCTATCTTTATAGTTACCAGTAGAGACGATGGCTTGAAATTCTGATTCTCTCTTAGCCATCGTCTTAGGGTTACCCGAATAGTTTCGTGTACCTCCACTTGCCTTAGACATTTACCTTCTCCTTTCTTGTAAACCAGTAGAAGAATGGAGTATCACAGATAGCAAGGCAGAATTTAAGAAGATATTGTCCGATGATGATACCTATCAACATTGATAGACCTCCTTCTTTCCAAAACCACCCCATACCAATTCCGAATGCAACAATGGCATAGATTGCAGTATCAAATATCTGTGATGTGCAAGTAGAAGCATTATTCCATATCCATCTGTATTTCGTGCCATTCTTGCGATATATGAACTTGTTTCTTATCTTATGGAATATATACACATCCCACGTCTGTGAACACGTATATGCGCAAAGAGAACCCAAAACAAACATAGGAGACTGCCCCAATAATGTTTCATAAGCCTTTTGCATAGATACATCATTTGTAGGTGTATATTGTGTTGCGATAATCAATGCAATAGCAAATAACTGACCTACAAAGCCATAGCGTACAGCTCTGTTAGCCTCTTTCTTACCCCAAATCTCCCCTATAATATCAGTACAGAGGAAAGTAAAGGCATAAGTGATAGCACCACCCGACAACGCCAAAGGAATGCCAAATAGACTCCACCCTGTATCAATCACCTTGCAGCCCACAATATTTGCAACCACAATACTTATAACAAAGATGACATATATCATCAATAAATTCTCATTAGTCTTTTTCATACGGCAAATAATCTTGATTTCCTGCGTATTTTTGATAGTCCTTTTTTAGAAGTTCTATCGAAGCACACAAAAAATTAGTATTTTGTTCATTATTGTATTCGTTTATTTTTTTATACTTCTTCTCACCAACCAATTCAATACATTTACTTTTGTTGAGAGAACTGATATGATGTCCTTTTATGAATCCGAATCTCTTACCTGCAATATAAGTCGTACTATCTGCCGAGGTACAGAAATTACATTGTTGTAGAATCTTTAGTTCTGTACATCCAAGCAAATGAATATCAATAGTCG
>ERZ1034871.1105-NODE-1105-length-14230-cov-35.162399_pt1 | contig 14230 bp, 9 predicted proteins | sample MGYA00520631_ERZ1034871 | MGnify/ENA primary metagenome ERZ1034871 (study PRJEB33766, sample SAMN09781721) | gut metagenome | biome: gut microbiome | host: Homo sapiens | place: Madagascar | study: EMG produced TPA metagenomics assembly of the PRJNA485056 data...
CGGAAGATGAAGTAGAGCGATGTAGCGAAGGCAGCCTCGTTCAGCGTCCATCCCAGACGCTCCATCAGAATTTTAGGAGCTGTGGTATTGGTACCCACATCGATGCCTACATGGCACATGATACCGATGAAGGAAAGCAGCACGATAGGTTTGCCGAGCAACTTGAAGCACTCGCCAAAGCCGGAAGCCTTACCCTCGTTCTTCTCCTCCTCGATAGGTGTACCAGCCAGGAAGAAGGTAGCTGCGATTCCGATAACCATATAGATTGGGAAGAGAATTCTCCAGCCCAAACCGAAGGTTGGAATGCTTGCCATGGCACCCCACATGGCGATGTATGGAGCCAGGAAGGAAGCTATCGCCTTGACAAACTGACCGAAGGTCAATGTGGATGCCAGGTTCTGACCTGATGTCACCACCGAAACCAGAGGGTTCAGGGATGTCTGCATCAGGGCATTTCCGATGCCGAGCAATGAGAACGACACGAGCATCAGCTCAAAGTTTTCGCCAAAGATGGGCAAAAGGAGTGAGATAACGGTAACGAGCAAAGACAGGAGTACAGTCTTCTTTCTACCTATCTTATTCATCAGGATTCCCGTAGGAACCGAGAAGATGAGAAACCAGAAGAATACCAGCGATGGGAACAGATTGGCTGTTGCATCATTGAGGTTGAGATCTTCCTTTACGTAGTTGGAGGCGATACCTACCAAATCTACAAATCCCATGGCGAAGAAACAGAGCATCACCGGGATGATTGATAACTTTGATGATTTATTCATAATTGTTAGCGTTATTGTTTCTATTTTGCTGGTGCAAAGGTAGCGATAAACGATACAATATATCATAAAATATCGTTCATCGGCTACCATTTATGTTGCATTGTTACATCAGTAACACTCTTAGAAACAATTATCTTATAGATTCAGTTCTTAACAGATGAGGTTACTTGATGTCGTAAATCTGATACTTACCCTTTCCCTTTACAGTAACCTTGTTGTAAGGCTTGCTTGGGAACACGAGATTGGTCATGGACATCTTGCCGTCAGCATCCAGAGCCTCGATGCTGCTCTTGTCGATGAAGATGCGCAGCTGGCTGATCTTGCCGTAGGTTGGAGCTTTGGTGACTGCAGCGAAGTCCTTGCTGAAATCCATCTTACCGCTCTTGGTTCTATCCATTGAGAAAGTCTCTGCCTTGGCATCGTAGTTCATCACTACCTTCTCGCCCTTGTCGTTGCTCAAAGTGATAGTAGCATTTCCATTCAGGTTCACTACCATCTCGCAAGATTCTGTTAGTTTCTTGCCTGCCTTCTTGCTTCTTGCTGCTGTCATCTCTGGAGATGGAACCACGCTGCAATAAGTTTCACCCTTATACTCGAAGAGACCTAAGTCGCGAGGAATAGAGTTGCCTGAACGGTACTGCTGGGTAGGAACCTGGTTGGCATACTGCCAGTTGCTCATCCAGGCGATAGCCACACGGCGACCTTCTGGTGCGTTATCAAAAGTAACTGTAGCATAATGATCCTTTCCGTAATCCATCCACTTGGTTACCTCTGGCTTGCTGTCGCAAGTAAACTTGTGTCCGTCGAAATCACCTACGAAATACTGGGTTGCTGAACCACCGGATGGACCGCCAGGGTTGATGTTGCAGATGAGCATCCACTTCTCCTTATCGGTGCCACGAACCTTCATCTTCATCAGGTCTGGGCATTCCCAAACACCGCCATGGTTGCCATACTTCTCACCGAAAGAGCTTTCGTATTTCCAATCTTTCAAGTTATCTGAAGAATAGATTTCCATGTGCTGACCGGCAGCCAGAATCATATTCCACTTCTTGATGTCCTCATTCCAGAACATGTGAGGGTCACGGAAGTCAGGCACATTGCTGGTGATAATAGGATTTCCCTCATATTTAGTAAAGGTCTTGCCATTATCTGTGCTGTAAGCCATGCTCTGTGTCTGGTTCTCACCAGCCGAAGTGTAGAGAGCCACAACAGCACCCTTGCCGAAGCCGGAAGTATTCTCCTTATCAACCACAGCCGACCCACTGAAGACTGTACCCAAAGCATCTGGCTGAACTGGATCACCCTGGAACTTCCAGTGCACCAGGTCGGTGGAAGTAGAATGTCCCCAGGTCATATTCTCCCACTGCGATCCGTATGGATTGTGCTGGAAATAGAGATTCCATACACCATCCTTATAGAACATACCGTTAGGATCGTTCATCCAACCGTAGGCAGGGGTATGGTGATAGACTGGGCGATACTGCTCACGATTCTTCATATCGAAGGTATCGGAGAAACTCATATTCTTCCAACATGAGAAAGTCGATATACCTCCGTCAGTACGATAAGTGCCGTTGACATGCACATCGAGCATCAAGCCTTTCTCGTTATCGAACTCCTGCAAGCAGAGTGGCACATAATAGTCGATGTGATTGTTTGCCAAGCGCACGTTGAGGGTCTTCAACTGCCTGCTACCACCTATTACTTTGATATTACTCACCTCCGCACTCTCCTGGACAGGGAGCAAGAGAAACTTCTTGCTTTGATTGTCGCTGTTGATGCGATAGAGACTATGATTATTGCTCAAGAACTGCACCTCTTGCGCCTGAATGGTCATGGTGCAACCGAGAGCAATGAGAGCCGTAACTAATTTCTTTTTCATAAATGAGAATTTTTGATCTTGTTTTACACCTTAATTATATATAGTTATCCTAAAACAATCGCATTCACCTCGTCAGTAACAACACCAATATATTTAACTATTGTGCGTTAGACATCATGCAAACCGCACAGAGCGTTGAGTTCACAAGGAAAGGTTTGCCACGTTTGAAGTGGCAAACCTCCCTTTTATAGACTCATTTATTCATCTTCATCCCACAAACCCTTCTTGTTTTGTTTAGAACGGAATGTATCTTCGAAAATATCATTAGGATCCTCTACACCAATGGACATATTGTTTTGTCCACCTGAACCAGCCATAATAACAGGTGGTTCTATGCGATGAGTCTCTATGACAGGTGTTACATAAATAGCCTTTTTCATATTGTAACTACTTTTTAAGTTGAACTAATTATTTAACAATCACTTTCTTGTTATTAACGATGTAAACACCATTTGCAAGGTGCAAGTCGTTCAAAGACTTTGCTGTAGCAACCAAGCGACCCTGAAGGTTATAGACCTTTACAGTCTCATTACCATTTGCGATAGTAGCAGCATTGATGCCAGTGGTCTCACCGCCAATAGCAAGGAGAATAGGCTTTGCCTCTTGTGCTTCGGTCAATGTCAAGTAAGCAGAGAAGGCATTAATCTTCGCAGTTTCACCACCCTTTTGGAATAAGCCATTAGTATTCAAACCGTATTTGCCTTCTGCAGAACCTGGAGTATAAGTACCAGTGAAAGGATTGCCCATCTCTGAAGGAGTATTGACTACGCCCTTATTTGTGAAAGTAAGAGTTTCTTTTGCATTTGCTCCATCAAACTGAGCAATAAAAGGTATATTGGCATCAACATGAGATTTCTTATCGAAATTGATGATGGTGCTGCCATTCTTTTCTTCATTTCCTGTATATGTGGCTATGGCTTGCGCGCCTAAATCTTCCATTGAAACATAGAAAGGCAAGCAAAGGGTGTTATTGCCTGCATATACTTGACGAGTGATAGATACGTTTACTGCGTTGAAGTCTTCTGGAGTAGCGAAAGGCTGCGCGTTGGTAAGAACCAAATTAGCACAATTTTTATTGACTACTATGTTGTTTGCATCGTATGCCTCATCAGCAAATACAAGAACATTTGAGTGGTCACCACGCATAGCGTTAACATCCACATTCTTGGTTGTTGTGCCTCGCATATCAATTGAAGTAATGCCGTCTTTGAGCTTGCCAGCCAATATTGCAAAGTCGTTGTATTCTACTTTCTGCCAATCGCCATCAGCATTCTGACATTCGCCTTTCATCCATGCTCCAGATAACGCAATCTTTCCATTGAGTGAGCCGTCTTGGATGTTTGCGAGCAATTCGCCATTTATTTTAGTAGCTGGCTCGATTTCCACATTGTCAATATATACGTTTTGCTCTTCTGTTACATCGCCAGTTTGTGCTGTGATGGTCATGATGCCAGGATAGTCGAAGTCACCATTCGTGGAAAAATCAAATACAATTTTCTGCCATTTGCCATCGCCACTATAGTAGGAAGCTGTCTTTTTCCAATATCCATCAGAGCCATTGGTAGGGTCAGAAATTTCAATCTGTACATTCTCGTTCTGAGGCTTCTTTATCATGAGAGAGATGCGCTTACTTCCGTCCATGCTTGGTTTTATCCACTCGCGGAAAGGAATCTTTACTACCTTGGAGTCTTGTGTCATGGTGAACTTCAAACACTTATCAGAGGTGTTGATGCCATCTTTCTCTGGGTTCTCAACAACGGTAGGTGAACCATCTGCCCACAAGCCACCTTGTGTACCGATTTCTCGCTTCTCACCATCCCAAAGGGTAGTCTGTGCAAACATAGTTGCTGATGCCATCAAAGCAAAACTAAAAGTAATAATCTTCTTCATTTTATTCAGGGTTTAATTTTATATATAATATGTATTATTGGACTAAACAGAGCCTATGCCTATAAACAAAACATAGGCTCTGTGATATGCAGGAGATTAGTACTGGCTAATCTTCAAGTTGCTAACTGTGATGTTTCCACCATAGTTGTTGATACTCCAGCAGTTCTTCTGGATGCCATAGATGCGGTTGGTATAACAAACTGTATCATTGATATACATCACGCAGATGCTATTGTCAGTGTAGATGGTGATATTATACACGTTGTCACTTGGACGAGCAAAGTTGTATCCATCAATGCCTTCAATGAATCCCTTGCCACCATCGCCTTCTTCCTCAAAGTTAACCTTGCGACGAGTATCGCTCTCAGGGTTGACAACCATCGTATAGTATTTTTCGAATGTCGTAGCATCATCTGCATTGCTCTTTGTTCCACGAGCCAAAGAAATACCAAACTTATCCCATTCGTTGGAAGTTGTGACTGTGAAGCTAATCTTGTTGTGATAGCTGAGGCGACTCATGAGCATGTAGGCATTATCGCCCGACAAGGTATAAGTGCCGCCAGAAGCAGTCATGCCGTTTTGTTCCTTGACCTCAACCTCACACTCCTTGTTATATTTATTACTGATAGCTTCCACCTCACCGAGGGTCAGCGTACCATCCTCATGCTGAATCAACTTATGAGCCACAAGATTACCAGCCCATTCTGGTTCTGCAGGAGATGCACCTACTTCGGTGTTGTCCTTACCCTTACGAGTAGGACACCATCCCCAGATATAGCGGTTGGTACCATCGCTTGCTGTCTTGCCTGCATAGAAACCACGGCTATCCAAGAAGCCTTCATGGTCATCAGGCCAAATACCAGCGTCGTTGGCAGTACAAGCCTTCAACTCGTCGAGAGTTCTGCCCTTGAAGTACTGAACCTTGCGCATAAAAGAACTCTTGTCGCTATAGACGAGATACCACCAATTGCCCATCTTGAAGACATCAGGGCACTCATAGAAGCGATCCCACATCATGTTTTGGAATGTGCCATTGTCTTCCCAAGACTTCAAGTCGGCAGAGATAAAGTCGGCAATAGTACCCTTGCCATTCTTAGTAGTAGCAACCAACATGTGATACTTGCCATCGTCACCTTTGAAGAGGAATGGGTCACGGAAGTCATTCTTGCTATAACCGTAGTCATCACCTTTCAAGATGAAAGACTTACACTTGGTCCAAGTTTTGAAATCGGAAGAAGTGGCGTACATGATGGCTTGCCCATTATCAGAAGCAGTTGGATTATACTTGTTTCCTGTGTAGAAAGTATAGTAGAGCTTGCTGCTTTCATCGTATATAGTAGAGCCCGTTCCGATTGCCGCATCCTGCTCTTGAAGAGTACCACAAGAAATCAATTCTCCGAGAGATTCATAGTTTGCAGCATCCTTAGTGCTTACCGCCCAGATAGGGTGGTAAGTTCCACTTGGATTAGGACGGAAATCTTGCAAGTACATAATCTTGAAGTCACCAGCCACAGGGTCGTAGAAAGGCATTGGGTCACCCACATAACCAACAGCTGGCTTGTAATAAGTGCCTTGTGCTGTCTCATCGGTAGAACTGAAGTAAGAGGTCGTAGACCAATCTTTCTGCTCTAATACAGCATCGTCGTCGCTACATGAAGCGAGAGGCAAAACGAGGCATGAAGCCAATATGATAGAACTTATCATTGTTTTCATTTTGATTCAATTTTATTTGTTCATAAGATAATTGAAAGCATTCGCCGTCATAATGGCGATGTTCTTGTGGAACTTCTCTGTATAGTTTTCGTTTACGCTATACCAGTCATAGCAACCAGAACCGATACAAAGTGTTTTACCAGATGTACCTTCGGCTGGGAACTCCCAGACAACGATTGAACCATCACCGCCATAACCAAGGTCGATACCACCTGTTGCTTCTCTCCAAGCAGCGTAGTCTGCATAACCACCCCAGTCTGAGCCAATATGCCATTGTGCTGTAGAGTTGGTGATACGGTAATCCGTGTCTGTAGTATAGACACTGTTGCCATCGTCACCCTTCACTAAGTTCTGATAGAGAGCATGATCCGTATGACCTGTCATCTTGAAGTCCCAAGGACCGCCACAGGTTTCTGCGTCAGCTTCCACCTGACCCCAGCAGTTGTTAGGAACACCGCCATTCTTAGCTATACCAAGCTCACCAGGCATATTGGTTGCATAGCGTGTGAAGAGGAATGAGCCACCATTCTTATAGAAATCCTTCAACTGTGGAATAGCCTCCAAAGCCTCAGGTGCAGCCTTCTCGAAGTTGCTCTTACCATCTACACCACCATCCTTGTGGAAGTGCCACCAGATGACCTTGCAGTCGCTCAAGTCAATACTACCATTCTTGATGTCGGTGAAAGAAGCGTAGAGTGAGTTAGGAACGTTCTGCAACATCCAGTTGCAAGCAGTCTTTTCCTCGATATTCAACTCATCCATGCTCTGCGCAAGACCTACATAGAGAGCCTGTGGCTTGTCGATTTGCTTGACGGTCACGGTGTAAGTGTTGCTTGCCGTGTTGTTGTTTACCGTGTAGATCACAGGATTGGTGAAGTCTGTAGCAATGCCAGAAGCAGGAGAGATGGTTGCATTCTCGCTGTAGGCGATGGTTGGAGTCAAGTTCTTGATGTCCAAAGAGGCAGGAATATAGACCATGATGGTCTTGGTGTCCTCATTGATGGTACCTACGTAGGTATCGTTGATCTTGAAAGAGGTAATCTTCGCCTCGTCTCTCTGAGCCTTGATGGTCCAGTCGAGATATACATCACCATTGGTGACATGTACAGCTTGTGGGGCAGACATGTTGAGCTGGTCGTTTACATTGACGTTACTCTTTGCACCATCGCTGAGGCTTAACTTGGTGACACTCATCTGAGAGAAATCGTAGGTCTCAGGCACTCGCACGATAATCGTGCGAGTAGTCTTATCGATGGAACCATCGTAGTTGTCGAGAGCCAATTCCGTAATGGAGCAGCTTCCGCTCAGATTCAAATCTGAAACATTATCATCACTGCAAGCAGTGAGGGCCAAGATGGCCATAAGCATAAATAAAATCTTTTTCATATTACCATTCTCCTATGTTCTGGGTGTAATGTCCGTTAGATGCTGCCACCTGTGAGTAAGGTATTGGCAAATATTCATTCTTGTTTTTGGTGAAGTGAGCTGCGCCATAGATGGAACAGTTGTCACTCTCGCCTGCAAAGTACTTGTTGAGTACGGTGTCAGCCTCTCCCCATCTTACAAGGTCGAAGAAACGCTCGCTCTCCATACCCATCTCCAATCGGCGCTCCATCTTGACAATCTTCAAGACTTCTTCTTTAGAGAAAGAGCCATCGTAAGTAGAGATGTTGAACTTCACGCCGTAGTCGCTTGGGTAGTTGGCAATCATGCCTGTACTCTGCTTAGCACGCTTGCGGATGTCGTTGACCAAGGTGATAGCCTTGCTTGACTCGCCCAACTGGGCGTAAGCCTCGGCACGCTCCAACATCACGTCTGCATAGCGGAAGACGATGCGGTTCATGGAAGTTCCCCACCAAGAACCCTTGATCAGATAACCACTCTCTGGGTCAACGTTCTGCTTCAAGGTGACGTAATAACCATAGAGACCATTGGAACGACTCCAAGTGGAACTCTCATCCATAATAAAGTTCTTGTTGAATTCGTATGGTAAACCAGGAATGCCTACTGTCAGGAAGAGGCGAGGGTCTGCATAGTCCTCACTCTTGTCATAGTCCTTATTATTAAAGGTATCAAAGAGAGGATGACCGTCAGCATCGGTACGGAAGGCATTAACCAAGTTCTGGCTTGGCTTATAGAAGTCACAGCCACCATCGGTGACACCTGGGATATTTGGCACAATCAGACCGTAGCTCCAGTTCAAGTTACCATACTTGGTACCATCGTTCATGGAGTACTGCATTGCCCAGATGCTCTCCTTACCATTCTCATACTGTGGCTCTGGACGGAAGTTATTGTGGAAGTCACCTTCCAAGCCGAAACCACCAGCAGTATAGATAGAAGGGTCGCTATATTCGATAACCTTGTTGAGATCATCTTGGTTGATGCTTGTCACCTCATTCTTTGTTGGATCATCCTGACGATAAGCCTTGTAGAGATACAACTTGGTCAAGAAGGCAGCTGCGGCAGCCTTGGTAGGACGCCCCTTGTCGCTCTGTGTAACAGGGAGTACATCATAGGCAGCCTTCACATCGTTGATAATCTGCTGCCATCCTTCATCATTAGAGAACTCCGTGTTGGAAAGATTGTTGTACTCCTCCTGACTGAGGTTGGCATTCATGATGAAAGGAATGTTCTTGTAGAGACGCTTCAAGAGGAAGTGAGCATAACCACGGAGGAACTTCATCTCGCCTAAGCGTTGTGCCTTCAACTGGTAGCTGTCGTCAGTCTGCTCAAGCAGAGCGATGGCTGAGTTGACACGAGAGATACAGTTATAGAGACGCACCCACATATCGTTGATATTCCAGTTGGTGGTCAACACACCCTGCTCAATCTCCAACTGATGGTACACGTCACCATCGCTGGTACCGTTGCCACCTTTGTAGGCATCGTCGCTGCGCACGTCAAAATTCCACATGGAGAATGAAGAGTTAATGTCTTCGGCAGTGGTAAAAATAGCATAAGCCGAGATAACGAGGTTATCCACATTGCTTGGGTCCTTCACCTGATCGTTGTCCAAGACGCCTTGAGGCTTCTGCTCCTCCAAGAAGTCGGAGCAACTTGTCGCACCAGCGAGGGCTAGAACCATGAGGGCTGAATATAATATCTTTTTCATTTTGATGATTCTTTTAGAATGTTACGTTAAGACCGAATGTGATATTGAGAGGTATAGGGTACCCATAGTTTGGATTCTCTGGATCTACACCTGTGAAGCTACTGCTCTTGATAGTGAACAAGTTCTGTGCACTGACATACATGCGCAAGCGTTGCATGGCGAGCTTGGATGCGATAGTCTGTGGGAAGTTGTAGCCAAACTGGATGGTGCGCAGCTTCAAATAGCTTCCGTTCTCAACCCAATAAGAAGACACACGCTTCTCATTGTTGTTGTCAGAGAGAGACAGGGCTGGGACGTTGCTGTCAGGATTGGTTGCACTCCAAGCATCGAGCAAACGCTTACCCTTGTTCAAGAAGCCGATATTAAGACCTGCCCAAATATCAGTCTCCTTCTTCAAGTCAGAGATGATGTCAACACCCTGTACGCCCTGGAAGAACGCAGTGAAGTCGAAGTTCTTGTACTCCAAGTAGATGTTGAAACCGTATGTGAAGTCTGGAACTGGGTTATAAATCCAAGTTTGGTCAGCCTCTGTGATTTTGCCGTCACCAGTTAAGTCCTTCCAACGGATACGACCGAGACCTGCGCCTTCCTGTGTGGCGTGGTTGTCAATTTCTTCCTGGCTCTTAAAGATACCGTCTGCTACATATCCAACCTGGGCACCCATAGGATGTCCGATGACGCTCTTTACACCGTTACCACCGAATGTACCATTGGCTGCAACAGTAGTTGGCAAGGCAGTAATCTTGTTGCGATAAGAAGAGATGTTGGCTGTGACGTCATATTTCAAGCCAAAGTGTGTCTGGTTGCGGTAACCGATGTTGAACTCGAAACCACGGTTTTCCATCTCACCTGCGTTAATCCACTGGGAACTACCTTCACCCATTACGGCAATACCAGGCATATTGACGAGGATATCCTTTGTCTTCTTGAAGTACCAGTCAAAGTTACCATACAAAGTATTGCGGAAGAAAGCGAAGTCGAAACCAAGGTCGGTCTGTGTGGTCGTCTCCCACTTGATATTGTCGTTACCTATTTGATTACGCTTGAAACCAGAAGCCAAGGTGCTACCACCATTGGTACCTGCGATGTCGTAAGAAGTACCGTAGCTCTGCCCACCATTCTCGTTGACACCATAGTTGCTCACATAGAGAGTGTAACGAGCGAGGTTGTCGATTTCCTGGTTACCAGTCTGTCCCCAAGAAGCACGAATCTTCAAGTCGTCAATCCAAGAAGCCTTCTTTAAGAAGCTCTCCTGGTTGATACGCCAACCTGCAGATACGGATGGGAATGTAGCGTAGCGGTTGTTCTTACCGAAACGAGAGCTACCATCACGACGGATAGTGAAAGATGCCATATACTTGTCGGCATAGTTGTAGTTGGCCTTGCCAAAGAAAGATACGAGGGAGTAACCAGAGCCACCACCATATGCCTGTGGATTGGTAGTACCTGCATCTGGCCACATATAGTCAGGGTTCAAGATAGAGAAGCCTTCCTTGTAACCCGAGAAGTAGATGTCGTCTTGTCGGTTCAACTCCATACCAGCCATCAAGTCGATACGGTTCTTGCCCAATTGCATATTATATGTAGCAACGGCATTCCACATCCACTTGGTCCAATGTTCCTGCTTTGCCTCAACTCCATTTTTATTATTGGCAACGTTGCCTTCTGTCACAGGATAGGTGAAGAAGCGCTGTTGCTTCTGTGAATAGTCAAGACCAAAGGTGGTACGGATGTTGAAGTCCTTGAAAGGATTGAGGTTCAAGTAAGCATCACCAAACATACGCCAGTAAGTATAGCGGTTGTCCTTGTTACGCTCCAATACAGCCACAGGATTGTAACGGTCAGGATAGCCGCCTACAGGACCAGCATAGTTACCATCCTCTGTATAGATAGGAAGAGAAGGGTTGAACTGCAATACATTCTGTAGAAAACCACCTGGAGCTTGCACCTCAGAAGTGCGATTCAAGGTAAAGTGCTCGCCTACGGTCAGCATTTTGTTCTTCAAGAGTTTATACTCTGTGTTCATACGAGCAGAGAAGCGATTGAAGTCAGAAGTCTTGATGATACCGAGGTTCTTGTAATAGCCTAAAGAGAAGAAACTGCTTCCCTTGTCAGAACCATTGCTTACAGAAACATTATATTGCTGGATGACACCTGTGCGAGTGGTTTCATCAAACCAGTCGGTATCGGCAGCAGGAGTGGTGCCTGCGTCATCCAAGTATTTCTTCATGGAGATACCATTGAGCACAGGAGTACCCTGGTCGTTGTATCCCCAGTCATAACGATAGCCAAGACCGTTGGTGTTAGGGTCCATACCGTCATTGACGTATGCCTGCCACATCACCTGTCCATATTCCTTTGCATTCAAGACCTTCATCTTGTGTGCATAGGTGGAAACTGCGATAGAACCATCGAAGTCAACCTTAATCTTTCCCTCCTTACCTTTCTTGGTAGTGATGATGATAACACCATTGGCGGCACGGCTACCATAGATAGATGCAGAGGCAGCATCCTTCAATACCTGGATGCTCTCGATGTCGTTACCATTCAGTTCGTGCATGCCAGCTTTAGTTGGAATACCATCGACGATGTAAAGAGGGTCGTTGTTATTTAATGTTCCAATACCACGAATGCGAACGGTAGCAGTACCAGATGGTGAGCCATCAGCAGAGATGTTCATACCAGGAACACGTCCTTGGAGAGCTTTGATAGGGTTGTTTTCATTCTGTTTTGCGATGTCATCTACACTTACCACAGATATAGCACCAGTCAAGTCTGCCTTACGCTGAGTAGTATAACCTGTGACAACGACCTCATTCAAATCGTTGGCTGCTTCTTGGAGTACAACATTCATACCATCAGCAGCTTTAACCTCTTGTGTTTGGTAACCAATATAAGAGATGACAAGGGTAGCCCCAGGCGTACACTCCACATGGAATCGACCATCAAAGTCTGTTACCGTACCTGTCTTGGTGCCTTTCACCATGACAGACGCGCCGATGACCGTCTCTCCTGTAGCATCCTTAATGACACCACTAACATTTACCTGTTGTGCATTTGCCATTGTGCAAACTGCACAGAGCGCAGAGCTCATTAGTAATCTTGAAAGATTGTTCATACTAATCTAATGTTTAAAGTTTCAAAATTGTTTTGTTTCTGCCGCAAAATTAGGCAAAGAACGGTGATATAAATAGAAAAAATCGTTCCAGCAACAGTAATTATGTTACATGAAACGATTTTCAAATCTTTCGTCAAGATTTTAAAGTACTTATTTTAAAGGAGTTAGAAAACTATTCCTTTTTAGATGCCTGTTCATTCCTGAAATCGGTAGGAAGAACGCCAAACTGCTTCTTGAAACATGACGAGAAATAGCCAGGAACGGCAAAGCCTACTTCTGCCGAAACTTCTGAGATGGTCTTGTCGGTTTGCTGCAAGAGGGTATAGGCTCTTTGCAGTCTCATCTCTTTCAGGAGTTCTGCAGGCGTCTTGCCAGTCATCGCCTTCACCTTGCGATAGAGCTGCACCTTGCTCAGTTGCATCTCGGCACCCAAATCATCCATCTTCATATCAGCATTGCCCATATTCTCAAGAATCTTTTTCTTGAAACGATCCATGAAGTAACGCTCGCTCTCATCGAGATGATTCAGTTCGGCAGTCCAGCCCTCCTTGTTCTCGATGAAGCCACGAGTCACGGCTTTCTGTTTCTGGAGTTTCTTTCTATATACCTTATATATAGTAGATAACAAAGAGCAGAACCAGGACAACAACCAAGGCAACCACAAGCATCCATTTCTGGATACGGGAAACCTCTGAATAAGAATCAAGACTATCAGAAATCTGATCAAGATTCTTCACCTTGGCTTCCATATCCTGATATTGCAGGGCAATGGCATCGCAGTTTTCAGGGGTAGCAAGGAATGACTGCATCACATTATCCTTCTTATAGGGTTTACCCTGAAGGATGTTCATTGCCAATTCCATAATCTTCTCGCCCTGGGTAGGATAAACATAAGAAGCAGCAAACTGGCCTCTCTTCACTCTATCCACTCCTTCCCATTCTCCAGGCAATCCGTCGATACCCACTATAACCACCTGCTTTTCTATTTCCCTTCGCTCTGCTTCTAAAACAGCACCGATGGCACCGAGGTCACTATGTCCAAACACGCCATCCGCATGTCCGCCCTTATCCAGATATTGCTTCATCAACTCCTGGGCACGCTCCATCTTCCAGTTGCTATCCAGGGTAACCACCTTGATTCCCGGGTAATTGTTCATCACCTCGTGGAAACCACGATGGCGCTCAATGACAGGGGAAGCATCCTTCAAGCCCGTAATCTCAACAACGGTACCTTTTCCATCCAGTTTACTGGCAAGAAAGCGGGCTACTTCCCTACCCGCTTCTACATTATCGCCACCGATGGAAGCTGTATAATGGGTTGTCTTTACCTTTCTGTCGAAGAGAATAACCGGTATATGCGCACGATAAGCTCGCTCGATGGCAGGTGTTACATCATTCACGTTATCAGGGGCCACCACGATTAAATCTACCTTCCTGGCTATCATGCTGTCTATCTGGCGAGCCTGGCGTTGCCCGTCATTCTCTGCTGTGGTAAACAGCAGATCGACATTCTTATACTGATATTGTGCCAAGCGCATCTCCTTATTCACCTTCTCGCGCCAAAGTCCGCCGCTACATTGCGACACACCAATCACCACATTCTTCTGGGTGCATGAATCCAGAAGAAGCATACTACTAAACAGTACTATTAATATAATATAGAGTCTTTTCATTGATCTTATACTTCTTCCATCCGTTTAAGTTCCCACCCCTCAAACTGCATGATGATGAGA